>Ga0210394_10001112_pt1 | contig 45463 bp, 44 predicted proteins | sample IncBWC12MmetaG_FD_160121 | JGI IMG/M metagenome (GOLD analysis project Ga0210394, IMG submission 160121) | Forest soil microbial communities from Barre Woods Harvard Forest LTER site, Petersham, Massachusetts, United States - Inc-BW-C-12-M | ecosystem: Environmental > Terrestrial > Soil >...
CGGCTTTGTTATACGCGGGCGCGCTTGCGCGACCCGCTGCCTTTGTTCCCCGGTAGCTCAGCGGTAGAGCAACCGGCTGTTAACCGGTTGGTCGCTGGTTCGAATCCGGCCCGGGGAGCCAAACTCATTCACCGATTCGGCGGCACCCTCGCTTTCCGAAGTTTCGGCCGCATGCCGCGGGCGTCCGAGGCCCTGGGCGACTGAATTGCCATGCCGATCATCGAGAGCCGCGTCGATCAGAGCTCCGAGACCTTTCGCGCCAACCGCGAGCAAATGCTGGCGCTGATCGGCGATTTCCGCGCGCTCGAGCAGAAGGTTCGCGATTTCTCTAATTCCAGGCGCGAGCGCTTCCGCGCCCGTAACCAGCTTTTGCCGCGCGAGCGCGTCGCGCTGCTCATCGACCGCGGCGCGCCGTGGCTGGAGCTCTCGACGCTTGCCGGCTTTCGCATGCACGACGATGACGGCGACGCCGGTATCCAAGGCGGCGGCGGCATCTCCGGAATCGGCTACGTGTCCGGCATCCGCTGCATGGTTTCCGCCAACGACAGCGCCATCAAGGGCGGCACGTCGACGCCGATGGGAGTGAAAAAAAGTCTGCGCATGCAGCAGATCGCACGGGAGAACAAATTGCCGACCGTGCGCCTCGTCGAATCGGGCGGCGCCAATCTCCTCTATCAGGCGGAGATGTTCGTCGAGGGCGGGCGTGGCTTTGCCAACCAGGCGCGCATGTCTGCGGCCGGTATCCCGCAGGTCACCGTGGTGCACGGCTCCTCGACCGCTGGCGGCGCCTACCTGCCCGGCCTCTCCGATTATGTGATCCTGGTGCGCAACCGCGCCAAGGTCTTTCTTGCCGGCCCGCCGCTGCTGCGCGCCGCGACCGGGGAGATCGCGACCGACGAAGAGCTCGGCGGCGCCGAGATGCACGCGACGATTTCCGGGCTGGGCGAATATCTCGCCGAAGACGATGCCGACGGCATCCGCATCGCCCGCGACGTCATGGCTAAGCTGCCGTGGAATGCGCAACTGCCGGTGCGGCCGGTTGGCTCCTTCAAGGAGCCGCGCTATCCCGCCGAAGAGCTCGCCGGTGTCGTGCCGACCGACTACCGCAAGCCGTACGATGTTCGAGAGATCATCGCGCGGATCGTCGACGATTCCGATTTCCTCGATTTCAAGCCGCCTTACGGTCCGCACACCGTCTGCGGCCACGCCGAAATCGAGGGCCATGCCGTCGGGCTCATCGGCAATAACGGACCGATCGATGCCGACGGCGCCAGCAAGGCGGCGCAGTTCATTCAGCTTTGCTGCCAGGCGAATATGCCGATCGTCTATCTGCAGAACACCACCGGATACATGGTCGGGCGCGAGGCGGAGCAGGCCGGCATCATCAAACACGGCTCCAAGATGATCCAGGCGGTCGCCAACGCGACCGTGCCGCAACTCACCATCCATGTCGGCGCCTCGTTCGGCGCCGGCAATTACGGCATGTGCGGCCGCGCCTATGATCCGCGTTTCATTTTTGCCTGGCCGAGCAACCGCATCGCCGTCATGGGCGGCGAGCAGGCGGCAAAGGTCATGGCCATCGTCACCGAGGAGAAGCTCAAGCGCGAGGGTAAGCCGGTCGACAAGGCGAAGCTCGAAGTTATGGAGCAATCCATCGTCAAGCGCATGGAGGGGGAATCGACCGCGCTCTACGCCACTGCCCGGCTGTGGGATGACGGGCTGATCGACCCGCGCGATACGCGTAAAGTGCTAGGCTTCTGCCTCTCGATCTGCCGCGAGGCGGAGCTTCGCCCGCTCAAGCCCAATACGTTCGGCGTCGGCCGCATGTAACGAGGAGCCAACCGGATGCTGTTCACGCCCGAACACGAGGAGCTGCGCCGCAGCCTGCAGAAATTCATCGCCGCGGAAATCAACCCGCATGTCGATGCGTGGGAGGAAGCCGGCATTTTTCCCGCCCATGAAGTGTTCAAGAAGATGGGCGATCTCGGATTTCTCGGTCTCAACAAGCCGCCCGCCTATGGTGGCCAGGGCCTCGATTACTCCTACGCGATGGTGATGGCGGAAGAGCTCGGCAACATCGCTTGCGGGAGCGTGCCGATGGCGATCGGCGTGCAGACCGACATGGCGACCCCGGCGCTGGCCCGGTTCGGCTCGGATGAGCTCAAGCGCCAGTTCCTGGCGCCTTCGATCGCCGGCGATTACGTCGCCTGCCTCGGCGTCTCCGAAGTCGGCGCCGGCTCCGACGTCGCCTCGATCAAGACCACGGCACGCAAGGACGGCGACGACTATGTCATCGATGGCGGCAAGATGTGGACCACCAACGGCACGCAAGCGGATTGGATGTGCCTCCTCGCCAACACCTCCGAAGGCCCGGCGCATAAGAACAAGTCCCTGATCTGCCTGCCGATGAAGACGAAGGGCGTCGAGATCGCGCGCAAGCTCGACAAGCTCGGCATGCGCTCCTCCGATACCGCGCAGATCTTCTTCGACAATGTACGGGTGCCGCGGCGCTATCTGATCGGCGAGGAAGGCAAGGGCTTCATCTATCAGATGCTGCAGTTCCAGGAGGAACGGCTGTGGGCCGCCGCCGCCAATCTGAAATCCATGGAACGGCTGATCGAGCAAACGATCGAGTACACCCGCAATCGCAAGGCCTTCGGCAAATCGATCCTCGACAATCAGGTCGTGCATTTCCGGCTGGCGGAGCTGGCGACTGAAATCGAGCTGTTACGCGCGCTCGTTTACCGCGCGTGCGAGCTTTACCTTGCCGGCACCGACGTGACCCGGCTCGCCTCGATGGCCAAGCTCACCTCCGGACGGCTCCGCCGCACGGTCAGCGATTCCTGCCTGCAGTATTGGGGCGGCATGGGCTTCATGAACGAGACGCCGGTGAGCCGGGCCTACCGCGACGGACGCCTGGGCTCGATCGGCGGCGGCGCCGATGAGGTCATGCTCAGCATTATCTGCAAGCTGATGGGGACGCTTCCCGGCACCTCCAATGCGCCGGAGCAGAAGGCGGGCCATGCCTGATTTGCCGCAGACCTCGCATATCCGGCTCGATCTGCGCGGCCCGGTGCTGCATCTGTGGCTCAACCGGCCGGAGGTGCGCAACGCTCTGAGCCAGCAGATGGTCACTGAGATCCTCGCGACATTCGCGGCGATCGCGGGCGACCGGACGGTGCGCGTCGTGGTGCTGCGCGGGAGCGGCGGCACGTTTTGCGCCGGCGCCGACATCAAGAATCTTTCGACCGCCCGCGCGGCGCCGCCGCCGGGCGCGACCGACGAGGTCAAGGAAAACAACCGGCGCTTCGGTACCATGATGGAGATGGTGAACACGGCGCCGCAGGCGGTGATCGCCGCGGTCGAAGGCTTCGCCATGGGCGGCGGCTTCGGCCTCGCCTGCGTCGCCGACATCACTATCGCGACGGCCGACGCCGTCTTCGCCATGAGCGAAGTCAAGATCGGCGTGGTCCCGGCCGCAATCTCGCCCTTCGTGGTCAAGCGCATCGGGCTCACCGCTGCGCGCCGCTTCGGGGTCTCCGGCGCGCGCTTTAGCGGGACCGAGGCCCGCGCGATCGGCGTTGCCCATCTCGCGGTCGCGGACGCCGCCGCGCTCGACGCCGCTGTGCGCGACGCCGGCAATCAGGTGCTCGCCTGCGCGCCCGGTGCAGTCGCCGCGACCAAACGGCTGATGCTGCGTGCCGCGGGTCCAACCCCGATGGCAGAATTGCTCGACGATGCGGCCGAGTATTTCGCCGCGGCGGTGCGCAGCGCCGAGGGCCGCGAAGGCACCCAAGCTTTCGTCGAGAAGCGCAAGCCTTCCTGGTTCGTGCAGGTGGAGTGACCGATGCGGTGCTGCAAGGCCTATTGCCGCTCGCGTGGCGACCGCACGTCGTGACCGCGTTCAACAAAATCCTGATCGCCAATCGCGGCGAGATTGCGTGCCGCATCATCCGCACCGCGAAGGCGCTTGGCTATCGCACGGTCGCGGTGTTCAGCGACGCGGATGCCGGTGCGCGCCACGTGCGGCTGGCGCACGAGGCGGTGCGCATCGGGCCGCCGCCCGCGGCCGAAAGCTACCTCAAGATCGACGCGCTCATCGCCGCCGCCAAGCTGGCCGGCGCCGATGCAGTCCACCCCGGGTACGGCTTCCTTTCAGAGAATGCCGCGTTTGCGCAAGCCTGCGCCGATGCCGGCCTCATCTTCATCGGCCCGCCGCCCGCCGCGATTGATGCCATGGGCAACAAGGCGCGCGCGAAAGTTCTGATGGAGGCCGCCGGCATTGCCTGCGTGCCGGGTTATCAGGGGCCGGACCAATCCGATGCCGCGTTGATTGCGGAAGGCCGGCGCATCGGCTTCCCGCTGATGGTCAAGGCCGCCGCAGGCGGCGGGGGGCGCGGCATGCGGCTCGTTGCCTCGGCCGACGATCTCCCCGAAGCCCTGGCGCGGGCGCGCTCCGAGGCGGCGAGCGCGTTTGGATCCGGCGAGCTGATCCTGGAGCGCGCGATCGCCGACGCCCGCCACATCGAAATCCAGGTCTTCGCCGACCAGCACGGCAACGTCATTCATCTCGGCGAGCGGGATTGCTCGATCCAGCGCCGCCATCAGAAGGTGATCGAGGAAACGCCTTCGCCGGCGGTCACGGGGGCGTTGCGCGAGCGCGTGGGCGAGGCCGCGGTCACCGCCGCGCGCGCCATCGACTATGTCGGCGCCGGCACCATCGAGTTCCTGCTCGACCGCGACCGCAAATTCTACTTTCTGGAAATGAATACCCGGCTTCAGGTCGAGCATCCGGTGACCGAGGCCGTGACCGGCCTTGATCTCGTTGCCTGGCAATTGCAGGTCGCTTCCGGCGAGAAGCTGCCGCTGTCGCAACATGAGGTCCGGTTTGGCGGCCACGCGATCGAGGCGCGGCTTTACGCCGAAGATCCGTACAAGGGGTTCCTGCCGCAAAGCGGCACGCTGATCGACTGGCGCCCGGCGTCGGCGGCCGGCGTACGGATCGATCATGGCCTGGTGCCCGGCCAGCACGTCACGCCGTTCTACGACGCGATGCTGGCCAAAGTGGTAGCGCGCGGCGCGACCCGCGAGGACGCGCGCCGCCGGCTGATCGCGGCGCTTGCGGACACCGTGACCCTCGGGCTGACCACCAATCGCAGCTTCCTGGTGGCAATGCTCCGGCACCCCGCATTCGCCGCCGGCGAGGCCACGACGGCGTTCATCCCGCAACACTTTCCGGCAGGCAGCGACGCGATGCGCCGCCCGCAAGCAGACCTGCGCATGCTCGCCCTGGCGGCCGTCCTCCTCTTCACGACGCGGGAGAGCGAGACCATGAAGGCTGCAGGCGCTCCGCCGAACTGGTCGTCGACCGGCAGCGCCGTCTGGCCGTTGCGCTTGGCGCTCGGCGACGTCCAGCATTCGGCCAGCATCACCGCCGTCGGAACGAATGGCTATTCAGTCGCCTTAGGCAAGGACGTGGTTGCGATTTCGATCGAGGAACAGGGCGACAGCGCCGTCCGCTTCACCGCCATGGGCGTGCAGCAGACCGCGCGGTTTGTTCTCCGGGATGGCGTGCTGCATCTCGACCTCAACGGCGTCACCGTCACAGCGCGCGAGACCACCCGGGAGATGAGCAGCGCGGCGCGCCGCGACGGCTCACTGCGGGTACTGGCGCCGATGAACGGGGCGATCATCGCGGTTTTCGCCAAGCCGGGCGACCGCGTGAGCCGCGGCCAGCGCGTCCTTGTGCTCGAGGCGATGAAGATGCAGCACGAGATCAGCGCCGAGCGCGATGGTGCGATCGACAGGGTTTTGGTCAAGCCGGGCGACCAGGTGGCGACCCGGCAGCTCCTGATCGAGCTCAAGGCTGAAACCGTTGCAGTGCCGCAGCAGCAGCGGGAGGAGACGCCATGAACGACAAAGCGGTGATCACCTGCGCGCTCACGGGCGTGCTCACGGACCCAAAGCAGCACCCGGTGCCGGTCACGCCGGGGGAGATGGCGCGCGAGGCGAAAGCCGCCTTCGATGCCGGCGCCGCGGTCATGCATGTGCATTTCCGCCAGCAAGGACCGGGCAAAGGCCACCTGCCGTCGTGGGAGCCGGAGCTTGCCGCCACCATCATGCAGGCGATCCGCGATGCCTGCCCGGGCGTGATCCTCAACGAATCGACCGGCACCATCGGACCGAATATTGCCGGCCCGATCGCCTGCCTGCGCGCGGTCAAGCCGGAAATTGCGGCCTGCAATGCCGGCTCGCTCAATTATCTGAAAGTGCGCGCCGACGGCTCATGGGCCTGGCCGCCGCACGTCTTCGACAACGCGCCGGACAAGGTCAAAGCCTATCTCGACGTGATGGCGGAGACCCACACCCAGCCGGAATTCGAATGCTTCGACGTCGGCATCGTGCGCTGCGTCGGCATGTACGCGCAGAACGGCATGTTCAAGGGCCTGCCGAAATACAATTTCGTCATGGGTGTCGCCTCCGGCATGCCGGCCGATCCCGACCTGCTCCCGATCCTGAAGAAGCTCACCATCGCCGGCGCGCTGTGGCAGGTCACCGCCATCGGCCGGGCGGAGATCTGGCCGCTGCACCGGCGCGCCGCTGAACTCGGCGGGCATCTGCGCACGGGTCTCGAAGACACGTTCTATCTGCCCGACGGCGGCAAGGTCGGCTCCAACGGAACGCTGGTGGAAATGCTCGCCCGCTACGCGGGCGAAGCCGGCCGTGCGGTCGCAAGCCCGGCGGAAGCCCGTAAGCTCATGCGGCTCGAGGCGGCGGCCTAATGAACCTGCCGCTCCCGGCCGGCCCAGTAGGGCTTGCGCAGCTCGCGCTTGAGGATTTTGCCGGTCGGATTGCGCGGCAATGTGTCGACGAAATCGATCGAGCGCGGCACCTTGTAACCGGCGATCCGCTCGCGGGCGAAAATAATCAAATCTTCCGCGCTCACTTCCGTGCCCGGCTTCTTGACCACGAACGCCTTCACGGCCTCGCCCCATTTCTCGTCCGGGACACCGATCACCGCCACGTCCGCGACCGCGGGATGGCTGAACAGCGCGTTCTCCACCTCGGCCGGATAAATGTTCTCGCCGCCCGAGATGATCATGTCCTTGACCCGGTCGTAGATGTAGAGATAGCCGTCCTTGTCGAGATATCCGGCATCGCCGGTGTGGAACCAGCCGTTGCGGATGGCGCGGTTCGTCGCCTCGCTTTGATTCCAGTAGCCGAGCATGACCTGCGGCGACCGGCAAACGACCTCGCCGACATCGCCGGTGGCGACTTCCTTGCCGGCGCCGTCGACGACGCGCAGTTCGACCCCGTTCATTGCCTGACCGCAGGACTTGAGCCGCTCCGGGTCACCGGCACTGTGTATCTCGGGGCCGAGATAGGTGATGGCGCCCGTGGTCTCGGTTAGCCCATAGACCTGCGCCAGGCCGCAGCCGAACACCTTAACCGCCTTGCGTACGAGATCGATCGGCGCCGGCGAGGCGCCGTACACGATCAGCTCGAGCGAGGAGAAGTCAGTTTCCGCGCATTGCGGCACCTGCAGCAGGAAAAGAATGAGCGCCGGCACGAAGAACGCCTTGGTGACGCGGTATTCGGGGATGAGCCGCAGAATCGCTGCCGGATCGGGATCGCGCATCAGCACGGTCTCGACGCCGCAATAGAACCCGATCAGGCCCCAGCCGCTGCCGCCGATATGGAATAGCGGCATGCAGACGAGATTAACGTCGCCGTCGTGCCAGTCGCCGAACTGCTCCAACGCGCCCGGCAGCAGCGTCAGAAGATTCGCGTGGCTGAGTTGCGCGCCCTTCGGATGGCCGGTCGTGCCGCTGGTATACATCTGGATGGCGCAGTGGTCCGGCGCGATCGCGATGCGCGGGTTGCGTTCCGGCTGCGCCGCGAGCCAATCGGCGTAATTGACCCAGGAGTGATGCGGACCGTCGAGCGCAACGATCCGGCGAACCGATTTTAGTTGGTCGGCGATTTTCTCGACGAGCGGATAAAAGTCAGCGCCGACGAACAGCAGCTGAGCGCCGGCGTCCTCGATCACATAGGCCGCCTCGGGCGGCGCCAGACGGAAATTGACCGGCACCAGCACCACGTCCGCCTTGGCAGCGCCGAACCACAGCTCGAAAAAGGCCGGCACATTCTTGGACAGAATGGCGATGCGTGTCTGCGGCCGCACGCCCTCGGCAATGAGGCCGTTGGCGACGCGGTTGGTCCGGCGGTCAAGCTCGCTATAGGTGAAATGCTGCCCCTCGAAGTGGAGGGCGACGGCGTCGGGCCGGATTTTGGCGTGATGCTGGGTGATATCGGCAACCGTCGCAATTTTAGCGACATTGGCAATGTCGAGCATTGACGGCCTCCCCAAAACAGGCACCGAAGTCATTCGCCGCGATGCCTGTCGCATCTTGTTATGGCGCAAATGGTAGGCATTTTTGCCGCCGGCTGGAAGCCTGAATGCGCGCCGGCGCTCGCCTCAATGAGGCGGTCGAAGCCTCCGCCGGCTTTAATTTCTCTCATTCGGAGTGGTCGGCAGCACGCACGGCGGCGCGCGGCGCAGCGCTGAGCGCGCGCACCTTCGAGGCGGAGATCGCTTCCGTCGTCTCGTCGAGTAAGATGCGCTCGACGGCGTAGCCGACGTCGCGGCCATAGAAGACGTTGCTGATGTTCGGCAGCGGCACCACCACGAAGCGCCCGGCATGGATCGAAAGTGCGGTCTCGATCCGTTGCTTGACAGCGAAGAACGGCAGCGGATTCTTGGCATCGATCCCGTGGGTGTCGCGCACCGCGATGCAGACCTGGCCGACGCGACGCAGACCTTCTTCGATCAGGCGCTGGTGACCGCCATGAAAGGGTTGATAACGGCCGATGAACAGCGCCGTCGGCTTCTGCGGATCGAATGCCGGCCGCAGCCGGGCCAATGCCTGCTCGGCCCAATATTGCGGCGTGCCTTGCGGGCTGACGCGCAGGTCGCAGCTCTCCGGCGCAACGAACATCCGGTTGGTGTCCTCGAACCGGCCCTCCTCGATCCGGTCGATCCAGATCGTGAAAGCCTCGCCGAAGGCCGCGCGCGTGTCCCTGGTCGGGCAAATGAAGTCGGCGATGACCGTGCCGCCGGCTTCGACGACCCGATCGCACATCCAGCCCATGCGGCGCGCGTGCTCGACGCGGTCTTCGTGGCTGAAACCGAGATCGCGGGAGAGATTGGCGCGCACCGCATCGGCGTTGAACACCACGGCGTTGAGCAGCGGCGCAAGCGTATTGGCGAGCGTGGTCTTGCCGGCGCCCGGCAGACCCATGATGAGGATTTTTCTTTGCATTGAGGCGTGCGGCGTGCCGATCAGGCGGTCTTGCCGGCGCGGTTCCAGCCGCGGGCGCGATCGCCGTAGACCTCGAAGCCGCTCGGCGTGACCGCCACCGTGTCTTCGAGCTTGATGAAGCCCCGGCGCGGATGCGCCAGCGTGGTTTCGACCGAAATCACCATGCCGGATTCGAGCGGCCGATCGGCGTCGTAAGCATCATAGGGCACCGGGCCCGAGCTGGTGAGCCGCGGCGCCTCGTGGCTCACGAGGCCCATGCCATGGGCGAGAAATTCGATGTGATTATGCAGCTTCGACTTGTGCAGCACGGTATCGGCCCCGGCATAGATCTCGCCGCCATTGGCGCCGGGGCGGACCGGCTTCATCGCCGCCTGCTGGATCGCTTCGACTTCAGCCAGGAGGTCTTCAAGCTCGGCGTCGGGCTCGCCGATGATGCCCATGCGGGCAAGGTCGCCAATATAGCCATGATAGTTGCCGCCTGAATCGACCGAGAGCACGTCGCCCTTCTCCCAGCGCTGTTCCGAAGGTGCGCGGTTGAGGCTCGATCCGGCGGCAATGAGGCAATAGTCGAATGTCAGGCCGCGCATCGTCTCTTCGCGGCGCAGCGCTTCGGCCAATTCCGCCTTGGTGGCGCCCGGTCCGTGGCTTTGGATCACCGCGAGCATCGAATCGATGACCAGATCGGAAGCGAGCCGAAGCTTCTCCAGCTCCTCCGGCGTCTTGCGCGCGCGCAAACGCTCCAGCACGAACAGCGCATCCTTGAGCTCGGCCCCGGGCAAAGCCTTGCGCAGCGCGTCCGCCGAATTCGCCGGCAGGAAAGCCATCTCGACGCCGATGCGCGGCGGCTTGGCCGCGAGGCCACGCACGTAGTCGGCGGCCCTCTCGATCACATCGACCGAGCCCGAGCTTTTGGTATTGGTCTGCGACACCCAAAACGGCTTGAGCGCGGTCTGGTATCCCTCCATGCGATGGCCGAAATAGCCGGCCTTCTCCGGTGCGCCCTTGGCGTAGACCACGACCGGCAGGTAGCGGGTGACCCCCATCGCGTCCATGCTGTCGAAGAAGAAGGAGCGGTGGCCGCCGAGGAGATACTGGACATTGTGTTTCGAGCTCGCCAGCAGCACGTCAAGGCCAGCTTCGTCCATCAACCGGTCGAGCCGCGCGGTGTCGAACGGCGCTGCGGCTTGTGGCTTGCTAATGTCGAGCATGATCAATCTCCCTGGGGCCAAAGTTTCGCCCACCCTATCAAATCGGATGGCGCGGAGGAACGGGCTCGGACCGCAGGGGCCGGGCATGCAGCGTCCGGGGCTTATGTTCTGCTAAAAGGGGCGAGTATTTCCGGAATACGCACGCAAAAGGAGGAGACGATGACGTCGCTGACATTCCGCCGCTTGGCCGGGCTTTCGGCGCTGGCGCTCACGCTGACCTGTGGGTTGTCGCGCGCGACCGAACTCAACCCGGCTGCGGTGACTTATACGCTGCCCGACAAGGTCAAATGGGAGACGATCTCGGGCTTTCCCGGCGCGCAGAGAGCCATCATGGTCGGCGATCCGTCGAAGCCCGGCTTCTACGCGGTCATGATCAAATGGCTCCCCGGCAATCATTTCAGCCATCCGCATTTCCATCCGCACGACCGCTTCATCGCCGTGCTCAAGGGAACCTGGTGGGTCGGCAGCGGCACCAAGTTCGATCCCGATGGCACGGTGCCGATGCCGGCCGGCACCTTCGTGACCCATTACGGTCAACAGGTGCACTTCGACGGCGCCAAGGACGAAGAGGCCATTCTGCTCATTGTCGGCGATGGACCGGAAACACCGACGCCCGCCGAAACCAAGTAGGCCGCAAGCAGGTCGACGTACGCGGATCAGGCCGCGGTTTTCGTCGCCGAAGATTGCGCGGCGAGGGCGCCCATGAACTCGCCGGCGCCGCGCCTGGCGCGATCGAGGATCATCTCGATCGAGGCGACCTCGACGCAGTTGCGGCCATTGTCCTTGGCGCGATAGAGCGCGTGGTCCGCCTGCGCGAGCAGCGCGGAGAGATCGAGCACGGCATCGTGGCTGATCACGATGCCGATGCTCACCGTGCCTTCGACCGCCCGGCCGTCGACTTCGCGCGCGGCCGCCGCGAAGCGGGCGCGGATATCTTCGGCGACGACTTGCGCCCGCTCGCGCGTAGTGTCGATCAGCAAGGCGCCAAATTCCTCGCCGCCAAGGCGGCCGAAGAGGTCCATGCGGCGGATGCAGCCGGTTGCCACGTCGGCAAAGATCTCCAGCACGCGATCGCCGAGGGCGTGACCGAACCGGTCATTGACCGACTTGAAATGGTCGAGATCGAGCAGCATCACCGCGGTCGGATGCGGATCGGTCGCCTGCCGGTTGAGCTGCGCCTCGCCGTCCTGCAGGAAGGCGCGGCGGTTGGCGAGGCCGGTCAGCGGATCGACCAGCGCCGCGGTCTTGTGCCGATGCTCGGTACGCTCCTTCGCCATGGCCAGCAGGATGAAAGCGATCGCGATGGTGAACAGCAGCGCTTCGAAGCTGAGCACCGTGAGCCAGACGCTCTCGAACACCTGATTGCCCGTCGGCAGCCACGGCAACATCGCCGCCAACGGCGTGCGCAACAGATAGAGCGCGCCGTGCGCGAACAGCAGGAAGATCGCGGGCCAGCGCGAGACCAGGGGCTCGGCCCGCCCGCTCCAAAACTCGTACGCCGTCGCCCAGGTGTAACAGGTGATGATGCCGGAGCTGAGCAGCACCCGCGCGTTGAAGGACTCGGCAAAGCCGGGCACACGGCTGGCGACGAGCCAGACGAGCGCGCCGCCGAACAGCAAAATGATGCGCGGCCGGCGATGATCGAAGATGCGCGCGCCGACCCAGGTCAAGCCGAAAGCCGTGAACAGCACGGCATTGGCGAGATCGATCGAGATCAGGTCGGAGACCGAGCCGTAAAGGCCGAACAGCGCGACCGAGGCGGCGCGCAACAGGTGCGCGAAGCCCCAACAGGCCACGGCATGAATCGCGGTGTTCTGTGCCCAGACGAACAGGAGCAGCAATCCGAGGATTGCCTCCACATAGATGGTCACCAGGAATAAGGTATTGACGTCGAGATTCATCGCGCTCAACAAAATTGATCGGGAACCTCGCAACGAACCCGTCATCGCCGCTATTAGCGGCCGGCCGCAAACAATAGGTGAATTGCCGCATCGTCCGCCCGCTTCAAGCGCCGCTATGGTTTCGACAAGCTTTCGATTTCATGCGGCATTCGAAGCAGTCTTGTTTCGGCGAGTTCGGTCATTTAGGGTCACGGGCTTTGGATATAGCGACAATGCAACTGCGCAATGGAATCATCGAGGCGATCGGCAACACGCCGTTGATCAAACTCGAACGCGTGTCGGCGGCGACGGGCTGCACCATTCTTGGCAAGGCCGAATTCATGAATCCGGGCCAGTCGGTCAAGGATCGCACGGCCCGCCAGATCGTCCTCGAAGCGGAGAAGCGCGGCGAGATCCGGCCGGGCGGCCTTGTCGTCGAAGGCACCGCCGGCAATACCGGCATCGGCTTGGCGCTGGTCGGCAATGCGCGCGGCCACCATACGATCATTGTGATCCCCGACACGCAGAGCCAGGAAAAGAAAGATATGCTGCGGCTGTGCGGTGCCGAATTGATCGAAGTACCGGCGGTACCGTACAGTAATCCCAACAATTATCAGCACGTCGCACGCCGCTTAGCCGAACAATTGCGCCAGCACGAGCCGAACGGCGTGCTCTATGCCAATCAATGGAACAATCTCGACAACCTTCTGGCGCACTATCTGACGACCGGGCCGGAAATCTGGCAGCAGACCGACGGGAAGATCAATGGATTCATCTGCGCGATCGGGACCGGCGGCACGCTTGCCGGCACGGCAAAATATCTGCGCGAGAAGAAAAAGGACGTGGTGATCGGTTGCGCCGACCCGCATGGTGCGGCGATGTATGAGCTCTTTGCGCACGGCGTCGCCAAGGCTTCGCCGGGCAATTCGATCACCGAGGGAATCGGGCTCGGCCGCGTGACGCCGATCATCGAGGAGCTGAAAGTCGAGAAGCCCTATCTCATTCCCGACGAGGAGGCGGTGGCGATCATCTTCGACCTCCTCGAGCACGAAGGACTCTGCGTCGGCGGCTCCTCCGGCATCAATGTCGCCGGCGCCGTTCGCCTGGCTAAGGAACTCGGCCCCGGCCACGTCATCGTCACCATCCTCGCCGACTACGGTACGCGCTCCCAGTCGAAGCTGTTCAACCCGCAATTCCTGCGCGAGAAAAAGCTTCCGGTCCCGGCCTGGCTCGAGCGGCAGTCGCAGATCAAAGTTCCCTACGCTTGAACGACGCGGCCGCGCGCGCGTTGTCCCCCGACCGAGGACGCCCATGCTCAGAAGCGACGACTCCCCTACCCCATCGTCCGCGAGCCGCTGGCTGGTGACGACCGAGTGGCTCGCCGAGCATTTGCGCGATCGCAACTTCGCCGTGGTCGATGGCTCCTACGCGTTGCCGACGCTGCAGCGCGACGTTCAGGCCGAATACCGCGCCGGCCATATCCCCGGCGCCGTCTTTTTTGACATCGAGGCGATCAGCGATCATTCGACCGAGCTGCCGCACATGCTGCCCGGCCAGACGCAATTCGGCGAGGCGGTCGGGGCGCTCGGTATCGGGGACGGCGACACGGTCGTCGTTTACGACAGTGCCGGCCTTTATTCGGCGGCGCGCGTGTGGTGGACGTTCCGCATTTTCGGCGCGCGCAATGTGCTCATCCTTGACGGCGGGCTGCCGAAATGGACCGCCGAAGGCCGGCCGCTGGAAAAAGGCGACGTGAAGCGCGCGGCGAAAAAATTCACCGCCGAGATGAATGTCGGCCCCGTGGCGATGCTGGCGGACGTCCGCATGGCGCTCACGAGCGAAGGCGCACAGGTCGTCGATGCCCGCTCGGCGGAGCGATTCAGCGGCAAGGCGCCTGAGCCGCGTCCCGGCCTGCGCTCGGGCCACATGCCCGGCTCCTTCAACGTTCCTTACAGCCGGCTCGTTGAAAATGGCCGGCTACTGCCGCGCGAGCGGATTCAAGCCGCGTTCGTGGAGGCCGGCGTCGATCTCGACAGACCGATCATCACAACCTGCGGCTCCGGACTGACGGCCGCCATCCTGACGCTGGCGCTTGAATCGATCGGCCGGGAGCCGAAGGGCCTTTATGACGGCTCGTGGGCGGAGTGGGGCTCGCGCCCCGACCTTGCCGTCGAACGCGGTTAGCGCCCGATCGCCCGAGCGAGCCGCGGCGCTTCCGACGTCCAAAGGTGCTGCGCGGCGTAAGCGCGCCAGGGCCGCCACGCATGTGCTCGGTCGAGAAGCTCCGAGGACGAATGATCGCGGCCTTCGCGGCTGGCGATCGCGCGCATGAGACCGAGATCGGCGGCGGGAAAAGCGTCCGGCTCGCGCAGCTGGCGTAGCGCAATGCACTGCGCCGTCCATTCTCCGACGCCGCGGATCGAGCGCAGCCGCTTCACCGCGTCCTCAAGCTCGCAATTGGCGTCGAAGAGATGCCGGTCGGCAACCGCGGCTGCGGCGACCGCAGACAGCGCCGCTGCCCGGCTGCGCGGCATGCCGAGCGCGGTCAGGTCGGCCGGCGCTAGCCTTTCCGGCCGCGGAAACATGTGCGTCAAATCCCCGTCCGGCTCGGCCAGGCGATCCCCGTAGGTTGCGACCAGCCGGCCGGCAAGACGCGCCGCGGCAGTCACCGTGATCTGTTGCCCAAGCACCGCGCGGATAGCCAGCTCGAATCCATCCCAGGCGCCGGGCACGCGCAGGCCCGGCCGGGATCTGACCAGCGGAGCCAATGTCGGATCCTTGGCGAGATGCGCGGCAATCGGTGTCGGATCGGCCGCCAGATCGAACACCCGCCGCAGCCGCGCGATAATGGCCGGCAACGCGGTGAGCTTGGCAAAGCGAACGGTGGCGCGCAGCGCGTTGCCGTCGGCCGGCTCGACCGCGACGGTACCCCGCACGCCGTCCAATTGCACCGATCGCGCGTAACGGCCGGCGGCCACGCGTTCGACGCCGGGAATGGCGCGCTGGCGCAGGAACTCCAGCATCGCCGGCCAATCATAGGGCGGATGATAGCGCAGCAGCAGATCAATCTCGCCGTGCGGGCCGGCTGGAATGTCAGGTCCGCCGGCGCGCCGCAGTTCGCGCGGCGGGCGTCCGAACAGCGTCAGGAACGTCTCGTTGAACCGGCGCAGGCTGCCGAAGCCCCCGGCGAAAGCGACCTCGGTCATCGGCAGGTGCGTCTCGTGGATCAGCTGCTTGGCGAGGAGCACACGGCGGGTCTGCGCGACCGCGACCGGCGAGGCGCCCAGATGCTGGCGGAACAGGCGCCGCAGCTGCCGCTCTCCCACGCCGAGGCGTACCGCCAAGGCCTCGACATCGGCCTCGTCGAGGGCGCCGAGCTCGATGAGCGTGAGTGCGCGCGACACGGTATTCGACGTGCCGCGCCACGCGCCGAGATCCGGCGCCGTCTCCGGACGGCAGCGCAGGCAGGGGCGGAACCCCGCCTCCTGCGCGGCGGCGGCCGTCGGAAAGAAGGTCACGTTCTTCGAAAGCGGCGTCCTCGCCGGGCAGATCGGGCGACAATAGATGCCCGTGGTCTTGACGCCGGCGAAGATGCGGCCGTCGAAGCGGGCGTCGCGGTGGCAGAGCGCGCGATAGCAGGCGTCGTGATCGAGATCCATGGGCGGACTGTGATCGCGCTGCCCGCTTGCGTCTAGCGGTTTTCGGACATGGTCATGGCCGCGTCATGGCTGCTCTGCGCCGGCATGAATGCGTCCGAAAAGCGCCAGTCCCTCACCCGCGCTTCCGCGACAATGGAGACGCTGGCACGCTGCAACGAGAGGATCAATCGCCGTGAGCGCGCAAACCTTCTGTCTCGAGCATCTTGAGACGCCCACCGGCAGACTGCTGGTCGTCACCGACGCGGATTGCCGCCTGCGTGCCGTGGACTGGGAAGACTATCATTCGCGCATGGAGGAGCTTCTGGACCGCTACTACGGTGCCGGAACGCGACTGCGCGAAGCCCGACGCCTTTCGCAGGCCGCGCGGGCGCTGGCGGATTACTTTGCCGGCGACCTCGATGCGATCGCCGATCTGCCCACCGCGGCGAACGGCACCGCGTTCCAGCTCTCGGTCTGGGCGGCGCTGCGGCAGATCCCAGTCGGCGAGACCGTCAGCTACGGCGCGTTGGCGGCGCGGATCGGCCGGCCGAAAGCGGTGCGCGCGGTCGGCCTGGCGAACGGCGCCAATCCGATCGCCATTGTCGTCCCCTGCCATCGCGTGATCGGGGCCGACGCTTCGCTCACCGGGTACGGCGGCGGGTTGCATCGCAAACGCTGGTTGCTGGCGCACGAGTGCGGCGGCCGGCCGCTGTTCGCCGAACGGCTACAGGAGGCCCGATGACTGCCAAGAACAGCAAACATGTGGTCTTGGCGGCTTGGCAGGCCCTGGCCAGCCGCGACCCGCAGCGGATTGCGGCGATGTTCGCCAAGGATGCCGAATGGCTCGCCCCACAGGGAAATGCCACGGCTATTGCGCTCAACAGCACCTCCCACATGATCGGCAGGGAGCAGATCGCACAGTCCTTTGGCAGCGACATCTGGAAGCTGTTCACGGCAAACGTTAAGGTCGAATTCCGCGGGGTGTACGCCGAGGGCGACGTCGTCATTGTCGAGGAGCGGATGCAGGCGACGCTGGCAAACGGGAACGCTTACGATAATGACTACTGCTTTGTCTTCGAGGTGGAGGACGGCCTGATACGGCGCGTGCGCGAATATATGGACACCGCCAAAAGCCATCGCATGATCTTTGCGGCCGATAGGTCGAAGTCATAGAGGGCGACCATGCTTTTGCTCAAACCGAACTGTGAGTGCTGCGATCGTGATCTCGCGCCGGATTCCCGCGATGCGGTGATCTGTTCGTTCGAATGCACCTTCTGCCGCGCCTGCGCGGAGGGCGTGCTCAAGGGGCGCTGTCCGAATTGCGGCGGCGAGCTGGTGCGGCGGCCGATCCGGCCGGCGGCCAAGCTCGCCAAATTTCCGCCGTCGCGCGAACGGGTCTTCAAGCCGGAAGGTTGCGCCGCCGCTACGGCGCACCAGCAATTCTAGACGGCGACGCCACGCGCGGCGGTGAACTTCTCGTCGCGGACATTGCCGGTGTTCAACGTCGCCGCCGGTTCGAAGACCAGAATGCAGGCCTCCTCGTCGGCGCAAGTCCGATGTTCGGTGCCGCGCGACACCAGCACGCATTCCCCCGGCTCCAGCCGCACGACGCGATCCCGGAATTCGACCCGGAACCGGCCCTTCCACACCAAGAAGAACTCGTCCTCGTTCTCGTGGTGGTGCCAAGGAAACTCGCCCTTGACCTTGACGATCCGCACCTCCTGCCCGTTCGCAGCAATGGTCTTCGGCCGCCAATGCTCGTCGAAAAGCGAAAATTTCTCGTCCAGGCTGATCTTGTTCATGTCGGGTGCTTCGCGCGCGCATTTCATTCTAGCATGCGCGGCGCGGCGCGGAACGATCGAGCCGCTCCGGAGATTGTTACCGGATTTGCATCAGGTCGTTTTGAGGTTTTCCACATGGCGAAAGTGCAACCCGTTGCGCTGGTGACTGGAGGAGCGAAGGGCATCGGCCGCGCCATCGCGCATCGGCTCATGACCGACGGTTGGCGTGTCGGCATCCTCGATCTGCCCGAGGCCAAGATGCGCCGCGCCTTTCCGCGCGGCACCCGCAACGTCCTCCTGATCGAAGGCGATGTCGGCATTGCGGAAACGGCACCACGCGCGGTCGCCGCGCTGCTCGAGCGTTTCGGCCGACTCGACGCGCTCGTCTCCAATGCCGGGATCATGATCCGCAAGCCGCTGCGCCGGCTGACGCTGACCGAATGGTACAAAGTGATCGACACCAACCTGACCGCGACATTCCTGTTGGCGCAGGCGGCGGAGAAGCCATTGCGCCGGTCGCGGGGTGCGATCGTCACCATCGCCTCGACGCGTGCATCGATGTCGGAGCCAAACACCGAGTCCTATTCGGCGACGAAGGGCGGCATCCTCGCGCTCACCCACGCGCTGGCGATCAGCCTCGGCCCGGAGGTGCGGGCGAACTGCGTCAGTCCGGGCTGGATCGAAACCAAGGATTATGGCGCCTTGCGCCGCAAGGATCACACCCAGCACCCCGCCGGCCGCGTCGGCAGGCCGCAGGACATCGCCGAGATCGTCGCCTGGCTCCTCGACGGCGAGCGTTCCGGCTTCGCCACCGGCGCCAATTTCGTGATCGACGGCGGGATGACCCGCAAGATGATCTACGAGGAGTAGCAGCGGAGTAGCCCGGATTGCGCCGGGCGAAATCCAGGGCAGCGTCCAACCGGCTTGAAAGCCCCCGGGTTTCGCTCGCGCTCAACCCGGGCTACGATGCGCATAAGGAGGGCGCGCATGATCTTTCGCCAACTCTTCGACAGCACGTCCGGCACCTATACCTACCTTCTCGCCAGCCGGCACGGAGGCGAGGCGCTGATCATCGATCCGGTGCTGGAGCGGGTCGACCGCTACCTGCAGCTCGTGCGCGAGCTCGATCTACGGTTGGTCAAGGCCGTGGACACGCATCTGCATGCCGACCACGTTACCGGGCTCGGCGCGCTGCGCGACCGAACCCACTGCATCACCGTCATGGGCGAGGCGACGCACGCCGACGTCGTCTCCATGCGCGTCGCCGAGGGCGATCGCGTCGAGATCGAGGGCGTGCGCCTCGATGTCCTCTACACACCGGGCCACACCGACGATTCCTACTCGTTCCTTCTCGCCGACCGCGTGTTCACCGGCGACACATTGCTGATCCGCGGCACCGGCCGCACCGATTTCCAGAACGGCAACGCGCGAGCGCAATATGATTCGATCTTCAACAAGCTGATGAAGCTGCCCGACGAGACGCTGGTCTACCCGGCGCACGACTACAAAGGCGACACCGTCTCGACCATCGGCGAGGAGAAACAGTTCAACCCGCGGCTCAGGGTCAAGTCGATCGACGAATATGTCGACCTGATGAACAATCTGAAGCTGCCCAATCCGAAGATGATGGATGTGGCCGTGCCGGCCAATATGCGCGTCGGCCTTCGCCAGGAAGAGGTGGCGCGCAAGGGCTGGGCGTTGTCGGCAGCCGAAGCGATGGCGTTGCGCGGCCGCAGCGACGTGGCGATCGTCGATCTGCGCGAGAAAAGCGAACGCGAGAAGCACGGCGTGATACCCGGCTCGCTGCACGCCCCCTATCCGAGTTTGCCCGAGCACATTGCCGCCGGCGGCATGCTGCACGAATTGGCGGCGGCGACCGGCAAGCGCATCGTGTTCTACTGCGCCTTCGGCGAGCGCTCGGCGATGGCGGTCGAGGCGGCGCAGAACGCCGGCCTCCTCACTGCCTGCCACATCGAGGGCGGCATCGACGCCTGGAAGAAGGCCGAAGGACCGCTCGCGCGCTAGCTGCGGCGCCGTCCGCTCGGAAACGTGAAAGCCGCAGGGGCGAGCCTGCGGCTTCCGCTTTTACGCCCGCTGAAGGGAGGATCAGCAGACGCTCTGCAATGGCCGGGACTTGCCGGCGACTGGGCGGCTCAGAGCTGCGACTCCTGTTCGTCGCCGTTGTCATTGCCCATCAGCTCGTGGATGCGGCCGCGATCGTGCCCGAACCGGTGACCCTCGTTTCCGAAGCCCTGACCTTCGCGCCAACGGCCGTCGCCGCCGAATCGCTGTTCGCCGCGCCAACCGCCGCCGTCACCGCCGAAGCGGTGCCCGCCCCGCCAGCCGCCGCCGTCGCGCCCGAAACCACGGCCGTCGCCCGACGCGTGCATGTGATGGTGCCCGCGCAACATGTGCGACAGCATCTTGAAGCGATCTTTCTGCGCGTCGTTGAGACTCGTGTAGAGCGGCGCGCCGGTGTCGGCGACGCGCTTGAGCGCGGCGCTGAACTTGGACATGTTGTCGGCGCGCTGCGACAGGCGATCGAACGGCGAGCCCGGAGTCTGCGGCTGTTGGCTCGCGGCTTCACGCGCTTGCCGGCGCTGGGCACGCAGCTGCGCCATGTCGCGCAGCGCTTGCTCGAAGGCCGGCCAGTTCTTGGCCTGGTCGGCCGTGAGCTCGAGACCAGCCTTGAGCGCGGCGATGCGCGCATCGGTCAATGCGGCCCGGTCTTCGGCACTCAGATGATGATCGCGGTGCTCGAAGCGCGGGCCGCCATCGCCCTCCGAACCGTTCCAACGCTGTTGCGCATACACAATCGAAGAGCCGGCGATGGCAAAGATGGCCGTCGCGGCGATCACTGGCTTGAGCATGTTCTCCTCCTGAGAGATCAAGGTGCGCAAATTAGAAAGCGGTCATCGCGAAGAGACAAGTTAAAGTTTGGTCAGGTGAATGATTGTTCAAGATTACATTTGCGTAATATTGTAACTATTGACGCGAGTTGCTATGAAATAAATCGACATGATCAGTATTGCGATAATTTATATTACGTAGATCGTCTCGTGGACTGGAAGAATCTCCGGTCGAACCAACAAATCGAAGAATCTCCGGGCCCGTTTGATCTTGAAATTAGCCGGATGACGACGCTGCGGTATCGGCCTCGACCACGGGCAAGAGCCCCAAATAGCGACAGAGGAAGAAGAGCGGCCGGCCGAGGAAAAAACTGATCGCGAACATGCAAGCGAGGCTGACCCCGCCCAGCACGGTGCGCAGCGCCAGGGCGCGTTCGAGCGGTAAAGTCATCCCGAGCCAGAGGTAGACGGCGGCTTTGACGAAAAAATATGCGGCCCAAAACAACGTGAATAGCCGGAAGAACTGCCGGACATCGGCACGGTCGGGAAACGTGCTGCGCCTCTCCGCCACCTCCTGAATGAGCGACTTCTCGCCGCGCGCGCCGGCTACGAAGAAGATTCCGGTGGCGATGTTGGTGATGACCGCTTCGTACTTGATCATGAACGGATTGGTGGCAAGCAGGTCAATGCAGCCGAACGCTACCGCGAGCGCGCTGGTCAGCAGATAGATCCGCGTCACCGGAATCTGGCGCCACCAGCGATACGCTCCGTCGACGAGGATGAAGGCAACAGTCGCGGCGATCGCCGGCTTGATGCCGGCGCTATAGAGCACGACCCAAAAGACGATAAGCGCCCCGAATTCCCGGAACACATAACCGAGAAAGCCGAACACCGAGCGGATCATCGTCCTCTCCCATCCTGCGGCAGGCTGTGTTTCGCCGAACACGGCGACTCTATCATGGCGCGCGCCGGTACCGGTATGTTGCGTCCACAATCAATGCAGGATCTGCTGCAGAAAAAGCCGCGTGCGCTCGTGCTGCGGGTTGGCAAAGAACCCCTTTGGCTCGTTGATCTCGACGATCTGCCCCTCGTCCATGAAAATCACCCGGTTCGCCACCTGCCGCGCAAAACCCATCTCGTGCGAGACCACGAGCATGGTGATGCCGTCGCTTGCCAGCTCGACCATGGTGTCGAGCACCTCCTTCACCATCTCCGGATCGAGCGCCGAGGTCGGCTCGTCGAACAGCATGATGTTCGGATTCATGCATAACGCCCGCGCAATCGCCACGCGCTGCTGCTGGCCGCCGGAGAGCCGTGCCGGATATTTGTGCGCCTGCTCCGGTATCTTCACCCGGGTCAGATAGGTCATGGCCAGTGCCTCGGCTTCGCGCTTCGGCATGCGCCGGACCCAGATCGGCGCCAGCGTGCAATTCTCCAGCACGGTGAGATGCGGAAACAGATTGAATTGCTGGAACACCATGCCGACATCGCGGCGCACCGCGAGGATGTGTTTCGGATCTTCAGTCAGCTCGACGCCGTCAACCACAATGCGGCCGCGCTGCCAGTCCTCAAGCCGGTTGATGCAGCGCAGCAGCGTCGATTTGCCGCCGCCGGATGGCCCGCAGATGACGATGCGCTCCCCGCGCCCGACCTTGAGATTGATGTCGCGCAGGACATGGAAATCCCCGTACCATTTGTGCAGCCCGACGACTTCGACTGCGACATCGGGCAGGACGGTCGCGCCGGACTCGTTTGCACGCTCTGCCATCGCTCAACCTTACCGCCGGCCGCCGCGCGCCAGGCGAGTCTCGACGCTCTGGGCGTAGCGCGACATGCCATAACAGCAAACGAAGTAGAAGAGCGCCGCGAAAGCGTAGCCGGTGACGGCCACGTTCGGCGCCGCCCATTTCGGATCGGCGCGCGCCGCCTCGATGGTGCGCAGGAGGTCGAAAATCCCGACCACGAAGACGAGCGTAGTGTCCTTGAATAGTCCGATGAAGGTATTGACGATGTTCGGCAGCGTCACCCGCAGCGCCTGCGGCAGGATCACCAGCCCCATCATGCGCCAATAGGTGAGCCCGAGCGCGCGCGACGCCTCGTATTGGCCGCGCGGCACCGCGGCGAGGCCGCCGCGCACCATTTCCGCCATATAGGCCGACGCAAACAGCGCAACGCCGATCAGCGCGCGCAGGAGCTTGTCCGGCGCCCACTGCTCGGGGACGAACAGGGGAAGCATCACGCTCGCCATGAACAGCACGGTGATCAACGGCACGCCGCGGACGAACTCGATGAAGCCGATCGCGAACAGCCGGACCACCGGCTTGTCGGAGCGCCGCCCCAGCGCCAGCAGGACGCCGAACGGCAACGAGAAGACGATGCCGATCGTCGCCACCACGATGGTCACCAGAATGCCGCCCCAGAGCGCGGTCGGCACGACGGAGAGCCCGATATACGGAGCGCCATGCAACAAAAGGAATGAGAGGACCGGAAGGACGACGAAAAAGTAGAGAGCGCCGAGGTCGCGGCGCGGCGCTGAGAGCCGCAACAGCCAAACGACGCCGAACGCCAAAGCGAGGAAGAACAGGTCGACCCGCCATCGCTGCCCCGTCGGGTAGAAGCCGTAGACGAAGTAGGAGAACCAGACCCGCACAAAGGCCCAGCAGGCGCCCGGATGAGGCTGCGCCGGCGAGGCAAGACAGACTTCCCGGTCGGCGCCGGACCAGACCGCATCGATGAAGAAGAATTGCAGCAGCGAGGGGAACGCCCAGGCGATGAATAGAACGCAGACGAGCGTGAGCGCGATATTCGCCGGGCTGGAAAGCAGATTAGCCCGCAGCCAGCCGAACAGCCCGGCGCGAGCCGCCGGCGGCGACAGGCGTTCCGCCGGCGCCCGGCGCAGATAGGAAAGCGAATCCTGCTCGATCGCGGACATCGCTCAGCGCTCCACGACCATTGTCGCGCGGCCGTAAAGGTTCATCAGCGACGACGTGAACAGGCTGATGGCGAGATAGACCGCCATGGTGATGGCGATCACTTCGACCGCCTGGCCGGTGATATTGAGCACGCTGCCGGCGAACACCTGGACGAGATCGGGATAGGCGATGGCCACGGCCAGGGAGGAGTTCTTGATCAGATTGAGATACTGGCCGGTCAGCGGCGGCACGATGACGCGCATCGCCTGCGGCACGACGACGAGACGCAGCGTGCTCCGAGCGCGCAAACCGAGCGCCTGCGCGGCCTCGACCTGGCCACGCGGCACGGCAAGGATGCCGGCGCGCACCACCTCGGCGATGAACGCGGCGGTATAGACGGAAAGAGCGATCAGCAAGGCGGCGAATTCCGGCAGGACCTCCAAACCGCCGCGCACATTGAAGCGCCCGAGATCGGGAATTTCGAAACCGAGCGGAAATCCGGTCAGTGCGAAGGCGGCGAGCGGCAATCCGCAGACGAGGCCGAGCGCCGGCCAGAGAACGCGGACCTGCGCACCGGTTTGCGCCTGGCGCCGGCGCGCCCACCACCGCAGGAGCAGCATGGCGACGATGCCGAGGAGCGCAGCACCAATAACAACGGCAAACCCGGGGGCGAACAGCGGCCGCGGCAGGAACAACCCGCGATTGTTGAGAATGCCGCCGCCGGGAAGCGCGATGCTGTCGCGCAGTTTCGGCAGCGATTGCAGCACGGCATGATACCAGAACAGAATTTGCAGGAGGAGCGGCACGTTGCGGATCAATTCGACATAGCCGCTGGCGAGCCGCGCCACCAGCCAGTTGTGCGACAGCCGCGCGATGCCGACGATGAACCCGAGCACGGTCGCCAGCACGATGCCGATCGCGGCGACGAGCAGCGTGTTGAGCAGGCCGACCCAGAAGGCGCGGCCGAACGTCGAGGTGCTGGCGGAATAGCTGATCAGCGTCTGGCTGATGTCGAAGCCGGCGGTATTGTTCCAGAAACCGAAGCCGGAGGCGATGTGCGCGCGCGCCAGATTTTGCGCCGCATTGAGGATGGCGCCGTACGCCAACGCCGCGACGAGAACAACGAGGCCGATCTGAATCGCGACGCCGCCGAGACGGCGCGTGCGGCGCGGCGCCCTCCGGGCTTCATCGGTCATGGCCGGCCCGCGGCAAAAACGACGGGCGTGCCGAACGCGGCTCAGCGGAACGGCGGTCCGTATTGCAAGCCGCCCTTGGTCCACAGCGCATTGAGGCCGCGCACGATCTTCAAGGGCGAGCCCTGGCCGACATTGCGCTCGAAGACCTCGCCGTAATTGCCGACATGCTTGATGATGCGATAGACCCAGTCATTGGTCAGGCCGAGCGCCTCGCCGTATTGACCCTCGGCGCCAAGCATGCGCCGCGTCTCCGGATCGTCGGATTTCGTCTTCTCGTCGACATTCGCCTTGCTGACGCCGAGCTCCTCGGCGTCGACCATGGCGAAATGGGTCCAGCGCACGATGTCGGTCCACTGGCTGTCGCCATGGCGCACGGCGGGACTGAGCGGCTCCTTGGAAATGATCTCCGGCAGCACCAGGTGCTCGGCCGGCTCAGCGAGCTTGAGCCGCTCGCCATAGAGGCCCGAGGAATCGGTGGTGTAGGTATCGCAGCGACCGGATTCATAGGCCTTGAGTGCCTCGTCGCCGGTGGCGAAGGTCACCGTCTTGAGCCCCATATGGTTGGCGCGGAAATAGTCGGCCAAGTTGAGCTCGGTCGTCGTGCCCTGCTGCACGCACACCGCGGCGTCATTGAGTTCGAGCGCGGAGGTCACCTTGAGAGATTTCCGCACCATGAAGCCCTGGCCGTCGTAGTAGGTAACAGCCGCGAAATCGAGCCCGAGCGAGGTGTCGCGCGACAGCGTCCAGGTGGTGTTGCGCGACAACACATCGACCTCGCCGGACTGCAGCGCGGTGAATCGATCCTTTGCCGTCAGCGGGACGAACTTGATCTTGCTCGGGTCATTGAAGATGGCCGCGGCTATGGCGCGGCAGAAGTCGACATCGAAGCCGGTCCAGTTGCCCTGCGGATCGGGGAGACCGAAGCCGGCGAGAGTGCCGTTGGCGCCGCAAATGAGCTGACCACGATCCTTGATCGCATTGAGCGTCTGCGCCCACGCCGCTTGCGTCCCGAACGCCAGCACAATTGCGTAAGCCATTGCCGTAGCGAGGCGTTTCATGATCAGGCCTTTCAGGATGGATGGCCGCGCGCCGAAGCCCGTTCCCCGCCGCGCCCGCTCTTGCTTGTCGGCCGCATCTGAGAACGATCACACTGCAAGGTCAAGGGGTTGACGAGCGCATACGATGCCGCGGTAATGCTCTTTGAGCGCATTGGGGCCGCGTTTACCCCGCCACAAAGGATGAGGAGAGGCACGGCCATGAAAGCGGGCAGCAATGACCGTCCCCGCAAGGTACGACGTCCGCACACGCAGGTGGTGACCGGCGGGCGCGATCCCGCCTCCTATCATGGCTTCGTCAACCCGCCGGTCTATCACGCCTCGACCGTGCTTTATCCGAGCGCCGAGGACTACGTCGCTCACCGTGCGCACTACCAATACGGGCGCCGCGGCACGCCGACGACCGAAGCGCTCGAATTCGCTTTGCAAGAGCTAGAAGGGCCGCAATGTGCGCATGTCGCGCTGCTGCCTTCGGGCCTGGCGGCGATCTCGGCGGCTTTGCTGTCGGTCGTCCATGCCGGCGACCATGTGCTCGTCACCGACAGCGCCTATGGGCCGACGCGGACTTTTTGCGACCAGATTCTCACCCGGCTCGGCGTCACCACTACCTACTACGACCCGCTCGCCGGCGCCGCGATTGCCGGATTGATGCAGCCGAATACGCGCGTCGTCTATCTCGAATCCCCGGGCTCGCTCAGCTTCGAGATGCAGGACGTCGGCGCCATTGCCGCGGCGACGCATGCCAAAGGCGCGCTCGTGCTCATGGATAACACCTGGGCGACCCCGCTCTATTTCCGCCCGCTCGAGCATGGCGTCGACCTTTCGATCCAGGCCGGCACCAAATATATCGGCGGCCATGCCGACGTGATGCTCGGCACGGTTTCCGCCAATGCCGCGACAATGGCGGAGCTCAAGAATACCGTGCGCTTCAGCGGATGGTGCGTCGGCCCCGACGACGTCTATCTCGGCCTGCGCGGCCTGCGTACGCTTGCGGTCAGGCTCGATCGGCATTTCCAGTCCGGGCTTGCCGTCGCGCGCTGGCTCGAGCAGCGGCCCGAGGTTCTTCGGCTGCTGCACCCCGCCATGGCGAGCCATCCGGGGCATGCACTGTGGAAACGCGACTTCACCGGCGCCTGCGGGTTGTTCAGCGTCGTGCTCAAGCCGGTATCGCAAAAGGCGGTGTACGCTTTTCTCGACGCGCTGGAATTATTCGGCATCGGCGCGTCATGGGGCGGCTTCGAGAGCCTTGCCATTCCATTCGACTGTGCGCCGATCCGCACTGCGACTCGCTGGGCCCCCGGCGGACCCGGAGTTCGGTTCCATATCGGCCTTGAATCCGTCGAGGATCTGCTGGCCGATCTCGAGCAAGGCTTTGCGGCGCTTGCCGTCGCCGCGCGCGCGTGAATGTTCCACGGCGGCAGATTTGAGCGGCGCGCGACGCGTGGCCCGGACAGGTGACATCTCGCCAGCTCAGAGTCTATATTCGGGGCCCGCGGGCGCGGGTTACCCGAAGCTTAGTTACGCGTGCTTGCAGTGAAGCGAATCGCGTGCGAGCGGTGAGACGATGAGCATCTCGGATCACGAAGATATCTTGGACCATCAAGATATCGAGGACCACAAAGAGCGCAGAGGTATCTTGGATTATGAAGGTATCAGGCGTGCACGGCGCCTGATTGGGTTTGCGGTCGTGCTTTCGCCGGCGTTCTATTTTTTTCCGATTGTCACCACGATCTTCGTTGTTTGCGGGGCGCTCGATGTCGGCAGGCACCGCAAGATCACCTTCGACTTGATCGAGAAATACTTCATGGGCCGGGGGATCCTGACCTGGCTCCTGTCGCCGTTCAATCTGCTGACGGATTTGCTGTCGTTTCCGAACAAAGGCCAATACGCGCTTGCCGACCTGCCGCAGGAGCACCGCAGCGAGATCGAGGCCTGCGTGCGCGCGTTCGTCGACAATGGCGAGCTCATCAAGGCTCACATTGCCAAGGTGATCGGCCAGAACAAGCGTTGCATGCTGACCTTCAAGTGGTACGAAACCGAGCAGCTGACCGACTTGAAAATACCGGCGTTCGCCAAGGACTACCGCCACATCAAGACGATCGCGGTTTCCGCGTTCAACTCGCAGGAGCGGACGTCATGGCATTTCGGCCCGATCCGGCTCACGTTCCGCGTCCTTTACAACCTTGATCCGATCGACAGCCGAAAGGTCTTCATCCAGGTAGACAACACGATCCACTATTGGCGGGATGATCCCTTGTTCATTTTCGACGACACGATGTTCCATCGGTCGACGAACAAGGTTGATCACATCAGGTACTGCCTGTTCATGGATATTGTGCGTCCCAACCATGCCGAAGGCGTCTTCGCGGTTGCGGTTCGTGGAGCGAGCGTCATCGCCGGCTCGTTCAAGCGGCTCTTTTACCGAACCTGGTCGTTTGTCCGCTGAAGCTTACAGTCCGCTGACGACCTGCGCGGCGGCGGCTCTGATGCGCTTGAGCGAAGGCCATGGGTGAGCTTTTAGATCGCCAGGGCGAAACCCGAGACACCGCGCCGCGAAGTAGCGCCGCACCCAGAGCGCGCCGACAACGCCGACGAGCGCGCCGGCAATCACGTCGCTCGGATGATGGGCGAGAACTACAACGCGGCTCAGCATGATGATCAGCGCATAAGGCCACATGACCCAGCGGCTGTGCGGCCAGAGGACGCCGAACGCGATCGCCGCCGCGGCCGCCGTGGTCGCATGTCCCGACGGCATGGCCGCGTAGGCCGGACGCCAGATGAACGGGGCATAAAGAAACGGATCGTCGTGGCCGCCGACGAACGGCCGCGCCCGGCCGATCAGGCGCTTGACGATGGTCACGAACAAGCCCGGGGCGCCGATCGCCAGAAACAGGAATCCGCAGCGAACCGCGAGCGCGGCGAACACACCCCGGGTGAGCCGCGGCAGCGTCTGGGCCATGACGGCAGCAAGCCCCAGGAGAATGAATCCGAGCGGAAACAGGAACCAGCCGGAAAGGCCGAGCTTGGTGATCACCTGGAACGGGTCGACGAACCAGCGCGGCAGATCGCGCGCCCAAGCGCTTGCCGCCACGTCGAGAAAGAACATCGAAGCGATGACGACGGCCACGGTCGCGATCACCGCGGCGGCGGCGGTTGTGCGCAGCCGTGGCGGCCGCGCCCGCGGCGCACGAAGCATGCCCCGCAGCCCGCGGATGATGTTTGCCGCAAACCGTCGCGGGAATGCGTCCGCTTGCGGCGCAGAGCGGATCTCGTTCGAATGAGCTTCGGTCACGGCCGCGGCGACAATAGTGAAAGCGCTCGCGCCGGGGAAGCGCCCGTCAAGGCCGGCCGCCCTCGTCGAGGCGTACGACCACGCTGTCCGTCGCTCCGGCGGCGTCGATCACCGTCACCCGGGCAAAACCGGGGCCTTGCGGCCGGAAGAAGTTCCCTCGCGACTGGCCCGAGGACTGGCCCGACGACGCGCCCAAGACCGGCATACCGTTGACGAGAACGGTGAGCGGCGCGCTGGCGCCGGTAATTTTGAGCGGCACCGGATTTGGCGTGCCGTCGGTGGTGGCGAGCTCAAGCCGGGCGCCGTCCGGCGGAAAAAGAATGTGCAGCCGCGGCTGCGTGGCGCCGGCGAGGTCCCCCGGCGCAAAGCGCTTGAGCGGCGGCGGCAGTTTGGCGGAAGTGGTCACCAGCACGCCCGCGGGCGCATGCGCAAGCGCGGCCGGCGGCGTCAGCAACCGGGCGAAAGTCTCGAACAGAATCGGTGCCGCGGCCGCGCGCCCGATCAGGCCCGGGACCGGCGCGCCGTCGGGCCGGCCGACCCACACGCCGATCGTGTGCTTGCCATCGAAACCAATCGACCAGGCATCGCGGTAGCCGTAGCTGGTGCCGGTCTTGAACGCGATGCGCCCCGGCGCGCCATTCTCCGGCGGCGGCGTGCCGATGAGGACGTTGCTCACATACCAGGCGGCCACCGGCGCCATCAGTGTCTTGCCTTCCCCCTTGTAGGAAGCAGCCGGGGGTGAGGATGCAGAGGTCTCGCGCTCGCTCAACGGCAGCACCGTGCCGAGGCGCGCGATCCCGGCATAGAGCATCACCAGATCGGAGAGCCTGATGCCGACGCCGCCGAGGCCCATAGCGAGACCCGGAGCCTCGCCCTCGGGCAGCACCAGGGCCGCGCCGGCCTGGGTGAGCCGCGCCGCCAGCCGGCTCGGTCCCACCTGGTCGAGCACCGCGAGCGCCGGCACGTTGAGCGAGAATTGCAACGCCTTGCGGATGGTGACCGTGCCCTGGAAGGTGAAATCGAAATTCTGCGGCGTGTAGGCGCCGTAACGCACCGGCCGGTCCTCGATCAAAGTCTCGGGATGAATGAGGCCATCCTCAAAGCCGAGGCCGTAGATGAACGGCTTGAGCGTGGAGCCCGGCGAGCGCAGTGCCTCGGTCATGTCCACCTGGCCGGCGCGGCGTTCGTCGAAATAATTGGGCGAGCCGACATGCGCCTCGACTTGGCCGGTGACGTTGTCGACGACGAGCATGGCGAGGGAGACGCCGGGCCCGAGCGTCAGCGCCAGCGTGCGCGCGCGCTCGCGCACCAGCGCTTCGAGACTCTTCTGTACGTCGGCGTCGATGGTGAGCCGGACCTCGCTCCCCGGCGCGGCATCGGCGACCGCGCGATCGGCAGCGTGCGGCGCGAGCATGGGCATGGCCCGCCGGCCGGAAGGCACCCGTTCGGCCTCGGCGAGGGCGATCTCGTCGGCCGGTACGCGGCTCGAGGCGGCAAAGCGGTCAAGCACGCGATTTCTCGCGCTGCGCGCCGCTTCGGCCGAACGGTCAGGCCTGCGCAGCTCCGGCGATTGCGGCAAGGCGACGAGAAGCGCAGCTTCGGCAAGCGAGAGCCGGCGCGGCTCCTTGCCGAAATAGGCGAGCGAGGCGGCACGGATGCCTTCGATGTTGCCGCCATAGGGCGCGAGATCGAGATAGAGCGCGAGCACCTCGTCCTTGGTCAGTGCCCGCTCGATCTCGATCGCGCGCACGATCTGCCGAAGCTTGGCCGCAAAAGTCCGGCCGCTGCGCGGTTCGAGAAGCCGCGCCACCTGCATGGTCAGCGTCGAGCCGCCCGAGCGTATCCGCCCACTGCTGACAAGCTGGAACGCCGCGCGGCCGAGCGCCAAGGGATCGACGCCATGGTGGGCGCGGAAGCGCTTGTCTTCATAGGCGAACAGCATGTCGAAGAAGCGCGGGTCGACGTCGGCTACTTTCACCGGCAAGCGCCAGCGGCCTTCGCCGGCGGCGTAGGCGCGCAGCAAGCGGCCCTCACGATCGACCACGCGGGTCGAGAATTGCAGGGCGCCGCCGGTCGGCGCCGGGCCGAGCGCAACGATCCACCACGCGCCGATGCCAAGCAGCGCAACGCAGAGGAGCGCAGCGGCGATCGCGGCGGCGCGCGGTCTCAGCATCGCCGGATCATTTCGCCGCGGTCACTTGCACGCTTTCGGTCGCGGTGCGGCCGAAGCGGTCGGGCGCGTACATGTCCTCGACGCTCGCCTGCGGGCGCACATATCTGCCGGGCGCGACCGCGCGCACCACATAGGCGACGGTAAACACCGCCGCGTCGTCCTTCTTGCGCTCGAACGCCGCGGTGAAGCGGTCGTCGCGGAACTCGGTGTTCACCGGCTCCTGCGCATCCGTGATCCACGAGAGTGTGCCGGTATCGCCGGAGGAGACGAGGTGCGGATTGTCGATCTCGAAACCGGCCGGCAGATAATCGGCGACGATCACGCGGCCGAATTGCGGCTGCGCCTCGGTGACCTTCAGTACCACGACCAGGCGGGTGTTCTGCTTGACCTGCTTTACGTCGACCGGATCGCCGCTGAGCGTATAGGTGAGGCGCTCGATCTTGAAGCCTTTTTCCGCCGCCGGCTCCGGCGTGAGCGGCGCACCGGCGACCGTCACCACCGCCTTGACTTCGTCTTCGCCGGTATTGGCGACGCGCAACGGCTCCTTCAGATCGCCGGCGCGAACGGTGCGGAACAGCGGACGCTGCATCGGCGTGCCGCCGACATCGAGCGAGATTTTGCCGGCGTCCTTGGCCATGGCGCTCGCCGCGAGCAACAGCCAGGCATCCTCTTGCGTGGAGGTCAGGCGCAAGGAGGCGCGCGTCGCCTCGACCTTCTCGACCGCGCTCTGCACGGTCGCGCGCGGCGCGCCGCCCTCCGCGGCGAGCGCGACCAGCGCAGCGGCATCGCGCAGCGTCGAGCCGTAGTCCTGACGGCTCACGAGATCGGCCGGCGACTGCGGAGCGATGGCGGCAAGCGCCGCGGCATAGGCATGCTCGGCGCGGGCGCGGTCGCCGACCAAAGCCAGCGCAGCGGCGATCTGCGCCTTGGCGATCGGCGTCGCCAGCGCGTCAAGCTTGGCATCGGCGAGGTAGCGCAGATCGCCGATCGGCGCCGCCCCGTTGCGGGCGAGCACATAGAGCGCATAGGCGAGATCGGTCCCGCCATTCTTGCCGACGTCGGTCGTGTGGGCGACGGCATTGCGCAACCGGTCGAGCGCCAGCTTGAACGCGCCGTCGGGCACGGCGAATTTGTGCTCACGCGCGCGCGTGAGGAAATCGCTGACATAGGAATCGAGCCAGACATCGTCGCCGCCGACGCCCCAGAGGCCGAACGAGCCGGTGGAGTCCTGGCGCGTGAGCAGCGCCTCGATGGCGTCGCGAACGCGCTGCTCGGTGGTGGCATCCAGCGCGAGATGCGCCTCCTTGGCGAGATCGCTCGCGTAAAGGAGCGGCAGCGCGCGGCTCGTGATCTGCTCGGAGCAGCGGTAGGGATAGCGCTCGAGCGCGGCGAGCAAAGCCGCCGCATCGAGCGCGGTCGAGGCGCCGACCGAAATCGAAACCGAACCGGTGCCGGGCACGAGATCGGCGAACAGATCGCTCGACAGCGTCAGGCTTTCCCCCTTGGCGATCGGTTTCACCGTGCGCCGCGCCAGGATCTGCGCCGGCGATCTCACCGCCAGCGTGAAATTCCGGTCCAGGGCAAAGCCGGCGGGCCCGCTGACCCGCACGCGCACCGCGCCCACGCCGGCGGCCGTCGCCGTGATCGGGACCGCCAAGACGCCGCGCTCCTTGGCGCGCAGCGTGAGCTTCTGCGGCGCGCCCGGCTCGAAAGCAACCGCGTCAGCGGTAGTAACCGCAACCGCATAGTCGCCCGCCTGGCCTTCGACATTGTCGAGGTCGAGATGCAGGCTCGAATGGTCGCCGGGAAGGAGGAAGCGCGGCAGCGTCGCCGTGAGCACGACCGGATCGCGGACGATGACATCGGCCGTGCCGTGGCCGATCCTATCCTTGCTCCAGGCCACCGCCATGACGCGAAGCGTGCCGGCGAAGTCGGGGACATCGAAGGCGACCTCGGCATTGCCGTCGTCGCCGACGCTGACGATGCCGGAATAGAGCGCGACCGGCGGCCCGGTAGGCGGATTGCCTTGCAGCTGCGCGCCCTCGTCGCCGCCGCTGCGGATCTGGCCGCGCGCACCTTGCATGCCGTCGATCAGATCGCCGTAGAGGTCGCGGATCTCCGCCGAGAGCGCGCGCTGGCCGAGATAATAATCGTCGGGCGAAGGCGGCTTGTAATTGGTAAGATTGAGAATGCCGACATCGACGGCGGCGACGACGATTCGCGCGTCTTCGCCGGCCGCGAGACCGCCGACTTTGACCGGGATGCGCAAGGTAGTGTTCGGCCGCAACAATGATGGCGGCTTGACCTCGACGCTGAGCGTCTTGGCGGCGCGATCAATCGAGAACCACTGTATGCCGATGGCGCGGCCGGGCATGCGCTGCGCGGGCGCGTCGAGCGGGCGGCGCAGCGTCGCCACGATGTAAGCGCCGGCACCCCAGTCGCGGCCGACCGGCACCTTGATCTCGGCGACGCCGGGCTTCACGTCCGCGGTCTGACTCGCCAGGAGCTTGTCGCCGATCACGTTGAGGGTCAGCTTTCCCGCGTTTCGCGCCGTGACGGCAAGCGTCATGGTGTCGCCCGGCAGGTATTCGGCCTTGTCGAGCGCGACTTCGAGCATGTCGGGCGTGTCGGCGTTGGCCTCGACATACCAGCCGGCATCGAAGGCGACCGAGGTCAGCGCCCCGCCGGGATCGGCACCCGCCACCTGCAGCCGATAGCGGCCGAATTTCACCGGCAGCGAAATGCGCGCCGAGCGGTCCATGGTCACGTCGAGCGTGCCGTCGGCGACGCGCGTCGTGGTCTTGACCGGCTCGTAGTTCCAGCTGCCGTCGCGTTTGTAGAACTGATAATGCGTGTCGATGCGCAAAAGCTCGTAGGTGAGGCCGCGCTGCGCGACCGCCGTATTGTCGGGTGCGACGAGGACAACGTCGAAGGTGGCGTTGGCGCCCTCGGCGAGCGAGCGGCCGGAGAACAGCGGTTTCACGCCGATCATGTTGCCGCTCGCGGCGACCGGCAAAGCGAGCTTGTGCTCGACGGCACGGCCGCCAGGCTCGGCCATGCGCACGGTGACCTGCGCCTCGAGTGGATGCGTGCCTGCCGGCAGCTTGTCGAGATTGACGGTGAAGCTTGCCTTGCCGGCGGCATCGGTCGCCGGCAGATCCTCGAGCGGCTGCTGGACCGGCTGGACCTCTTCGTCGTCGAGGCCGAACTGGTAGCCGGCAAAGCCCAGCCGCTCTTTGGCCACGGCGACGGTGACGTCGCCCTCGAGATCGAGGTTCGCGGCCGGCGCGCCGTAAAGGAAGCGGCCGGCGACATCGATCTTGGCCGGGGCGCGCTGCGAGATACCGGCGGCCGACGATTTCAGGTCGAACTCGATGCGGTCGGGCACGTAGTCCTCGACCAGGAAGCTGGTCTCGCCGACCGCCGGCCGTTTCGGATCGGTGAAGGCGTGTACGTGCCACGTTCCGGTCGGCGCCGAAGGCGGCAAGGCCAAGGTGAGGGCATGGCCGCCGACGCCCTGATCCGCCGCCAGGGCGCGCCGGAATTCGACGCCATCCGGGCGCTCGACGACGAGGGTCAACGGCACGCCGGCAGCCGCCGCACCCTGCGCGTCGCGCAACAGCGCGGTGATGTAGGCGGTCTCGCCGGAACGATAGACGCCGCGCTCCGCATAGACGAAAGCGTCGAGCCCAGTCGGCGCCGGGCGGCCGCCGACGCCGCGATCGGTGAGATCGAAGGCCGGGGCCTTGAGGCTGAGGAAGGCGTAGTCGCTCTGCGCATCGGTCACCGAGAGCATCGCCGGGGCGGAGCCACCCTCCCCGTTCGCCAGCCCGGCCTCGAACTGCGCGTGGCCGCTCGCGTCGGTGCGACGCGCGGCCAAAACCTCGTTGCCGCGGGAGATCAGCCGGACCTCGACGCCGCTCTTGGCCTCGGTCGTCGCCAGCGAATTGACGAAGGCGTAGATGCCGTCATTGCCGGAGAACGCAGTCAGGCCGAGATCGGAAACGATGAACCACTGGGTCGCCAGCGCATCGTAATCATTGTCGAGGTTCTTGGTTTCCTGCGGCTGCGCAACCATCACGTAGACGCCGGGCTTGAGCTCGCCCACCGCCTGCTCGACCGGGAAGGCGGTGGTGATCTCGGCATTGAGCGGCTGCGACTCGACGGCAAGCTCGCCCTTCCACACAAAGACGCCGCGCGATTCCTTGAACCGCTCGAGGTCGTAGCGATAAAGGCTGCGCTGGAAATCGCCGCGACCGGAATCGCCGCCGGCACTGGCGGCGTCGATCAGACTGCGGTCGCCGAGGCGGTAGATTTCGACCGCCACGGAACGCGTGTTGACGCTGACGACCGGAATCCCGTTCTGGCCGACGCGCGGCAGCACGTAGGCGGTCGTGGAGAAACGCACGAAGGGCTTGCGATCGCGCACATAGACCGAGAATTCCGCCGACTTCGACAAGGTCTCGTGCACCGTTGACGGCAGCCCGGCGCGCAAGGTGACGTTCGTATGCTCGCCGTGCTTGAGACCCTCGACGCAGAGCTGCTTCTCGTCGACCGACAGCGCCGGCTTGTCAGTGCCGGATACGACGACGAAGGGCGAGAAGTCGCTGCGCGGCGGCAGGCTCTCGGAGAACTGAAAACAAGCGCGGGGCGAAGAGGTGTCGGCGTCGATGGTATAGTCGAGCACGCGGAAGCCATGCTCCTGGCGCAGCCGCTCGTATTGGCCGCGCACATCGGCCACCTCCCGCAGCTCAAGCGAGAGCCGCAAGGCGTCGAGCGCCGGGCGCCATTGTTCCCGCTGGCTCAACGTATTGCCGAGAAGCGCGAGGCTGTCCGCCTCCTCGGTGCGGCTGGCGGTACGCTGGTAGGCGACATAGGCGGCGGTCGACGCGCGCTCGAGCAGAAGCTTGCGCTCATCCTCGCTCGCCGGGCGGATTTGCAGGACGGTCCGCGCCAGGCGCAGCCACGTCGTGGCGTCGGTCGGCGCCCCGGCGACGATCTGGCCGAGGAGCGCCATGCCGGTGCGAAAATCGTTCTTGGCGAAGGCCGCGTCGGCGTCGCGCCGGATCTGAGGAAGCGGCTTGGTTGGCGTCCCGGCGTCGGCCTTGATCTGCGCCTCGAGCTTGATCGCGCTATCGGCGAGGATGCTGTTCTGAAAGGGTTTTTCGGCGGCTTCGGCAGCCAATGGCGCGAGGGCGAACAGCGCCGCGATAAGGCCGGCGCGGACGAACCAAAGCATCGGTGATCTCCTCCGAAGGGTGCGCAATTTCACCCGGCGCGCAGTTGAAGGAAAGATCGTGTCCAGGTCGTGACCGAAGCGGCCCGGTCGAAGCTTAAAACTTAGCAATGATATCAATCAGCGTGATTGCCGCCAAAGACGAAAGGCCGTGACGTCCTTGCCGCCTCGCCCCAGGGGACGGCCTTTCCGGAGCGTTCATTCGCACGCTCAAGGATACTCGCTCAGCAGTAATCTGAGAGACGCTTTTCCGGCGCGGTCGGCTTCGGTCATTGTCGCGAAAAAAGCATCGGAACGCTCGATCGGGCTCTTTCTCCCGGCGCGATAAATCTCCCATCCCCACGATTTTGGCGAACGCGCCATTTCCTTTACGACGACGGAAAAATCGGAATGATCAATCATCCGGGAGACACCCACTATAATGCAAGATTGGCCGGCAAAGCTTGGCCGCCGCATCGCTCGCAACACGTCCGGAACAAAAAAACCGCCCCTTTGGGGGCGGTTTCGATTCATCGCTCGTGGCTTCACGCCGCCTCGATCGTGCCGACGGCAATCTTGCCGCTGCGGCTGTCCTCCTGCGTATCGAACGCGACCTTTTGGCCTTGCACCAACCCGCGCATTCCGGCGCGCTCCAGCGCGGTCGCGTGAACGAAGACGTCCTTGCTGCCGTCGTCCGGTTGAATGAAGCCGAAGCCTTTTTGGTCGTTGTAGAACTTTACGGTGCCGGTAATCATATGGATATCCTTTCGCTGATTCAGGGCACTTGAGCTGAAGTCGCGCGGACGCGCGGCTTGCTGCTCGATTCGTCGATGTTTGGAGGGGTCTGAACGTGCGCCTGGCATTCAGCGAAGGCGATACGGCCCGATTGTCCGGCCAAATCTCGATAGTCCGCACACTTAGAAGATAAGCGTGGCCTTTGCAAGGCGGACGCCGGCACCAAAACCCGATGCGGCACCGCGCTACGCAAGAACGAAACGCAATCGCGTCCGGGCCAGACCGACCGGTCGTCACCGATCAGAGTGCGGGCGCGCGTCCCGTGCGCCCTGAAGCGTCGCCGAATCGATTTCGCAATTCGCGAAATGTAATGAGCCGCTGCGCCGTTTCATCCCAGAGCACAAGGCGCACGCAGGCGAGACTTTGACCCAGAGTGAGGCGGCCGACGGTCGCCAGCTCGGGATGGCGGCGAAGCGCCAGCGGCAGCCGATAAAACGGAATCCGGCTGCATAGGTGGTGAACATGGTGCATGCCGATATTGGCGGTGAACCAGCGAAGTGTCGCTGGGAGCTCATAGTGTGAGCTCCCATACAGCGCCGCCGTGGAAAAGCTCCACTCGCGGTCTTCAGACCAGACCGTATGTTCGAATTGGTGCTGAACGTAGAACAGCCATACCCCGGCGGCGCCGCCGACCAGTGTAATCGGCAGATGCACCAGCACGAACGGCCCGACGCCGACCCACCAGATCATGCCGGCTACGACCAGCGCGGTCCCGCCATTGGTCGCCATGGTGCTGACCCAGGACAAGCAGCCTGCTCGCCTTAGCGCCAAGGGAAGGCGGTGGCGCAGGAAAAACAGATAGATCGGGCCGATGCCGAACATGACGATTGGATAGCGATAGAGGCGATAGGCGAACCGGCGCCAACGCGGCAGCGCCAGATATTCGCGCACGGTGAGCGTTTCGATATCGCCGACGCCGCGTTGATCGAGATTACCCGACGTCGCGTGATGGATGCCGTGCGCGCGTCGCCAGGAATCATAAGGCGTCAGGGTGAACACGCCGATAACGCGGCCGACCCAGTCGTTCACCAATCGATGGCGAAAGAACGAGCCGTGGCCGCAATCGTGCTGGATCATGAACAGGCGGACAAGAAAGCCCGCGGTGGGAACGGCGAGCAGCAAATAAAGTCCGTATCCGACCTGGAGCGAGAACCACATCGCCAGCCAAAGGAGAACGAACGGTATGACCGTAATCAGAACTTCGATGATGCTGCGTCCATGGTTCGGTTGGCGATATCGCGCGAGACTCTGCGCCAAGGCGCGCAGATCGGTCACCGCGGCGCCGGCATCGACGTTCGGTCCATCCTGCAAAGTTCGCTCCATCCTCGATCGCAGATGCGACAGCCGCGTCGTCTGCTCTTGTACGGTCAGCGGAAGAATTGGCCGCGATCTCGCGACGGTCTTTTAGCTTCTGCCCTGTCAGGCACAGCAACCGCCGGGAGCGAGCGACTCTCGCAGCCTACAATGATTGACCCCTCAAGTCACCGACAGATGACGGTACACACCGGAACAGCGCCACAGACGTCCACGAGGCAAAGCAGACAAATCGACGTAATATCGTCGGGTGGCCGTGATTTCGGCAAGAATTGCTCGCGGTTGGCCCTGGTAACGCTGCATTTTGCGCCTATATTGGTGTCATCGTTTGAATGCCGATCATTCAGATGGTTGTTTTATCCGTTTCATGGAGCCGGTCCGATGGCCGAATTCAACTACAATGCCTTGGCCGAACTCTATCCGACCCGACGGCGGCCGCCGCGGCGTGAGCCGTTTGGTTACAAGCGGTTCGAGCGAGCCGCGCAGGCCATCCGTTTCGCCATGGAGGATCTGCCGCCGGAATGTCTTGTCGGCGCGTTTCTCGAAGTCGACGAGCGCAGATACGGCAGCGCCGACATCCGCCGCCTGTACGAGAGCGTCGAATATCCGCTGACCCGCCCCAGCGTCCGGTCGTGACCGAAGAGACGATCGATCTTGATCAGCATCGCGGGATGGCGGCGCAAAAAGCGACCGGCCTCCGCCGGCTCCTAGCCGGCGTGCAGGAGAACGAGAAAGCGTTGCGCCTTCGGCAGGACGAATTGGAAACTCACTTGCTGGCGTCACCGGCAGCGAATTGGGAAGAAGCCGCCGAAAAAGCCGGCTACCTCCTCAATCTCTTTGCGGCGACACTCGCTGCCGAGGATCCGCGCAGACAAAAGCTGGTTGCTGCCGTGCTTGCCGACTTCAAGCGGCTCTCAGGCGAAAGCTAGCGCCCTGCCAATCCGCGCGCTATACGTTCAACCCGAAGCAGCGAGGAAACCAGATGGCAAAGGGTCAGTTGCGAAGCAATCGCGAGAAGAAGAAGCCAAAGGCGGACAAGAACAAGAAGAAGAACGCGCCGGCGGCGGCGCCATTCACACCGTTTACGCCAGCGCGGCCGGCCGACAAGGACGCCCGCAAGAAATTCTCATAGTCGTCCTGCGCCGACCCGGAAAGCCGCTAGCTCGCGCCCCGGGAGCGCGTGTTTGCGTCGAATCGGCGAAAACGCGTGCATTGGTCCTAAGGGAAAGATTACCAATGGCATGCCAATAGTCTACCGGCTGAGACGGCGGACCAGCTGCGGATTTCGATCGTCCAGCTAAAGGAATAGAAGATGAGAAAAGCTCTGCCGGAGACGATGTTCAAAAACACCGAGGGAAGCCGGCTCAGCATGCTCCGCTCTTGGATTCTCGACAATGCTGTCACCGAAATCGAGATGAAAGAGCAGCAATTCTGGAATTTTGCCCAGCTTCAGCCGACCGCCGAAAAGCCGTGGGCGACCTTTATGGGCCGCGTCATCCGCGTCCCCGACATGCCCGTCGAAGCCCAGAAGCAACTCGGGATTTTCGACAACCACAATGTCGGCGCCATCTGAACGGCGATCGTTCTTAAGCCGATATCAAAAATCCGTCTCCGACAGCTCATAAGATCCTTTTCGCTCCCGCTTATACACCCGCATGGCGGCTGCGTAGATCGCCGCCCGATTGGTATCAAAGGCGAGAAGCAGGCTCGCCACATCGCGGGCCATTTTCGGCTGCAGCCGCTTGAGCGCCTCTTCGGTTACGAAGAACGACCACTCCATCGCGCTGTCGTGTCCCCAGAACCGCACGGCGCGGCGCGTCGGATCGAAAACCCGGCTTTGGTTGGGAAAATTAAGCACAGAGGCTCACCGCCGCTTCTTCATTCGATGCCGGAAATCCAGCATTTCCGCAGGCCTTCGGCATCGCGCGCCCACCAATAATTTCCTTCGGGGTTGTGCCCGGATGCCCTGAACGTCCGCAGATGCCTCTTGACCGCGGCCTTGGCCTCTTCGCGCGTGAAGTACCCACGACCGACTTCCGCCGCCGGGGTAACATCCGTGCCTTTGAGCTCGAGTATCTTGAACATTATCGGCTCCTTCCGGTGCCCGGTGGGTTCATTGCGCGGTGCCCGGGCGGCGAAAGGCGCCGCCGCGGCCACCCGATCAATCGAATTTCACACGTACTGAAAGTCGGAGGTCGCTCTCCGCCACCACGCGCTCGTGGGTTTCGCTTCTGCTCTTGATGCGATACTGCGGACCTTGGCCCTCGGCCGGCCGCAGGCTGACGATTTCGTAGTGCCCGCTCGCCGCCGATCGCGATATCGAAGGGATGAGATCGACGGTTTGCCCGATCTTGAATTTGTGGGTTCGGTCTGTCATCGCGGATTCCTCCAGCGGCGTCGCGCCTGTGGTTCGCATTGGATGTGATCAAGTCCGATCCGGACTCTCTTCCTTTTTGCTCATGCGCCAAAGCTGAAAACCCTGGTCTTTGATGGCCGCTTCGATCGCGTCACGGGACAGCTCATGCGGAGGATCTCCGTCGGGCGCAATAGCGCCGATCGCACGCCACGGCCTGAACTGCTTAGGCAGCTGGCTGCCGGTCAAATCGCCGCCGAACGCGCGCAAATCCGGCTTCGCCTCGGACTTGAAAATGAATATTCGCATGGTCTTGCCCCGGTGTGATGTGACGTCATTGTCGTTGTTGGCCGGCGCATCGAACATCGCTGATCACCGCCGACGAAAATTCCTGCGTTGCGCCGGAGCGCCGCCCGATCCGGCACGCTCCTCCTTGTGGCGGAAGATCAATCGCCCTTTTTCCAGATCGTAAGGCGACATCTCGATCGTCACCCGGTCGCCGGCCAGGGTTTTGATCCGGTTCTTTTTCATCCGTCCGGCGGTGTAAGCCACGACCTCATGTCCGGCATCGAGCTGAACGCGATAGCGCGCGTCGGGCAATATCTCGGTCACCAGGCCGTCAAACTGCAGGAGTTCTTCTTTTGCCATGTCACGATCCTCGTGGATGATTGGCCCCATGCGGAGCGCCGCGTGCGCCTTGGCGGCCCGATCGGGCGCTGCGCCGCAAGAACGCGACGGCGCCAATTCCATCCGAGGTTTCCCCGGTTTGTCCGTGATGCCCGTTGGAGCGCGCCGCAGTGCCTTGGCGAGAATTCTGCCGCCTGCCCGAGGAATGATCGGGCCGCTGGCCGGCGTGGCGCTCAATTTTCGGCGCCTCGGTCCGGCCCGGCCGAGTGCGGCTGTCGGTCGTCGGAATCGACTTGCGGATCAGCTTCTCGATGTCGCGCAGGAACGGCAGTTCCTCGGCATCGCACAACGAGATTGCGATCCCGTCGGCCCCCGCCCGCGCCGTACGGCCGATCCGGTGTACGTAGGTTTCCGGGATATTGGGCAGGTCGAAGTTCACCACGTGGCTGATGCCGTCCACGTCGATGCCGCGCGCAGCGATATCGGTGGCAACGAGCGCTTTGACATCGCCCTTGCGGAACGCCGCGAGCACGCGCTCGCGCTGGCTTTGCGACTTGTTGCCATGGATCGCCTGGGCCGGCATGCCGGCCTTGATCAAGCCGCGCACGACCTTATCGGCGCCATGCTTGGTCCGCGTGAAGATCAAGGCACGATCGATGGCCTCGCGCCGCAAGACCTCGACGAGGACGGCGGGCTTGGCGCCGCGGTCGACACGGATGACCCGCTGCTCGACGCGCTCGACCGTGGAGGCGACCGGCGTCACGGCGACATTGACCGGGTCCCGCAACAGCTGCGCTGCGAGCTGGGCGATGGCGTGCGGCATCGTCGCCGAAAACAGCAGCGTCTGCCGCTTCGCCGGAAGCTTGGCGACGATTTTGCGGATGTCGTGAATGAAGCCCATGTCGAGCATTCTGTCGGCTTCGTCGAGCACGAAGAATTCGACGCCGCCGAGGCGGAGCGCGTTGTTCTGGCTCAGATCGAGCAGCCGTCCCGGCGTGGCGACGAGAACGTCGACGCCGTTGAGCAGTGCACGTACCTGTCCGCCCATAGGCACGCCGCCGATCGCCAGCGCGGCGCGGATGCGCAGATGCCGGCCATAGGTGCGGAAGCTCTCGAGGATCTGGCCGGACAGCTCGCGCGTCGGGCTGAGCACCAGGACGCGGCAGCTTTTGCGCTCCGGCGGCCGCGGATTTGCGATCAGCTGATGCAGGATCGGTAGAGCAAATGCGGCGGTTTTTCCGGTGCCGGTTTGAGCGATTCCGACCACGTCGCGGCGCGACATGACGATCGGGATGGTCTGCACCTGGATCGGGGTTGGAGTGGCGTACTTTTCTTCTGCGATTGCACGCGTAATCGCGTCGTCGAGGCCGAAGCCGTCAAAGGAGGTCAATGAAGAGCTTTCTGTTAGCGCGTTGGCGCGGCGGTTGCGCCGCGTCCCGCATTGCGGGTCAAACACGACACCCGCGCGATCCAGGTGCCAATGAGGATGAAAGAGCGAGCCAGAGACCGTTTGACGGGAATGACCGTTTTGACGGGAATCCGCACACGCGGCTCGCCGGAGCCAATCACGGCTGCGGTATCATATGGGACAAAGATGTGTTCGTTTCAAGGCCCGCCGCCGCGATCGCTCGACCTGCGGGTGTTTCACGCTTCCGACCAAAAAACGTGCACGCGTGACCAATCGGCTCCCAGCGGAGCATGGCCCGATTAGGTCGAATCACCTTGGTCCGCATTTCTTAGAGATTATCCTTTATTTGACGGGCCGTCCTCCTCGCCGGGATCGGTTTGGCGTGGTACCTTCTCCAAAGGCAGCCAGGAAGCGCCGCAGCTGGGCGCTGAGACGGTACGACCCCGCCGGTTGCTGGAGACGAGTATGGCGTTTGACTACCGCCTGCCGGCAGAGCTGTTCGTGGGAAAGCGCAAGAGCCGTGCGCGGCAGCAGCTTGGCTATCGTCGCTTCGCCACGGCCGCGGAAGCCATCCGCTTTGCGGTCGAAGACTTTCCCGCGGTTCGCACTCTCGGCGCATGGATGCAGGTCGGAGACGACCGCTTCGACAGCGAAGATATCCATCGCCTTTATCAGAGAGGCGACTATCCCCTGCCCCGGCGAGCAACCTAAAACCGGGCGTGCTCGAATTTTTGCCGCCGATCGACATCATGGCGATTGAGGATCGGGTGTGACGCCTGGGCGATCGCCCAGACGCACATTTGAGCGCGAGCAAGGCTTCCCTTTGCCCCGACTCGAAAGCCGACTAAAATGCCACGGCGCGGTTTGCAAAAGCGTGGTTTGGATGTTTCAGCCGCCGAGACCACGGCCGGGGGCTTACCTAAAAGTACCTGGCGAAAAAGCGCGTACGGCCCCGTAGCTCAGGGGATAGAGCAACAGCCTTCTAAGCTGAAGGTCGCAGGTTCGAATCCTGCCGGGGTCGCCAATAAGATCGATAGCGCCGGACCGCCCCGTGGTCCGGCGCGGCGTCCGGCACAAGATCGCCGTCCATTTCACCGACAATAGGCGATATAGCAAGTATTCCCCTGCAGGGTTCCTCCTGCGTGAATGCACCTGCGTATTGCAAACGCCTGGGCCCTTTCAAATATGAGGCCAGAGCCCCAACCCGATGCTCCATTGGCGCTGCGGGCCAGGCATTGAAATGCCGACGCCGACGTTGAGAGCGTTGCAACGATCGTCAACCCGACAAGGGCCGCCGCAAGAAAACGGCTCATAATTGACCTCCCTGATTTTAAGGCATTTGAAAACTCTAAATGATTGTCGATCCTAATCAAGGGGTGCCGGCGTCGGCTAAATGCCTGCATATATCTATTATAAGGACGAACGCGGGGCAGCATCGGCCGCGCCGCGTACTGGCGTTAGCGCTGCCTCGCCCGCTTCCTTCCGCATCTTGAATCGGTGCAGGTCGATGGCGAAGCAAACAGAGGAACTTCGCGGTATTGGCGACGGCGCCAAACGCCTCTAAGCCTAGAAAGGCGCGCCCCAACGAGGAAAGGTTTCAGAATGACCGGCGGTGACGACGACTACGGTGGCGCGTTCAAGAAGGCGAAGCTCGAACACGACCAAAAACGGGAAGGTCCTACGGAGGCCAAGCGTTTGCAGGCGGAAGCCGATGCAGACATCGCCGTATTGAGCGATGTGGTGCTCCCCGAGCTACAGGCCGCTTCGCAGAAGCTGGAGCCGCTCGGCGGCAAAGTGGAAATTCGGCAGTACGGCCGCACCGGAAAAACGCTGCGGCCGGCGTCGGTCGCTTTCCGGATAACCGATCAGCAGGATCGGCAAGATCAGCCGGGCCATGAAATGGGCCACGAAAGCCGCGTCTATTTGATTGTCCCGCGCGGAGGAGCGGTCACCGTCACCAGCGGCAACGGTTTCGACGTCACCAGCCAGCCGAAGCAACCCAAAAACGTAAGCGAGGAGGTCGGCATCCAGCGGCGCGATGACGTCACGGTCGCGAACGTCAAGAAGCTGATCATGCGTGCGATCGAGGAATACCGAAACGATCGCGCCTGAGCTTTTCGCGGACAGCCTCTGCCGACTCTCTCGTCACCCGCAGACGACGCCGAGATCGTAGAGCGCTTGATAAGGCGCCATTGCCGCCTTGAGTGTCGGAATGAGCGCGCGGGCGGAGGGGTCATCGGGCGATACGAAATAGTCGCAACGCCACGGCGCACGACCGATATCTCTGTATTCCTCATCGCGGACGATCTCGTTGGATCTGTGCCGAACGACCGGGACGATCGCACGCCCCGTCGCCAGCTCCCTGACAACCTCGTCGGCAAGTTGCTGCAAGACCTGATATGGACACAACGGCTTTGGCATGGTCGGCCCCCACCCCGGATCGA
>Ga0210394_10001113_pt1 | contig 45417 bp, 30 predicted proteins | sample IncBWC12MmetaG_FD_160121 | JGI IMG/M metagenome (GOLD analysis project Ga0210394, IMG submission 160121) | Forest soil microbial communities from Barre Woods Harvard Forest LTER site, Petersham, Massachusetts, United States - Inc-BW-C-12-M | ecosystem: Environmental > Terrestrial > Soil >...
GAGCGGGGCCGGGTGGCGGAGCGGGTCTAGGAGTGGGTCTCGGAGCGGGGCCGGGCGGCGGAGTGGGTCTAGGAGTGGGTCTCGGAGCGGGGCCGGGTGGCGGAAGAGCCGGAAGTGGGCCTTGGCGGGGAACCGGCCAGAGCGCCGGACCGAGTGAGGATGAAATCTATGGAATTTTGGGCGCGTTGACAAGTTTTGGCAATGTCGGCGCCGGCCAGGGTGGAGTGGCTGCGGCTGGTGAGTTCCAGGAGCAGATGTCTCAATTGCCGGGAACCGCGCAGGACACGTTGAAGAGAGCGATCGCCGGTCTTGCTGCGCAAGCTCCCGAGGGCCAGCCGGATGAATCAGTACTGGTAAAACTGGCCGAGCATCTGGCGATTCGATTTGCGCTCGAGCGATTCGAAAGCGGCGAAGTCAAGGTCAACGCGGTGCGGCAGATGCTCGACCGCATGAATTCTGAGATCGACAATCTCCGCAAGATTCTGGGCGCGCACGAAGACAAGATGACGGACGCGGGAATGATGGTCGAGTCCCACCGCGAGATTCTCGACCGGCAGTTTTGGGCGGCGGTTCCGGAAAGCGGCAAGCAGGCCGTGCTGATGTCGGGAGACGCATGGTGCATTCCGCCGAAAAACGTCCAGTCTTATGTGGCCCACCTGATCGAGACCGGCGACGTCGCGCAAGCCATCAGCATTCTGCAGAACTACGCTTCGTGCGCGGACAGCGACGAGGCCGATGCGCGGAAAAAAACCGCGATGGGTTTGTCGGAGATGGCGGCGCTTTACGCCAAGGCCGATCCCAAGCTGCTCGGCGAGGCGCTGCGCCATCTGGGCCTGCGGCTGTCCGTTGAGCAAGACGTCGATTTGCAAACGTTGGTGAGCGCCGCATTCGTGAGGCTTAGCCAAGAAGCTGTGACCAGCCGGTGCTTCCCGGTGATGGAGCAGGCGCTCGATTTGATTTCCGGTGTCGAAGCGCAGCGGCCCGGCATCGGGCGGAGCCTGCGTCCTAAGATGGGCATCGAAGAACGCATTCCTGAGTTTGTGGATGAGGCTCTGCGAGCGCGGCAAGCCGCCGCCGGCATGACCAATGTCTTGAAAATGCTCCCGCAAACGGCGATGGAGCAGCTCTCCATGCGGTTCAACCGCTGCAGTCTGCGGGAAGATGCCGAGCATATATCCAATCTGGCCGCTGATCTTGGCGAAGAAGGATTGCAATACTTGCGGAGCACAGTAAGGGGCGGCCCCATCACCGAGGCTGTGGAGATGACCGGGCTCTTGAGCACGCTGGATCCGGACGCGGTAGAAGTGTTCTTGCCGTCGCGGATGAAAGATTTTCCCAGGACGTCGCAGGACCGCATCGTGCGGCAAGTCTCTGCTAGCGGCGCTCCGGGACGCTGCCGAATTCTTCTCGAGCTGCTCGATCATGTCGATCCGCTGATCATGCCTTTGGTGATCGACGAGATTGGCGTGACCGGCGATCGCGAAGCCCTTGGCCGTCTGCTCACTATTGTTGACGGCGACTTGCCGACCGGTGCCGGACCCTATTTGCAGGTGAAGTCGATCGAGGCGCTGGGCCGCATTCATGCGCCGGAGTCCACAACTACGCTCAGGCGCATCGTCGAAGCGAAGAAGATGTTCGGCTGGGCCCATGCCCAGGAACTTCGCATCGCCGCTCTGCAAGCGCTCATAGGACTGGAACCGGACTGGGCGCGCGATTTTGCGGCGAAAAGTGGAATCGACCGCGAAGACCTGGCTCTGGCGCCACTGGACGTCATGGCGAACTCCAAATTCGTCCGACAGCGCCGCCATACGCGCGTTAGGCTGCACAAGCCGGTAACCGCTGTGAGCACAAACCTCAAGGAGAACTGCCGCCTCGAGATTAAGACGGCGAGCCTCTCTGGCGGTTTTGCCAGCATCAGCCGGCATCTTCCGCCCGGTACGCATGTGCAACTGAAGCTGCAGCTGGGTCTTCGCAACGTGCAAGCCACGGCCCTGATGCGGGATTACCGGGCCCAGGACATGGCCTTTGAGATTGTCGATATGAGCCTCGATGAGCGCAGCAAGTACCGCCGACTCCTGGCCGATAATCATTCGGCGTCGATCCCCGTGGCCAAAGCCAAGAGCCAGAGCGAAGCCGTCGAAACCCCGGTGCCATCCTCCTAGAGTGTTATGTCGCCGTGTCGACGTGTCGACGTCCTTGGCGCTGACGCATCCAAACAGTTAGAATAGAGTGTTTGCACTGGTTGTGGCAGACCGGCCCGTGCGTTCACTCACGCGGAACACCGCCAGGAGACGGCGAAACCCCTCATGGATGTTGCCAAGGCAGTTGATACCGTTGTCGCTCGATTTATCGGCACCAAGCACGAGCGCGACATCAAAAAACTACAACCTCTCGTCGTGGCCATCAATGCGCGTGAAGCCGAAACACGCGCGCTAAGCGACGAAGAGCTAAAGGCTCGCTTCGCCGAACTTAAGGCGGAGGTGCATGAACAACTGAAGGATGCTGATCCCAGCGAACCTACCTACAAAGAACTCTTGAAGAAGGTGCTCGATCCGATGATTGTGCCGGCTTTCGCCTTGGTGCGCGAAGCAGGCCGCCGCTTTCTGAACATGCGGCACTTCGACGTGCAATTGATCGGCGGAATGGTCTTGCACGACGGCAAAATTGCGGAGATGAAAACTGGCGAGGGCAAAACGCTCGTTGCCACTTTGCCGGCGGCGCTAAATGCTTTGGCAGGACGCGGCGTGCACGCCGTCACGGTGAACGACTACCTGGCGCGGCGCGACGCCGAGTGGATGAGCCCGCTCTATCGCAGCCTCGGTCTTTCCGTCGGCGTAATCGTGCACGATCTGGACGATGAGCAGCGCAAGGCGGCGTATGGCGCGGATCTCACGTACGGCACGAACAACGAATTTGGTTTTGACTATCTGCGCGACAACATGAAGTATGATCTGGCGCAATGCGTTCAGCGCGGGCATCAGTTCGCGATCGTCGATGAAGTGGACTCCATCCTCATCGACGAAGCCCGTACGCCGCTGATCATTTCCGGCCCTTCGGAAGAGTCCACCGACAAATACGCCAAGATTGACAAGATTATTCCCAAACTCATCCAGGACATCGACTACACACTGGACGAAAAACATCGCACCGCAACTTTAACGGAAGAGGGATTCAGCAAGTGCGAACGGCTGCTCGGCCTGCACAATCTCTCGGACCCTGTAAACATCGAGCTCATGCATCACGTTTATCAAGCCCTCCGCGCGCACTCGCTCTACAAAAGCGACGTCGATTACGTGGTGAAAGACGGAGAAGTGATCATCGTAGATGAGTTCACCGGTCGCCAAATGCCCGGCCGCCGCTGGTCCGATGGATTGCACCAGGCCGTCGAAGCCAAGGAAGGCGTCAAGATCGAACGAGAAAATCAGACGCTCGCGACGATCACTTTCCAGAATTATTTCCGCATGTACAAGAAGCTCTCCGGCATGACCGGAACGGCCGAAACGGAAGCCGCGGAGTTCGGCAAAATCTACAATCTCGATGTCGTCGCGATCCCCACGAACCGCACGCTGATTCGCGAAGAACACCGCGACGTTGTCTACCGCACCGAAAAAGAAAAGTTCGAAGCGGTCGTCAATGGGATCCTGCAAGAGGACAATTCGTTTGCCAACGGCATCCGCCACTATAACGAACGCGGTCAGCCGGTGCTGGTGGGAACGATCTCCATCGAAAAGTCGGAAACCATCTCCGAAATCTTGAAGAAGACAGGCGTTCCGCATCAAGTGCTCAACGCCAAGCACCACGAGCGTGAGTCGCGCATCGTCGCGCAAGCCGGCCGCAAGGGCGCCGTGACCGTGGCGACCAACATGGCCGGCCGCGGCACGGACATTCTTCTTGGCGGCAATCCCGAGCAGATGACCCGCGATCATTTTCTGAAAAACAAATTGGCTTTGCCCTACGCCGCCGCGCCTGCTGTGATCCCAGCCGATGGCGGCCCCGACGCACAGCCCGCCGTGGCCATGGTGCTTTTCCAGAATGAAGGCAAAATCTTTCAAGTACCCGCCGACCAATGGAAGCCGGTCTATGAGCAATTCGCCGAGCAGTGCAAAGCCGAGCACGACGAAGTGGTGGCCCTCGGCGGCTTGCACATCCTCGGCACCGAGCGCCACGAAGCCCGCCGCATCGATAACCAGTTGCGCGGCCGCGCCGGCCGCCAGGGCGATCCTGGCTCTTCGCGCTTTTTCCTTTCGCTCGAAGACGATCTCATGCGCATCTTCGGCGGCGAGCGCATGAAGGCCCTGATGTTCCGTCTGGGCATGACCGAAGGCGTACCTATCGAATCCGGACTGATCTCCCGGCGCATTGAAAACGCGCAGAAATCCGTCGAAGCACAGAACTTTGATGCTCGCAAACACCTGCTGGAATACGATGACGTGATGAACAAGCAGCGCGAGACGATTTACGCCATTCGCCGCTCGGCGCTAGAAGGAAAAGACCAGCGCGATTATGTTCTCGGCGTCGCGGAAGACGTGGCGCGCGAGCAGGTCGACACGTATTGTCCCCGCGAGCAACATCCCGACCAATGGAATGTCACCCAGTTTCTCGCCGAAGTCAACGCCCAGTTCGGCATCGACGCCAAAGCCGCCGGCGCCGACCCCGCCACGTTGAGCCACGACGAACTCGCCGAAGCCACTGTTAAGGCGGTCACCACACGCTACGAGGAAAAGGAAAAACAGTTCGGTGCGGACCTTGTCCGCTGGCTCGAACGGCGCATCATCCTTGATGTCGTCGATTCCCAGTGGAAAGATCACTTGCTCTCGCTCGACCACTTGAAAGAGGGCATCGGCCTTCGCGGCTACGGTCAAAAGGATCCGCTAGTCGAGTTCAAAAAAGAAGCATTCGTCCTGTTCGAAGACATGATGGCGCGCATCGACAACGAAACCATCCGCTATCTGTTCCACATTCAGGTCCAGCAGAACGAGCAGCCTCCTCAGGGCGGGCCGGGGCAAGCTCCACCACCGCCGCAACCAATGCGCCCGCGTGCGGACGCCGCAGTCGCCAGCGCCGCGGCCCGCGCCAGCGAACCTCCTCCGCAGCGCTTACCAGCCTTCGCGCGCGAAATGGAGCGCAAGCAAGAGCGCCAGCAAAAAGAGCTGCAGTACCAAACAGGGCCAGCGCAAGCCGAAGCGCCGAAGCCGGTCCGCGCAGGCGCCAAGATAGGCCGAAACGATCCATGCCCTTGCGGCTCCGGCAAAAAATACAAAAAATGCCACGGCGCTTAACGCATGATTGCTTCGGCATTGGTGACACAGACCTCCGTCTGTGTTCTCTTCAGCTCCAGCACTTGATCCGTGCGCTCACGTCGAGATTTCAGCGTTGCGTTTGACCGCAAGAAAAGGACTCTTATGCCAGCACCAATGCCGCAACCCGAACGCCACCCTATCCCCGGCGTAAAAAATCTAGTCGCGGTCGCCAGCGGCAAAGGTGGCGTTGGCAAAACCACGGTCGCCGTCAATCTCGCCCTGGCCCTGGTAAAACTCGGCCACCAAGTCGGACTGCTGGACGCCGACGTCTACGGCCCCAATGTCCCCATCATGCTCGGAACTCTGCAGGAGCCGCAAGCCACCGCCGAAAAACGCATCATCCCCGTCGAAGTCGCCGGCATGAAAATGATCTCCATGGGCCTGCTCAATCCCGGTGACAAGCCGATGGTCTGGCGCGGCCCCATGCTACACAGCGTCATCACGCAATTCCTGCGCAGCGTCGAGTGGGGCGAGCTCGATTACCTCATCATCGATCTTCCGCCCGGCACCGGCGACGTGCAGCTCACGCTCATCCAAACCGTGGCCGTCACTGGCGCGGTGGTCGTCACCACGCCTTCCACCGTCGCGCTCGCCGACGTGCGCAAAGCCATCGAGATGTTTCGCCAGGTCAACGTCGAAGTTCTCGGTGTCGTCGAGAACATGAGCACGTTCACGTGCCCGCATTGCAGCAAGCCCATCGATATTTTTGGTCACGGCGAAGGCGCAAAAACCGCGCTGGCCTATGGCGTCCCCATCCTCGGCGAAATCGAAATCGATCCGCGCATCCGCATCGGCGGCGACACCGGCAAACCCGTCGCCGGCCTTGGCGAATCCGCCCCCGGCACACAAAGCCTCTACGCCCTAGCCCGCGCTGTCACCGCCCGCCTAGCCGAAGTCAGCGCCACCTCCGCCGGGCCGTCCGTTACGATCGACTAAACTGACTTTATATATATGGAACAGCGAACCGCCGAAGCATCGCGTGAGGAACCCTCATGGTGCTCTCAAACTGCTTGTGGGTCTTCCTTGCCGCCTGGCAGGCGACTAAACCGGTCATCCAGCAACCGACCCGCTCCCCTTCGCCGAAATCTCTCTTGAGCCGCGCTGAGTATTTGCTATAATGCCGTTTGGGATAATCTTGGCAGGGCTGGGCGCTGCGGCAACCGTGTTGCCGCATTTTCTTTTTGCGGTCGTGAACACGGGGAATAGGCCGGCAGAATTCAGGGTAAAACCTGTCGGGTTATCGTCCCTATTGAGTACCCTGGAATCAACACCCAAGGGATGACTCGTAACTGTTGATTCTAAACAACTTACAGAAAACTAAATCCTTTAGAAGCACACTACGAAAAATCGGGGGGTGGTTATGGTTGATCAGAACTCCAGCGCGAACTCGCCCGCCAGAGGTTCTGTCGAATTGGGCCGCCAGCCCGACATTCGCCCCTATCGCGGCAAGCGCCCACAAATCGCCGCATCCGCCTATATTGACCCCTCCGCCGTTATCATCGGCGATGTGGTCATCGGCGAAGACTCGAGCGTCTGGCCCTGCACCGTGATTCGTGGCGACGTGCACCACATCCGCATCGGCGCGCGCACCAACATTCAGGACGGCTCTGTGCTCCACGTCATGCGCGATGAGCACGCGCTGGTCCTAGGCGACGACGTGACCATCGGCCACTCCGTCACGCTGCACGGCTGCACCATCGAATCGCGCTGCCTGGTCGGCATGGGAGCCGTCATCTTGAACGGCGTGCACATTGGCGCCGGCAGCATCGTCGCAGCCGGCACGCTCCTTCTCGAAGGCGCCAAAATTCCACCCGGCAGCCTGGTCGTAGGCCACCCCGGCAAAGTCAAGCGCGCCCTGACCGGCATCGATCAAGCCTCCATAGACGCCTACGCCCAGCGCTACGTCGAGTACAAAGATATTTATCGGGAGGAACCCACCGAGTGAGCGAAGGCGCCGTAAAAAAGGAAGAAAAGCCGCGCAAGTTTCAAGCGATTCGCGGCACGCGCGATTTGCTGCCGCCAGAAACCGCTCTATGGACTCGTGTCGAGCAAACCGCCCGCGAGGTCTTCGCAACGTTCGGATTCGGCGAAATCCGGCCCCCGGTTTTCGAGCCGACCGATTTGTTTGCTCGCGCCGTCGGGGGCGACACCGACATCGTCTCCAAAGAGATGTACACCTTTGTCGACCGATCCGAAAAACTAGAGCCGCAGCCTTCTATCGGTAGCATGGACGTCTTCCTCGAGCAAGTGAAGCGACTCTCCAAATCCGGAGAACTTCCGCAAGACGAGATTGATCTCGAGTTGGTCGAAAAGCAGTGGAAAAAAGTCGATGGGCTGCTGCAGGGGATTTCTAAGATTGAGGCGGGCTCGACGGAAATCTATACGCTCATTATGCTCTTTGAGGCCCTGCGGCTGGGAGGCGACGTCTCGTTAAGACCCGAAGCCACCGCGAGCGTCTGCCGGGCCTACATCGAGCACAACATGCAGCAGCTTCCGCAGCCCGTGAAGCTGTACTACATGGGGCCGATGTTTCGGCGCGAGCGGCCGCAGAAAGGCCGCTACCGCCAGTTTTATCAAATAGGCGCGGAGATTCTGGGTGGACCCGATGCTCCCGCTATCGATGCAGAACTCATCGAAATGTTGATGACCTTCTTCGGAAAACTCGGCCTCGAAGGAACGACCCTCGAAATCAATTCCATCGGCCACGCCGCAGATAACTGCCGTCGCGGCTACGTTCGAAAGCTCAAGGCCGAGCTCGAAAAAGTGAAAGACAAACTCGGCGCCGACTCACAACGCCGCATCGAAACAAATCCGTTGCGCGTTCTCGACTCGAAACTGGAACATGAGCAAGCCATTGTCGAGCAACTTCCGCGCATCGCTGATAACCTCTGCGACGACTGCAAAATGCATTACGCCGCCGTAAAACGCGAACTCGATCTCCGCGACGTTGCCTATCGCGAAAACTGGCGCCTCGTTCGCGGCCTCGACTATTACATGCGCACCACGTTTGAAATCACCGCGCGCGGCCTCGGCTCGCAAAACGCCGTCTGCGGCGGCGGCCGCTACGACGGCCTCGTGCAACTTCTCGGGGGACCGCCCACAAAAGGCATCGGCTTCGCCATCGGCGAAGACCGCTTGATCTTGTCATTAGAAGAGAGCGGCAAAGTGCCAGCCGCACAAGGTCCCGATGTTTACATCGCCTGGATGGGCCAAAACGCCTATGCCACGGCGATCCGCGCCGCCAGAGCTCTGCGCAATGCCGGCCTCCGCGTCGAGCTACCCGCCACCGAACTGAAATTCGGTAAAGCCCTCGAACGTGCCAGCAAGCTCGGCTCGCGCTTTGCCCTCATCCTTGGCGATAATGAAGTTGCCGATGGCCAGTGGACGCTGAAGACCCTTCGAGACGGTTCGCAACAGAAACTCACCGAACCAGCTCTGCTAGAATATCTGCTTAAGCCGTAGTGGCACAGGCTTCAGCCTGTGCTAGCCGAGTGATCTTGGCGGTTTGAAATTGCCAGGCACAGACGAAGTCTGTGCCACTGGAGGAGATAGAAACCTTGCTCGATCTTCTAGGCAACCTCGAACGCACACACTATTGCGGCGCACTGCGCGCCCCTGACGAAGGCCGCGACGCCATCGTCATGGGCTGGGTCTCCGGCCGCCGCGACCTCGGCAACTTGCTCTTCCTCGACATTCGCGACCGTACCGGCATCGTGCAGGTGGTATTCAACAAGGAGTCGCAACCCACCGCGCACGCCAAAGCCGAGCAGGCGCGCAGCGAATTTGTGGTCGCGGTCGAAGGCCAAGTCATCAAGCGGCAAAAAGCGAATCCCGAAATCCCGACCGGCGAAGTCGAGCTGATCGCCGCGAAGCTCCACATTTTAAACAACGCCAAAACGCCGCCGTTTCCCATCGAAGACGAAATCAATGCCGCGGAAGAGACGCGCTTGCGCTACCGCTATCTCGACCTGCGTCGCCCCAAGCCGCACCGCAACCTCGCGCTACGCCACAAAATCGTTCTGGAAATTCGCAAAACCATGGACGAGATGGGCTTCCTCGAAGTCGAAACGCCCATGCTCACGCGCTCGACGCCCGAGGGCGCGCGGGACTATCTCGTTCCCAGCCGCGTCCATCACGGGCAGTTCTACGCGCTGCCGCAGTCGCCGCAGATCTTCAAGCAAATCCTGATGATTGGCGGGCTGGACCGCTACTTCCAGATCGTGAAATGTTTTCGCGACGAAGATTTGCGCGCCGACCGCCAGCCCGAATTCACCCAGCTCGACGTCGAGATGTCTTTCCCGCGCCAGGAAGACATCTTTCGCGTCATCGAAACCGTCATGGTGCGCGTGTGCGCCGTCGCCGGCATCAAAACGCACGGGCCCTTCCCCCACATGCTCTACAAGGACGCCATCCGCAAGTACGGCAGCGACAAGCCCGACCTGCGCTTTAACATGGAGCTGTACGAAGTCACCGACTGCTTTCCGGAAGAAGCGAAAACCAAGCTGGGGATCGAAGGCAGCGTGTTTGCTCTCGCTGCTCCGGGCGCCGCCGGCTATTCGCGAAAACAGCTCGACGAGTTAACCGAAAAGGCCAAGTCCAACGGCGCGCGCGGCGCGTATTTTGTTAAAGTCGCGGTCGAAGGCACGACTTCGACCGTTGAAAAACTCGTCGGCCCGGAAAACGTTAAGAAACTCGCCGAGGCCTGCGGCGCAAAGACCGGCGATCTCATCGTCGCTGTAAGCGCGAAGCAGCAGATCAAAGGCACGGAAGCGGCCGCCCTCGTCGCCGGACAGGTGCGTTTGCAGCTCGGCGAAGCGCTTAATCTGATTGACCGCTCCCAATGGAAATTCCTCTGGATCACGGGTTTCCCGCTCTTTGAATGGAGCGAAAACGACCAAGCCTGGGTCAGCGCCCAGCACCCTTTCACCGGCATCGTCGATGAAGATTTGGAAAAGCTCGAATCCGCGCCGTGGGAAGTACGTTCCAAAGGTTACGACCTGGTCCTCAACGGCAACGAGCTCGGCTCCGGCAGCATCCGTATCCACCGCCAAGACATTCAGGAGCGCCTCTTCCGCGCGCTCGGCCTAAGCGAAGAGCAGCTTCGCCGGCGTTTTGGCTTCTTCCTCGACGCGCTGACGTACGGCACGCCGCCGCATGGCGGTATCGCGCTCGGCATTGACCGTATCGCCATGCTTGTCGCCGGTGAAAAATCACTTCGCGAAGTGATCGCTTTCGCGAAGACTACCGCCGCAGTAGATTTAATGGCAGAGTCCCCGTCGTCGGTGGACCAGGGCCAGCTCGATCAGCTCGGCATCAAGCTGAAGTGATTTAGGACAGGAGTCTTGATGGAGCGGCTCTGGGCCCTCAAGAGCGATTTCGACCCGTTAGGGCGGATCTTTTTGGGATCGAGCGGTGCGGGTTTTCTCTTCCGCATCACCCGATGCACGGTCTATCGATGCCCCTATTGCCGTTGGATCTTCAAGATCACTTGGGGGCCATCGAATAGCTTGCTCGGTCAAGGTGAGAGAAACTGCTGGCACTGCAAACAGCTGTTTTGGGATGGCTCGAACGAATGGCCGGAAATGAGCAGCGAAGACCGGCAGCTTTTTCTGCTTCCGATTACGATTGCCGGCTACATCGGAGCCTTTCTCGTGATCGCTGGTGTGTACGGCTACGCAGTTGTAGCCGTCCGGAAGCGTGCCAAGGGGGGTGACCTTATCTTTTTCTTGGCGGCTGCTTTGCCAATCGGCTTGTGGTTTTGCTTACGTGGTGTGCAGGTGGCTCGGTCTGTTCACCGCTATAATAGTCGCGTTCCGTCGAGACCTTCATGAGCCGGATCAGGATATTGCCGGAGGCGGTAGCGAACAGAATCGCCGCGGGCGAAGTTGTCGAACGCCCCGCTTCGGTCGTCAAAGAGCTCCTTGAAAATGCATTGGACGCGGGCGCGAAAACGATCCGCGTTGAAACGGAAGTCGGCGGCAAGCGCATGATCCGGGTCATCGATGATGGGCACGGCATGAGCCACGACGACGCGTTGCTGGCCTTCGAGCGCCACGCCACAAGCAAACTGCGCTCCGCGGACGATTTGCTTTCCATCTCCACGCTCGGCTTCCGCGGAGAAGCACTCCCAACGATTGCCGCAGTCTCGCGGTTGCTTCTTGAAACGCGCGACGAATCGGAAGTCGAGGGCACGCGCCTTGAATTTGCCGGCGGAAAACTTGTCGGCGTAAAGCCTGCGGGCCTGCCTCCGGGAACAACCATCAGTGTCGCCGATCTTTTCTACTGCGTACCGGCGCGTCGACAATTTCTCAAATCAGATACCACCGAACTCGGTCACATCGCCTCGCTCGTCACGCATTACGCGCTGGCCAATCCAGACAAACACTTCGTCCTGACCACGCCGACACAGGAAATCATCAACAGTCCGCCCGCCGAGAAACTCGCCGACCGCATCTACCAACTCTTTGGCCGACAATCGATGGAAGAGCTGGTTGAAATTCCGCCAGCCTCGGCAGCATTTCGCGCGGCGATCACCGAGCCCGAACTCGAAGCCGGCGAAGAAAGCGCCACGCTGACGGTTCGAGGTTTCACGTCGCGCCCCGAGGTGCAACGGCCGAACCGTAATGGCATCTACATTTTCGTGAATCGCCGCCTGGTGCGCGACCGTTTGATTCTGCACGCGATTCACGAAGCTTATCGCAACATTCTCCCGCCCGCCGTTTTTCCCGCCACGCTGCTCTTTCTCGAAATGCCCTACGACGAAGTCGACGTCAACGTGCACCCCGCAAAAATCGAAGTGAGATTCCGCCGCTCGCAATTCGTTCACGATTTCGCGCGTGATTCGATCCGCCAGGCGCTCATGAGCGTTCGTCCGGTTCCCAGTTTCGCCGCGGCCGCCACCGCAATTCCGCCAGGCTCGGCGCCTACCACGCCAGCTTTTTCTCCCGCGACCTTTGGCGCCGCCGCGGCTTCCGGCGCGCCGCGCGCCATCATCCCGGCGATCGAAGAGATCGCTCTCGGGTCAGGCGGCGGCTCCGACGGCGGTTTTGATTTGACAACCGATCTGCTCCGGCCCGTCGAGCAACGATTTACGTTTCCGGCTGGTCGGGAGTCTTCCATCGAGTCCGGAGCGGCTTTCGGGGCGGCCGCGGCTGCTCCGCTACTCGGCGCCTCCAACTGGGCTGGAAATCTGGCTGCGCCTAGCGCCAGTGCGCCGGCCACACTTCCTCGGCCCGAGCAGATCGCCGACCTAAAACCGCTGGGCCAGGTGAGTTCGAGCTTTATTGTTGCGGTGAACGGCGAGGGTTTATGGCTTGTCGACCAGCATGTCGCGCACGAGCGCGTGCTCTTCGAGCAGCACCTCGACGCACGGCGCGCCGGGAGAGTGGAAGCGCAGCGCATGCTCATGCCGCTGGTGATCGAGCTTTCACCCCGGCAAATCGTGATTTACGAAAAAATTGCCGAGGAGCTGGCCGCGAATGGATTCGAAGTCGAGCCGATGGGGCCGCGCAGCGTTGCGATTCAAGCCGTGCCAGCAGGAATCGCGCCCGGAGACGCGGAAAAACTCTTGACGGAAATCCTTGACGGCATCGAGCGGGAGAACGCGGTCATTTCCATCGATACGTTGCAGGCCAAGATCGCGGCTTCGACCGCTTGCCATGCGGCGATTAAAGTGAATATGCCGCTCGATCAAACGAAAATGGAATGGCTGCTCGGCGCCCTCGCGAAAACCGATTGCCCCATGAGTTGTCCGCACGGACGTCCCGTCGTGCTGCGCTATTCCGTGAGAGAAATCGAAAAGGCGTTTCACCGGATTTAGACCCAGCTAGCAGCGGGCGGGGCAAGCCCCGCCCCTACCAAGGAAGCCACCACGGAGGCAGAGGAAGCGATGACGGAGACGCAAAAGACAGCTGTTATTTTTGGGCTGGCGAACAAGCGCAGCATCGCATGGGCGATAGCGCAGAAGCTCGCACAGGCGGGATGGCGGCTGGCGATCACCTATCAAAACGAGCGGCTCGCGCTCGAAGCGAAAGATTTGATTGGAGAGTTGCCCGGAGCCACCGGATTCATGTGTGACGTTACCAAGGATGACGAGATCGCGCGGTTGTTTGACGAGCTGAAGGCCAGCCACGGTACTCTCGATGGGTTGGTGCACAGCGTGGGATTCGCTCCGCCCGAAGAATTGAAAAACCCGTTCCTGAATACAACCCGCGAAGGGTTCCGCATTGCGCACGACATAAGCGTCTATTCGCTGATCGCCGTCGCGCGCGGCGCGGCGCCGCTCATGGCTTCTGGCGGAGGAATCGTCACGCTGACCTACTACGGCTCAGAAAAGGTTGTGCCGAATTACAACGTCATGGGCGTGGCCAAGGCAGCCTTGGAAGCGACGGTGCGGTATCTGGCCTACGATCTAGGACCGAGGGCCATCCGCGTCAACGCCATTTCCGCGGGGCCCATCAAGACGCTGGCGGCACGAGGCATCGCGAATTTTGGAGATATGCTCAGGACGCAGATCGAGCGCGCACCGCTGAAACGAAACGTTGATCCGGGCGAAGTGGGCTCGACGGCGGCGTTTCTGCTTTCTGACGCAGGTTCCGGGATTACGGGCGAGACGATTTACGTCGATTGCGGCTACAACATTATGGGTTTCTGAGTGCACAGGCACTCCTGCCTGTGCGGTTTTTCTATGCTCTTCGTGAGGGCGTGCGCACCAGGGCCGCCTGCGCTGTTTTGTTTTCTTGCGCCACGGATCGAACTGCGCACAGCCAGGAGTGGCGGTGCAACCAAAATGCCAAGACTCACGATTGCCATTGACGGACCTGCAGGCTCGGGGAAGAGCAGCCTGGCGAAGCGCGTCGCGCAGATTCTAGGATATTTGTATCTCGACAGCGGCGCGATGTACCGTGCGCTTGCGCTAAAAGCGCTGAGAGAGAAAGTCGCGCTGGACAATTCTCTCGCCCTCGAGGATCTCGCGCGTGGCACGCACATCGAACTGAAACCACCAACACCGGAACAGGAAGCCGCGGGATCGAAAAATCGTGTTTTTCTCGACACCGAAGAAGTGACCCAGGCGATCCGAACCGCCGAAGTGGCGCAAGCCGCGTCGCGGCTCGCTACCACCGCCGGGGTGCGAGAGGTCCTTGTTGCCGAGCAGCAGCGCGCCGGCGCCGGTGGAGGCGTGGTGATGGAGGGGCGCGACATCGGTACCGTCGTTTTCCCCCGCGCCGAGTTGAAGATTTTTTTGGAGGCTTCTCCGGAAGTGCGCGCCGGGCGCCGCTGGAAAGAGCACCAGGAAAAAGGCGAAGTGATGACCCCCGCGCAAGTCTTAGACGAAGTTCGCGAACGCGATCGCCGCGACCGCGAGCGTAAGGTTTCGCCGCTAGTGCGCGCGTCCGACGCCGTGCTGGTGGACAACACCGCGATGGATGTCGAAGAGACCGCGCGACTCGTAGTGATGCTGGCGCGCGAGCGCGAAAAGGAATTGTCCACAGCGGCGGGCAGGGAACTGTAGTTCGGCTTCCGTCGACGCCCTTGACCCAAGGCAGTTCCTCCGACAACTCGCACCTTCCTCGAATCAAGCATCGCGAAATAGCATGCCGCACCCGCTCACCGAACACAGTTTGCGACTCGGCACAAAACTCAAGGACGTGGTGTCTATTGAACGCACGGAGTTGAAGTGACGAGAGGGACGCATGGGCGACGGGAACATGCTGGAATTATGGCGTTCCATGGGAACGCTGTGTCATGGAGTTGTGATGGTGCTGGCGATTATGTTTGTGCGATCGGTAGGCGTCGGTGCAAGCCGCGCTCTCCGCTATCGCCTGGCACGCGAACAATCGAAAGCCTACATTGTGGAGACTATCGATTCCTTTCGCGACGGCAAACTGGACCAGGCGATTGTGGCAGCGGAAGGCAACAAAAGGAGTCACATTGCAAGCGTCGTCGCGGCAGGCTTGCTGGATTTTCAGGCGGCGCCGGAAGGAATGTCCGAACAGCAGGTGATCGAAGGTGTCGAGCGGAGCCTCGAGCGTTCCAGCGCGGAAACCACCGAGGAATTGAAGCGCGGCTTGAGCGGGCTGGCGACGATTGCGGCCACGGCGCCGTTTGTGGGATTGTTTGGCACGGTTATCGGAATCTTGAACGCTTTTCGCAGTATCGATGTGGCCCACGCAACGGCAATCAAAGTCATCGCCGGATCGATTTCAGAGGCACTGCTGACCACCGCGATTGGATTGTCGGTCGCGGTCCCGGCCGTGTGGTGTTACAACCTGCTGACCAACCAGATGGATGCGTTTGGCGTCGAAATGCAAAACTGCGCGCTCGAGCCGGTGACCTATCTCCGCGCGCGTCAGGTGGGAGTGCAGAAGGACATGCGCGCGCCGATTATTTCTTCGTGAAGGATATCCCGCTCCGCGAATTACCAGAAATGTTTTGCGAAAGCCGGAGCACGGGAAGTGCCGAGACCCCCGGCGAGCACTAAGTACTTGAGAATTAACAAGTACCGCGAAAAATGGGCCAAAAATGAAGATTTTCAGAAATAGGGCTTGACAGAAAAACGGAGTTCGTTTACTTTCGGGATACCTCAGTTGTACGCCTGCCTGACGGCGGGTCCTCACTGAGCGTGAAAAGCAAATATGAGACACGAAGATAAAAGCCAAGTCGAAACCGCACCAAGGCGATCGGGTCTCGTGGATTGCTTGTTCACGCGACTCTAAAAAACCGCTTAAGTCGTTTCGATCCAACAATATTCGTCGCCAAAGCACTATTGCTTTGCGGTGAAACTGTAGCTAGCTCCAAGAATTTCAAGCTACAGGGACAGCGTAAATCTTTTTATGACAGAAATGTTTTGCAAAAAGACTTGATCCCGGGATGGTGAAGTTCACGGTTACTTCTGTGGCAAGGCCGAAAGGCTCGGGTTCGAAGCCCGAAAGGCCGTGGGCGCCGATTCCTCCCGGAATTTTCAGCGGCTCCTGAGATGGTGGAGTGATGCGGACTTCAAAACGCGACGTTGCGGGTGTGCCTGGAGGAGAAGCAAAGAGGTAACGAAGTAGGGAGAAAAGAGAGACGGAAGAGTTTGCGGCGTGGTGAAGGCGCGGGTTACTTCGACGAGCCGATGGTCGTGGGTTCGATTCCCACCGGTGGCGCAAGCCGCCGTAGCGCAGTGGTAGAGCAGCGGAAAGAAAACGCCCGCGCCGCGGATTCCCGCCGCAAGAAGATGCCGGGATGGCGCGGAGGAGAGCTACTTCGTCTGCAAACGATGCGGGGCTGCTGCTCCGCAGCTCTGCTCGATAATTCCTCCCGGCTCGAATTTGCCGGCGCGAATCGCTGATCGGTGGGCGATTCGCGCCGTAGCCGGGGAAAAAGACGCGGGGCTGCGAAGACTTCGCTCTCCGCCATGGAGTTCGCTCGCGTCTGAAATAGTGACGCGAGGCGACGAGGTTGGACGTGGTGCAGGACAGGGTTACTTCGCCTGACACGCGGGAGGTTGTGGGTTCGAATCCCACCTGGCTGAGGTGAGCCAGTAGCTCAATGGATAGAGCACTTAATGTCCCTGGCCGGATGTTCCCATCCAGCAGTTTGTTCTAGAAGCGGATTTGAGTCCGCGGAAAGAGGCCGTCAAATGGAGAGGAACATCAAGAAACGAGATCACCCCTAGTGTTGTGTCAGCACCGGGCCGCGGAGCGATGCTCCGCGCCGTAAACACATTCCGACTGCATGAGGCAGTCTTAGAAAGGAAAAAGCAGTGGGCAGCGATTTGCATCGGTACTTTTCCCGAATGGGCGCACGCCTCAAGGTTTTGGAGGGCGAGCCTGTGGGCCGCCGCTGGGGCATACGCCGCTCTAGCGAGGAAGCGCCGCGCATTGTTCTCGACATCCGTCGGGACAAACACGGTGAATACTTCGAGATTCGGACAGGACCCGGCAGCAGGCAGGAGATCGTCGTTCTAAACGTCCAGCCTCGGGAAAAGCATTTGCTTTTACTCAGCCGACAATTCGGCGAGCAAGGGCAGTTTCTGGCCAAGCAGAAGTTTCTGTGCGGCCACGACGAGCGGCATTGGTTTGTAGCAGCAATTCCAGAAAACGAACCAGTAAGCACCGTCGCGGGCGCTAAGATCGCGCTGAAGCCAGAGGAAGTCCGAACACGAGAAGGCCTGCTTGGAATTTCACGGAAAGCGAGCTTCCAGCGCAGGAATTCTGCCTTCATTCGCCAAGGGGAATGGTTTTTTGTTCCTGCGGCGCTCGAAGCTGATCCGCGACTCGTCCTCAAGAACGAGCCGCTCTCTCGCGGAAACGGCAGGAAGCCGCACTGGGCCGAGGAATGTTACCGGTCCGGCGGAGACACCGTGTACGTCTCGACAAGATATCCGTCGGGATTGACCGCCGAGGAGTACCAGAAATTACCGGCGAGCGAGCGGAATGCGGGTTTCAACGTCATGAAGCGCGGTGCCGCGGTCTATGTGCGCGGGAAGATGTCGCATCCCGATCACGAGACCGTGTCACTCCATGGCTGGCATCGCGTGTTGATGAATACCGAGAACCGTTCGAGGGCAATGCGTTTTCTGGCGTTTCTCGACTAACGACCGGGGTTTGCGCCCGGAGAAGGATTCCGGGGCACAAGCCCCAGGAGAAAGGAGGGAGGTAGAAATGGTGAAGAGCAACGTATGGAAGCGAATGTTTCCGGTGCGGACGCACGAAGGGGCGGTGGCCCAGAAGGTCGACGCCAAGCGCGAACTTCGGCGCACGGTGCTGACGTGCCTGCTCTGGGAAGACGCGTTCTACCAGAAGGGCAACGACATTGCGAAGCGCATCGCGGAGCTCGTGGCGCAGAACAAGCCGGAGGATGTGGCGGCTCTTGCGCGCGAAGCCCGCGACAAGATGCAGCTTCGCCATGCACCGCTCTTTGTGACGCGCGAACTTGCCCGGCGCAAGGGCGCGGGACCGCTCGTAGCGGAGACGCTCGAACACGTGATCCAGCGGGCTGACGAACTCGGCGAGTTCGCGGCACTCTACTGGAAGGAGATGAAGCAGCCGCTGTCCGCAGGGGTAAAGCGCGGGCTGGCGCAGGCGTTCCAGAAGTTCGACGCCTACCAGCTTGCGAAGTACAACCGCGATTCGGTGGTGACGCTGCGCGACGTGCTGTTTCTCTGCCACGCAAAGCCGAAGGATGCCGAGCAGGAATTGGTTTGGAAGAAGCTCGTTGAGAACACGCTCGAACCTCCCGACACTTGGGAGGTTGCCTTGTCCGCAGGGAAGGACAAGCGCGAGAATTTCGAACGGCTCCTGCGCGAGGGGAAGCTGGGCGGCCTGGCCGTCCTGCGGAACCTACGCCTGATGCTGGCATCGGGCGTGGATCCGAAGTTGCTTCGCGAGCGTCTCGAGAAGGGCGTTCGGCGGGCGCTGCCGTTCCGGTTTGTGACGGCGGCGCGGCAGGCTCCGAAGCTCGAGGACGCCATCGAAGGCGCCATGCTCAAGGGCATTGCCGAACTCCCTAAGCTGCCGGGCTCGACTGGACTTGTCGTAGACGTGTCCGGCTCGATGGACGGCCAGCTTTCGGGAAAGAGCGAAACCACGCGCATGGACGCAGCGGCAGGACTCGCCATTCTGCTTCGCGAGAAGGCCGAAGAGTTTTCGGTCGCGACCTTCTCCGATGCGTGCGTGGAGCTTGCTCCACGGCGCGGATTCGCGCTGCGAGACGCGATCGCGGGCTCGCAGGCGCACTCCGGGACGTACCTCAAGCGCGCGCTGATTGAGCTTTACGAAAAGCGAGGGTGGCGCGCGCTCGATCGGGTCATCGTAATCACCGACGAGCAGGCGCACGACGGCATTTTTCCGGCGTGGACGTCAAAGGCGTACGTGGTGAATGTGGCCCCATACCAGCACGGCGTGAGCTACGGCAACGGGTGGACGCACGTCGACGGATGGTCGGAGCGCATCGTGGACTATATTGCGGCGGCGGAGACCGAAGCTGCGGCGTAAAGCGCTTTCACAACAACAAGGGCAATACAGCCGGCGCAGTGGGGAAACCTGCTGCGCCGTATTCTTTGAGCGGAACGTGCCCGGAGAGTGCCGGAGTTTATTTCGCTCAGGTTGGCGCGGACATCGAGCCAAGAAATTCCGCATTGGATTTTGTTTTCGTGAGGCGGCTGAGCAAAAGCTCCATCGCTTCGACCGTTGAGAGAGGGCTCAAGACTTTGCGCAGCACCCAGACACGGCTGAGCTCGTCGGGCGGAAGGAGCAGTTCGTCCTTGCGCGTGCCGGAGCGCTGAATATCGATGGCCGGGAAGACGCGCTTATCGGCGAGTCGGCGGTCCAGGTAGATTTCCATGTTGCCGGTGCCCTTGAACTCTTCGAAGATGACGTCGTCCATACGGCTGCCGGTGTCGATCAGCGCGGTGGCGATGATGGTGAGCGAGCCGCCCTCTTCGACGTTTCGTGCGGCTGCAAAGAAACGGCGAGGGCGCTGCAAAGCGTTGGCGTCAATACCGCCGGAGAGGACTTTGCCGGAGGGCGGCGTGACGGCGTTATAAGCGCGAGCGAGACGCGTGACGGAATCGAGCAGCACGACGACGTCGCGTTTGTGCTCCACGAGGCGCTTGGCCTTCTCCAGGACCATTTCCGCAACCTGGATGTGTCGCTGTGGCGGCTCGTCAAAGGTCGAACTGATCACTTCGCCCTTGACGGTGCGTTGCATGTCCGTGACTTCTTCCGGGCGTTCGTCGATGAGCAGAACGATGAGCGCGACTTCAGGATGATTGGTGGTGATGGAATTGGCCATGGACTGCAGAATCATGGTTTTGCCGGTGCGCGGCGGGGCGTTGACCAGACCGCGCTGGCCTTTGCCGACCGGGCAGAGAAGGTCCAGCACGCGGCCCGTCATGTTCTCTTTGGTGGTCTCCATTTTGAGACGGCCCTGGGGATAGAGCGGCGTCAGGTTATCGAAGAAAATTTTGTTGCGCGCCACTTCCGGATCTTCAAAATTCACGGCTTCGACTTTGATCAATGCGAAATAGCGTTCGCCATCTTTCGGCGGACGCACCTGGCCGGAGACGGTGTCTCCGGTGCGGAGATCGAATTTGCGGATTTGCGACGGCGAAACATAAATATCGTCCGGGCCAGGGAGGTAGTTGTATTCCGGCGCGCGGAGAAAACCGAATCCGTCGGGGAGACATTCGAGGACGCCTTCAGAAAAGATCAAACCATTTTTCTCCGTTTGAGCGCGCAGAATCTGGAAGATCAATTCCTGTTTGCGCATGCCGCTGGCGCCGGGAATGTTCAATTCCTTGGCGATCTTGGCGAGGTCGGTGATGTTTTTTTCTTTTAACTCGGCGAGGCTAATGCTCATCTGATTGCTTCCTTCAACGCTTGTTTCTTTCATATGTCCTTAACTTTGATGGTGTAAATTGACCTTCTTTTTTGCGTGGCCGCGGTGCGGTCAACAAAAACCCGGATTGTTAGTGAGGTGGCGCACCGCACTGGCGGACGAACAAAAACATGCCAGGATGGGCAAACCAGACTTTCTGTAACCGGCGGCAGCGCGGAGCCACGACATGCAGGGAAAAGCTCGCAGGGCGGACCCAAAACCACGCTGCTTAGTTGGTCAAACTCTTGTCTTTCTCGGCGCTGGCGACGAAAGGTTCCGCAACGGGCGCAACCGCGGGATGTTCGAGCGGCACGATCAGCCGTTCGAGCGCAACCTGCAGCACTTCATCCATGGTTTCTACAAAATGAACCGTGAGACAGGAGAGGATCTCCTGCGGGATATCCGCCAGGTCCTTCTCATTGTCCTTCGGAAGCAGTACCGTGTGCAAGCCCATTCGATGGGCGGCCAGGAGCTTTTCTTTGACGCCACCGATGGGGAGAACTTTGCCGCGCAAGGTGATTTCGCCGGTCATGGTGACGTCCCGGCGCACGGGGATTCTTGTCAGTGCGCTGACGATCGAAGTACAGATGGTTATTCCGGCGGAAGGACCGTCCTTGGGGATGGCGCCTTCGGGCACGTGCACGTGAATGTCCAGGGTGCGATAGAAGTCTCGCGCCAGGCCGAGTTGCGCGGATCGTGAGCGCACATAGCTCATAGCTGCTTGCGCGGATTCCTGCATCACGTCGCCGAGTTTGCCGGTGAGCGTGAGGCGGCCTTTGCCTTCCATCAGAGTTGCTTCGGTGGCCAGCACGGACCCACCGACTTCGGTCCAGGCCAGGCCGGTGGTCAAGCCGATTTCGTTGTGCTTCTCCAGCCAGTATTCGCGGTACTTCAGGATGCCGAGAAAGTCGTTCGCGTTTGCGGGGCTGATTTCGACGCCAACGGAAGCGCCTTCCGTCACGACTTTGCGCGCCATTTTGCGCGCGATGTTCTGGATCTCGCGTTCGAGGCTGCGCACTCCGGCCTCATGCGTATAGTGCCGGATGATGTGCAGCAAACCTTCGTCGGTGAATTTGAGATTTTGCTCGTTAAGACCCGTGGCTTCGCGCGCGCGTTTTACCAGGAAGCGCTTGGCAATTTCCAGCTTCTCCTGCTCGGTGTAGCCCGGCAGCCGCAGGATTTCCATACGGTCCTGCAATGGCTGGGGAATCGTGTGTAGCACGTTAGCGGTGCACACGAACATGACCTTTGACAGGTCGTACTCGACGTCGAGATAGTGGTCCGTGAAGCTGTGATTCAGTTCGGGGTCGAGCACTTCCATGAGCGCCGCAGAGGGGTCGCCGCGGAAATCCGTGGACATTTTGTCAACTTCATCGAGAACGAAAATCGGGTTTACCGTGCCAGCCTTCTTCATCATTTGGATGATTTGGCCGGGCAGCGCGCCGATGTAGGTGCGGCGATGGCCGCGAATTTCGGCTTCATCGCGCACGCCGCCGAGTGACACGCGGACAAACTTGCGACCCGTGGCGTGGCCAATGGACATAGCCAAGGATGTTTTGCCGACGCCCGGAGGGCCAACAAAGCAAAGGATCGAACCCTTGGGGTTCTTCACCAACTGGCGGACGGCGAGGAATTCCAGGATGCGCTCTTTGATTTTTTCGAGGCCATAGTGCTCTTCGTTGAGGATTTTTTCGGCGGCCAGGATGTCGCGAATTTCCTTGGACTTCTTTTTCCACGGCACCGCCAGCAGCCAATCGAGGTAATTCCGGCTGACGGTCGACTCCGCCGACATGGGCGGCATCAATTCCAGCCGCTTCAGCTCCTGGATCGCTTTTTCATGAACTTCCTTGCTCATTCCGGCGGCGTCGATTTTCTTTTTGAGCTCGTCGATCTCGCTCTTCTCGCCGCGGCCCAGTTCCTTTTGAATGGCTTTGAGTTTTTCGTTGAGGTAGTACTCTTTTTGGGCACGCTCCATCTGGCGCTTCACGCGGGTGTTGATGTTGCGGTCGACATTGAGTTTTTCGAGTTCGATCTCGAGGATGTCCCCGATGCGGTTAAGGCGCTCGATGGGGTCTACTGTTTCGAGAAGATCCTGTTTTTCGTCCACGGGGAGCTGCAGGTTGGCGGCAATCGTATCCGAAAGCCGCGCCGGGTCATCGCCGCGCGCCGCCGCGATCATGGTGTCGTAATTCAAGCTCTGCGAGAGCTTGATGAACTGTTCGTATAGGCCGGTGATCTTCTGCACGGTCTGATCGACCTGAGGGGACGGCTCCACGCGCGCGTTCAGCAGGCGGACGGTTGCCCGGAAAAAGCCTTCTTCTGAGGCGATGGAGAGGGCGCGAGCCCGCTCGACTCCCTCGACTAAAACCTTGATGTTACCGTCGGGCAGCTTGACGCTTTGGACGATATTCGCGAGCGTGCCAACAGCATAGATTTCTTCCGGCTTGGGATCATCGACCGAAGCGTCGTGCTGTGTGGAAAGGAATATCTTCTTGTCGCCAGCCAGGGCCTCTTCGAGTGCGCGAACACTGGCTTCTCGACCAACGATGAATGGCGTCATCTGTTGCGGAAAGATGACCATGTCGCGCACCGGCATCATGGGCACGCGCTTCAAATCCTGTTTTTCACGATTGAACATTAGGGCCCCTGAAAATCGTTCGAAATCCCAAAGCGGCCTATCCGGCCTTTTCGAGCAAACTCCAGTTGATTTCCCGGCTGCGGACCATTTCCGCGGTGACGACGAAGTCGCGCACCTTGCGCTGCATCGGGAGGTGATACATCAGTTCTAGCATGAGGTCTTCGAGAATCATACGCAAGCCGCGCGCGCCAACTTTGCGCTGCATGGCTAGCTCGGCAACGGTATCGAGGGCGTCATCCGTAAAACGCAGGCGCACATTTTCAAATTCGAACAGGCGCTGATACTGCTTGAGCAGCGCGTTCTTCGGTTCCGTCAAGATGCGCACGAGGACATTCTTGTCCAGGTCGTTCATCACGCCCGCTACCGGCAAGCGGCCAACAAACTCCGGGATCAGACCGTAGCGAATCAGATCGCCGGGCTGCACTTGCTCGAGCAATTCGGTGTTGCGGCGGCTTGGCGTCGAGGGCGCCGCGTCGGTATGAAAACCGAGCGAATGGCGGCCGGCGCGCTTCTCGATAATTTTTTCGAGGCCAACGAAAGCACCTCCGCAGACGAACAAGATGTTCGTGGTGTCCACCGGGGTGAATTCCTGGTGCGGGTGCTTGCGGCCGCCCTGAGGCGGCACGTTGGCGATCGTGCCTTCCAGAATTTTTAGCAAGGCCTGCTGCACGCCCTCGCCGCTCACGTCGCGCGTGATCGAGGGGTTCTCGTCCTTCTTAGCAATCTTATCGATTTCGTCGATATAGATGATGCCCTGCTGGGCCTTCTGAACATCTCCATCGGCCGCCTGCAGCAGCTTGAGGATAATGTTTTCGACGTCTTCTCCCACGTAGCCGGCTTCGGTCAGCGTCGTCGCGTCCACGATCGCGAATGGAACGTCAAGCATGCGCGATAGCGTCTGGGCCAGCAGCGTCTTGCCCGTGCCTGTGGGGCCGATTAAGAGGATGTTGGACTTGCTCAGCTCGACGTCGCCTGGCTGCTTATTCAAGAAGATGCGTTTGTAGTGATTGTAGACGGCCACGGCGAGTTTTTTCTTCGTGCGGTCCTGTCCAATGACATACCCGTCGAGGAATTGCTTGATCTCCGGCGGACGCGGAAGCCTGCGCGCGGGCGCGACGGCCTGTTCGCGCTTTTCATCTTCAAGAATCGTCTGGCAAACACCGACACATTCGTTGCAGATGTACGCGCGCGGATAGTCCGAAGGAGAGCTGATCAACTTCTCGACCTGTTCCTGAGTCTTGTGGCAAAAGGAACAGCGCAGCGGCTCGTCTGGATTGAATTTTTTCACTGGCGTGAAGGCCTCGTCTCCGCTGGGTTTCGACGGAGTCTCTATCCCTTATTCTAGGCCGATTTATCCCCGGAGCAAAAGAGAAACTCGCTTCGCTACTAACTTTTAAGAACAAGCCGGCCGCCGCCCTTGCGGCGTCCGCCCGCTAGCGATGCTTGTAAATAATCTCGTCGATCATGCCATATTCTTTGGCCTGTTCGGGATTCATTATGAAATCCCGCTCGACGTCTTTCTCGATTCTATCAACAGTCTGGCCGCTGTGCTGCGAAAGCAGTTGATTGATGACCGTGCGCATCCGCAGGATCTCTTTCGCGTGCAGGTCGATGTCGGTGGCTTGGCCGCCGAGACCGGACATCCACGGCTGGTGAATCAGGATGCGTGCGTGGGGCAACGCGAAGCGCTTTTTCGGCGTGCCACCAGCGAGAAGAACCGCCGCAATGGAGGCGGCCTGCCCTACGCAAGTCGTCACCACATCCGGCTTAACAAATTGCATGGTGTCATAGATGGCAAAGCCTGCCGTAATCGAACCGCCCGGCGAATTGATATACAGCTGAATGTCTTTTTCCGGGTCTTCGGCCTGCAGGAAAAGCATCTGCGCAGTGGCCAGATTGGCAACGTGGTCGTCAATCGGCGTGCCTATAAAGATGATGTGTTCCTTGAGCAACCGGGAATAAATGTCGTAGGCCCGTTCGCCGCGGCTGGTCTGTTCGACCACCATCGGAACGAGCGTTGTGCCGCGATACTCTGGTTCTTCGAAATTTTTCATTTAAGTGCTTGAATTGCCGGAATGATTCACTTTGCATCTGTCGCGGCGCTTGCTACCGCAACTGTTTTGATCTGAGCATTCTGTGCGAGCCAGTCGAGAGTTTTATCACTCCGCAACTTCGCTTTCATCCTATCGAGCGCACCCTGCTTTGTCAAACGCGCGCGCGCCACCTCGGCGGATTCGCCACTATGGCTGGCCATGTGCTCCAACTCCTGCGCGACCTCTTCTTCCGTCACGTCGATGTTTTCGGCGGTCGCGATGCGGTCGATGATGAGTTCGGCCTTCACATCATCCGTGGCGCGTTCCTGCTGGCGCTTCCGCAAGGTTACCCAGTCGACGTTTACGGCGCGGGGATCAACGCCCTGAGCCGCAAGCGAGCGCACCACGCGTTCCAATCGCACATCCATTTGATGCTCGACGAGCGCTTCTGGTACAGGAAACTCGTGCGATTTTATGAGCTCAACAATCACTCTCTCTCGCTGCAGCTCCTTCTGCCGGTGATCGCGCTGATGTTCCAGGCCTTCCGAGACCTTCTTTTTCAGCTCATCCAACGTAGCGGCGTCGCTCACGTCTTTCGCAAACTCGTCATTCAGCTCCGGCAGCCTTTTGTTCTTAATTCCCAGAACCTCGACGCCATAGTTGTAGGTCTTCCCGGCCAGCTTTGCATCGGGATAGTCGGCGGGATAAGCAACCTCAAAATTCTTGTGATCGCCGATATTCGTGCCGCGCAAGTTTTCGTTGAAAGGTTCCATGGTCTCTTCCGCGCCGATGTGACACAGGACGCTATCCGCTTGCAGCGGTTCGCCGCCGCCCGCCGGAGTCCCCATCAACTTCAATTGCACATAATCCCCGTTTTCGACGGCCCGCCCTTCGACCGGCGCAAACGCCGCGGCCCGCTCGCGCATCTCCTCAAGTGTCTTGGTAACATCCGCTTCCGTGATGTCCATCGCGGGCATTTCGATGGTCAGGCCTTTGTAATTCCCGAGCTCGAATTCCGGCAGGACTTCGAAGACGGCGCGGAACTTCAGCGGCTGGCCCTCGGCAAAATCGAGTTTCTCAACCTGCGGCTGCGAAACGGGCGTCAATTTCTGCTCCGAGACGGCCTTCTCGACGCGCTCCGGGACGAGCGATTGCAGCACTTCGCCCTTAATATCCTCGGCGAAGCGCCGGCGAATGAGCGATACCGGGGCTTTGCCCGGCCGGAATCCCGGCACGCGTGCGATGCGCGCAAATTCCTTTGCCACGCTCTCAATCTTTTTCGTTACTTCTTCCGCAGGAATCTCCAGGTCCAGCTCGCGGCGGCAGGTTGCTTCAGCCATGGAACAATCCTCTCCTCGGTCAACGATCGAGTAACAATCGGGTCTTCATGAAAATACTTGCTGGTCTTGACGGCATGCGCCCCAGTGTCTTGCGAAAAGCCAGGCTTTCAAGTGAGGCCACACAGGAAAGAACTTAGCCTGCAACGCAAAGTAAGAGTATAGGTGACGCTTCGTAGAGCGTCAATTGAAGCAGCCGGCCGGAAGCCGATCGGTCGAACCTACGAAACGGCCTCTTACCCCTAGGGTGAGCCCGACGGTGCAAGCGCAAATGCGGTCCAGGGAATAATCGGCGCAATCCAGAAGAAATTCGGGGGTCTTTTCAGTCCGCCGCCGCGGGGCGGCCCAGAGCAGTGCTGAAATCGGCGTGGAGCAAACGGTGAAAGAGGTGCTCGCCGGCCTCCCGGCGCACAGACAACCGTCCGGCGACGTAAGCGCGCGAAGCGAGCCCGCGCTGCACGGCATCGCAGATGGCCATGTCTTCGTCTTGCACCTGTTCGCTCACCGCGATGCTTTCTTTGTGGCGGGCTTCGGCGACCGCGCTCGTATCCGCAAAGTAGTAGTCGAAGACCACGGCGCAGCGGTCCACCCCGAGAGGCAGCACCAGATTCGTGTCCATCACGCCTTCGTAGGCGTTAATCATGAAGTTGGGATAGAGCCACAGATAAAACGCGCGGCCCTGCCTGGACGCCGCGACACCGGCCTGCGATGTCGAGTCCGAAGAGAGCGGGCTCGATTGCAGGCAGGCGCGTTCAAAATTCTCGATCGTATATTTGGTGTATTCGATCACGCTGCTCAATCCCTTGTGTGCGTGGGGCACGTGATAGCCGCCATCGAGATAGTTGTCGACGTAAACCTTCCAGTTGCAATTAAGAGGGTAGACACGCCGGTCGAAGAAGTGCAGCTTTTTTGCCAGATCAAGAGGCGCCACCAACTCTGGTACTACGCCCAAAAAATCGCGCAGCGGCCGAGCGCGCGCGTCCAGATTTACAAACACAAAATTCTCCCAGGTGTCCACGCGGACTGGCACCAAACCGTTCTTGGCGCGGTCGAAATTGCACACGCCGTCAAATTCGACCATCCCTTTCAGCGCGCCGTCGATTCCGTAGGTCCAGCCGTGGTAGGGACAGCGAAACTGTTTCGCGCAACCCTGCGTCTCAGTGACCACCGCCGCCGCGTGATGCCGGCATACATTGTAGAAGGCGCGCAACTGTCCGTCATCTCCGCGGACCGCAACAAGCGGCTCACCAGCTAGGTCCGCCGTAAAGAATTGGCCATTGTTGCGCACCTGATCCGCACGGCCCAGGACTTGCCAGGTTCGGCCGAAAACGCTCGCGCGCTCTAGTTCGGCGATACCCTCGTCGAAATACCATGGGGCAGGAATCGTCCAGGCTTCCTCCAGCGGATCACGTGGGTTATAGAGGTCTACTACCTCGCGGACACTGCGCTCCATGCCTGCTCCTTGAAAAGGACGATCATCCGGGAAGTCGGACAATCGCCAAACCCTTGATAACGCGAAACGGCCGTCGGTGGAAGCAAAAAAAGAAACCGGGAAGGCATGAGAACCAATCTTCGAACGACCGGCAATTGGCACTTCGCGTTCCTTCAGCTCCTTCAGTAAATCAGTTTCAGCGAAAACTGAATTTGCCGAGACGATCCTGCAGTGTGGCTGATGATGCCGAACCCGCTTCCCCGCACGGTGTTCGAGGGCAAACCAAAATTCACGATGTTGAACACATTAAAGAATTCCGCGCGGAACTCGAGCACGCCCAGCTCGCGGTTGCCTCTTTTTCCGAAGGAGGTGTCCTTGATCATGGCCAGGTCGAAATTGTGAAAGCCGGGTCCGCGGAAAGTGTCGCGTCCCAGCGTGCCGAAACGACCTTGATTGGGGCCCGTTCCGCCGGGTATGTTGATCGGGATAAGAAAGAACGAGCTGTTGTTCGCGCCGCGACCAAAATAGTCTTCTCGCGTGACGCGGTTCGTTGAAAAGTCAGGCATGGCCATCAAATCCGGGCGATCGGTCCCACCCGCCCCAGCTCCGGTCTGCTGTATTCCGGAATAAACGGTAAAAGGCGGCCCGGACGTCAGTGTGGTGATATTCAGAAACTGCCAGCCTTTCGTAACTCGGCTCCCCAGTGGTTGAAGAAAACTCACCCGTTCAAGCGGCAGCGTCTGAATCAGACTGATGGCGAACACATGCCGCACATCAAAGGTGGATGGCCCTTTGTCGGCTGCTGGATCCAACGGGTTTTGCGGAAAAGTCTGCAGCGTTACGCCCGGCGTTCCTGCAATTCCACCCGGCACAGCGCTCGCATCGTCGATGGACTTGGAAAATGTGTAGCTGGCCTGGAAGCTCAAACCAATCCGCGAATAATTCTCCGTAGCGCTGGTCTCGAGCGAATGATAAGTGGAATGAGCGGCAGTGTTCATCACCATCACCGGCCCGAATCCACCAATCGCGTGTCCCATCGCGTTGAACTGCGTAAAGGGTGCCAACGCCGGGTCCGCGCCGCCATAGCCGTTGGGCGAATCCACGCGAGCCAGATGGACTCCTGCGGTTCCGACGTATGCGGCGCTGAAGTTCACGCTTCCGAAATCGTGATCGATTCCCGCCGTAAACGTCCCGATGTATCCGTTGCGAAAATGCCTGCTCACGACGGGGACGGTGAACAACTGCACTTCGTGGCCAGGTGTAGTTGCCGCAAGGTCATTCTGAAATCTCGGAAGATCGATTTGCGTATTCGCGGGGACGTTGGCGCTTCCCGATGCGAAAAGAGGTTGCCCCTGAGTGTCGTACACAGTGGGAAGAATCTCCGGCGCCAACGCATTTTGAAACGGCACCGGAACATCGGGCAACGCCGTGATGAGCGGCTGGAAAACGAGCGGGAAGCTTCCGGTGACATAATTCTCGAGCCACAGATTTGGTAGCATCGTCGTGACCGCTCCCCCTGCGTGAAGGGTGGTGTGCTTGGTTGCCGTGTAATTCAGTGCAAGTCGCGGTCCCCACCCGTTTCGGTCCAGCGGATATATGGGCTGCGGGTTGTACAGAAAAATTGCTTTGGCGCCGGGGGCATTAAAGGAAGTCAGTTCGCCGGCAGCATCGACTGGGTCCGCGGTAGATGTCCGGTGTTTGGCTTCTTTGATGCGACTGTTCAATTCATACCGCAACCCATAATTCACCGTCAGCCGGGGGTTTACCTTCCAGGCGTCCTGAAAATAGAAGTTGTAAGCCTCGCGTCTCACGCCAGCTTCGTCAAACTTGTCCCCGACGGGTGTCACGCTCGCGGCGGCGGTGATCGCGTAAGAGAAAGGCGTCGCTGTCAGCAATCCCGTAAGCGAGTCGGGCAACAGATCACCGGGATGAATGTCGTGCTGGCCGCTCGCAGACGGAATCAGCACAGGCGAATAGGCGGGCCCTCCTCCAAACGTATAAATGCCGTTTGGGTTGGTGCCGAAAATCGTGGCGTCCCGGTTAAAGCGTAGTTCGGCGCCCCATTTGAAACTGTGGGATGCCCGGGTGTACGTCATATCGTGCTTCAACTGATAGACGTTTCCGTAGGAGCCAAAAATCGAACCGTCCGCCGAATTGAAGTTCTGGAACAGACCATCTCCGAAGCTGATCGCGGGTTGCGTATGGTCGATGGACGGGAAAAACGGAGTGCTCCGGATGTAACCGAACGAAGTCACGAGTGCAAGGTGCGGAGATATTGTGCGGGTATACCTAAGCGCCGCACTTCGTTGGTGATCAAAAAAGTTGACACCGAAACTGGTATCGATCGCGGTCTGATCGGGATTCGTCGTGGGACCCCTAACCTGGTTCAAGCTGAAGCGGCCGAACAGGGCGGCCTTATCGGAGAGGCGATGATCGATTCGCGCAGAAAACTGGTCCGTATCTGTCGCGACTTTTGAGGAGGTTGCAAAGGTGCGAGCCCCGTAGGGCCCCTGCGGTTCGTTGGGTGAGGGATAGCGCGCCAGGAGGCCCGCGACCGCCGGACTCACCGGGACAGTCAAGGTATCGCCAGGAAAAGTCGCCGTATCAATTCCTTGCCTTTCCGCGGCGGTCGGCACGGGGAATACCTGCGTCGTTCCAAGCACTTGCCGAAAGCCCTGATACTCGCCAAAATAAAATGTTTTGCCCCGGCCGTCATAAAGTCCTGGAAGAACTAAAGGCCCGCCGTTGGTCACTCCAAATTCGTTGCGAGCAAAAGGCGGAATCCGCCGCGGATCCACAGCACTCTGATGATCGAAGAAATTGCGCGCGTCGAATGCCGCATTGCGGACAAATTCAAAAGCGCTGCCGTGCACTTCATTCGCCCCGGACTTTGTGATTACATTGTTGAAACCAGCCGCCCCGTGTCCGATTTCTGGGGGCATCACTCCAGAACTCGATTGCACCTCGTGAATGGCATCAACATTAAAGTTTGAGAACGTAGCCCCGCCAAGTTCCGGGTCGGTCGTATCGGCGCCATCCATGGCAAAGACAGAGGCGGAGCCGCGCTGGCCATTCACGGCAAACTGCTGTGTGAAATTGGCGGCGCCGTTGGTATCCGTCATGGTCCCCGCCGCCAACAGCAACAACTTGCTGAAATCGCGCTCGTTCAGCGGCAAGCTCGAGACTTCTCCGCTGGAGAGATGCTCTCCGCCAATTCCTTGCCTAGGCGCCCCGTTTTCCGTCGTCAACAGCGTGACTATATGCCCTTGTTGGGAAAGCTCGAGTCCGGCGGTCAGCGGGCTTCCGTCTGGTATTACCAGAGGATTGGCCGCTTTCCACGTATGATCGCCCGCGCTTACCGAAAGGTCGTAGGCCCCGCCCGCGATCTCAGAAAACGAGAATTGTCCGCTCGTCGTCGTCGTGGCCGTAAATTCAACACTCCCGGTCGTCGCACGTAGCTTTACGGTAGCATTGCTGATCGGGCTCCCCGCCGTGTCGTGTAGCACGCCCTGCCAGGAAGTAGCGGGGTGGGAACGGGCCAATGGAATGACTAAGAGCGAGGCCATGAAACAAATGGCAGTTGCTAGACCGGGGAAGACTCTGCCCCGGAGAGGAACCGCAACGGGTCTATTGCCTGCATTCTTAGGATCTTGTCCCAGATTGTACCCCGCCGGCCTGGCCTGATTCGGATAGAGGCCCTAGCAAAAACAGCGGGCCTTTACTTTCCATTAGACGTCCTGAAACGTGGTGCGGAAGGAGGAGTCAGGATGCTGTATTTCCAGGGTAAACTGCAAGCTCCTTCATTACCGCTCCTTTATTACCGCTGTTGAGCCCTCGGTTTCTACCCTGGCTCGAAAAAATCGCTGGCCGCGGTCTGCGCCAGATGATTTGTCAGGAAGGTTCGCCACAAGTCTGGGAACGGGGCTTGCGGGACCGAGGCGAATATCTGGCCACCGCGGATTGCGCCCCGGCAATCCCCAACTTAAGCAGTTCCCCGTGGCAGCACGTGTTCGAAAACTGGAGGCTAGCAAAGTGAAAAAGCGAAAAGAGAGCTCATCGTGGTAGCCACCATGATCTCACGAATGATCGGAACCCCTGTGTTTTCAGATCGGACGGAGTATTCGGTAACCACAGGTCGACCGTGTCGACTGAATCACTTAGAAAAACACTGCCGGAGAAACGTGGAAGCGGTGACTAAGCTTTTCCATCTGCCGTCTGTTCAATTGCCGCTTTTCCTTCAAAATCAAGGACACAATACTCTCGCCGCCCAAGTCGTCTGCAAGGTCCTTTTGTCGGAGTCCGTTGGCATCCATTAGTTCTCTTAGTACCTCTACTCCTGAGGCTTTTTCGATAGTGAACTGCTTCGCTTCGTAGTCCGCGATCAAGACGACCAGCAGTTTGGTCGTTTCCGTTTCTTCCGCGCTTCGATGTGCTTTGCGTTGTAGTTCCAGAAGCCTCTGAATATAGGCTTCGTGCTGCTCACGAGACGCAATGATCTTCGGAGCCTCCGCTTTGACAAGATATTTGGCTGGCAGTCGTTCAGCAATTGCAGGCATTTTTCCAACCTCGCTTGTCGTACTCTTTGTGGGTCAACACCGCCAACACCGTAACTGTTCCCATCTCGTAGCTTATGTAGGATATCAATCTGGCTTCGTGGTTCTTGATATCGAAGACCACGCAGTCTCCAACGTGGTCCGCATCCTTGCGCGTGCGCCTGACTGCGGGGAAATTGTTCCAGGGAGGGTCCACCCCTTCCACGATCCTGACCCAAGAACCGAGAGACCCCTTCCAGTTCGCATGCTTCTTTTGCGCAGCTTCTTTCAGGTGTTTGCCGATGAACTGCACGTCCAAATCTTAGCAATCTGCTAAGTTCCTTGTCAATGGGGTACCGCACAGGAAAACACACTGACTTGCATGAAATCCCCGTTCTGTTGCGTAATAGGATTTAAGGCGAAATGCGATATTCTCGCTGGTGCCCCGGATCGGCACATCGCGTCTGTCCGGGTTCGCTTTTGCAGACTTTCTGTGCCGACCAGAGCCAGTGATCGGAAACATCCCATCGCTCACCGGCGTAAACACCTTCGGAGGTCCGGAATGCTCTGGTTCTACGAATCGTTCTTTCCAGTGGTCTGGATTTTCTTTTTTCTCTACTGGCAGATCAAAGCCACCAATACCAAAGCCACCCAGCGCCTCGAGCCGGCTGCCTCCCGCATCCTGCGCGCCTTCATTTTCCTGATCGCGATCGTCCTCCTCTGGACAACTCGCATCCCGCTGCCCTGGCTTTACCTGCAGCTCTGGCCGGTTGGCTTTTTGCCCTTCTGGTTGGGAGCTGCCGTCACCATCGCCGGCCTTCTGTTCGCCGTCTGGGCGCGCGAGCATCTCGGCAGCAACTGGAGCCGCTCCGTGACCATTAAGCAGGGCCACGAGCTGATCACCACCGGTCCCTATGCCGTGGTCCGTCACCCCATCTACACCGGCATTCTGACCGGTTTCCTTGGCATGGCGATTGCCATCTCCCAAGTGCGCGGGTTCCTCGTTTTCGTTCTCATCTTCCTCGCGTTCTGGATCAAGCTCCGCATGGAGGAACAGTGGATGCGTTCCCAGTTCGGCGAGGCGTATGCCACCTATGCTCGTCAGACCGCTGCCCTGGTGCCTTACCTCCTCTGATCGCTGCGTCACGATCTCAGCCCCATTAAGAGCGAGTCCAGAGCAGCGTTTTTTGAGGTTTCTTTACCTGGCCGTAGGGCTAAAAGCCTTAAACGTGTTGAAGCTGTCGCAGAGTTTCGCTCTCCGATTTGGCAGTGCCTCAAAAAGTAAAGGCACGGGCTTCTTCCCTGGCGCTATGATCAGCACGATCATTTCGAGGCCATTCGGCGACACGATGTCGATCCCAGGGGAAAGGAATGCACCATTTGCGGAGACTCTGGCTGCTACTGTTGGCAATCTCGTTCCTGACTCCTGCCCGAGGGACGGACGTTGGGGAAGGAGTGATCCAAGGTGTGGTCCTGAAGGTCTTGCTGAGCCAATTCTTCTGGCGTCGGACGGGTGGCCCAGTTGCACTGCGGGCTGCCGCACCCTTAGGTTTTAATTGAATTGACGATGAACACTCGTACGACGAGGCCAGGCTTTTCTTTTCTGCGAGCTTGCGCGGTCGCGGCCTCAGTCGCGTTGGCGGTCGCGGGCTCGACGCTTGCGCAGCAGGAGCAATCCCAGACGCAGTGGGAGCGGGAGCACGGAATTCAGCACGAGAAGAGGTTGCTCGACAACAAATTCGTGGCAGTAGAGCGGATAACCTTCCCGCCAAACAACGAGGGCTTTGGATATGCGCGCGTGAGTGAGCCGGCGCGTATCGTCTTCCTGCGATTCCGGGCCGCTGAGCAGGATGCGACCGTATCGGGCGATTGGCGGTTCGAAAAAGTGAGTTTCTTTTCGCGTGAGGCCGGGCGAGTGATTGTGCCGCCCGGTGCCGGGGCATTTCGTCTCGTCAACATTTACTTGAGTGACCAGCCGGAAAGGGCGCGCTTCGCCGATGACGCGGTGAAGCTGGACCCGAAGCACAACGAAGTGCTGCTAGAAAACAGCCGCGTACGGGTGGTGCGGATTCATTTTGCGCCCGGAGAATCGGGGCCGATGGTGGACAAGCGGCCGCGAGTGATTATCGTGTTGACGGATTCGCATGCTACCGTGACGCTGCCGGACGGTCACAGCGAAGTGCGCGATGCGAAAGCAGGCACTGTATATTTCGGCAATGCGGGGCGGCAAGCGACGAACAATATAGGAACGACGCCGCTGGAAAATGTCGTGGTGGAGCTGAAGAGCAAGTAGCGCCTTATCTCAACCATCAAGCAACACTGCTCCGTTCGCCTCACGCAAACAGCGTTCTTGGAAATGAAGCAATGCGTTGATGCCTTGTCCCAGCGACCGCCTTTGGTGCAACGCCGCTGAGATTCGTTCATTCGAGCCATGGGTGACACCTTGAGGCCTTTATTGCCGCCTTTTGCCGCCTCGACAAATCGCTAAGTTAAGTTGTCGTTGGGAAAAAGGAAGGTTGGTAGGGGCGTTGGGGATCGAACTAAAAGCGGCGTTGAAAACGCATAAGTAAGTCACTGATTGTATAAAACGAGAAAGCGCCAAATACACCGGAATCGCCCAACTGAGGTACACGCCAGGTACACCCGCCAAAATCCCAACCCACGCATGAGCCAGAAGATTAGATGGCTACAGGCGAGGATCGACAGGCTCGCTTTCAAGCGCGAGAACACTGAATGCGCACTCATGTACGCGACGAAGCGGTTCCTGCCGGGCGAATCGCACCAGTGCTTCAATGCCAAGAGCAAATTCACGGAGTGCCAAGGAACGCTTGGTGGAAACCGACCGACTGCGCATACGCTCCAAGTTCTCGGGCAGCAAGTATTCAAGCCCATAGATAATTCTCAGGTATTCAGGGCCGCGGCATTTGACTGCGGGCTGCGTCAACCCGCGATGTCCGCGCGCAATGAAGTCCAGCGGCTTTACGACCATGCCTTCGACACCGCGTCCGGTCAGCTCTTCCCACCACTGAGTGGCTTCTTCAACGCTCGCTGTGTCGGTTACATTAACCGGTCGGTAAGGCTGACCGTAACGTCGGGATCGTCTTCAAGATCAACAAAACAAGGAGCGCTTGAAAGGATTAAGGGCGGCGAAATGATCACTGACTTACTTAGGAGGATGAACTGGTGTCACGAAGGCCAGAGATCCAGATTGGGAGCGCGTTTTCTCCAGGGCTGCCACGATGGCGTTCATATTGACGGGTTTCGAGATGTAGTCGTCCATGCCGGCTGCGATACAGCGCTCGCGCGAGCCCTTGATGATATCGGCGGTCATGGCGATGATCGCAACGTGGCGGTCCTGAGCTTCGCGGCGGCGGATTTCTGTGGCGGCGTCATACCCGTTCATTTCCGGCATCTGGCAGTCCATGAAGATGACATCGTAGGGAAGCAACTCGAACATTTCCAGTGCCTCGATGCCGTTCGCGGCCACGTCGGCACGGAGTCCCAGCTTTCCGAGCAATCCGACCGCTAGCTTCTGGTTGACAACATTGTCTTCAGCCACGAGCACGCGTAGGTGCGAGCTTGTAAAACTGTCCTTCGATTTGGGTGTGTCGCTTTCGCCCAAGTGCTGGCGCTGAGTCCGTGGCCGCTCCGGTTGAACTGCCTGCTGTCTTTTGGACCATGTTTCGGTGAGAACACTCAACAAGTGCGACTGCCGCACCGGCTTAACCAGGTAGGCATCCACTACGGAACCTTCCGTCATGTGCATGTCGGATCGGTCGCCGATCGGGGCCAACAACACTACTATGATCGTGTTGCGCAAACCAGGATCGGCTTTGATGGCTGCTGCCACCGCAGCGCCATCGAAACCCGGCATCTGTTGGTCGAGGAGCGCGAAATGGTAGGGGTCGCCCTCCTGAAGGGCCGCTCTCAAGGCTCGTAAGGCCTGATCTGCTTCCGCATAGCTTCCATTGCGCATACCCCAACTGGAGATCTGTTCGTGAAGCACCCGGCGATTCACGTCGTTGTCGTCCACGATCAGCACGCGCAGACCAGCCAGATCGGAGGCCGGGACCGAAGCCGGACCTTCGGTGCCCCGGGGTAACGCCATGGTGAAGACGAAGCGCGATCCTTCACCTAGTCGGCTTTCTACCGTAATCGAGCCGCCCATGATCTCCACGAGCTGCTTGGAGATGGCCAGACCCAATCCCGTGCCGCCATAGCGGCGCGTGGTGGACGCATCGGCTTGGGTGAATTTGGCAAACAGAAGAGGAATCGTGTCCGGCGGTATTCCGATCCCGGTGTCGCTTACCGAGACCCGTATCCTGCCGGCCCCCTGTTCGTGCGGTTCGCGGTCCACCGCAATCAGAACGTGCCCGCTTGGAGTGAACTTGATGGCATTGCCCACCAGATTCGTAATCACTTGGCGGATTCTGCCCCCGTCGCCGATGAAATTGCGGGGAGTGCCGGGCGGGTATTGCAAGATCAGCTCGATGTCCTTCTCCTGTGCTTTGGGGCCGAACATCTGTGCGACGTCTTCGATCACGGAGCAGAGGTCAAACGGAAAGGACTCGACCTCCAGTTTGCCGGCCTCGATTTTCGAGAAATCGAGGATGTCGTTGATCACCGTCATCAGAGCCTCGCCCGACCCACGCACGATCTCGGCGTACTCCCGTTGTTCCGGTGTAAGGTTGGTGTCGAGGAGGAGTCCAGCCATGCCGATGACGCCGTTCATCGGGGTTCGGATCTCGTGGCTCATGTTGGCCAAAAACTCGCTCTTGGCGCGGTTGGCTGCTTGGGCTTCGAACGAAGCTTGGCGCGCCTGCGCTTCGGCGATCTGCAATTCGTTGGTGCGCTCCTGCACGAGGCGGGTAAGGAGCTGTGCCGTTTTGTGAACGCTGCGCACGCGAAGCCGGTGGATTGCCGCAAGCGCCAGCACTCCCGTCAAAGCGGTCAAAAAGTAGAACACCCAGGTTTCGTAGAAGTACGGTGTCAGCCTGAACGAAATGGCGGCGCTTTGCTCGTTCCAGACGCCATCGCTGTTCGAAGCCGCGACCCGGAACCGGTACTCTCCCGGTTTTATTTGGTTGTAGAAGGCGGTCTGTTGCCCTGCCGCTTCGACCCAATCCGTGTCCCATCCCTCAAGCTTGTATCGAAAACGGACCTTGCCTGTCCCTAGGAGGTCGACGGCGGAGTAGTAGAACTCAAGGTGATTCCGTTTGTCGGGCGCTAGAACAATCGATCCATTGCGCGCTGAGTTTTCAAGGTGAGGCACGGTTGCAACGCCGTTCACAACGATTGGCTCACGATCCGCCACAAAGCCGTCGATCAGAACCGTCGGCTGGAACGGATCGGGTTTCCAAGCTGCTGAGTCGAGCACCGCCAGACCGCGCTCTGTCGCAAACCACTGCCGTCCATCGCGGCTCCGCATCGCGAGCGGGTGCGTGGAGGAGCTACAAGACGACGAGGGGAGGCCATCGTCGAGCCCGTAGTGCTCGACATTGACGGGCGGGCCGTGCGGTCCCTTGTAGGCGTCCAATGCCGTGCGAGAGACGCGAAGAATGCCGGACTCGGTTCCGAGCCACAGGTTCCCTTTCAGATCTCCGGTGATCTGCTCGATGCCGCTCACGATCCCCGCTTCCGCGCCAAACGCCGTAATAGCACCGTTCTTTAGCCGCACCAGTCCGGCCGGGGTGCCGACCCAGAGCGTGTTCTGCTCGTCTTCATAGACCACCGTCGTGGAGTCGTGCGGCATGCCCGAGCGAGCGTTAAATAGGGTTGACTTGCCGTTCTCGAAACGTGTCAGGCCGCCCCACGTGCCCACCCACACGGCTCCGCGAGAATCCTGGTATATCTCTCGAACGGCGAGCGACCCTAGACCATCCTCAACGCCATAATGCGTCCAAGTACCGTGTTGGAACACCTCCAGGCCCTGCCGCGTCGTGCCCACCCAAAGGCTGCCCTCCCGATCTTCGAGCACAACTCGAACGCCGGATCTGAGGGTAGCGGGCTGGTGCGGCGTTATGACCGACTCGTTTTCCAAACGAGCCACTCCGTAACTTGTGCCGATCCACAAACCGCCACCAGCCGCCCCGCAGAGGGCGTTAACGTGTAGGTGCGGGAGCCCGTCCTTCGTCGTGAATAGCCGCAACCGCCCGTCGGGGGTCAGCTCATTGAGGCCCTGGGGCCCGCCAATCCACATGTTCCCCCTCGCGTCCTCGTAAACGGAGTAAACATAATTGTCGGCTAGACCTTCTTTGGAACCGAAGCCTTCAAATAGGTGCGGGCGAAATCGATGTAGTTCGCCCGATCGCGTCCCAGCCCACACGTTTCCCTGCCTGTCCTCGAACAACGCCAGGACTTCGCTTTGGTCCGCCAGGAGCCGTGCTGGAGCGCTGCGCAGGCGAGATCCGTCGAGGGCGTTAAGCCCGCCGCCGGATTTGGATATCCACATGCCGCCGCGGGAGTCTTCGAGTACCGTGATCGCGTTGGAGACACCGCCGATCTGGTGCGGGACGGCGCGGCCTACCACGACGCTGTAGAGACCTACTTCGGCGGAGATCAGAGTCTCGCCGTGCCGGGTCCGCAAGATGCTTGAGACCGAGCCGCCGGGCAGGGGGATCTCCGCCACTTTGCCACCGCTAATCCGCAACGCCCGGCCAAGACTGCCAACCCAAGTCTCGCCATCACTGCCGAAATATAGATAGCTCACCGGCCCCCGAAAGTTATCTGTATACATGGGCCGGAAGCGGCCGCCCTCGAACACAGCCATACCGCTTTGCGTTCCAGCCCAGACACGCCCCTGCGCGTCCACCGCGATCGAAAGCAGGTGATCGTCAGGTAATCCTTCGCTGCTTCCGTAATGCTCGAATGTCCCCGGGCTCAGCGGGGCACCCGGCGTGTAGTGGAGCACGCCGCCGGAGAAGGTTGCCGCCCACAACCCCCCAACCTTGTCCGCTGCGAGCGCTGTGATTTCGTTGTCGATAATCTGAGTTATGCCGGACTTCCGGAACCAGGTGAAACTCGCACCTCCGAAGCGCACCAGGCCATCGCCCGTGCCAAGCCACAAGTAGCCGTCAGCTGTCTGGGAGATGGCATTTACCGACGCTCCGGAAAGTCCGGCTTTCTGGTTCCAGTTGTATGCACTGAATCGATCCATGAAGTCGAGCTCGAGCACGCGAACAGGCTGGCTAGACGTCTCCGGCGCGGGTTGCGGCGCAGCCATGCCTGGCCAAAGAATGGCCGCCGCCGCAACGGCCAGCAGTTTCGGATTTTGGCTTTTCGCGAACGATAGGTGCGCAAGAGCTCCATGCGCCAACTTCAGGGCTCGAGGTAACATTGTTACTTTGCAATCACTCAGTTATCTACCTCCGGAATGTTGCTGATTAAAAAAATTCAAGCCGGATAGGATTCTCGTGAACGACAGTCAGGGCGCAAAGCGCTCGTCGCAATTTAGGAGGGGAGAAAAAGCGTACCCAATCGCTCGGGCTGCGTCTGTCCAGATTTGGACACTTTGGTGTCGCATGTTTCCCTGGCGAGTCAGTTCTTCGAGCGCGAACCGGAAAGAATGAAAACCTGGCGAGGGTAGCGTCCAAAACGTCGGGCGCGACCGAAATCCGCGTCTAACTGCGTCAAAAACTTGGGGTTCTAAAGAGAATTTTGGCGGTGGGAAGCCTTGTAAACTCAACTGCATCCACTAAAGGTATGGCGGAGAGGGTGGTGCGCTGGAACAACGCCTCAACACGGACACCAGCGATCATGTGGGACGGCAACTGCCCTGCTCCTGCGCAGGCTCCGCCCAGTATCATGGTGGTCACGGAAAGACCTTCGAAAGCATACTGAGGCCTTGGCACCTACAACGCGCTTCCATCGCGTCCCCGGCCCAGACGGAAGTCGAACAACAGACGCGCCGCCCTTTTCGATGAAGCGATCCGCTCAGCTCTGATCAGGCAGTGAACCGATCATCATGGTTATACTCACGTAAGTACGGTGTTGGCGGAGCTTGAACGGGGACTTCTAAGATGCAGGCGTTATCGCCGCACGACAAGAAACACACCCAAGAAGTGGTTGTTTACCACTCGGCGTATGGACTCAGGCCGGCAGTGATTGACTTTGCCGACAAACTGCGTTTGGCCGGGCATACCGTTCACACTCCCGATCTGTATGACGGCGAGGTGTTTAGCGATCGCAATCAGGTGGTCCGCAAGATCCAGGAACTCGGATTCGACAAATTGCTTGAACGGGCCGCTGCGGCCGTGGAGAAGCTACCGCACATTTTGGTGTACGCCGGGTTTTCAAATGGAGGCGCTTGCGCGGAGTTGCTGGCCGCGACTCGCCCCGGAGCCCGAGGCGCAATCCTGATGCACGCACCACTGATGGTGCGCGACCTCGGGTGGAAGGTGTGGCCGTCAGATGTCCATGTGCAAGTGCATTTTGCGGATAAGGACCCGATAAGAAATCAAGCAGTGGTCGATGCCCTCGGGGTGAAGGTGCGTCAATCCGGGTCGAACTTCGAGCAGTTCGACTATGACGCACCGGGACACTTGTTCTCCGATTCGGCCCTTCCAGCCTACGATGCGAAGGCGGCTGAGTTGATGACGACGCGGGTGCTGGATTTTCTCGGTGGGATCGGAAGGTTAGTGGCTGATCAAAGCACCCGAGAATCCTAACTGTTGATTACAGGCGTTCTCACAAATAATCACGACATTGTCAACCGTGCATTTCCCCTGACGCATCCCGAGAAGAAATCCGAAAGCGCATCTTCAAAAAAGGCCTAGTGCCCGATTGCGAAAGTCGCACCGAAGCGCTGCCAACATAAATTGAATCGAGATTACTTGCAGACGTTCCTTAGCTTGCCTTCCACTCGCCTTGGAATAATCCCGCCACTATGGTCATAGGCGACAGACTACACGAACTTCGCGAACAAAAGAGCTTTAGCCAGGGCCACATCGAAAAGCGTGCCGCTTTGCTCCGGTGCTACATCTCCCGCGTCGAGAACGGCCATACCGTGCCGGCCATCGAGACCCCGGAAAAGCTGGCGCGTGGCGAATCTGTCCAGATTTAGACAGTCTTACGGTACGGGTCGCAGTACGCTTGGTCGTGAGAATATGACAGACCTGACACCGCAACTGTTGCTTGCCGTCCCTTGTCCTACATGTGGAGTGGATGCGGGTAAGCATTGCTTGTTGCACACTGGCGAGCTGAGTCCTGACCCGCATATCGATAGAAAGCTTGAGGCGATTGAGGCGATTGAGACACAGAAGATACCAAACCAAGGCTGAGAAAACGCTGATGGCAGCCTATGGCACTGACTATACCGGCTAATTCAATAGAGAGAATCACTTCGGAAACGGCCCGGCCACGACTGTCCCATGAATTGACGCCTCCCAGGTTCTCTTGCAGTGGGCGCCCTCGGCTGCACGTTCAACGTAGGTACTCGCGCCTAGAGTAGGAACAACCGCAAGCAAATTCATCTTGTGGCAGTGGGGGCAAATCAGATCGAGCAAAATGTGTTCTAGTGGAGGAATGGTCGCCTTGTGGGGGCTCCTCTTCCACGCCTGTCCACTGTGGCCTCCTTTCCGTCCACCGCAAGGACTTAGTTAGTAAAATATCCCCTTCAGCATTTATACGACGCCGTAATCATCTTAGTGTGAAGCCAAGCCCATCAACGAAATATCCTCCCGGTGAGGAAGCGAAGGAGCCTGGTATATAATGCGTCTGTGGGCTTGTGGCGGAACTGGCAGACGCGCATGACTTAGGATCATGTCCCGCAAGGGGTGGAGGTTCGAGTCCTCTCAGGCCCACCAGATTTTTTCAAAAATGGCGATTCTTCGGTGCCATCACTCGCTTTTAGGCGCTCAAAACCGGCTGCCAGCTCCACTTAATGCCCGTCTCTAAGAAGACGAAACCGTTCGCCGCAGAAAGAGCATCCACGCTCAATGTTGTGCTTGCGGTTCTTGCGCGGCGGCGTGCTCTTTAGCGCTGGTGACGATGGCATCGAAGCGGCGATCACCGTGTAAAGACTTGAGGTCGGAATCGGATTCCATGTCCAGAGCTGACGGGAGCAGTCTGTGTTCCAGGGACTGGCGGAGAAAGGTAATAGCTTCGTCGCCGCGACCCGAGCGTGCCAAGATACAGGCCAAATCGTAGACGGCCCCTGCGGTCCACGGGTGATCGGGTCCAGAGCCGCGTGTCCGCAGGTCGACGGTGTCGCGTTCCAGTTTCTCGGCCTCCGCATAGCGCCCCAACTCCGAAAGTGAGTTGGCCAAGTTTTCCATAGTGCGCAGAGTATCCGGATGCTCGGGCCCCAGGACTCGGCGTTGTATCTCCACCAGTTCTTTCTCTATTTTCTCTGATTCCGCCCAGCGGCCCCCGCGATCTCATAGGGTCGATTACTACCCGCCGCGAGACTCATTTCTACTTCAACTCGGCATCCCAGTTCATCACCAGCGTGAGCGGCTCGGCTTTCACCGCAGCGAACGACGTCACCGCGAACCGATCTCCTTTCGGAGAAACATCAAACGGCTGCCGCTGAAACAACGGTGTCCCTCCCCGCGACAACGAAAAGCCCATCAAAAAAAGCGATTCCGGCGCTTCCAGCCGTAAACCCGAACCCTCATTGGCTACTCCCACTGTCATCAACTGACCGCCCATCGAGAGATAGAAAAGCTCTTTGCCATCCCGCCGCCACACCGGGGAGAATCCTCCGTGATTTGAGACCTGTAGCTTCGTAACGCCGTCCGGGAATGACGCCACATAAATCTCCGCGGCCCCCGACTCCTCCGAACTGTAGGCGATCCATCGCCCATTCGGAGAGAAGACCGGCGCATCCTTCTCATAGTCGGATTGCAGGAACGCGAACGGCTTTCGATCTCCGCTCATCGGCAGAATCCAAATGTCGAACTTATCCTTCGTTAGCTGGACATCCTGCTGCATGTACGCAAGGAACCGGCCGTCGCCTGACCACGACCATGGCCTCTTCACTTCTGCAGAATCGAGAAGCAGCTCTTCCTTGCTCGCAGCCGTTGCCGATTTTACGAAAAGGCCTGTGCCCTTCGCCGTCTTGGATGCGTAGGCGACCCGGTTTCCATCGGGCGACCACACCGCGTCCCTTGCCGATTGCGAAAAAGTGAACCGCGTGTGTACCCCCCTCGCCAAATCAAACAGCCACACGTCTGCCTTCGCAAATCCAGCCGGGTCGGAAGACGTTACCGCGATTTTCTGTCCATCGGGTGAAATCCGCACATGCGCAAGGTTCGCCTGTCCGATGGGCACTTTTCCAACTGGCTTGCCGGACCGATCTACCCAAGAAAGTTGATCTGCGTTGAGAGTCCCGCCATTTTGCACAACCATAATCCCGTTTTGCGAGATGCTGAAAATGGCCACGCTTTGGCTTTCAGAAAAGAGAACGTGTTCTGCCACCGGCACGGCGCTGCCGGAAAGTTCCATTCTTGTGGCATTAAACGACTGCGCCAGGAGGCTGCCTTCTCGCCACCAGACCAGATGTCCGCCCGACGGTGAATACGCTGCCTGGGCCTCCGAACGGAGAATCAATTTCGTCTGTTGTGAGTCCACGCTCCCCAGGTAAATCCCGGAAGCCTTGCCTCTCGCAAAATACAGAAAGTGGCGCCCGTCTGGCAGGAAGTACGGCCACCGATGCGACGTTTCCGCTCGCGATTCATCGAGCTTCGTCACTGCCAAGGGTGTGCCGCCAGAATCGGCAACTCGAAAAAGCCCTGCCGTAATGTATGGCGTGAAGACGATAATGCCTTCCTTGTTCCAAGTTCCCCCGCGCCCGTCCACCGCGTCACAAAGAGGCTGTACGGGTCCTCCCGACGCCTCGACTTTCTTCAACTTGCCATCGGCAAAAAACCCAACGAACCGGCTGTCCGGCGACCAAAACGGATAGCTTGCCTCCTGTGTGCCCTGAAGTGGCCGAGCAGTGAGCGAATCAAGAGAACGCACCCATAGCAACCCTTCGCCAGCATCGTTCCGAGCCGGAATTACGAGCAAGTTTCCGTCCGGTGATATCGCTGCAGGTCCGCCAGAGACTCCGACTGGCGCGAATCTGGCGTTTTCCGGCGGGAGGATGGACGTACGGATGACTCTTGGCTCCTCCTTGCGCAGTCGCAGGACGAGCCCCACGGCGAGTGTTGTGGCAAAAGCGGTCGCGATCGCGGCGATTCCCCACGCGAACCACTCACGCCGAGTTCTGCCGCCTCTTTCAGAGATTACAGGCGCGCCTGCTTGCGACCCAGACTCTCCAATCCAATTCAATTCTAGCGCCAGATCGCGCGCGGCTTGCCAACGATCCTCTGGATCCTTCGCCAAGCAACGCCGAATCGCGTGATCCAGTGTCGCAGGCGTCATCGGTTTGATACTGCTGATCGGCGGTGGCTCTTTCTCCAGTATCGCTGACGCCACACTCAACTGGCTCTTTCCCTGAAATGCTTTCTGCCCCGTCAGCATCTCGTAAAGCACCGCGCCCAAAGAAAAAATGTCGCTCCGTCCGTCTACTTCCTTCCCTTCAATCTGTTCCGGCGACATGTACTGAATCGTGCCAACGATCGTGCCTTCAGCGGTCACTGGTGTCGTCTGCGTCGCCGCAGCCGTGAGCGTCATTCCCCCAAACAGCGGCCCCGTCGGCTTCGCCAATCCAAAATCGGCTCTGAGCAGGAATTCGTAGAGGCCCAATAGGAGAGCGGGTTTCCGTAGAGGGGCAGTTCGGCTAGACTCGCGGAATGCGAGACAACGAGTTCACGAAAATCTTGAATTGGCCAGGCTATCGA
>Ga0210394_10001114_pt1 | contig 45398 bp, 28 predicted proteins | sample IncBWC12MmetaG_FD_160121 | JGI IMG/M metagenome (GOLD analysis project Ga0210394, IMG submission 160121) | Forest soil microbial communities from Barre Woods Harvard Forest LTER site, Petersham, Massachusetts, United States - Inc-BW-C-12-M | ecosystem: Environmental > Terrestrial > Soil >...
TAAGGTAAATAGACGCGGCGCCGAACAGATGGGCGTAGACCACCCGCCAAGAGCCGCGTGTGCGCAGGAACAACACTCCGAAACCAATTACGACGACGAGATTCTCGGCCACGTAGGCGTCCAGATCGTGCGAACGGAACAACTCCGCGTTCGGATAGACCAAACTCCAGGGCATGGCCACAAAAACGTAAACGTAGAGCCAGAGAAACGCCAGGAGCACCAGATCGATGAAGCCGTAACGCAGCGTTTCGCGCATTTTTCGCGCATGAGGCGCCAGCGCAAGAGCGGCCATCAAAGGCACGGTGTGCAGAAAAAACAGCAGGTCGCCTGGAAACGGACTGTGAGTGGAGCGGTGCAGGCCGATCTCCATGTAGGTCCATACGAGTTGGCCCGCCAGCCAGAGTGAAGAACCCATCGCCAGCAGCATCCAGAAAGCGTTGCGGCGGCGGTAGGGCGAAGCTGCGTTCCACAGCAAACAGGTGTTGGCAAATAGCGGAACCAAGCACTCGAACAGGTCGCTGAACGTGGTAAGCGCCGAGCCGCGCGGCAGCAACAACGCCCCGGCGGTATAGCCGCCGACGAAGAACACCCACGCGCCCAAGATCAGAATAGATGACCTGGAAAGTTTCATTTAGAACACACCTAAGCAATTTTAACGTAGCGGTACGCAGAGCGCAGGTGAGTTTCGCGCAAACATTCTAAAAACTAACGTGCGCGAGCGTTTTTTCGCTTTTTTAGGATTCAGTGTCTATCGTGCGCGCCGCACTTCGCCGAAGGGACGCCGGGTCGTTGATGAATCGCAGGTTCCGAAGATTAATTTCTCCACCGGGCGGGAATCTTGACGATGGACGGAGCGTCGGCGGCCTTAAGTGCACTATCGAGTTCGAGGTGCTCCTTCTGTGAAGCTGCAAATTCGGGGTGAACTTGCGCCTCCGGCTTCTGACTGATACGCGCGGCCGCCTCTATTCTTTTATTCTTTCTTGCCGGCGGCAGCTTTCGATTTCTTGTGGGCTTCCTGCGAGAACTCGTAAGCCCGGGCCGAGTGCTCCAAAGCTTGCCGGGAGTGCTCGTGCCCGGTCTGGTGGTCTTCCTTTCCGTGGTGCACGGCAGCGGACCGGTGCGCGTGCGCGGCCAGTTCGTGGAACTCAGCGGCTCTTTGATGCGAATCTTTTGGCATATCCTTGCTCTCCTTCTTCAGGCTCGTGTCGTTGCCGCCATACCTTTTCGCGGCCGCTATGCCACGATTGTACATCCATCGCGCCTCCGTCCACCCACCGGTGCAGGCGAACTGGTCGATGTTGTGTGAAACGGTTTGAAGCGCCCGGCAGGAAACTTGAGCTTGATTGTGAACCCGGCGAAGAAGAAGGAAACAGCCTCTTGAATCCAGGGAGGCAGCGAGCCCTACGCCGACAGTCTCAGTGAATGTTGCACTGATCCCTCCGGTCGTCGATAAAACCGCGCATAGCAACTTTGGCACCGGTAGGGAATTAATCGGAAAATACGGAGCACAGGCTTTTCTAGTATTCGCCGGTGCGACCGGGCGACATAGTAATTATTGCCGCAACGGGGACAAAATGGCGTTTCGCTGGTCATATCCTACTCATTAAAGCTTTGCCCTGTGAAAATGGCTATCGGGTATCGAGGGTATTTCCGCAGCGAATTCCTGGGAGGAGATGCGAAGAGAAAAATGTACGTGACGCTAGGACTGCAAAAAGTCCTTGAAATCCCGCAATCGGACGTGCTAGAGTTTTTGAATCCTGAAATAACCTAATAATTTATTCGTGTGTGTCCCGAAATGGCACACGTTGTCGGCGGCCTCTGTCCGTAGCAGCCGCTGGCTCGCAACACGCCGCAAGCCGCGTCTACGTAAAGGGAGCGTACAGGACACGTACAAGACAAATGATCGGCGAGCGACAACGCGGAATGGCGATCGCCAGCGCGGCGATTCACGGGGCAAGCGCCCAAGTCTATACGCGGAGGCTCGCTGTCCGGCGAACGCGGGTCCGCGGCAAGGAAGGCTCGGAAGATCACCATCGCGGCCTGCGCCAATTCCGCAGAAACGCGAAATTGGCCGATTTCCGCCGATTAGAATCGCACGGCGTCCTTTGTTTTCAGGCAATTACGACGAATTCTAATCAGCAGCACCGCCGATTAGAAATGGACCTAACTCCTGCAACACCACCGCGCGCGCCATTTCTAGTAGCCCTGAATTTGCGGGTCGATTCTACGAGACATTTTATTCAGATTTTCCAAGGACTTCTAATGCGACGCTCACGAAACGTTGGGTGTTCTTTCTACGTCCCACTCATGTCCGCAGATTCGCTCCCATGCGAAGTTCGTGCCTCCCTCCGCATCCGGGACGACGAAGTTCGTGGCAATGCGGGACGTGACAACGATGTTCGTGAAGAGGTTCGCGAAGAAGTTCGTGAAAACGTCGATTCGATTTTTCTTCGGCGCAGTCGTCGCGCCGCGAGCAGATTTATGTTCGTAAGAATTTGGGCTTTCACGCTTTGGCTGATGGCAGCGGTAACGGCGCCAGTCGTCGTCGCCGGAGCAATGGGCGCTGAGCCAACGATGATCGCGTGGCAATCCTCTGACCAGGCGTCGGCTTCGAGGCAGCTGGGCACGATTAAGGCGATCAAGGGCGGCGTGATAACACTCACCACCGACGCAGGTAAGGACATGGACGTAGTCGTCGCGGATAATGCGCGCATCGTGAGCGTCGAACCAGGCCAGAAAGACCTGAAGGGAGCGATACCTCTGCAGTTGAAGGATCTTCAGGTCGGCGACCGAATTCTCGTTCGCGGCCAGCCTTCCGCCGACACAAAGTCATTCGCGGCTGCAGGCGTCATCGCCATGAAGCATACCGACCTCGAGGCCAAAAAGCAGCACGAGCGCGACGAGTGGCAAAAGCACAGCATCGGCGGTCTGATCAGCGCCGTCGATCCCGCATCCGGAACAATCACGATCGGCGTCGGAGCTCTCGGTGCAGCCACCACTGTCAAGGTTCAAACCACCAAGGCCACCACGATCCGGCGCTACGCTCCCGACTCCGTGAAATTCGACGACGCAAAAACGAGTACGCTCGACAAAATTAGTCCCGGCGACCAGGTTCGCGCCCGAGGCACGCGCAGCACTGACGGAACCACGTTCGCGGCGGACGAAATTGTCGCGGGCTCGTTTCGTAATATTGCCGGCACGATTTCTTCGATTGACGCCGCCGCGAACACCGTTTCCGTAAGCGACCTGATCACCAAACAACCGGTCGTGGTGAGGATCTCAGCCGAATCACAGATTCGCAAATTGCCTGCGGAAATGGCACAGCGCATTGCAGCTCGCATGAAGGCAAGCGCAGCCGGCGGCGCCTCGGGAGCCCCTGGCAGGCCTGCGGATGCTGGTGCGCAGCGTGAAGCGGCCGCGCCATCAAGCGCGTCCGGCAAAGGCATCGGAAATCCAGGCGGCGGAGGCCGAGCCCCCGATCTCCAGCAATTCTTGAACCGCGTGCCTCCGAGCACGCTCGCCGATCTACAGAAAGGCGATGCCGTGATGATCGTGTCCACCGAAGGAACTTCTGCGGGACAGGTTACAGCCATTACGCTGCTCGCAGGCATCGAACCTCTCTTGACGGCTTCGCCAAGGGGCGCTCAAGGGATGTTGCTATCGCCGTGGAGCTTGGGTGGAGGCGAAGGCGGGGGGAACGCGGATGCTAACCCCTGATCGGTCGTCGAATATGAACGGACGCCGATTCGGGCGAGCTTCGATTCGTCTTATTCTTTCCGGAGACGGAATGAGATTTCGAACCGGCCTGCGCTGCGCTTTTATCGCGCTGTTTCTTCTCTTGAGTTTGGGCTTCTCTGCTCGGTCGTTCGCGCAGTCAGCTACGGGAACGCTCCAGGGGCAGGTTACCGATCCATCGGGCAGCGCAGTGCCGGGCGCCTCCGTGCTCGTCACCGCGGCGAGCGGCGCCGTAGTCACCGTCACCACTAACCGCGACGGCAGCTATGAAGCCAAAAATCTCGCGTCCGGCAACTACGGCGTACAGGTCCTCGCCAAAGGCTTCGCCGTCTTTGAGTCGAAAGAAGTCATGATCGCCGCAGGCCAGATCCAAAAACTCGACGTCAAACTCACAATCGAAGAGCAGGAGCAGAAGGTTGTCGTCCAAGCAGAGACGCCCACCGTTGACGTCAACCCCGAGAACAATGTCGGAGCCATCATCCTAAAAGAGGAGGACCTCAAGGCTCTCTCGGATGACCCCGACGAATTACAAAGTGATCTTGAGGCGCTGGCGGGACCTTCGGCCGGGCCGAATGGCGGCCAGATTTACATCGACGGTTTCACCGCCGGCCAGCTCCCGCCGAAATCGGCTATCCGTGAAGTTCGTATCAATCAAAATCCATTTTCCTCCGAATACGACAAGCTCGGATTCGGCCGCATCGAAATCTTCACGAAGCCCGGAACGGACCAGTGGCACGGCAGCGTTCAAGCCCAAGGCAACGATTCCGCCTTCAATTCCAAGAATCCGTTCGCCCACCATGGGGAGCCCGGCTATGACTCCACTTTGTTCAACGGCAATGTGGGCGGGCCACTCGGCAAGAAAGCTTCTTTTTTCTTTAGCGCACAATACCGCGACATCAATGATGTTGCGGTCATCGACGCCGAGACTCTCGATTCCAGTTTTATTCCCACGCCACTCAACACTTCCGTTCCCCAACCGCGCACGCGCCTCAATCTTGGCCCTCGCGTGGATTATCAATTGACCAAAACCAACACGCTCAGCGTTCGTTATCAGTACTACCGCGACAATCAGGACAACCAGGGATTGCTGGGCTTTGCGCTTCCCAGCCAGGCGTTCAACGTGTTGAATACCGAACAAACCCTTCAGGTCAGCGACACGCAAGTATTCGGCACGAATATCGTGAACGAAATCCACTTCCAATACCTCCGCGGCGGGGAAAACCAGGTTGCATCAAGCTCGCTCCCATCCGTCGTGGTGCCCACTTCCTTCACGGGAGGCGGCAACAACGCTCAAAATGTTAATGCTCTCTCGAATCATTACGAATTTCAGAATTACACACAATGGGTACGCGGCAAGCACACACTGAAGTTTGGCCTCCGGCTGCGCGAGAACACGGACACGAACAACGCAACGTCCGGCTTCAACGGCAACTACGTATTCTCCTCGCTCACGGCATTCGAGATCACCGAGCAAGGACTCGCGGCGGGACTTCCTTTTTCGCAGATCCAAGCCGAAGGTGGCGGCCCGCTCCAGTTGTCGATCACCACCGGTGTGCCGCGGACTCACGTCTCGACGTTCGACTCCGGCTGGTACGCGCAGGATGACTGGCGCGTGCGCCCGAACTTCACGTTCAGCGCCGGGTTGCGCCTCGAGCAGCAGACTCACATTCGCGACCATCTCGATTGGGAACCGCGCGTGGCCATCGCATGGGGCATAGGCAAAGCAAAAACTGCGCCGAAAACCGTCCTGCGAGTCGGCTCGGGCCTCTTCTACGACCGTTTCACGGAAAATCTCGTGCTTGAGGCGGAGCGGTTGAACGGCATCACGCAGGAGCAGTTCGTCGTGACTTCGCCATGTTTTTTCAATGCCAATAGCGTTCCGTCCATCAGCTCGATTCAAACGATGTGCCCGAATTCAACGATCTTGCCGACAACCTTTCGCATCTCGCCGCGGCTCCGCGCTCCCGGCATCCTGCAATCCGCCGTCACCGTCGAGCGGCAGTTAAACAAATCGGCCACCCTCTCGGTCTCTTACCTGAATTCCCGCGGGTTCGATCAATTGCTGACCAATAACATCAATACGCCGCTTCCCGGAACGTTTCCCGTGAATCCCGTTTTCCCGCTTGGAAGCCCTCAGAACGTATACCAGTTCGAATCCGAAGCGATCTTTCGGCAGAACCAGCTGATCACCCAAGTGAACTATCACTTCAAAACGCGAGTCTCGCTGCGCGGATACTACGTCCTTAATTACGCAAACAGCGATACGGCCGGCCCAACGAGTTTTCCATCGAATCCGTTCAACTTTCTGCAGGACTACGGCCGCGCTTCTTTCGATATACGCCAGCGGGTTTTCTTTGGCGGCTCGGTCAATTTGGCTCACGGGATTTCACTCTATCCATTTCTTCTGGCCACGTCCGGCTCGCCTTACAGCGTCACGATCAGCGAGGACCTGATCGGCAGCTCGCAATTCAATCAGCGCCCGGCATTTGCCAGCGCCCAATCGAATTCGGCGGATGTCGTCGCCACTAAATTTGGGTCTTTCGACACCATCCCGCAGCCCGGCGAAAAGATCGTTCCCATCAACTCGCTGACCGGCCCGCCCCATTTCAGCCTGAACCTTCGGGCGAGTAAAACGTGGGGCTTCGGCGGCGAAAGTTCGCACCCAGCGAGCGGTGGCGATCAAGGGGGAGGGCCGGGCGGCGGTGGTCGCGGGCCGGGCGGCGGTGGTGGCGGTCGTGGTGGCGGTGGCGGTTTTGGAATGCCGGGTGGCGGAATGGGCGGTGGCGGCGGTACGAACCAGCGTTATAATCTGACGCTCAGCGTAAACGCTCGCAACATCTTCAATTATGAAAACGTAGCGCTGCCGTCTGCCGTTCTAATTCCACCACAGACGCCGAACGGGACAGCGAGTGAATCTGGTTTCTTCGGCCGGTCGAACGCCTTGGCTGGCGGAGCGTTTTCTTCAACCTCGGCCAGTCGCTTGGTCTATTTGCAACTCGGGTTTACTTTCTGAATGTTATCCGGGCGAGTTATACGAAATTGCTGCGGAGTACAACCGGCTCCTGCTTTACGGTGCTTTGCTTACCAGCTGCGAGGGAGACGGGAGCTGCGAGGCATCCCAACCTCCGCCGAGCGCCTGGATCAAACCCTCACTGGCCGTCATCTGCTGAATTCGAAGATTTACGGCCGTCTGTTTGTTAGACAGCAATGCGCTCTGCGCGGTAATCACATTCAAGTAGGGATCGATTCCCAATTTGTAGCGATCCAAGGCCAACGTGAGCGTTCTTCCCGCGGCGACCACCGCCGCGTCCTGATGTTCAATCTCGACGGAGAGGATCCGCAACGACGCGAGGTTGTCTTCCACCTGTTGGAAAGCCGTCAAGACAGCTTGGCGATAGTTGGCAACGGTCTCGTCGTACTGCGCCCTGAACTGCATCACGGTGGCGCGGCGCAAACCAGCGTCAAAAAGGGTTTCCGCCACGGACGGGCCCATGGAAAAAAAACGGCTCGGCCATGTGAACCAACTCGCGAACGAGGTGCTTTCAAATCCTGCGATGGCGGTCAGCGTGACGGTGGGGAAATATGCGGCTCGTGCAATGCCAATCTGTGCGTTTGCCTGAGCCATTAAGCGCTCCGCCGCGGCGATGTCGGGACGGCGCTCGAGAAGCTGGGAAGGCACGCCAAACGGAATCGCCGGAGGAGGTGTCTTGAGAGGCTCGACCGGAATTGAAAACGTCGATGCCGGCTGGCCAGTGAGCATCGCGATGGCGTGTTCAAATTGAGCGCGCTGGATGCCGAGAGCGGCGGCCTGCGCCTTCGTGGCTTCGAGGAGAGTCTCGGCTTGCCTGACAGATTCCTCCGAGTCGATACCTGTTTCGTACAAGGCCGTGGTGAGATCGAGAGATTCTTGAAAAGCGATCACCGTAGCATCCAGCAATTCGCGCAGCGAATCTTGGCCGCGAAGTTGGAAGTAATCCGCCACAACATCGGCCTGGATCGTGAGGCGTGTGTTCTCGAGATCGGCCGCGCTGGCCTGCGCTCCGTAGGCGGCCGCTCTCACCGTGTTGCGGACACGGCCGAACAGGTCCGGCTGCCAAGTCGCGTCAAAAGGGAGCGTGTAATCTGTGAATGTCCCTCTCGAAGAGGTTGTCGAGCTCGATCCGCCACCTAGGGTGGCCGACGGGCGTTGAACGGTGATGGCGGGATTGGTGGTGACTGTAGGGAAAAGCTGCGCTCGAGCTTCCTTGACGAGTGCGCGTGCGGCAAAAAAAGCGGCGGCAGCGGACGCGATGGTCTGGTTGGAAACATTCACCTTCTCTTCGAGCGCGTTCAACTCAGGATTGTTGAAGATCTCCCACCACTTTCCGCGAAGAGCATCATCTTTCGGCTGCGCTACTTTCCAGCCTTCTGTATCTTTGAACTCGGCGGGTGTGAGTTCCTTGTATGCCGCAGGACTGTCCGTCGACGGCCGGTGGTACTTCGGACCGACCATGCATCCGTTGAGAAGGCAAAGGGTGACGGCAAAGCAAATAGTGGCTCGCAGACGGACGATAATCATTTTCACATCGGTTCCATGATGACTCGAATTAATCCGCGGCACTGGGAGCCGGCCCGGGCCGATGCTGAATCACAGTATCCCGTTTTCCCTGCATGCGAAGGCGCAAGCGATCGAACGTCAAATATACAACCGGCGTTGTATAGAGCGTGAGCAGCTGGCTCATGATCAGGCCTCCCACAATCGTGATGCCGAGAGGCCGCCGGAGCTCATATCCGGTCCCAGTGCCGAGCGCCAGCGGCAGAGCGCCAAATAACGCGGCCATGGTGGTCATCAGGATGGGACGAAAGCGCAGCATGCATGCTTCAAAAATCGCATCCGCTGTGCTTTTTCCCTCCTGCCGTTCTGCTTGAAGAGCGAAATCGATCATCATGATGGCGTTCTTTTTTACGATTCCAATCAGCAGAACAATGCCAATGATGGAGATGATGTTCAAATCCTGTTTGAACAACATCAACGCGAGTATGGCGCCGACGCTCGCCGACGGCAGAGTGGAGATAATCGTGAGCGGATGCACCATGCTCTCGTACAAAATGCCGAGAACGATGTACACCGCCAAAAGCGCCGTAGCGATGAGCATGGGCTCGGTGCTCAGGGATTGCTGGTAGGCCTGGAGAGTACCGGCATAAAAGCCTTGCAGCGTAGCTGGCGTGCCGAGCCGTTTTTGCATCTGAGCGATGTTCGAAGTGGCGTCACTCAAAGAGACGCCGGGCGCGAGGTTGAATGACACAGTGACTGAAGGGAATAAGCCGGTGTGGTTGATGGACAAAGGCGTTGTGTTGGCCTGACCCGTGGCCACTGTGAGCAGCGGAATGTTCCGGCCGGTGGACGTACGAAGATAGATGTCCTTCAATCCTTCCGGGCTTTGCCAATACTGGGGGGCGACCTCGAGCACCACGTAATACTGATTCAACTGCGTATAGATGATGGAAACTTGAGATTGTCCAAATGCGCCGTATAAAGCCGCGTCCAATGACTGGGCGGTCAGGCCAAGACGAGCAGCGGTAGCGCGATCGTAAGTCATCAACTCCGCAAGCCCGCCATTCTGCTGGTCTGTGTTCACGTCTTGCAGGCCGGGCAAGCGCCGCATCTCGCTCAGCAGGATGGGTCCCCACTTGAAAAGGTCCGGCACGTTATCGGATTGGAGCGTGTACTGATACATCGCGCTGCTGCCTCGCCCGCCGATGCGCAGATCTTGCGCAGCTTGAAGGAACGCGGAGGCCACCGGCAGACGGCTCAATTGGGGACGCAGCCTGTTGATGATCTCCGCAGCGCTGACCTTACGTTCGGCTAGAGGCTTGAGGGCGATGTAGACGTTGCCGCCGTTTGTGGCGCCACCTCCGCCCGTAAAACCAATTACATTGGCAACGGCAGGATCATTCTTGATGACGCCAACAATCTGCTGAATGGAGTTATTCATGGCAGGAAAGGATGCATCCTGAGGCCCTTGCACCCCGCCGGTGATTGCTCCGGTATCCTGCTGCGGAAAAAACCCTTTTGGCATCCTGATGATCAGCACGACGTTGAGCGCTATGGTGAGGAACAACACGATAAGAGTGAGAGCCGGATTTTCCAGAACCCAATGCAAAGTCGTGCGATACAACGAGAGCGTCCAATCAAAACCTTTTTCGCTGATCATGTAAAGGCGACCATGCTTTTGCTTGCGCTCGTCGCGCAGAAGGTAGGCGCACATCATGGGCGTGGTGGTCAGCGAGATAACCATGGACACGACGATGGCTGTCGAGAGGGTAATTGCGAACTCGCGGAAGAGACGTCCAACAATTCCGCCCATCAGCAGCAGCGGGATAAACACAGCGACGAGCGAAACGCTGATGGAAAAGACCGTGAAACCGATTTCCTGCGCACCCTTTAGCGCTGCGGCAAAGGGCTTCATACCATTCTCCAGATGGCGGGCGACATTTTCCATGACGACAATCGCGTCATCGACCACGAATCCGGTCGAAATAGTCAGGGCCATTAGCGAAAGGTTGTCGAGACTGTATCCGAAAAGATACATCACGGCGAAAGTGCCGATTAGCGAAACCGGCACAGCGACGCCGGGAATGAGCGTGGCGCGGCCGTTGCGAAGGAAAACAAACACCACAAGGATGACAAGGCCGATGGAAATAAGCAGCGTTCTCTCGACGTCATCGACAGAGGCCCGGATGGTAGTCGTGCGATCGAGAACGATGGTGGTGTCAATACCGAATGGAATGGAGGCTTTGATAGACGGGAGTTCCGCACGTATGCGGTCGACCGTGTCAATGATGTTGGCGCCGGGCTGGCGAAAGATAATCATGGTAATCGCGCGCTTGCCGTTCAAGTAGCCCGCGGCGCGGATATTTTGCACGGAGTCGGTTACCTGGGCCACATCAGACAGGCGAATGGCCGCGCCGTTCTTATATCCAACGACGAGCGGCTTGAAGTCTTCCGCATGAGAGAGCTGATCGTTGGCAACGATGTCGGCAGTCACAATACCGTCGGAAATCTGGCCTTTGGCCAAATCTTCATTCTGGAGGCTCAGTGCAGATTGCAAATTCGCCATGGTGAGTCCATAGCTGGCCAATTGTGTGGGGTTTGCGTCCACGCGCACTGACGGCAACGCGCCGCCGCCGGTACTGACCTGCCCCACACCCTGTATCTGCGACATCTTTTGCTGCATTACCGTGGAGGCTTCGTCATAAATCTTGTCGGGACCATATTTATCGGACGTAAGGCCGAGAATCATGATCGGCGAATCGGCCGGATTGACCTTTCGATAGGTCGGATTTCCTGGGAGATTGGCGGGCAGGTAGCTTCGCGCGGCATTGATAGCGGCCTCGACATCGCGCGCCGCGCCATCAATGTTGCGGCTGAGGTCAAACTGAATCGTTATGGATGTGTTGCCGAGGGTGCTTGACGAGGTCATCTCCGTGACGCCCGCAATATGGCCGAGTTGGCGTTCCAAGGGAGTAGCGACAGAGGAAGCCATGATGCTGGCGCTGGCTCCCGGCAGGCCCGCACTCACTGAAATAGTAGGAAAATCAACTTGCGGCAGGGGAGACACCGGGAGAACTTTGAAAGCAATCGCACCGGCAATGGCGATCGCAACTGTGAGCAGAGTTGTCGCCACGGGACGGTGAATAAAGGGTGCGGAAGTGTTCATGCCTGTCCCGCGGGCTCTAGCTCGTTTCCGATTTCAGCCCTCTTCGACTTGGGCGCGAAGCGATGCCCGAGATTGTCAAAAAAAATGTAGATGACGGGGGTGGTGTACAGCGTGAGCGCCTGGCTCAACAGGAGTCCGCCCACCATTGCGATGCCGAGCGGCCTGCGCAACTCCGAACCGAAACCAGTTCCAAGCGCCAGCGGCAGACCGGCCAGCAGCGCGGCCATGGTAGTCATCATAATGGGGCGGAAGCGGAGCAGACACGCTTCGTAAATGGCATCCGTGGCGTTCTTTCCGTGGTTGCGCTCGGCATCCAGCGCGAAATCGACCATCATAATGCCGTTCTTTTTCACGATGCCGATCAGAAGCACGATGCCGATGATCGCCACCACGCTCAGGTCCTGGTGAAAAAGAATCAGCGCGAGGAAAGCGCCAACGCCGGCCGACGGCAGCGTGGAGAGAATCGTGATCGGGTGGATAAAGCTCTCGTACAAAACCCCAAGTACGATGTACACGGTTACCAGCGCAGCAAGAATGAGCAACGGCTCATTGGCCAGCGAATTCGTGAACGATGCCGCTGTGCCCTGAAAACCTGCCTGGAGGCTGGGGGGCATGTGCATGTCTTTTTGGATTTTGTTAATCTCTGTAATCGCGCTACCGAGTGAGGCATCCGGCGCCAGATTGAATGACACAGTGATCGCCGGAAATTGACCCTGGTGGGTAATGGCGAGCGGTTCTGTGGTGTTTTCAAAGTGCGCGAAAGCGCTGAACGGCACCGCGTTGCTCATGGTCGAACTGTTGGCGCCCGCAGAGCCGGCTCCCCTGCTGGAAGTCGCGGAGGAGTTGCTCGCCGAAAGCGCGTTTACAGGAGGAGTGAGCGTCGCCGCTGATGGAGTGAATTGCGCTGAAGACGTTAGCGCATTGGATCCCGCGGATGATGACCCGGAAGAAGCAAAAGAGGAAGTGGCTCCCGTACCGGATGCACCTGAAGCCGCGTTGGATTGGATGTAGAGATGGTTCAGCTTATTTGGGTCTTTCTGAAACTGCGGCTCACTCTCGAGAACAACGTGGTACTGATTCACTTGCGTATACATCGTGCTGATCTGCCGCTGACCGAAGGCGTCATATAGAGTGTTATCGATCGTCGAAGGCGCAATTCCCAGCCGCGAAGCGGTGACCCGGTCAATGACCAGAGAGACCGCGAGTCCTCCCAATTGCTGATCGGTGGCTACGTCTTCCAATTCAGGCAACTGCTCGAGTCGACTGACGAAACGGTTGGTCCAGTCATTCAGCTCATTCGCATCCGGGTCTTCCAGCGCGTACTGGTATTGCGTGCGACTCACGCGGTCATCCACAGTAATGTTCTGCACAGGTTCCATGAAGAGCTGGATGCCCTGTATTTGGCTCACTCTTGACTTAAGTCTGCGGACCAGGTCCGAGGCGCTGATCTTGCGCTGGTTTAGCGGTTTTAGATTGATCGACATCCTGCCGCTGTTCAGGGTTGTATTCGTTCCATCCGCGCCGATAAACGACGAGACGCTTTCAACGGCCGGGTCATCCAAGACTGCCTTGGTAATCTCCAGCTGCTTCTCTGCCATGGATCGTGAGCTGATTGTTGGAGGTGCCTGCGAAATGCCCTGGATGACGCCGGTGTCCTGCACCGGGAAAAATCCCTTGGGGATGATGATGTAAAGGAAGATCGTAAGTAGAAGCGTAGCCAATGCGACAAACAGCGTGATCGTTTGATAGCCGAGGACAAATTTCAGCGTCCGCCCGTAAAACGCGATCATGCGCTCAAAGGCGCGCTCCGAGGCTCTATAGACGCGCCCCTGCTGTTCTTTTGGTTTGTGCCGCAAAATGCGGGCACTCATCATGGGCGTGAGCGTAAGGGAGACGACAGCCGAGACGACGATCGTGACGGCGAGTGTCACGGCAAACTCGCGGAACAGGCGCCCGACCACGTCGCCCATGAATAACAGCGGAATCAGCACGGCGATGAGGGACACAGTTAGGGAGAGAATGGTAAAGCCAATCTGCTCGGCACCCTTGAGCGCCGCTTCCATCGGCGGCACTCCTTCTTCGATGTAGCGCGAAATGTTCTCGATCATCACGATCGCATCATCCACGACAAAACCCGTGGAGATGGTGAGCGCCATCAGCGACAAGTTATCCAGGCTGTATCCAAGGGCATACATCGCGCCGAAGGTGCCTACCAAGGACAACGGCACAGCCACGCTCGGGATAATGGTGGCGTAGAGACTCCGCAAGAAAAGGAAGATGACGAGCACCACGAGTCCGATCGTGAGCAGCAACTCGAACTCAACGTCGGCAACCGATGCTTCGATGGCGGTCGTAAGATCGGTAAGCGTGGTTACCTGAATACCGGCGGGAAGATTAGCCTCCAACTGCGGCAGCAGTTGCTTGATGCTTTTGACCACGCTGATTGTGTTGGCTCCGGGCTGCCGTTGGACGTTCAGGATCACTGCAGGCGTTTGATTCATCCAGGCCGCCTGGTTGTTGTTTTCTATACCGTCGACCACGTGTGCTACGTCGGTCAGCATCACCGGCGCACCGTTCCGGTAGCCAATGACAACGCTTCGGTAATCGTTGCTGGTGATCAGTTGATCGTTGGCATCGATCTGATAATCCTGGCTGGGGCCATCGAAGTTTCCTTTGGCGGCGTTGACGCTGGCTTGAGTCAGAGCCGTGCGGAGGTCTTCCAGGTTGAAGCCATAGGAGGACAGCGCCGTGGGGTTAGCTTGAATGCGCACCGCTGGTTTCTGACCGCCGCTGATGGTGACCAGTCCGACTCCGCTGAGCTGCGAAATCTTAGGCGCGAGGCGCGTGTCCACAAGGTCTTCGACCTGAGAAAGCGGAATGGAATTCGAGGTAATAGCCAGAGTGAGCACCGGTGCGTCGGCAGGATTCGTTTTACTGTAGGTAGGCGGCGAAGGGAGGATGGATGGCAACAAGCTCTGCGATGCGTTTATGGCGGACTGCACCTCTTGCTCGGCCACATCAATATTCACAGCCAGGTTGAACTGCAGCACGATGACGGAAGTGCCACCGGAGCTAGAAGAGGTCATCTGACTCAAACCCTGGAGTTGGCCGAATTGACGCTCGAGTGGCGCCGTTACAGTTGTCGCTACCACCCTCGGGCTCGCTCCAGGATAAAACGTGAGCACCTGAATGGTGGGATAGTCGACTTCCGGCAATGCCGAGACCGGCAATTGCGTATAGCTGACGATGCCGACGAGCAAAATGGCGGCCATCAGCAAAGATGTCGCAACTGGCCGGAGGATAAATGGACTCGACGGACTCACGGGGCGTTGCTCCCGGAGGTGTTCGCCGAGGCAGGTTTGTTCGAAACCACTACCGTAGCGTTGTCCTGCATCTTATCAAAGCTGCTATTCGCGACAACGTCGCCAGGATTGATTCCTTCGACTTGCGTTACGCCGCCGTCTGTAACTCCCCGCTTGATGCTGCGCATGTGGGCGACGTTGCCTTGAATCACGTAAACAAACGAAGCTTGCCCATTCTGTTGAATTGCCGATGCCGGAACCGTGGTCACCCCTTGCAGTGTATCCACCAGGAGTCGCACGTTTACAAACTGGTTTGGGAATAGTTCATCGTTTTTGTTAGCGAACTGCGCGCGGGCTTTTACAGTACCGGTAGTAGTGTCAATCTGGTTGTCTAGGGTTAGAAGCACGCCGGTGGCGATCTTTTTCTGTGCGGAGCGATCGAAGGCATCGACGGTGAGCTTGGCTTTTTTGCGCAGGCGATCCTGGACCGGCCCGAGGCTGTCTTCCGGTATCGTGAAAATTACAGTGATGGGCTGAATCTGTGTGATGACCGCGAGGGTTACGGTTCCTGCAGACTGCACCACGTTGCCCGGATCCACCAGGCGCAAGCCGACCCGTCCGCTGATTGGAGCGGTGATGTGAGTGTAATCGACCTGAATCTGATCGAACTGTACGATTCCCTGGTCGTTCTTGACTACGCCCTGATCTTGCAGTACGAGCTTTTCTTGGTCATCCAGGAGCTGCTTTGCAATGGCCTTGCGCGCCCACGCTTCACGGTAGCGCTCCAAATCCATCCTTGCCTGGGCGAGCAGATTCTCGTCTCGCTCCAGCACTCCTTGCGCTTGTAAAAGGGTTGCGCGGTACGAGCGCGAATCGATGTCGACTAGCGGATCGCCCTTTCGGACCAGCTGACCCTCCGTAAAATGCACGGCAACAACCAGCCCATTTACTTGGCTGGTAATCGAATCGGAGTAGACCGGAGTAACCGTGCCGATGGCATCAAGGTAAACGCCGATGTCGCCCTTTTGAGCAGTTACGGTGGTAACCGATGCTCCCGGCTTAGGGCGCGCCGCCGCGGCGGCCGCCGCTTTTTGGGCTTCCTCGTGGTGATGCCAGATCAGGAATATCGCGAGCGCAAGGGCGAGCAACACCACAATCCACACAATCCACCAATTGCTTTTTTGTCGGGGGTGCGGCGGAGGAACGTTGCCGACGAGCTGGTGGTCCGGGCCGATGACGGGATGCTCGTTTGTGTCAGCGGTCAAAAGGAGGCTCCTTATTCGGCTTCGAAACGCTCACGAATTGTACTGCTCGTATGCGAGTCTGCAAGGCTAAAGCTGCATCTGCAACCGAAAGGGGATCCACACGGAAACGGAGAAAATTAGAGCTGGCTGCGCTTCTCTTTTACCAGATTTATGGACTCCCAGCCAACACGAAGCTATGCTCGCCGCTCATAGCACTAAAGGCTATACACGATAAAAAGTAGGAAAAACCAATGATTTACGGTAGACGTTCCCGCGGGAAATGGCGCCTCGTTTTGGCACGCGGTAAGATTTGGCTCAAAACTACACTTTCTGCATCATTCACTCGTCCCGTCGGCCCAAATACTCGGATGGTCGCTCTATCTTGTGAGCCAAGGAAGAACGGAATGGCTGCGCAAAGTGAGTGGAAGAATTTTCTCGGTATTGAGAACCGAAGGGCATTTCTGTTCACGCCCGGAAAGCTTACTTCTCGGGGAGAATTCCCAGCCGGAGATGTTTCAGTTCCAAGTTGCGAGTTTATCGTTAAAATATAGCCGTGTGGCGAAGTCTCAACTCGACGACTCGATATGTGTGCCTGTGCGCCATAGTTCTCTGCACCCCCGTTGTCTTCGACTCCGCGCCACAGGCCCAACTGCAGGGCCTGGCTCAACCCAAAGGCCCGGCGCATTCAACGGCAACTTCGGAAACCATCGAAGTCGATCCAACCGCGTCGAGCCATCCATTTCCACACTTTTGGGAGCAAATGTTCGGATCAGGCCGTGCGATCCTAAGTCTGCGCGAGAGTTACCGCCGTGATCTCCGCGAGGTGAAGCAGGCAACTGACTTCAAGTACGTTCGCTTCCATGCAATCCTCCATGATGAGGTGGGTCTCTACGACGAAGACTCCGCCGGCAAACCGGTTTACAACTTTTCCTACGTGGACCAGATTTACGACGGCTTGCTCGAGAATGGCGTGCGCCCGTTTGTCGAATTAAGCTTTATGCCCAGAAAGCTGGCTGCGCAGCAGACTCTCCACGCCTTCTGGTATCAGCCCATTGTTTCGCCGCCTAAAGACTGGACGAAGTGGGGCGACCTCGTCTCGCATCTCGCACGGCATCTCGTCGACCGGTACGGAATCGATGAAGTCTCGCAATGGTATTTTGAAGTGTGGAACGAGCCAAACATTGATTTCTGGGCCGGCGAGCCCAAGGAGGAAACGTATTACCAGCTCTATGACGCGGCTGCTCGTGCCCTGAGGGAAGTTAGCGCGCAGTTGCGTGTAGGTGGACCGGCGACGGCGCAGGCAGCTTGGGTAGACAGGTTTATTCGCCACTGCGCGGAGAATCGTGTCCCGCTGGACTTCGTTTCCACTCACGTCTACGGGAACGACACAGCTCAAGATGTCTTTGGCAAAGAAGAAACGATACCGCGTACGCAGATGGTTTGTCGCGCCGCGCGGAAAGTCCACGATCAAGTAAAGGCGACGCCGCGTCCCGACCTTCCGATCATTTGGAGCGAGTACAACGCGAGCTATAAGAATGAACCCGATGTGACGGATTCGGCATTTATGGGCCCCTGGCTTGCGGACACCATCCGGCAGTGCGATGGGCTCGTTGAGATCATGTCCTATTGGACTTTTTCCGACGTCTTCGAAGAGCAGGGCGTGGTTAAGCAGCCCTTCTATGGGGGATATGGGCTAATAGCGGAAGGCGGGCTACCGAAGCCTTCCTTCAACGCTTTTAAGCTGTTGCACCACCTCGGGCGGCGGCGAATTGCGGAAAATTCCGAGTCGGCGCTCGTGACGCGCGAGAGCGATGGAACTCTAAAGATCGCCGTTTGGAATTTGTTCTTGCCGGAGGAAACGGGGCAGCCGAAGACCGTGACGCTCGTCGTTAAGGGCGTCTCCGACCGCCATCGCGCTGTTATTTCGCGCGTCGATTCCACACATGGCTCGCTGTTGGACGCCTATGGTGCCATGGGTAAGCCCGTAAATCCGAGCCGCAAACAAATTAACGAACTGCGTCGCGCCGCCGCACTGCCCCCGCCGGAAGTCGTATACTTCCAGAATGGAAAACTCAGCCTCGCGCTCCCACCCCAAGGGCTTGCGTTAATCGAGATGCATTAGCTGCTCAATACTGTCTTTACCTGTCGTTAGGTCGTGAATCCGGCGCGTTCCATGCCCCGTTTCGCTTCCGCGTTCTTCATAAATGTTTCCCACACAAATCCGGATCGCGTGTTCTCCGCCATGAGCATAGTGATTCCAGTGTCGATTCCAACGACATCGCTGTCGTACCAGTTTGTGAGTGGATTGAATGCATCAACGAATCCGTATGGGTTCCATGCGCGAGCTCCATAGCGATCCCTAATTGTACGAAGGACGCGGATCGTTTCCTGCGGGAGGAACGGTAACGACCCTCCGGCGGCGCAAGGAACCACGGTTCCATCAATCGGGCCCGTTGCAGGAGGCCCTCCCCACACCACATAGCCTTTCGGGGAATCCGAGGCCGTGATGCCCCAAAGGTCTTCGCTATAGTCGGGAAACTGCGAAGCCAGATCCAAACAGAAGCGCCGATGGACTCCAGTGGCGATGATTGAGTTCTTGAAATAGTCGGCATATTGGTCGTGCTTGCCGCGAAAGTCAAACCAAGCCTGGGAATACTGATGAACGAAGAGAGGAGCGAACGAACCGATATAGCGGATGCCGTCGTATTCAAATGTGGCCCGTTTCCAAGCGCCCCAGGTTTCAGCGGGTAACGGATGAGTGGTCGATCCTAGACCCAGCAAGTACATCATCATCATTTCGCTGTAGTCATTCCATCGGAATTGAAGGAAGCCCGATTCCGGCGACCACCCATGTGGCAAGATGCGCGTGTCTTCGGAAAGCCACGTCCAGTCCACGCGGTCAAAAATCAGGCGCGCGAGTTCGCGAATCTCCGAATGCTGGAAATGCTGGCGGCACGTTAGAATTCCGCAAAGCAGAATGGCGGTATCTACCGACGATACTTCCGAATCCCACAACCTTTCGCCGCTATCCACGTTGGCCCAGTGGTAAAAGAATCCTCTGTGGTTCGGCATTTTTTTCCACAGAAAGCGCAATGAATTTAGGACTCGGCCTTCCGCCTCGGGGCGTGAAACATACTTGCGTTTTTCGCCGATGCAAAGGGCTGTGAGTCCGAAGCCAAGCGCTGCGATGCTTCCAAGCGAACTTTTGTCAGGTTTGAGAACGTTACACCGGTCCCGGACAACACCGGTGTCAGGGTTAGCTTGCTCCCAGAAATATCGGAAGTTCCGGTTCTCGAGGTCCTCAAGTAGCGCATCGTCTTCCGGCGAAATAACCATCTGGCCCGCGAGGGGGGTGAAAGGAGTAGCTTTTTGTTTAGGTCTAATTGTCTCGTGTTGAAGAAAGGAACCGACAAGCGGCACGCAAATTGCAGCACGGATACCGTGCCGCATCAGCTCTCGGCGCGAAATCTTCATCGACTCCTTGTTTATCATCCATAAAATTATAGCCAGTCTGAGGAAACCCTCCAAACCCCTTTAATCGAATTAAGGTTCGTGTTCGCACCGGCAATCTGTAAGCGTGAAATCGCCTATTGATACCATGGCCGCCGCATTTTGCTAACATCGGGATTTGGGGGATTACTTGATGGCCCACGAAGGCACACGCGGGAAGCTGATCGCAATCTGGTCAACTTTCGGAGTCGTCTTGCTTATCGCCGTAGTTGCCGTTGTTATCCATTACACGAAGCCGATTTCACTAAGAGGGGCGGTTATCAAACAGGATGAGGACCCCAGGAGACAATCGCCCATCGCAGACGTGGAAGTCAGCGTCGACTCCGGCGTGACGGTTAGCCCCGTCAAATCCGATTTCTCGGGTTATTTCAAGCTGACGATGCCGCGGCGGATCCTCCCTGGCCGTCCCATTACCCTACGGTTTAGACATCCCGATTACCGGCCACTCGATTTGAAGGAATCTGTAAGCGACAAGATTTACGTGGTCCATATGATTCCGGTCCATGAGGCGGCGACTGCTCAACCAAGCCATCCTGAAATCGCCGTCGCGAACGTCTTCGTTCGCTACTCGATTGGGACAGCGACGACACAAAATATCGGTACGGGGCTGAAGACATTCCAAGTGCAGAACACGGCCAACATTCGTTGCGATAATCATCCACCATGCTCGCCGGACGGAAAATGGAAAGGCAGCATCGCCACCGCATCGCTGGATGCGGGGGACGGAAACGCGTATGAAAATGCGCGACTCTCGTGTATTGCTGGGCCGTGCCCTTTTACGAAGATTGTGTCCGACGATTTCTCCCGCGGCGGCCGCAACATCGCTGTATCCGTGCTGGGCTGGTCCGATACGACCACTTTTCTTTTCCAGGCTGAAGTTTTCCGGCATCAGATAAGCGATATCGTGCGCGAATCTTACCCCGTCATTTTCGGTGATTCTCTCAATTTCACTCTGCCGGGCGCCGCAGAGGGCGCAAGCCTTGAAGCTGAAATCAATGGCGCCAATATCGTTTTTCCGCTGCGGCCATCTCCCACACTGAGCTGGGCCGATTGCAAAGTCCGCGTTGGAAGGGACCAATCGAAGATCTATCGATGTGAACTCAAGTCGGGCTATCGGTTCCGGTAGCTCCACAAACGTCCGCCGCGTCCAAAGCTGTGGTTCCGACGAGGTTCCAAGATGATGAGCACCCAACCGAGGTCACAGAGAAGTGCCGCCCCTCCCCACTCCAACGGGCGGCGATTCGTTTTTCTCGCTGCCGCATTCGCCGGTCTAGGAGGCCTGCTCTTCGGGTATGACACGGGCGTAATTTCCGGCGCTGAACTTTTCCTCAGGAATGACTTCGAACTCTCCGCATTTGCCCTTGAAGTAATCGTCAGCGGAGTGTTGGCCGGCGCTGCTGCAGGCGCCCTGGCTGGAGGAAGGTTGGCAGATTTGTTTGGGCGTCGAAGTCTGCTTATTGCGACAGCCATTATCTTCGCTGTTGGAGCGATCGTGTGTGCCGCGGCGACATCGCCGATCATTCTGATCTTTGGCCGGATTATCGTCGGGTTGGGAATTGGACTTTCCTCCGGCACGGTGCCCGTTTACATTTCGGAAGTTTCTCCGCCCGAAGCGCGTGGCTGGCAAGTGTCGCTCTTCCAACTAGCCATTACCGTTGGAATCCTGCTCGCCTACATAGTGGATTATTCTTTTGCCGGAATCCAAGGATGGCGCTGGATGTTCGGGCTCGCCGTTGTTCCTGCCGTGGTGTTCGCTGTCGGAATGTTGTTCTTGCCAGAATCACCTCGTTGGTTGGCCAAACGCGGCCGTCGCGCCGACGCCCGTGCGGTTCTTGCGCGGATCCGTGGAGTATCGGAAGTAGACGCGGAAATGCAAGAAATCGAAAATAGCCTGTCGCACGCTGAAGAGCACGGCGCACTGTCTGACCTGTTGAACCCGTTGCTTCGACCGGCCTTGGTAGTCGGAATCGGGCTCGCTATATTCCAACAGGTAACCGGCATCAATACGGTCATCTATTACGCGCCGATAATCATTCAATCAGCGGGAATTCCTTCCGCGTCCGGGGCAATTCTTGCGACTGCCGGCATCGGCATCGTCAACGTAATTATGACGATCGTCTCGATGTGGCTGATCGACCGCATAGGACGGAGACCTCTCTTGTTAACTGGTATTGGCGGAATGATCGTTTCCTTAGGTCTGCTGGGGCTGATTTTCCGCGAATCTAGCCATACCAGCGCTTTCGCCTGGCTTGCGGTGATCAGTATGATGCTTTACGTTGCTTCGTTCGCTATCAGTCTCGGGCCTATTTTTTGGCTATTGATCTCGGAGATTTATCCGCTGAAAGTTCGCAGCTCGAGCGAGGGTCTCGCAGCCACATTCAATTGGGTCTCAAACCTTCTGGTTACTTTGACGTTCCTCACGCTGGTCCAGTACATGGGAGCCAGCCATACGTTTTGGACATACGGGCTATTTGCGATTGCGGCTTGGATTTTCTCTTACTACCTCGTGCCAGAAACCAAGGGTCGCACCCTTGAAGATATCGAAGCATCTTGGCGCAATTAAGAGGCAGGTCCTGGCGGGGAAGTAGCGAGTTGAAAATCGTGTCTTAGAGAACGGCTGAAACGGTGGTCCCGGCGGCGGCAAAAACCGCGGACGCTTCTGCTCGAGCGAGAGGCAGAAAACTTTTGACCACATCAGGGTCGAACTGCGTGCCGCTCGCTTCCAACAGCCGGCGCTCGGCTTCTTCCAAGGGCAAGCCCTGGCGATATGGGCGGGAGGAGACCATCGCATCAAAGGCGTCGATCACCGAAACGATGCGGGAACCGAGGGGAATTTCCTCGCCTCGGAGCCCCGCCGGATATCCGTTGCCATTGAAATTTTCATGGTGGTGGAGAATCACCAGGCTGGCGCGTTCCATCCCAGGAATCTGACGCAGCACCGCCCATCCGTACTCAGGGTGTTTTTTCATGAGCGCGTATTCTTCAGAGGTCAGTTTGGCAGGCTTGTTGAGAATTGCATCCGGGATTCCAACCTTGCCGATATCGTGCAGGAGCGCGGCGACTTCGAGATCCCCAAGTGAGCTCTCGTCTAGGCCAAGCTCTTCGGCGACGTGTAGCGCCCATTCAGCGAGCCGCGTGCTGTGGACTCCGGTGTTCAAATCCTTGAGATCGAGGAGTTGGTTGAACGCGCAGACCACGGACGTACGGAGAACCGCGAGATTTTCCTCCATGGATTTGACGTTCAAGCGATCGGAACACCAAACCGGCGAATCGAGCGGCGCTTTGGGCCTAAGCAGCCGCTCGAAACTTCCACCGAATTGCGTGATGTTCGCGGTTGTGTGCACAGGGATCCTAGTCTAAGGGGAGCAATCCCTGGACTGGATTGCTTGAAAGCAATGACAGATAAACGTCCAGTCGTCCGTTGCCCATATTGAAGCTGATCCACTTCGCGTGGCTGACGGCCCAAGCCGCTTGCGTCTGATTTTCCTGCGGCTGCAAGTTCAGGAGTAGGGACGCCGTTCCGGCAACCATCGGAGAACTGAAGGATGTTCCCCAGCCGGCGGCATAGGTTGCGAAGGGATAGGTGGTGACAATGGCTTCTCCCGGCGCTGCTACCCAGACAACCTGGTTGCCGTAGTTCGAGAAGCTCGAGCGCTGGTCTTGATTGTTTGTCGACGCGACGCCCATCACGTTCCGCAAACCTGCGGGATAAACGATCTCCTGCTGGCCGTCGTTACCCGAGGACGCTACAAGAATCAGATTTTGGTTCGAGGCGTAATTGATCGCGTTGACGAGTTCGGTCGAGTTCTGGCTTAGATCGAAGCTCATGTTGATCACATTGGCGTTGTTATGCACTGCGTAATAAATGGCGCGGATGATGTCTGAAAGATTTCCAGTGCCATCCGAATGAAATGCCTTGAGCGGCAAGATCTGCGCTGTCGGAGCGACCAAGTGGATTACGCCCGCGACCATCGTGCCGTGACCAAATGCCGCGTATGCATTGCCGTCCACCATCGCAGCGGTGTGTTGGTCCACCATCGCGGCGGTGTGTTGGTTGACGAATGCAGCAGGACAGGTGCCGCACGCCGGAGGGTTCGATAGAGAGATATCGTTCATCTCTGAGCCGCCCGGCTGATTGCGGGTGAAGTCGTAGCCTTTAAGAAGTACGCCCTTGAGCACCGGGTGATTCGGGTCCACACCCGTGTCGATATCGGCAACGATTCCTGCGCCTCCTACATTAAAGGTCGTCTGCGCTTTCGAAAGATGGATGATTTGCGCGGCGGGCTGATTGACGTATCCATCCCAGGCATTCGCGCCGTAATAATTCACCGGCGCGGAATCCCAAAGTCCCGGAGGCGGCATGTTCGCGAGCGTCTGGTTGGTAGGGTTCGGGGGAATATTCAGAACCTGATCCACTTCGGCGTCGAGGATTCCGGTCACAAGGCGCAAAACAAAAGCGAGGAGCTGCGGGATCAGTCCTTGCTGAGTCGGCCGCACCAGGAAAAGTTGGTTGAGGCCGCCGTCAAGGTTACCCACGACGGTGCATCCGTTTTGCCGGCAAGCTGCCTGCAGCCCTGCCGGCCCAAGCGTAGTGCGAACGATTACGCCCTGGGGCTGCCCCGTAAGCAACTGCCCCACGTTCGACAGGATGCCTTGCAGCAGTCCTTGAGCTGAAGCCGGTTGGCCCCAGAGTCCGACTGCCAGCAGAATCGCTAACCAAATTGATCGCCTCATGATTGCAATTGCTCCTTTGTGTCGCTGCCGAATCGTGGAGTTAAGAGGTCCTAGTCTGAGTTCGGCCGCGTAGCTCGACAATGGTACAAACTGGCTATTTCTGGCAGTCCCGCACTAGCCTTTTCCTCTGGTACCTTTTCTGATCACGTTCACTAAATTCTTAACTCCCATAGAATCAGCTAGATTCCCAATATCCCCAGAATGTGCTGGGAGAGGGTCAACTAGTGACACCGAAACTTCCTTACCTTTCGGGAGCTTGATCCGCAGTTCAAGTTTGTTCCCCATGTCGCAGTGCAGATGAAATTCCCCGAATTGGTTCGTAGTTGCGCTTGCCAAAGCTTTGCTTCCCTTCATGAGGGCAACCGAGACTTCGCCAACCTCTTTTTCAGGATTCGCGGAGTCTAGAATCTGCCCTACGAGCGTCACCTTGTCAGAATCGGTTTGGGGCTCGATACGAACGTCGATCCGGTGGTCTCCGGCCCCGTAGAGAAGCTGGCGAGGAAACGATCCGGTTGAGCGAACTCCAGCGGCTAGCGGGGCGCTGAAGCTGTCAAATAGCAAACCTGCAATAAGTCCTCGTACGCGCTTCGCTGTGCGTTCTCCGTGGACCGCGTACATACCCTTGACCGCTCGAACAGCGCTCTCCGGCGGAACGGCAAGCCTTTGGCGCTGAGCTGCCGCGTAAACCTTCCGCCAGAGACCTGCTTGCTCTGAGCATTTACCGCATCCGTTGTCGAGATGCCTTTGCATTAAGAGTTCTTGGTCCTTTTCTGCGGTGCCTCTTGCAAAATCAGCCCACGCTTCACTTGCGAAATGTTTCATATCTCCCCCCGAATAGCTGATCTCCATCACTGAGCATAAGGGTGCGAAGGTGCGTGAAAAGTATAGGCGCCTGCCGATTTAAGGCGCGGCCCATATCTATATTGTTCTTAGTAGCTTGCGGGAGCTTGGTTCCTAGGACGCCGCCGATACTTTGCCGACCAGCATGAACGGGGCCCAATAGTATGGGTGCGGATACGTTTCCCTAAGTTCCCTAACGGCGCTTTGGAACGCCACGGCGCGGTCCTGGCCATCGCAGAGCCGCCGATAAAAGGAAGTCATGAACTGAGACGTGCTCCCATCGTGGACGTCCCACAACGTCAGTAGCAGCGATTGAGCTCCCGCGTAAAGAAATCCGCGGATCAATCCCAGCAGTTCGTCTCCCGCGGCTACCACGTTGAGCCCGGTGGCGCAGCCGCTCAGAGTGATTAATTCAGCGTTGAATTTTAACTGGTACAGATCATAGAGGCTCAGATAGGAATCCCCGAGCCGAATGCCTGAGAACATGGGATTGTCCTGGCGGAACGTGCCATGCGTGGCGATATGAATCAGGCGCGCTTGCGATCCTGCCCGCAACGTGGGTTCGTTCGCTTCGCTGCCCAATGCCAGACGTGCGCCGGGAAAAACTTTGGAAACGGCCCGCACCTCGTCTTCGATGAAAGGCGCGCGCGCATCGGGAACGCCGAGGATCAGAGGTGGGCCCGGCGGCTGGGTCTTCTTGCGATGGCAGAGAGCGTAAACGCTGGCGCTGGGCGCGTAGGAGATCGAAAACGAGTCGATCAGATACTCGTTTCCATCAAACAATGCGTGGAATGGAACGTAGTGCAGCGCGCCGTGAGGAACGATAATCAGATGTCGCACGCCAAGGCGATCGCGCAACGGGACAATCAATTCCTGGTAAAGACCCTGAAGATGGGACCGGGTGGCATCAAAGAGATTCTTCTCGAAAGTTTGTGTATATTCCGACCCCAAACGGAATTTGGATAGTTGAAATCGAAGCATGCGAACGAGATTACCCACGCGCGAGACGGGCGTGACCGGAATGATCTCGAGCGTCTCGCGCGTCAGAATGGCAGCAATGAATTTGTCTTTTACAATAAAATATTCAATCAGCGCTCCCGACGCAGGCAAGCAAGCACGGATGCTCTCGAGTGAAACAACCCCATCGTGCATTCCGCTCCCGTCCGGCTCCGAGGAGCGGATGTCTCGCAGCGCGCGAACCAGGTCCATTTCGTGGGCCAGTGCTTTCTTTTGCAGCTTCTCGATCCGCTCCGGCGACGGGTCCTCTGCTCGCAACTGTTCGATCTCGATTCTGCGGTAATACCAATTGAGCTCCTCGCGCATCTCGCGGATGCGCCGCACGAGTTCGCTCTGGCCTTCCTCCGCGCTCGCCACGGTTGGGCCGTGCTGTCTTAAGAGCTCGGCGAGGCTCCGCGACTTCGCCAGCTCGATGTAGTCGAAGGATTCCACCGCGGAGTTTTTTCGACCCGGATCGCTCAAACATATTTCAACGAGGCTTTCGTACACTTCGAGCCGGTTCTTCATGAACGCGATTTTCAGCTCGTCACCGCGGAGACTGCTTCGGAGCGTCTCCAATTCCTGCCGAGCTTTCTGATAGAACCCGTACGCCGCTCCGGCGTCGCCGGATGCGTGCTCGATCTGCCCCATTAGAAAATGCGCTTGATACGACAACGCAGGTGCTTCGAGTTCAGTTAGCCGGTCCAGAGCGCGCCTGCATTCCGTCCGTGCCGACTCAAGTTTCTCAGTGCGCAGTGACAATCGTGCAAGAAGCAACTGGCAAAGGATCGCTTTACCTGAAAGGGCCGACGACTCGAAGAAAGCGGCTGCCTGCACGCAGAGCCGTCGCGCCTCGAAAAGCCGCGCTTCACCGTACAAGACGACAGCCTGGTAGAGATCGAGAAGAGAGGGCCACACCAGGTTCTTCTCGCGGACGAATTTCTCGCGGGCCTGCGCGAACAGCTCGAGTGCGCGCAGAGCTTTGCCAAGTTGGCTGTACGCCATGGCTTCGTTCGCCTGGCACTTGGCCTCTTCGTAGCCCATCCCGAGTTTCTGAAATCGCAGGTAACCTTCGTGGGCGGTTTCCCGCGCTTCGGAACTGAGATTCAGTTCGAGATAGATTTCCGAGAGGTCCAGATAGCACAGCGCCAGGACGTGCGCGTCGCCATTTTTTTCGGATTCCACGCGCGTGGCGCGCAGCATTTCGATAGCCCGGCCGTATTCGCCCCGAAGGTAATAGAGATAGGCAATGTTGTAGTCGCTTTGCGTCACCAGCAGCGACATCCCGTATTGTACGAACATCTCGCGAGCTCGCTGGTAGGTGGCCAAGGCACGGGGAAAGTCATTCAGAGTGATGAGGCACACGGCCATGTTGTAGAGCGCAACGGCAAGCCCTTCGGCGTCGCGGCGCGGCAGCAACATCTCGTAGGCGCGCTCGTAGCAGGCCAGGCCTTCTTCGAAGCGGTCTTGGCGGTGGTAAACGTTGCCGACGTTGATCTCAACGTGCCCCAGGCGCCGTAGATCACCGATGCGCTTGAAAAGAATCCGCGCCGCGTCGGCTGCTTCGAGCGCACTGTCGTATCGGCCCAGCAGCAGGAAAGGCTGAATGGAAGCATTTAAAGTGCGTGCCTCTTCCTCGGTGTTTCCGGCTTCGCGAAAGATTTCCAGGGCTTTCTGGTGGCAATCGAGTGAGGATTGATTGTCTCCGACGTTGTAGAGCGCATTCGCTTTCGAGCGCAGGCTGCGCGCGAGAATTTCTTTGTTTCTTAGCTTTCGCGAGATCGCCAGAGAGGCTTCCGCGAGAGCAAGGGCCTGATGCGCGTCGATACGCAGCTTCGTGCGCGATGCCTCGTTGAGCTCCTGCACCACAGTCGTGCGCCAGAGACGCTTGCGCCGGGCAAGGTATTGTGTGCGGGCCGGATCGTCCCTGAGGTTGGCTAGTTCGTCGAGCAGCTTTTCGGAAAGGAGGTTCTTGCCGTGCGGCGTCACTGGAATCCTGCTTCCGCAAGCTGCTTGCGCAAGCGTTCAAGGCAACGTTGACGGATGAAACCGATGGAGCCGGTTGCAATTCCGAGGCTATGAGCTACTTGCTGGTACGGCCGCGGCGGTTCCTCGAAGAAGAGCATTTCGATGAGCTGTCGGCAGCGGGGCGGGAGGGCGAAAAGTGCGTTCCTCAGGGACTGTTCTTCCTCGGCCTGCCGCAGGATGCCTTCAGCCCGCGCTGGAACGCTTGGTTCGTGCGATTCGTCGGCATCTTCGGAAGATTCGGTTCGCTGTTGCTCGCGTTTGCGATGTAAACATTTGTGCGCAGTGATTTGCATGAGCCACTTTGGCAGAGCCTTTGGCTCCCGCAATTTTGGCAACTCGGTCAGCAGCCCCACGCATACAGCCTGAAAAATTTCCGTGGCGTCGTCCGTCGAAAAGCCATACTTGATCGGGATCGAGAAGATAAGGTTTTTGTACTTGTCGATTAGCGCGGACCAGGCTTCTTCGCTGCCTCGAAGGCATTCCCGCACAAGGCGCGTGTCCGGCCATGCCAGACGCACATTTTCAAAAGCAGCGGCCTTCTGATCGGCCATTCTGCGGGAGTCGGCGACCCTAGCGGACATAAAGCTGTTCCACGTTCCACAGCGCGTAAGGATCGAGAATTGCCGGCCGGAAATTTCCCACACGATCTTTCGAGCCAACCAGAACATTCGGACTGACGAGACAAATGACCGGCAAATCTTCCGCCACGATTTCCTGCACGCGGTCGTAGAGCCGTTTTCGTTTCGCGAAGTCGAGCGTGATCTCTTGCTGCTCCATTAGCTGGTCCATTTCGGACTCCCAGGGCGTGGCCGGCTTGCCCCGCAGGTCCCAGAGGTGCGTCTCGCCGCTCGAAAGCCAAACGTTCATATCCGCCGTGGGATCGGCGTCCCCGCTTACGAGGCCCATGATAGCGGCTTCATAGTCGAAGCTATTCAGGAAACGGTCCACCATGTTCCGGAATTCCAGCGGCACTATGTGGACGTTCATTCCCAGCTGCGCGAGGTCATCCTGAATGATGGCCGTCATTTTGGTGCGCTGGGAATTAGAGGAGTTCACAACTACCGAAAACTCCACCGCAGCGCCCCGCGGATCTGTCAGCCCTCCATCGTCCTTCCAGGAAAACCCCGCCGATTTCAGGAGGGCTCGCGCATGCTCAATCGAGCGCGCTGGATGAGGAAGTGCGGCGTCCAACCACAATTTGTCTCCGGGCGTCACCTGGCCCCACAAAGGAGTTGCGCGGTTCTGATACGCAAGCCTGACAATCCCGTTTCGATCGATCGCGGAAGAAACCGCCTGGCGAAAACGCAAGTCCTCGAACCACGATTGTTTTCTTGCGATTTCAGGCAAGTTCTTGGAAGAAAGGTTGTTCAGATTGAAAAACAGAAAGTTGTATTCCAAACTCGCGCCGAGATCGTAGACGCGGTATTTCTTCTGGGATTGCTGTTTTTCGAGCACCGAGAAATTCTCCGCACCGAAGCGGCTCAGAATGTCCGTTTCGCCGGCCTGAAAACGGATCACTTGGGCGTCTTCACTCGGCACTACCAGAAAATCGAGCTCGTCGACATAAGGAAGCCGGTTTCCGTTGCGATCTTCTTTCCAGTAGAAAGGATTCTTCTCGAGAATGATTCGCTGCCCGTTGACGTATTCCTTCAACCGGAACGGGCCCAGGCCTGCCAATTCGCTGGGCGGCGCACCAAGGTTCCAAGCTTGAGAAAACTTGCCGTCGCGATAAGTCTTCTCGAGAAGGTGCCGCGGAAGCATGGCTACGCCGTCAAAAATTCTTTCAGCGGCGGCATAGGGCTTCGCGAGATCGAAGCGAACCGTATCGTCGTCCAGCTTTAGCACTGCAATGGGTTTGTCGCCAACAACGAGCAGGTCTCGCTGCGGAGAGTGAACCTTTTCATCGAGGTACACTTGGAAGCTGAAGATGACGTCGTCCGCCGAAAAAGGGTAACCGTCAGAGAAGCGAAGGCCGCGCCGGAGATGCAGGGTGTACTGTTTTCCGTCGCGAGAGATATCCCACGATTTCGCGAGAGCCGGTTCCGTCTTCAGGGAATCACCGCTGATATGAATTAGATCGCCGCTCATGCAACGAATTACGTCTCGCGAGGGGCCATCAGCTGCTAGAACGGGGTTTAGTGTCTTGGGCTCGGAACGCACGGCGACGACAAGTTTTCCGCCGGCGCGGCCAGGCGTGTTGTCGGTCACCAAGCGGTCCTCGCCGGCCCCACCCGCGAATCCAACTGCGCAGAGCGCACAGCACAACAACAGCATGCCCGCAGCGACGCGCGGGAACCTCGGCACGCTTCTCATACGAGATTTCTTAACAGAGATTGGGCGCCTTTTACAGCGGTACGGATTTCAGGCGTTCCTGCAGAGCATCGGCAGCCGCGTAGTAGGCGAGAAACAAAGGCATGAGGAACAACGCAGGCAAGAACATCCACCAATACGAAGCCAGGACATAATACTGCTGCAATGATGAAAGCAGGCTCCCCCAGCTTGGCATCGGTTCGCCCACTCCGAGGCCCAGGAATGTTAGCGTCACTTCAGCCAGGATGTACTGAGGGATGAGAAGCGTAATTTGCGTGAGCGCCACGCTGTAGGCCTGGGGAAGAACGTGGCGGCGAAGGATGTATGCGTTGGACGCACCGAATCCGCGCGCCGCAAGAACGAAGTTGCGCTCCTTCGCGCTCAGCGCCACTCCGCGGATCAGCCGGGCTGGGCGCGCCCATCCAATAAGACCCATCACGGCAACCAGCAAGACAAAGATTTGGCGTTGAGAAACGTGCAACGGCAGCGCCGCCCGTACCGCGAAGAGAAGATAGAGCCACGGCAACGCGAGGAATAGATCTCCTCCGCGCATCAGAGCTTCGTCGATCCAGCCGCCGTAGAAGCCTGCCAGTCCACCAATGAACATTCCGAGCGTCACGGAAATTGCCGCGGCAAGCAAGCCGGCGAGCAAGGACAGCTGGCCGCCGTATAGAAAACGCGAGAATTGGTCGCGACCAAAGGCATCCGAGCCGAACAAGAGAATTCGGCCCGGTTCATCGACGCCGAAAAGATGCTCGCGGGCAGGGAGTATTCCCGCGATTCGATAGGCCGCGCCCAGCACGAAAAAGTGGACTGGGTATTCTTGAGTCGTGTCATTGACGTAAGCATTTGGCTGTGACGGGTCGGGTTGTGAACGATAGACGAACGGGCGCGCGTGGAATCTTCCATGCGCGTCGAAGAAATGAAGACGCGTGGGTGGCGCAAAGGGCAGCTCGCGGTCTTGATTCGCAAAACCGTAGGGCGCGAGGAAACCGGCGAAGACAACTGCAGCATGGACCGCCGCGAGCAGTATGAACGCGGCCCGAAGTTTGTAACGAGGCTTCACTCGATTACTCCACACGAATCCGCGGATCGCTGGCAAATAGGAGGACGTCCGCGAGCAGATTGCCCGCAATCAGAAACACAGCCGACAGCATTACGATACCGACAACAACAAAGATATCCTTTGTCAACGTAGCTTCCAGCAGCAGCGGCCCCAGCCCCGGCCAGCTCAGAATCACTTCCACGAGCAGCGATGCGCTCAGCATCGTCGCCACGGAAAATCCGAACAGGGAAGTGAGCGGGTTTGTGGCAACTGGGAGAGCGTACCGAAATAGCAGGCGCCTGCGGGGAATGCCATGCCCCTGAGCCGCGCGAACGAACGGAGAATTCAGCGCTTCGATCATGGCCGAGCGAATATGCCGCACCAACGTTGGCAGCGTTACCAGCGCTAGTCCGAAGGACGGCAGAAAAAGATGGATCGCCAGATCTTTTCCTCTGTGCCACAAATCTGCGTTTTCGAGGCCCGGTGAAACCATTCCTCCGGTTGGAAACCAGCCGGTGCGCACGGCCAGGAGTAGCAAGCAGAGAAAGAGCAAGAGGTCAGGCACGGTCAGTAACGTGGAGGTAGCAAGTCCGCTAATTCGGCTGCTCCATTTTCCGCGGTTTGCAGCGCCCCAGATGCCGATGGGAATTGCCAGCGCCCACGCGATCGCCGTGGCAGTGGCGGTGAGGAACAGTGTGTTGCGCGCGCGAGCCTGAAGAAGCGGGCCAACCGGGCTGTTGTATGCAAGCGAAAAACCGAGGTCTCCTCTGAAGATGGAACCCAGCCAGCGCTCGTAACGCACCAGGAGCGGGCGGTCGAGGCCGTACTGCCCGCGAAGGCCCTCAACCGTTGCAGCGGAAATCCTGGGATTCATGCGCATCTCGTCGAAAAAATCTCCGGGTGCGAGCTGCAAAAGCGCAAACGAGAAGAATGAGATCCCCACAAGGAGCAGGATCGCGTTGATCAGCCGGCGGCTTAGATATTTAGCGTTCATGTCTCAGGTGGATCGTCCCGCAGCGATCATTTCGAGAGAGGGCATGGCTTCGAACAATTCCTTCGTGTGGGGATCACCCGGGTTGGCAAATAATTCCGTCGCGGGTTTCTGCTCGACGATCCTTCCCGCGTGCATCACGGCCACTTCATCAGCGATTCGGGAGACGATGCGGAGATCGTGGCAAACGTGGATGTAGGTCAATGAATGCGCCCTCTGAAGTTCATTCAAGAGTTGCAGGATGATTTCCTGATTTGCGAGGTCGAGGTTCGAAAGAATCTCATCGAAAACGAGCAGCTTTGGCTCGAGCGCCAGCGCGCGGGCAATCGCCAGACGCTGCCGCTGGCCGCCGCTGAACTCGAACGGGAATTTGCGCTCCCATTTGGGCGGCAAACCAAGCTGTTCCATCAGTCCAAGCGCGCGTTCGCGTTGTTGCGTCTTTGTCCCGATTCGTTGAATCAGTAAGGGCTCGGCAACGATCTCGCCCGCAGTGAATCGAGGATTCAGCGCGGACGCCGGATCTTGAAACACGAGCTGAACTTTCCGGCGTATCGGAAAAAGCTCGCTCTCGCGAAGAAGCAGTAGGTTCCGCCCATCGCACCAGATTTCTCCCTGCGTGGGAGCTTCCAGCAGCGCGAGACAACGCGCCAGGGATGACTTTCCGGCGCCCGATTCACCGACGATCGCGAGCGTCGTACCCCGGTGAATCGACAAATCCACGTCCTGAAAAGCTTGCACGGTGAACTTCGCACGCGTCAGCGGCCGGCGCTGGACATAGTGCTTGCCCAGATTCTGAGTGCACAGGACGATCTCGCTGCGTTCAGTCATCACGCCAGAGACTCCTGGCCAACCAACTGAGGCACACGGGATTCACGCGCGCGGTCATGCGAGTGCCGTCGTAACATGGCTCGTGTGTACGGATGCGAGGCGTTGTGGTAGAGCTGCGCGAAGCTTCCTTCCTCGACAATTTCGCCAGCCTTCATTACCAGAAGGCGATCCGCAAGGCTCGCCTGAATTTCCGGCGCATGATTGATAAGGAGGACCGACAGCCCAATTTGCTCCTTCAGGCTTCGCAGCAAAGCAAGCAACTCAGTTTGGTTGCGGCCATCCAGCGCCGCGGTGGGTTCGTCTGCGATCAGAAGAGCGGGACCGCAAGCCAGGGCTTGCGCGAGGACAACACGCTGAAGCTGTCCGCCGCTCAGCTGGTGCGGATAGGCCGAGAAAAAACGTTTGGTCGGATGAAGGTCCACTCGTGCAAGCCAGGACTCCGCTTCGGCCCGGCATCGCTTCCAGCTGCCTCCGTTGTGCGCGTGCAAGACCTCGGCGATTTGGTCGCCCACGCGCAAGACCGGGCACAGCGCGATTCCCGGCTCCTGAGACACAAACGAGATCTGTGCGCCCCGAATCTCTTCCAGCGACCGCTCGTCCAGCGTGAGCAGTTCCTTTCCGCGAAACTGGACCGAACCGGACACGTCCACCGATTGCATTGGGTGCAGGCGAACGAGCGCAAGGGCAAGACTCGTCTTGCCACATCCCGACTCTCCGACAAGTCCGACTACCTCACCCGAGCCAATCTCGAAGCAGACTTCGGAGACGGCAGGTTGTGCCAACCCGCCCTCAGAGAAGTAGCGAACAGTCAGATGTCGTGCTTGGAGAAGCGGCTCCATCTCGCGAATCACCCAGTAATTACCGTAGCGATAGCGCCTGCGCGTGTCGATGGAACGTCCGTAATCGAGTGTGCAGTTGGTAGCCGTACGAAAGTACCAGGCGACGCCGGAAAACGCCTACGGAAGCGCAAATCGAAGCGCGAAACTCGAAATTGCAACTTCGCATTTCAGCGACGATTAGAAACATCGTCCTCCCTTTGTTTTCAGTCACTTGCGGCCATTTCTAATCGGTACCCTCTGTCGATTAAAAAATGGAGCGTGCGGCGACGAAAGCCACAGCAGATCCTTCGACTCCCGTTGGTCGCTCAGGACGACGACCTGGTCGGGTCGTCGAAGCGCAAAAGTGTGGCGATCAGCGCGTGTCGCCGAGGTTTGTTTTCAATGAGTTGCGTCATTTTTTGATCGCGGATTCGTGGCGATCATGTTGAATCCCTCCTCCCAAAAAGCAAAAAGCGCCCTCAGCGCGACTACCGCCAGGACGCTCTTTTCAACAAATCGATCTTTAAACTACCAACTTAGTATACCACAGTTTTGGTTATACGCGAAAGGAAATTCTGACAGGTAGCGACTTTGCAAGTGCAAGAAAAAAACCCGCGCCGTTGAACGCCGCAAAGGCTTTTACGTCGTCTCACTCACAGGTCGCTCAACGTCTCACGCCGAAATATTTGCACTCGAGTTTGGAACAATGACTACCGATCCGCGCTGCGTCTCTTCTTTGACTGCGAGGAGAGCGTTGTTCGCTTCTTCCAGCGGAAACGTTTTGACCTGCGGGCGGATATTGAGATCGTGAGCAATTTTCAGCAAATCGCGCGCATCCTGCCGTGTCATGTTGGCCACACTGCGTATCTGCCGCTCGCCCCAAAGGAGCTTGTCGTAGTCGAAGGCAGGCATCTGGTCAAGATGGATTGCATTAATTGCGACCACGCCGCCCTTTCGCAAACTGGCAAGGGCCAACACGACTACCTTTCCGCTGGGAGCAAAAGTGATCGCGCGGTCGAGTTCGACGGGCGGCTTTTGATCTTCGCTGCCAACCCACGTCGCTCCAAGGGAAGCAGCCATGCTGCGGTGGGATTCGCCTCTGGTTACAACATAGACTTCGCATTTCCAGGTTCGCAGAATGGCGATCGCTAAACTAGCGGAGCTGCCAAAGCCAAAAAGTCCCACTCGCTCGCCCGGCTCGACACCCGCAACACGCAAGCTGCGAAAGCCGATGATGCCGGCGCACAACAGCGGAGCGACATGCACGTCGTCCAAACCAGCCGGCAAGGGAAATACGAAGTCCGTGCGGACAAGGGCATACTCGGCATAGCCTCCATCGACGGTATAGCCGGTGAAAGTAGGGCTATTGCACAGATTTTCCATGTTGTGATCGCAGTACCAGCAATCGCCGTCCACGCCTCCCAGCCACGAAACGCCGACACGCGTTCCGAGCGGGAACTCCGCTGTGGCGCCTTCGAATACCTGCCCCACGATTTGATGACCAGGAATGAGTTGCGGTTTAAGCGGAGGGAGCTCTCCTTCCACGATGTGCAGGTCCGTGCGACAAACGCCGCAAGCAACGACGCGAAGCAAAATATGTCCGGCGCGAAGTTGTGGACGGGGAACTTCGGCAATTTGAAGAAACGATCCAGGCGCGTGCGGCGCCGCCGCAAAAATGGCAGCTTTCACTTTGTCTTGCCGATTAAGAGGAGGGCCACGGCAAATAGGCGGCGAGTGGGCCGCCGTTTCGCTCCCGAGCAATTCGTTGCCTTCGAGGTAACGGCGCAAGCGAATGTTAACACAGAGGCATCCGCCGACGGAGTTTACCCATCGTTGCATAGTGTGAGGGAAACCTTGGCACGAAAGCCGACGAGCGATGTTTATGGCGCGGGATCGACGCGCAGGTTGGAGAAGTATGCGTCGGTGCTGACGCGCGTCCAAAGAGCGAGCTTGCCGTGGCCTTCACCTAGTTTTAGGTCATTCACGACTAAACATGGTTGCGCTGCGTTGTTGACGTAGAGGCGCGCCTTGACGCCGGAAACTTCAATCCTGAGTTTGGTCCACGCTCCCGGTTCCAAGTCCACGTAGGACTCGTACACTCCGGGATTCTCCTCGCGCAGGCGCGTCCACGGAAAGTCTGGAATTGATTCATACTGGGTAGATCGATTGCGGAACAACTGATTTTCCAGGCGGGAGTTTTCAGGCCGAACGTAAATTGTTTCGCGCTTTTCGCCTTGAATGCGAAATGTCACGCCAATCATTCCCTTGAACCCGCTGGTGTCCTCGGCAGTGGAATAACCTGCGCGCCGCGCGCCTGCGACATCGATTTCAATTGTTCCGTTTTTGAAGTCCGAGTCCGGGAGAACAGCCATCAGTTCTTCGTTCTGAGATTTCTCATGGCCCGGCAGGGGGACGACATGCAGAGCATGGCGTCCGCGATACTCCACCCACTTTGCGTCGGCGTTGATCAGCTCGAGTTTGGTAGAGGAATCGAGTGTGATCTTCCCACCAGACGACGGCTTTTCTGAGCCCGCAGAAACGGTGCCCGGCAACGAAAAAACTAGCAGAAGAGAAAGTGGTGCGAGGGCCTTGCTCATGCCACCTTAGACGAAGGAACCCTCAAACCGTTTCCTTGTTGGAGTTGGCACGAACCGCTGCGCCAATCGGGAGATTTGCGTTCCCGGGAAAGGCAAGCGAGCCGCACTTCGAAAACCGGAAGCGCAGGCGCGTTGCTCTTACTGAGTTGGGAGCAGGATCTGGCTGAAGCCGATGGTGTTGATGGCGCGGAGCATCGGAGTCAGCGGCGGCAACAAGTTGGGCGTGAGGAAATTTGTGTCGAACGCGTAGGCGCGGGTTGGCGGGCTGTAGACGGTGGTGCAGCATTTGTAGGTGCCCACGCCCTGATGGCTGTAATACATACTGACGATTGAGCCTTCATACCAAAGCGTTCCGGTAGGTGCGCCGCCGCCCCAGTCTTCCAGGTAGCGCAGGAAGTTGTGGACGCCGCCATCGGTGCCGAAGTCATTCGGATTGGCGCCGACAGCGGGGAGTTGAAAGGGAATACCCTTTCCGCCGGAAATGGCGAGGCGGAAGGTGGTGTCGGAGGCTGTACGCTGACCGGTGTTCAGGAAAGGAAAAGCGATGGAGTTCACGTCGTTCCAATTGTTCGAAAGCAACGTGACGGCATCGGAGACAACGGAGGCGCCGACGCTGGCGCCAGTGAAAGTTGTGCTGAGTCCGGGGTTATTGAAATCGCCCTGGACGTAGACCGGATTCTCGGAAACGATCGTGAGGCCGCAAGGTACGCTGTTGCAGGTGCCGATGGAGATGGTGCTGCCGTTGACGAGCTTGAGCGCTCGGCGGAAGAAGACGGGCGGATTTTCGCGCAAGTCCTGCGGGTCGCTGGCGATGGCGAATGGCCAGGTTCTGCCAGGTCCGGCGCAACTGGGATTGTTTTGCAGCACGGTGGCGATCAGGGTTGGGAAAGAAAGTCCCAACTGAGTTCCGACGCCGGCGATGGGCCAGAAGGTCGCGGGAATTGCAGAAAGAGCGTTCCCGTAGGTGCGCAGAATCGGATTTGGATCGACGCCTAAGTTGCTGAAGTCGCCTTCGACGTCTTCGCCCTGGTTCAGCGTGTTGTCGGGGCAGCCAGCCGCAGAACCCGGGTTCACGAATTCTTCGTAGCCAAATCCGCCCGTGAGTACGTTGGACCCGCCGACGGAGGCGGGGGGAGTGGGATCCTTTTGATTGCCGCGGCGGTCGGAAAAATAAACGGAGTAGCCCGTTGTGTTATTGACCAGCGCGCTGTTGGCAGTGAACCATGCGGCGAGCTGAGCGACGTCGAGCTCGACGTAGTACATGGCTCCTGCCACAGGCTCTGAAATAGTTCCGGACAACTGATTGGCCAGAGGTGTATCGCGCAGCAGGCCCTCGCGGGTGTCATATAAAACATTGGGCCAATAATCTCTTCCTTGCTGGCTCGCAAGTAAAGTGGGAGGCGCTGGACATCCGCCGGATGACGACGACCATGAGGGATTATCACGCACGCGAGCGAGGCGAATGATGGCAGCCGGGCTTGGGTCCGTGCAGCCAATCGTCGCTACGGCCCCGTTGACGGTCGGGCCGGAAGCGGCAACTTGGGCTGTCGGCAAGGGCGGCTGGGTGGGCGGCGCGACAAAGGCGACACCTTTCTTTCCGCTGGAGACCGTCTGAGGATTGATATCGCGGCCGGTGTAACCAAGGTTCAGGATTGCTGGTGTTACGTCAGTGAAAGCGCCTCCGGCCGTGGTTTGGTAGTCGATCTTGATGCAGCCGGTGATGATTGGATACGCCTGCTTCACCCAATAGCCGTCTGCCGGTAAGTAAGAAGCTCCGGCGGCGCCGGATACTGGGAGGGGAAACGTCTTCGTGCCAACATTCGTGAGCCAGGCGGGTGGGTTATGGTAAGGCAGGGTCGTGTTCCCATTCGCCACAGGTGCTAAGTTCTGGTCCCATGCGAGCTTCGCAAGGTCTACCGGCGTGGGTGTCCCAAGGTTAGCGGAAAGCAGTGGAAGGCTGCCGCCGGCTCCGTTGCTGATATCGCTGTCGGTGCAGGTGCCGGATGGGCCGTAATCGGAAAGCAGGATGCGGAGGCTGACTTCGCTGTAGTAGCGCTCAGAGAGTTTGGCGGCGTTCGTAGCGTCTTCGCCGGGAATGGGCCTGCGGATGAGGTCGATAGGCTGGCCCCCAATGCTCGGCGTGGCGATTCCGATATTCAGAATTGTGGCGCCTGTTTGTCCGACGGCGATGTTTCCGTTGTAGATGGTGCTGGCCATGCCGGCGAAGGTGGAATCGTAGGCGCTGATGTTGTTTACGTAGTTGTTTGTGCCGATCACGCTATCCGGGGGAGATTGGGCCATGAGATTTTGGAAGCCGGAACCGGTGGTGACGTTGACGACGCCATTGTAATTACTGGTGGTAGGCCAGCCGTTTTCGAGGTTCGACGTAATGATTTCGCCCGCGGCGGTAACCTTCTGCTGGAGCGTCATCGTGGAGCCGTTGCCTTCCGCGAGCCAGAGATTGCCGTTGGTATGGACGCGGCCGCCGAAATTGAAATCGGGGCCGGCAAAAAACGAGAGGTCGGTCTGAGAAAAAATTCCGAATTGAAAGACGGGAATACCGACGGTTTGCACGCGGCGCTGGAGCTTAATCTCGGAGCCGTACATCGTATGCGCGGTGACGGTTAACGTGTAGGGCGTGGTGAGAGCGACGAGGCCGGCGTAGGTGCCTGTTGAGATCGTGCTGAAACTGGAGGCCGGAATATTTGCGTTCGCGGCACTCGGCGTGAAGGTGATGAGATAGCCGGAACCGTTGACGGTGCTGCCCGGTGCGAGAAATTGAACGGCGGGCACATTCGTTGGCGGGCCCGGAGTGGTCATGATGGCGTTGATAGCGGCGGCGTTCAGGGCGTAGTTGGCGTCGAAGGCATTTTCGAGGCCGGCCGTGAGAGATTCCATGCCCGCTTCGGCGCCATAGAAAGCCAACTGGCGGTCAGAGGTGTTGCCTCCCAGCTTTTGATCGCTCATGACGAGCCACGCGAGGCCCACCATCATCGCGGACATCAGAGTCATTACGAGAATCACAGTAATCAATGCGACGCCTTTTTCGCGGCGATGGCTGGGCACGAAAGTTCTCCTTGAAGCGCTGCAATCCAACTGGCTCGCGAGTACCGGCACAGGTTTACTTGTACTCGTTAAAAAAATTCAAACTGCGGATGCTGACCGCGGTCTGCAAATTGTTCCGAAAATATCTTTGGTTCACGCTGTAGGGACTCTCGGACCGGGCAAACAGCGAAATGTAAACGTCGCGCGTGTAGGGAATCTGCGCGAGCGTGGGACTAATGACATCGGCGGTGACCGACGGGGGCGTGGACCCGGCGTTCAAAATGTCGTACATGAATTGCATGTTTTCGATGGCGTCGCCAACGGACTGCGCGGGCCGTAAGTTCACCTGGCGCATCAACTGAGGGCGCTGTGGAATCGAGATGTCGATGAAATAGGTGATCATCCAGATGCGGCTAGCGGTGGTGGTGGTATAGGAGCCGGAGCCGGACGGCGATTGAATTTGCTGGATAGTGCCGGTCGCCTTGCCGGAATTATTGAGAGCGTAGGCGTCTCCGGTGCTGAACGTGATCGAATTGCCGGGCAGGTTCGCGGCGGAGACGGTAAGCAGGGCCATGGGGCCGGCGTTCGCCTGAAGGAGAATCAAATCGCCGGCCGCGAGAGCTGTGTTTCCGGTATTGATGTTGATGCAGGACGCGTCGAAAGTTACCGTGGTAGTGGTGCCGGCGGTAACAATTTTTCCGTTGGGCGTGGGAGTGGCTCCCCCGCATCCTGTGCCGCCGCCCGGAGTGTTCACGGGAAACTCATTGAGCCAGTGCTGGCTTGGGTCGATGAGCGTGTTGTCCGCATAGATGATGTTGATGAGATCCGTTTTGGCCCCCGAAGTATCGGTGATAACTCCAATCTGGTAGCCGGGCGAAATGGCTGGAAGCACGGTCCAAGCCGCGGGAAAATTTCCGAAGCTGGTTGCCGGCGCTGTGTAGGGGCCGGGCCGAACGACAGCCGAAGCGCCGCCAGTGTTGGGTATCGTGATTCCGCTCTGCGGGATGCCTACTCCGGCCTGCACCAAATCTCTGACGATGTAGTTCATCCCGGCTCGAAGGTTTTGTTGCGTGTCCGCCAACAGCGAAACGCCTTCCACGGTATGGATGGCGTTGGACAAGATGCTCATGGTGATGCCGAGGATGATGACCATCACGGCGACAGCGACGAGCACTTCGACCAGAGTGAATCCGGACTGGCGCTTCATGCTAGTTCTCCTTCTCCCTCGCGAACGCCTATGAAAAATTCGAGATGTTGGTAGTCAGCGTGTAAGTTCGTTGAAAGCGGCCAGCCTTATAAGTGATGGTCACCTGAATCTGCCGCAGGTTGGCGACGTTAGGCACGCTCGTGATGGTGACTGACCGCAGGAACTGGAAATTTGAAAGTGGCGCCCGTGTAGCCGAACCGGACGTGAACGATCCGGAGCCATTGAGCAAGATAACCGCATCCTGCTGAACCGCGCATCCGCCGCCGATGAAATCGTCCGCGGTATCCACAATTCCGTCGATTCCTGGATCGCACAGCGGCTGCGGACCGTTAATGAAAATGCCGCCGGTGCACACACTCGATCCCACGTTGCAGATGCTTGCCCAGGTTGCCTGTCCCATATCCCGCGCGGTGAAGATGGATTCAACAGCGGCAGCCGCCTTCTGTTGCGCGATGTAGTCGAACTGAGACATTCCCATGTAAGCCAGGCAGTCGGCGAGCATGGCGGCCAGCGCCAGGGTTCCAATGGCCAGGATCGAGACCGCAACCATGGTTTCCATCAGCGTAAAGCCCGTCTGGGAATGGTTGCGCGTGTGGAACGATGTATGATTTCGCTTCATTGTTGAAACCACCCCGTGCCGGTCCCGTGGTATCCCCGGATGCGGCCTGTGTTTCCCAGCACCACCACAGCTCGCGCGGAAGCCGGGATGTTGGCGACTCCCATAAACACCGTTCCGTTGATCGCGATTCCGGTGCCGTCGGTGAACGTCCCGTCACTCTGAAAGTTCATTCCCGAAGGCGGCCCGCCGGAGACCGAGCCAAACATGATTCCTCCTCCGCCACCGGGGAGGCCATACGCGTCGGGCGTGTCCGGCATCCCGGCAAAGGTCCTGAAATTCACATTTGCCTGAATCGGAATGGTCAGGAAGGGAGCAGCGGCGATGGTGCTGGTGACTCCCACTACGACAAATTGATAGAGGGAAATAGTGTTGTTGCCGGTGAACTGCACCGCAATAGTGCGCCGCTGAGATATCGCTGTCTCGCGCGCCTGCCGCAGGGTACTTTTCACTTGGTCCATCGCTGCATTCGATTGAGACTGCTGCCAGGCGGGCAGCATTTGGAACAGCGCCATGCTCGAGACGATGAAGATTATGCCGACCACTACGAGCAACTCGATGAACGAGAATCCTCGCGCTGAATTCCTGCCGTTCTGATGGCTCGATTTCATTTGCGCGTTTTTCATTCTCACAGCCTCATACCGGTTCGGAGCACCGCTCATCCTGAGAGATGCCCGTCGTTACGCTGCATGCGCATTGCCATCAATTGTTATGACAACCTGCTGGAAGCAAGCGGCTTGGAGGGTGCGGGGATCCGAGTGTTCAGTTTCAATTTGGATGCCCTGTTTACGATCGGTTCAGCGCCCGGGATAAAGTCCGGCGGCCCAGCGGCTCGCAGCGCGAGAAAGGCCCGCTGAACGGCGCGCAATTTTCCGAAAGGAATTTCTGCAGAAAAGCGAAACGGCAGAAGCACCGGCAGAAAAAGATACGCGGGACGGGAGTTACCTGTGCTTGCCCGTCCCGGTACCCGGAGGAGCCAGGAGAGATTCGCGGAAAGTAGTTAAGATTCTGCTAAGCCGCTTTGTGCGGACCCGTTACGCGGTGGCGCCATCGTCCAAGCGCGCGATTCATCGGGTGGCTGCGGTGCAGGAACGTCAGCACCGGCGCGCGCCGCACGCCGATCCTTTCGAGAGCGCGGCGGATGCGGAAATCGCGTCCCGCTGATACGAGCCCTTTCTCAAGCGTACCGATCGCTTCACCCGTGCGTCCCGCCTGCTGATACACCTCGGCCAGATTCAGGTAAAGCTGCGCGTGGTTCACCTTCATTCCCAGCGCCTCCTGGCAGAGTGTTTCGCCGTCGCCGTAGCGGCGTTCGGCAAGAGCTGCGAGCAGCCCCGTGTAGGAGAGATAAAACGGATTCTTTGGCGCAATTCCCAGGGCGCGCCGTGCGTGGAGCAGCGCCTCCTCGGGGTCTCCGTCGCGCAAGAATTTCAGGCATTCTTTGAAGTCGCTCATCCCCGCATCTGATGGGGAAGTGGTTCCGATCCAGTGGGACATTGGCACCTTCCTCGCCCCGCCGCTTCTACCGAGTGCGGAGCCATTGAAAGAAGCCTAACGAACGTTCGCGCGATGCGATATAGAACGACAGGACAGATTTCGGGCTAGAACCTTTCCTGTACTAACAGACAGGCGAAAAAGTGGCACTTTCTCGCGAGGCTTCCGGGAGGCTCGAATTTAGCGTGTGGGCGCGAGGTATTTGTCGAACCACTCTGTCGCGCGTTCGATCACGTCGCGGCTATGCGCCGGATCCGCAAACAGGTGGCCTTCTTTGGGGTAAATCACGAACTCAGTCGGCACGCCCAGCGTCTTCAGCGCGTGCCAGAACTCGTAAGATTGCGGCGGCGGGCATTCGCCGTCGCTGTCGCCGACTACCACCAGCGTGGGTGTCTTCGCCTGCTTGATGTACTTCATCGGCTCGCTCTTGGCATAAACCACTGGGTCGTCATACACCGTAGCGCCAAAGTAAGGAATCATCCATTGATCGATCTTGTTTTCACCGGTGTAGCTCAGCCAGTCGGAAAGACCCGCACCGGAGACGGCAGCGCGGAAGCGGTTCGTCTGCGTCACTCCCCACATCGTCATGTACCCGCCATAGCTCCAGCCGGTGATGCCCAGGCGATTGGCGTCGATGGGCGCAGATTTAATCGCCTGGTCGACTCCCGCCATGATGTCGAGAAAATCGCCGCCGCCGAAATCCTTCACGTTCGCGCGCGTGAATTTTTCCCCCTGGCCATAGCTCCCGCGTGGATTCGGCTCCAGCACGAAGTACCCCTGCGACGGTAGCGCCATCGCGTAGTCCCATCGCGTGGGCCACTCCGGCGTCACGGCCCAGGCCGGCCCGCCGTGAACCCGCACCACCAGCGGGTACTTCTTCGACGGATCGAAATCCCGCGGATAGATGAGCCAGCCTTGCACGTCGCCGATGGATGTTTTCCAGTGAAGGCTCTTTGCCTCGCCCCAGGCTGCTTTCAACTCCGCATTGCGATGCGTGATTTGTTTCCAATCTCCCACGGCCCCGGCCCACACTTCCGGTGGCTGCGCGAAACTCTGGCGAACCACTGCGGACCTCTTTCCGTCGCGCGCGAGCGAAACATAGGGAACGAACGGACCGGGCGCGATCGTCTCCGCTCCTGTCCAAGCCGCCTCGACCGTCCGTACCAGCGAATACGGAGCGATGAAAGCTTGACCGCTTGCGATTCCAGCGGCGAGCACGCTGTGAGATCCGGGCAACCAGGAAATCGACGTGGCGGTCCAGTTGATCGTCGGGCTTTGGTTGAGCATCGCGCCGCCGCTTGTCGGAACGGTGTAGATGTCGCCGCCGGGGATTGGTTCGTCGCTCATCAAGCCGCCGATTAGCGCGATCGTCTTTCCGTCGGGCGACCACTTCGGCATCGCGATCTGCATTCCAGGCTTATCCACCAGCGCATGCATATCGCCTGAATCGGCTTCGATAGTCGAGAGGCTCGCGATGTACCAGTTGTCGTCGCCATTGCCGTGTGCGGATGTGACCACCAGGCGTCGGCTGTCTGGCGCCCAATCAAATTCGTAAACGTACGTGTCAGCCGGAGAAATCTGCCGCATGCGAGCTGTTGCGGCATCCACCAGCGTCAGCCGCTGCTCGAAATACGCGTCTGAAACCACGCCCTCATCCGGCGTCTCCGCCACGAGCGGCCCCGCCGCGCGCGTCGCATTCTCCGTGAACAGCAGCGCGATCGTTTTTCCGTCGGGCGACCACCCGGGGCTTGCGAGAAATCCAGTGAGCTTCGTCAGCCGTTTCGCGCCACTGTCGGCGCCGGGCTGAGTCCTGGTCTTCGCGGTGCCCGCGCGCTTCGCATGTGCCTCCCCCCCGGGAACGCCAATCTCCTGATTGGCGCTGTTGACGTAGAGATCAAGCTGCCCAGGTTTCGCCGCATCCGAAAGAAACGCAAGCTGCTTGCTGTCGGGAGACCAGGCGACGTCGTGTTCCTCATGCGCCACTTTTCCGTCGCCCGCGCTGATTCGCTTCGCCGCGTCCGGCGCGCTTAATTTCGCCACGTAAATCGCCGAGTCCGACGAAGGCGCGCCGCCGGGACCCAAAAGAGATTCCACCCATGCCACTTGCGTGCCGTCCGGCGAGATGACCGCCTGCTGAAATTCGTGGAGCCCGAACATGGCGCGCATCGCGTCATCGAGCGGAGATTTCGGAGCAGCCTTCGCCGGGCTTTTAGTCGCGCCTTTGGGGGGTGCCTGTGCGGCCGCGTTAACGGAGACCAAAAAACAGCTCATGATTAGCACGCAGAATCGCGCCTTAGTCCGATTCATAGCCTCTCCATTTCACCGTCAGAACTCGCCTCGCCCCAGCGCCCCGTGGGG
>Ga0210394_10001115_pt1 | contig 45371 bp, 67 predicted proteins | sample IncBWC12MmetaG_FD_160121 | JGI IMG/M metagenome (GOLD analysis project Ga0210394, IMG submission 160121) | Forest soil microbial communities from Barre Woods Harvard Forest LTER site, Petersham, Massachusetts, United States - Inc-BW-C-12-M | ecosystem: Environmental > Terrestrial > Soil >...
CGCAGATGCTCATGCTTTCACCGGTTCTTCGAGCTTCAGCCTGTCGCCAGCACCGAAGTTTGGAGGCTTCAGGTCCTTCGCCTTGAAAAACTCGTTCAGCTTGGCGAGGTAAAGCCTTCCCTCCGGGCAATCCTGCGCTCGGTACGCCGGCACCATCGCCTCATCGGACCAGTAAACGCAGGGGACGCCTTTTGCGTCCTTGCTCGGCACCATGAACAGGCCAGTTTTGGGAATCAGCTCCGGGTGGTTGTCGCGAACGACTGCAATCGCCTTCGTGAGGTGCCCGGGCGTCGGCATCCTCTCGGCCTTCGTCGTCACTTCCTCGAGAGCCAGCGCCAGGATGCGAGGATCGGTGCCGATGAAGATGCGCTTCCAGACAGCCACTTCCGCAGGCTTCAGGTTCCTGCGATAGAGCGCTGCCCAATCAACTAGCGCGTTTTCCAAATACTCCACGGATAACACGGCGATTCTCCTCCTCGAAATCCGGTCTGCCGCTTTGCTGCTGAATCGGATACAAGCCCTGCCAACAGTTGAAAATCGACTGCTCCAGCACGAGACTCGGCTGATTCCCTTCCGCCATCAACGCTGCCAATTTCCCGATCGCCAGCTTTGCAGCGAACGCCCCGAGCGGCTTTTTTATGGTTCTGCGCATCTCGACGTATGCCTTCCAGGTCTCAACCGGGATCCAGTCAGGCAAAATCAAGAGAGAATCGGTCTTTCCCATTCGCTCTCCTAGAAGAAAGAATTAGCATGGCTTTTGCCAAACCTTCGCTCGCGAAACTCACAAACAAAACCAAAACAAGCGCTTTACCCATCAATAAACCGCTTGACCTACTAATGGGCAGCTTTTTCAGAACCACTACATATTGTGGTCATCCGGTCTTGTGGCCTGCATACACCACAAGCGGTAGCGTTTAACATATCGGCATTTTCTAGGCTACCGGTCCCTTTGCGTTGTCCTTTGTGAACTGTTGGAGCCTGGCGATAGCGAGCTCGTCCATAAGCTGCTTCTCGCGCCACGAGGGGAAGCGACTGGCACTGACCACTTCCCCTTCCGACGCAGCGAATATGGGCTCAAAGACCGATGGCTGGTCTGGATTGATGCACTCGACTACATCGGTCGTTCGAGTAGCCCGGAACCAAGCCCGAGCGACCTGCACCTCCGTTGTGTGCCCATGAATCGAGTGCATGACTGATCCGCGGTCGCTCGGTGCCGTTCTCTTGGTCAGGACGTACACTTAGGCAGCCTCTTCCTCTTCGTGCCGCTTCACCTTGACGCTCACTTTGTCCTTGCCCTTCTTGAGCTTCAGGGTGACGCCGTTATGGTTGTAGGACGTCTTGCCGGCCTTCTTCATCAGGGTGGCGAGGCGTGTGTCGATTTCCTTCAGCTCCTCGCGACTCTTGCGAATCTCGCCGGAAGTGTCGGAGTACTCGGTTGCCGCGTCCTCGAGTTCCTGAATCTGCGGATCCTCGGTGCCGGGCAACCGTTTCTGCTTTGCTGCTGTTGATGCCATCGTTCCTCCTCTGTGAGATTTACTGAAAACTCGGAATCTCTGCCTTGGGCGGACCTGCCGCTCGAATGGAATCCTCCAGCTTGCCGACGAGGCTTCCGCCTGAGCGCACGACAAGTTTCTGGCACATGGCGTTCAACTCCCCGAGAAACTGGCAGACCGCCAGCTCCAATTCCCTGATAACTTTCTCGTCGCGGTGCCAGCGCACGATGAAGAGGCCAAACTCTTGAGGCAGACGAGGATCGTAGGAGACGAAATCCACCCAGGCACGCCCCGAACAAGCGAGCTGCCAATTCAGTTGGGGCAGGTATTCGTCGGGAACCTCCTCGGCCAAGAGGTAAGACAGGTGCGTCGTCGACGTTGGCACCTTAAACTCGACGAGGCCATGCTCGCCTACCAGGCCATCCGGAGACGCACCGCTTCTGGGAATCGAAGGGTGCCGAATGTAGCCGATTCGCTCGACTTCAACGCCTCGATCGATCTCGTAGGCGCCGCGCGCGAGAGGCTCGTTCTCGATGCCGAAGTCCATCGCCTGCGAGACGTAGTGCTCTGCTGCCCGGCCGGTGATGATCTCGGTGAGCAATTCGAGCTTATAGGAAGCCCGTGCAGCGCTCTCCCCGCCTTTCTTGAGGGTAGCGACGGCATCCTTCACGCGGCTCGCTGTGACGCTCCCAATGCGCTCTACGAGCCATTCTGGCGTGTTCTGCTGGATGTTTAGGTAATTCGGAGGGTATTTCATGGGGTGGCAACCGTGCTGAGTCCGTTGATGGCGCTGATCACCACCGCCAGGTTAAAGTCCTCGTCCTTCACAATTTCCTGTGTGAGCAGCTTGCGGGTGATCTCTCGTTGCATGGGGACGTCTTTGGTCGCGTATTCCTCTTTGCAGAGGACCTTCTCCGCGCTCTCGTACTGGCCTCGAGCCTGCCGAATCTCCGTCGGGGTGCTGCTCGTGATGAAGTTCTTCGTTTCGATATACTTTTCGGTGATGACCTGCTCGATCGTTATTCGGATCATTGTGCCTTCCCTTCCTCCGGCTTCTGCAATCGGGCTTTCGTTTCGTCTTTGGCCTTCATGATTGCCTGCCCGGCTTTCACGTTGTTCAGCTTGGTGGCTTCTGCGAAGGCGTCTCGGAAGGCGTTGCCGAGCTGCTCCATGTTCTCCGAGCCCTTGATGCGGTCGATGTGGACCTGAAGCGTTTCCATCTCTGTTGCATTCGCATCCGTGTCCTGCCCCTTGATCGCCACCCCTGAAGTCGAGCAGAAGGTGTATTTGCACAGGTAGGAGGTCGTCGAGCCGATGGCTTGAATTGGGTTCTTCGTCCCGCTATCGTCGGGAGCAGCTTCCAGCGTCGAGCCGTCCTGGGAGTGGCCGAGCGAGTGCGAGATTACGCAGGTGACGCGAATCTTCCCGTTCTCGAGCTGCGAGGTTCGCCAGTTGTGGCTGAGGCCATGCTTGCTGAGAACCGGAATCAGCTTTTCGCAGATATTGTCGAGGCTGGCGTAGTCGTAGGAAACGGCTCCCCCTCCGCGGCCAGTGAACGAGGCCGTTCTGTCTTTCACTATCTGGGGAACCTCCGCCTTAAAAGCCGCCATCGCCTCGAAATATGCTTTGCGAGCTTCATTCGCTTCCCACTTCAGGCGCAGATCCAAGAGGCGCTCGAGGGTTTCGATCGGTGCGCCGTTTGCCACCGCCCTTTCGATCAGGGACATGGGCGTCACAGGCTGGATCGCCTGCTGGTCGTCGTAGCCCGTGCCTACGTCAGGTAACTTAGCTAGTGCTTCGTTCATTGGCGTACTCCTTTGCATCTCTGTGGAATCCTTCGGTTCGGTGCGCGTGACACTTCCGCCCGGTCGTGGGGCTACAGCGCAGCTCAGAGCAACCGACACAATCGCAGTTCTTTGGGTGGTGCCATTCCCCGCAGTGCGGGTGGAACATGGGGGCGTCAGGGTGCAACCTCACGCCACAAACGACACAGCGGTTCCTATGTTTTCGAAACACACGTTCCCTGGTGCGGCCCTTGTCAAAACCCTCTAAAAAGAGATGCCCATCGAGCGAGATGAACGAGCGCCTGTTCAGGAAGAAACCTGCCTCTCGCAGATTCCGCGTCACGGTCAAATCTTCTTTGGCGCCGCGTGGCATTCAGTCTCCGCAGCTCGGGTCGCGCCGGCAGTACCCCGCCTCGATGCAGTCTTGGATGGTTGGATTGCCGTGGCACCAGGGATAAGGCTTGCGCTGGTCATCCGAAAGGGTAGGCCCCGTGGTCCTGTATTTTGTGGACAGGGACTCCGTGCGGTCACTAACCGCTTCGAGTTGCCCATCTGGGGCCGTAGAGTGCTTCTGCAACTCTTCTTTCATCACTGCGATTTCCTCATCGGTGATGTCTTCCCAATCCTCGCCGAGAATGCGCCTGAGCGCCCCGTTCAGGTCTTTCAGTCCGAGTGCAAGGCTCATCGCATCCTCCCGAAGTAATACGCCAATCGCAGGATTCGCTCGCGCGTTCGCGGCCTGAGTTTCATCAGTTGCCGCTCGATGGCGGCGATCTTGCGTGCCTTCGTCATCGGTTGAGCAGCTCCGACGTCAGCCAGAAAGAGGCTCCGCCGACCGCGAACACGGCGAGCCAGAAAATGATGTTTCGCATTCGAGGGCTCAGGCCGGGACGCGCCTCCGAGTACGACGCCGAAAGGCATCTCCCGCAGAAGGAAAAAGGGTCGCTGCACGGCCGCCCACAGCCCAAGCAGGATCGCGAATCGTTTGCCACGTCGAATCTCATGCCGTTTTCTCCTCCCCTACGTCGTCGTGACTAGCGCGGACAAGCCGTGCCTTGATGCCCAGAGTGAGTAAGTAGAGAATCTCCCGGTTAGGATCGCGGCAATCCTCATCAGCGAGTCGGTAAATGGCCTTGACCATCTCCTCATCGGCGCGAATCTGTTTCGGAACGCGAAATCGAGAGGTGCGTTTGCCTTCGAACATGAGCGTGAACCATTCGCTTTCCCTCAGTTACTTCTGTGACACAGAACAACCGCCGTTACCCCGTCCGTACTATTCCGTGCAAAGTGACCGCGTTGCTAACCTCGGTGAGTCATGACGATTCCACTGCAATATCTGATGGGCGTTTCAAATGACGGCCTTGAACGCTTCGCGCTGAAGCGAATGGCCGATGCTGCCAATTTGCGCAAGGAAGCGAAGGCCATCGAGCAGGAAGCGATCGAAACTGAAATGGAAGCTCGCGTAGGGTACTGGTTGCTAGAAAACCGCGACGAATTACTGCGCGCCGTAGGCTCGCACCTCGAGAGGATTGAGGATGTTGGGGAGAGCGCGGCGTGATTCACTTCCAACCTCCGCAACTGGTTGTTTCTAAATGAGCGCAAATTCCGCGCATGGTCTCAGCTTGGTATCCGCATCCCCGGCATCGAAAGCGCTCGATGTCCCTGTCGAATGTCGCGCAGGGTTCAAGCTCTTGCCCCAACTCAACGCGCCTATCGCGCAGGCTTTCATTGGCGGCGTGCCTCGTACCCGAACAGTTCCCCTTTGTTCGTTTCCCTTCTTTCTTTGGTGCGGAATAGAGGGAGCATCGCAATGCCATTTACCGTTCACCGATTATGTTGCACAACGTAACAACTGCTTCAATATTCATTAGCGGAAGTACTTTAGTCGATGGCTTTAGCGTAAGTGCGGCAATGCCCATGATTTAGGCCGCCTGCGACTTGTTGGAAGCGGTTAATTCCCGATGGAGCAGCTTGCGAATCAGGCCAGCCAGCGTCATGAATTGGCTCTGCGCCAACTGCTTGAACGCCTTATGGTCCCGGTCGCTAACCTCGACGGGAATGCGCTTCTTGCTGTTTTTTGCCATGTGCGCCGAATGTATTCAGAATGGACATTTGTGTCAAGAAAAAACGCATCGCCAAATGCAAATAGTTGGCATCCGGCGTGCACTGCTTTCCGTCCGGGCCAGGGGGTTATACACAATGCACGTCTCTAGGAGAGTTAACGTGAAAATGCTTTCCGCTTTGGTACTATTTTTTGCATCCCTCCCTGTTGTTCACGCCAGCACGATTCAGGACTGGACCTACAGCGCGACGAGCTTCTGTTGGGACCCTGGCTGCACCACGGCCACGCTCTCGCTCAATATGTTCACCGACCTCGAAACCGGAACCTTCGACGAGAACGGGAATGACGAGCAGTTTGTCGGCACCTTCCCGGTCGTAACGTCGCTCACAGGCTCGCTCAATGGCAACCCGCTTACGATGGTGAGCGGCGTAGGTTTCCCGCAGGATGGGACGATCCGTGGCTGGATTTTCAATGGGCTCCCCGAGGAGATCGAGTTCTCGGATGGCACGTTCGTCTACGACTTCCAGTGGGACTTGTCCGATGAGATTCTGCTAGGTGGCAGCAATCTCTATCACTTCGGAGACATCCTCGTAGACCCTGTTATCCCCACGCCGGAGCCCGGAGTGCTGGTACTCCTGACCATCGGCTTCGCCTGTCTGCTTGGGCGCAGGGTGGTGAGGAAGTCGTGGCTTTAGGGCCAGACATCATCACCGAGGCCGGCGGTTATGAGTCTGCACGAGAGCTACTGCACGATCCGGTCTTTGTGGGCATGTTCCTAGTGGGGGTGCTGATCGTGGTTCTCTTCAATGTCGCTTACATCAAGTCTGGGGGCAACATGAAACGATTCATCTGCTGGCTGCGTGGCTGCAAGACGGGACACGCCGACGTCGGACCTGAAGTAAGCTCGGCAGGGCCGTGCTCGCGCTGCAAAAACACGGACCCCGCCAAGCATTGCTACCCGTTGCTTTAGGACTGTTTCGAAGCCGGTGCTTTCGCGTTGGCTGCCGGAGCCGGGGCCGGAGCTGCCGCCGGAGCCGGTGTTCCGAAATCAACCTTGAGCGAGGCAGGCTGGTCCGGCGTGAACGTGCCGCTCCAGCTTCCGCTCAGGGAGATCGGGGGCACCGCGGCCGGGTCGCTGTAGCTGGCTGAGCCTCCTACCGCTCCTGAGAATCCTGCCGCTGCCACGATGTTCCCGGTCGCGCCCGACTTGTCGTTCGAGTTGGGTACCACGATGGCATTCCCGTCCTGCGAAACCAGCGAAAGTACGCCTGTCGCTGAGGGTGGAATCACGTTTCCCGCTGCGTCGAGAAGCTCGACGTCGTAAGGAACCATGTCGATATTCGGTGCTGAAAAAACGCTCGATGAACTCATCTGCTTTTCTCCTTTGAATTTGACCCTGAGAGCGATCGGCTTCCTCACGGTGAGCCAGATTGCACGCGAGAGCCTAAGTATTTCTTCTAACTTTTCATCCTTGCAAAACCACTTCATTTCACTTCCCTCGATGTGCTTTGGGCCAGGTAACCCAGTACCACTTCAAAGCGTGCCCCACGGCTTTAGGAATTACTAGGAGCAGGTGCGGCAGAGGATGGGCCATTGAGCCACTCCATGAGAGCCGGTTCCACGAGGTCGATGAGCTCCTGCTCGGTGATCGGTTTCCAGCGTTGCGGGAATTCGCTGCCGCCCGAGACTAGGATCGACTTTACGCCGCCAGGACCGGCAGTGATCTGAAGGCTCGTCGAGCCGTCAGAGCTCTTGAGTGTGAAAGTTTTGTCGAACATCAGAACCTCAGACCGATGCCGGCCGAGAGTTGTGCGGCGTTCGTCACCACCACGTTACCGCTGCCAGGGATGGCCGAGGAGTGAATTAAATCCAGTTCGAGAAGTCGAATCGACATCGTGGCGTTCACCGGAATGTCGAGTCCTCCGCCGATCTTGAATGCCGCGTGCGTGGTCTGGTCTGTGCCGGCTGCGCAGTTCTGGGCTGCGACGCACTGGTTACGCGCGAAGCCAAAGCCCACGTTGGCGAAGGGCTGGAACGCCTGATTGTTGAACAGGTTCGGCTTTGAGAACTGGAGTCGAAACTCCGGGCCGCCCGTCAGCACGTAGTCCGAAGGCTTCGAGAGCGAGAAGTAGTCCCCGCGGAGCGAGAGCGTCATGTCGTACTGCTTGGCGATCAGGCTTTGGAACGTGTACGCCGGCACTGCCACGCTGCCCCAGAAGCCGTTATTTGTTGCATTGCCGGAAGTCGCTGAGTAGCCGGCGCTGAGGGAGATGGAGTATCCGGGTAGCGAAGCGGGAGGGGGCACGACGGGGGCGCTTTGCGCGAAAGCAGGTAGAGCGATAAAAAGAACCACGAGAAAGAGAAGCACCGCGAGCAGCTTGAGTTTCATGTTCGTCTCCTATGCCTTATTCAGGTAATCCTGCAAAGTGTTGGTCGCGCTCATCCCGAGGCTCTGTGCGACGGAGAGAGCCCAATTCGCGGCGGCGTCATTCCCTGTCCACCGCACGGCCACCTGCCACCAGGTGTCGCTGAGTTTGTAGCCGGCGCCCGAGAGCTGCGAAAGAATCAGGTCGCACTGGTGACGCAGCCTCATCCATCCGTCGTTATCGTCCTTAAACTTCGTTTTCCCGTCGTCGACGCCATACCCGACATCGCCAATCTCGAGGTCGCCCGGGTTGTGGCAGCGAGCCGGCAGAGAGCCTGGGACGAAGAAGCCTTCGGCCTTGGCGATTGCTGTTGCCATCTTCGAGATTTTGAGAGGATCGATCACTTTTCGTTATCTCCGCAGTGCCTAGAGTCCTTCGAGCAGAGGTAAAATTCGATGGCTCCCACTTTCCTTTGCAGGTCGCGATTGCGCTGCTCATTGTCCGTTTTCATCATGTCGAGCTTCTGGTTGACCTGGCTGATCTGGTCTGTGTGGCCCGATACTTGGTCACTCAGCTTCGTGTAACCGATGATGATCGCGGCCAGCAGGGCGATGATTTTCAGCCAGTCCGAAACGTCCTTCATGTTCAGGGAAAGCTGGCCAGTTTTCCCGTTCCCGTTCTCCGTCACGGTTGCTTCGGGCTCTCGCTCAACTTCGGAGAAGTCCCCGCCACGTTCGAGGTTGCCGAAATGTCATTCCCGTAAGCCTTGCTCATCGCGGTTCGCAGATTGATAGCGAAGGCTTTCAGCCAGATAAGGAAAAACCCGTAAAACTTTTGAAATCCTGGGTAGCCTGCAAAGCTCTCAACGGGTGGCAGGAACGTGTACAGGAGTGAACTGATTGTGACGAGAGAGGTGCCGAAGGCCCACCACTGCGCGAAGCTAAGGCCGGCTAACCAGTGCAGCAGGTTGGATAGTGCGTTCATCGGCTGGACTCCAGATATTTTTGAAAGTGTGCAAAACCGAACAGAATCTCCGTTTGGAAGCGCCTATAAACACGACAGACGCCCCCGAGCGGGGCTCTAGCGGCGGGACTGGCAACCGGATAGGGGAGTCGGTCCTGCCCACACAATGCTGTGCCGCAGAGAGGCCGGGTCGCCGTCATGCGGAAAGGCCCGGCCGCTGCAAACCTCATCTCATTAACCTCGCACGAGCGGCCTGCTGCTGAGTCGCCACATTCACGGCCGTTTGCGTTGCTACCCCCGACAGGAAACACGCTGGAGCGGTCCACAGCACGAAGGCGAACTGAGTGCCGCCAGCGTCAGGCTTTGCATTCTGGTAGTGAAAGAAAACGTGAGAGGTCAGCACCAATCCCGCGGCGTTGATCGCGTTCACCGAATAGACCCCCGCAGCAGGTGGCCGCGGCCCGAATATCTGACGAATCGGGAATCCGCCTTCTGTGCAAGCGGGGTTCACTTTCTGGCAATGCACCGAAGCCGCTGCGTCAGCCATGCGTGCCGCTACCAGCAGAGCATCGGAAGCCAGCAGAAACTTATGCGTTTTGATGTACTGGAGAACGCGATTCGGGGGAGTGACAAGCTGAGCGCGCGAAGGAATCGCGAGCCAGAGCAGTGCTCCGATCAAGGCTGCGAGTTTCATCGGCTAGGCTCCTACGCTGCTTTTGGTGCATTGTGGGAAGCCGATGAATTGTGGACGTGACTGCCGGGGATTGTACTGTGTCTTGATTATTCTGCAACTGTTTTCTATACTCCCGCGCCATGCCACTCACTACTGAGAATCATTTTGTTTGTTCCCTCAAGAAGCCGAACGGCGAACCGGATTGCAACGTCGACTTCTACTATGACCCTGGCTCACAGGGGAAACCTCCGCAGTGGACGCCCGGCGTGCAACTCGCGCTCACCAAGGTAGTCGCGATCACCATGCCGATAACCGGCTTCACTACGTTCTTCTGCTGCGACGAGCACGCCATCCTCGCGATCGAGCGCGCACAGCACTTGCCGCCGATGCCTTCGAAGATCACGCCAGCCACCGAGGCAGACGTGAACGCCGCGAAGCGTGGCATGAAGGTCGTCGAGAACATGCGTGAAGGCGCCAAGCCGAGTTAGTCACTCCGCCAGAGAAAAGCGAAATGCCTGAATCTGTTGCCGCATTGCATCGTTGTCTTTCCGTGTGCGCGTGCTGGCCGTGGTCTGAAACCGCTCGATCTTCTTCTGGATGATTGGCCGTAATGCCCTTTTCTCGTTGATCGAAGCCCTGTCCCACACCTGCAAAGCATCGGCGAGTGCGAGATGGTCAACCGTCGATTGCAGCGGCATCGGATACTTGTTGGCCTGCGCGATGAGTTTCGATGCCTCTTCGCCTGTGAGCTTCGCGTCCGGTCCTACCGATGCCCCGTGAATCGCCCTGATTGCGTCCGTCCTCGCCTGGCTGTCTCGCGCGTTGATCGCTGTACGCAGGTTATCTTCGAGCTTGTAACGGAGCTGCGCCTTTGCGAGGTCGTCGCCTTCGAGGGGAGCGCCTTCCCCGTTCCTCTTCGTCGCGAGTTGGTGCGCCAGCGTCTCGGCCGGAGTGAAAGCCTTTGTCGAACGAACGCCGATCGATTGCAGGAGCTTGTCTTTCGCGGACTGCTGAGAGATTGTTTCCGTGGGAAAGATGCCCTGCGCTGGAATCGGCGTGATCTGCCGCATCACTTCCATGAGTTGCTGCTGAGGGCTGATTCTCTCGCCGTGCTGGTTTGTGCGCGTGTAGAGTTCGGCCGGCACCCTGAGCGTCAAAGGGTTCACGCGATTGGCGAGAAAGTCACGCGGCTGTTCGACGAAGTGCAGGAAGTCCCCGAGAGTGGTTCGCAGGCCGTACTCGCGCTTGCCGTCCTTCGAGCGAACCGAGAATCCCGTTTCGGGGTGTGAGTCGCCGGAGACCAGGTAGTTTATCGCGCGGGCTGCGAACCAATGAGCCGCGTTGAAAGCCACCAGGCGCTTTACCAGAGAGCTGCCACTGTTCCCCGCGACGTCGAGAATTGAGCGGCCGGTCGATTCAAGGAAGTCTGGGGCCAGCATCAGAAGGCGGAGGGCGTTTTGATTGTTCGCTCCCCTGCCGAGAACCTCGTAGTTCAAGCCGCCGAATTTGTTGTTCACCTGCGCGGCTGCCACTCGTCCAGCTTCTCGGGGGCTGAGATTCGGCTGCGACTTCTGAATCGAATCGCGCAGCGAGTCATAGGCTGAAAACTTCAAACGTGACAGGTACCCCGACGGGCCGAAGAGATTCTGCTCGATAAGTTTGTTCACGCCACCGACGACCGGGATGCGATTTATCAGTGACTCCTTGCCGGGCACAAGCCCCTCCGAGGCTCGACGGAGTCCGCGGCCGCCAATCATCAATCCATCGGAGAGAGCGTCCTGCTGCACCGGCGTCAAGTTGTGCCAATCGATCTTCGCTGTCGAGAAAGGATTCTGTGCGAGCTCGAGCATTCTGTTTGTTACCGTCGCCCAATGGAAAGGCGAAAGGGAGAGCAGCGCGCTTTTCGCTCCTGAGCTGGCCTTGAGAGCCAGTTTCTCAAGTCGAGACGGAGCGGCCTGCTCGAAGAGAGCGGAGACATGCGGAGCGATTTCCCGGTTGATTGCCAGAGGCACCAGTTCCCCGTTCATCCACAGATGCAAGTCGCTCGGGACGAAGTTCGCGGGATTCGCCTGTGCCGGAACATTTCGCGCGGGAACTGCGAGAGGCTCACCGGCATTCGTCTGTCCTGTAATCAGATCGGTTTTGAATGAATCGTCGGCGAGCACGTTCCCGGCATTCTCGTGGTAGTCCGCAACCATCGCCGGAAGGTTTTTGATTGGAGTCAGCCCCGAGAGTTCCGCATCCACGATATTGTCGTAGACGCGCTTTTTGAGAAACCCTTCGCTCGTGACGCCATGCTCGGCTTTCTTCCCGGTTGCGGGGTCGATGTAGTCCTCGGCGTATTGATGCGGCATGTAACCAGCCGAGGTCGATGTTTGCGCGAGTCGGTCGCTCGCTCGAAGCTGGTCGCCATTCTCTTGCACGACGCGCGCTACGATGTCGCGAGCCTTCTGCTCGGTCGGACTCAGGCTCTTGCCAGCCCGTATCTCTGCGGCAAGTTCCGGCTTATTTGCGAGGTCCGCCTTCACGGCCCGGCTCTCGAGCACAAGTGGGTCGCCCACAGCCTCTTTGTTGTGCCAAATGGCCGCCTGTGCCTTCGGGTCTTTCACGAGCGACAAAATCTCATGCTCGTACTGATCGCCTTCCCCTGACGCCGCGCGCCGTCTCGCTGAACGCGCCAGCACCGCATCGGCGTAATCGTTCTGCGCCATTGCTCGGCCCTTGGGAGACGTTGCCTCGATGTCGCGAATGTCGCCTGAGATTCCCTTTGCGGCAAGTCCGCTTGCGATCGCCCCCAGGACCGCCTCAGTTCCCATCTCTTTGAGTTCATCGAGGGCTCGCTGCTTTTGCTTCTCGTTCGTGGCTGAGCGGTAGTCGCCCCACTTTGTCTCGAGAGCGGGAATTGATTTCGTGCCGAGGTCATAACCGTACTTCGTGAGGAATCCGATGTCGGTTGCGAGCTTTACTTTTTGCACGACGGCTGCTGCGTCTGCGGCCGTCGCTACGAGTCCAGCCTTCAGGACTCCCTGTGCCAGTGCGCTGCTACCGAGAGTTCCAATCAGCAGACCTACGCTCAGTGGCGACGTGAAGCCGGAGGCAAACTTTTCAACGCCCCGCTCAATCGGACCTGCTCCCTCTCTGGATTCGGGGAGAGCCCCGGACATCACGGTTAGCGGGGTGTTTAGGAAATCCCACGCTTTGCCGACGATACCCTGCGCTTCTGGTTTTGGTGCCACAGTTGAGGGCGCAGAACCGGAAGTTCGGGAGAAGAAGTCAGAGGGAAGCGTATCGGGCGCCGTCGCCGGTTGCTCTTTGGGCAGTGCCTGTGCCTGCGAGAAGAAATTCGCGGGGAGCGTGTCAGGGCTGGCAGGCTGCGCCGCGGCGGCAGGTTGCGGCTGCTGCGTCGAGAAGAAATCCGCCGGCAATGTTGCGGGTGCGCCCATTAGCGAACCGTTCTTGCCGCCCCTTCACCGTAGCCGGCTGCCCCCACTTCGGCTGCATTCGGCTGTTCGGCTGTGGCCTGTTTGATCCATTGGTGCCCGTCAAACTTGTAAGTCGAACCCTGATAGTCCTTCGTGTCGCCGAGGCTCGGGGCTTTCGGCTCGGCCACCGGATGCACGCGATCGGCACCGGGCGTGCTGTATCCGTGCCCGAGTTTGCGCAATGTGTCGTAGGCGTCGCCGAGTTCCGCATTCGCATCGTCGACGTGGTAGCGCTCGGCGAGGTCTTTGAACTGCCGGCTGGTCCGGTCCGGGTTGCCCTGAGCGTCCACAGGCACCGAGAACCAGTCAGGGTCTTTTTGCATGTCCCGCTGCGCTGCCTGTGCGACGTTCCACGCGAACTGATATTGCTTCATCGCGTCGCCGCGGAGAGCCTCTTTCTGGCCTTCGTCGAGCTTCGTGTAGTCGCCGCCCACTTTATCGAGAGCCTTCCGGGCCGCCTTCGCCGTTCCCTGATCCTTGAAGTCCTGCAACTGCTGTTGCGCCTTCGCGTAATCGAGGCTCGCGCGCGCCCCCGATTCGCGCACCTGGGCGACTTTCTCCTGGTAGTTCAGCACCGAGAGAGGGTCGCCGAAAATCTTCGTCATCTTGCCGTTGGCGTCCTTCACTTCGTGCCACTCCGGACCTGCATCCGGCACCTGGTAGATGTGATACTTGTTATCCGCCCCGAGCATTCCCTGTTCTCTGTAGCCATTCAGGTGAGCCTGCTTCGCGAGATTGTTCTTGAGTGCGTATTCCTCCATCTGCCCGAGGTCATCGAATGCCGGAGTCTCTTGCCCGGCAATTTGCATGGGTTTTCCGCCGACTGCTTTGAGCGTCGCTTCCCGGTCCATCTGGCCCTGCCGCCAGGTGATGTCCTCGTGCATCGTGCGCATATTGTGTTCAGTGTGGGCGTCGTCCATTTCCCGCATTCGTTTGTCGTGCTCGGCGAGGTCGGCGATACTTCGCGCCTGCTGCCGGGCGTTCTCAGCCACGCGAAGCTGATAGTCCCGATTCTGGTTCGTCTCCTCGTTCTGCACGCGACGCTTCTCAAGGTCGAGTTGTTGCTGCCGCTGTGCTCGATTGGCGGCTTCTTTGTTCAGTTCGTCCTTGCGCTCCTGCCCCTGTCTTGCGGCAGCCCCTACGCCTGCCAGGGCCCCGCTGCCCGGATTGACCTTCCCGGCCGCACCAAAGCCTGCGAGGGCCGCCTGGACGCCCGCAACCGTGTTCTCGGCCCAATCTCGTGCGTCGCCGTGGTTAACCTGGCCGGCGGCGATCTGATGTTGGGCGATCGTGGCTCCCATATCCGGGGGAGTTGCCAGCGATTCGGCTGCCTCGTCCTCGCCCGGTGCCTGAAGCGCGCCAGTCTGCGGCAAAGGAATCGGCTGCGGTGATACGTCGAGTGGGTCTTTCGTTGTCGTGTCGGCCATGTTTTAGAACCCTGCGAAGAAGTTCTGCAACTGCTCTCCGCCCGAGCTCCCTCCCGTCATATCAAGATTCCCGAATCCGCCTATCGCTCCGGTTGCGAGCGAGGTGATGCCCCCGGCGATGTCCGCCTGTTCCTGGGCTTGCTCCTGGGCGATCTGTGTTGCCTCTCCAAAGGCTGTCTTGTTGGCTTCATTGGCGAGGCTGCCGGTGCCCACTGGATTAAACTGGCCCGAAACGCCTTCCTCAGCGCTAACAGCGTTATTGAAATTCGATCGTCCCGTCGCATAGTCCGCCTCAGTGATGCCGAGTTCCTCATTCGAGAGTTGACCTTCCGCCGCAGAGGCAGCGCTGGCTTTGAGCGCGGCGACGTTCCCTGCTTCCGGCAGATTACCGCTATCGTTTCGGCCTGCCGTCTCATTGGCAATGGCGCGCTCTGTGTTCGCCGCTGCAGCTCCAGTTGAGTTGATGGCCTGCGTATCGAGAGCAGCCTTCTCTGAGGGTGAAAAGCCGGTCTGGTTCGGGCCTGCCTGGAGCATTGGCGCGAGGACGCTGTTTAGGTGGTTCAGGACGCTCTGCTGCTCGCCAAAATTCGTCGCGTAGTTCTGCTGCAACTCGTTCATGAATTGCTGCTCAGAGCCTTCGAGGTTTGTCTGCGTCGATGTCGGGCCGCACATTGTTGCCTCCTACAGTTCCGCGGTCATCTCGGCGCGGAATCCCATTTCGAGCATTGTGCGAACGAGCGCGGGAGAGTGAGACTCGAACCTTACGCGCTTGAATCCCCGCATTTTGGCGTCGGCTGCGACCAGAGGATAACCTTCGCGCATCGCTTCGACAATCCTCTTTCGATCCGAAGGCGCAAATTGTATGTGCAAAGTCGTCACTTCCTCGTCCGTTGCTTCCTGCCGAACGAACATCAAAGGCCCTGTTTCGCCTTCGACCGCGTAGCAGGAAACGCCCTTGCCGCTGCACAAGAAGAAATCTGCATCGATGTGCGCGTGCCTGGGGTCTTGCGCGATCCAGTTCGTGATCGTCAGCACATCCTCCGGCTCGGTTCTGCGAAACTTAATCATCACTTCCCTGTGAGACTCTGAATCGCCGAGTTGAGCGCCGGATCGGCACTCGCAATCGGCGGCATCACGCGATATGCCCCCAAGCCGCCTGAGTAGCGAGTCGGCATGATGTCGGGCTGTAGCTGCATCCCCGGCGGTATCGAGGCTGCAAAGTTCTGGTCCGGGCCTCGCGGTCCCACCGGCGGCGCACTTCCCGGCGCTCCTACCACGATCGGCGGCTCGGCAACCGGGTGCCAACCTTCCGGAAAGCCGTCATTCGGCGTCCCTGCTGGCACCATCGGCCAGCGCTCAGCCCTCGTGGTATTTCTTTCCGAAGATCGCGAAGGAAATGAGTTCATCTCTTCCATTGTTCGCATTGCTCCCAAAGTCGACTTTCAAACGAATCCTGCGTCCCACGGCCACCGCTGCATTCTGGTTCAGGTTGTAGCGGTTCGGCAGATAGGGCGGCGTGATCGTCGAGCCATACACCACCGGGGGATCGAAGATGGCTGTCGCGAGCTGCACCCACGCCGGAGTCGGCGAAGGATCATCGAGCGCGTAGTAGACAAGCGGCGCGACGCCCGAAGGTGCCGTTGGCATGAAATCAAACTCAAGGAATTTCACTGCCGCGCGCTGGCCGGGGTAGACCATCGTGATTGCGCCTATTTCGAACCATGAATCGTAGGGCGTCCCGTTGTCGGTAAAGACCTTCTGCGAACGAGCGAGGATGGGATGTCCCGGCATGTTTGAGCCGATGATGAGTTCTCGCGTAGGCGCCGCAGGGCCGGGCCCAGGGCCGGGCGTGCCAATCGTGTAGCCAATCTGGAAGGCTCCCCAATCGCTCGAGCTGGCCTGCGTCCAGGTATCGTTCGCAGGTGCGCCAGTTGTGTTGACGAACCAGGCAGCCTGCATCGTGAAGTTCATCCCTGCGAGCGGTGTATATCCTGTGGGAATGTTAGTAATCCCTCCGGCAGCGAAAGGAAGCGCGATCGCGAGATAGACCGCATTGGCCGTGGGAATCGTCGTATTCGAATTGAACGTCGTGTTGGGCGGCAGGACGTTATCGGGTTGCCCCTTGAGCCATGCCGCCTCATTGCCCGAAATGAACGAAATCCCGGTCATGGAGATAAAGGCCGCTTCGAGCGTGGTGGGAATGAACCCTCCGCCCGGCTGCATCGTGACCGTGATGGTGAAGGCGCCGCCCGGTGGAATCGCGGTGAGCATGGGAGCGGTGCAAAGGCTCACCGTCTGCTCGTTCGCTCCAAAGTTCGTGAAAATGATGTCGTGGCCCAGATTCACGCCAATCGTGTTTCCAGTTGCCCAGGTATTACCGAGCGAGTCTGTGACGGAGGCAACCGAAGGAGTCGCGAAATTGTGGTCGGACGAATGCACGACGAGTATCCCGACGTCGCCGACTGCGATGCCTCTCGCTCCAGCCACGCAATTCAGCACGAAGCTCGAAACCGTGCCCTGCGAGCCGAACGAGTTCACTGTCGTTACGGGGCCGGTTGTCGCTCCGCCCTGCATCGGCTTTAGAACCGATTTGAGGAGTTGCGCTCCGCCATTGATTTGCGCGAAGGGCGACCAGCAGATTGCGTTCTCGCCGCTCATGTCCGCGCCCACCTGGTGCGGATTCAGGCGATACCATCCGGTTGCACCATCGCCCACGAACACGGCGTTGTCCGTCCCGTTCTCATAGGCCACAAGCGAGACATTCTCGCCATTCGCCGGGAGCTGCGCTGCGAGCAGGTTGCCGATCGGGAAGCCAGCGCGCGCGAGTTGCACTGTGGGGTTGAACGACCAGACCTGGCAATCGGTCGAGACGAAATAAATCTCGCCGCCCACCCGATCCCAGGCGTTGTAGTTCAGCAGGCCCACCTGCTTAATCATCGTCTGCGAGTAGAAGCTCGCTGTCGAAGGTCCGCCGTAGATGCACTCTTGGTCCGTCGTCGTCGGGCAGATGAGTCCCGCGGGTGTGTGGATGCAGGCCACCACGGTTGATTTGAACGGGAAATCGTCATCGTTCGGGTTGAACGCCTCATTGGGATTGCCCACCAGGTTGTCGGGCCCAGAGCTGTGGAACACCGTGTTCCCTACCGCACCCCAGATACGCGAGAAATGCAGTTCGTCGCACAGCGGCAGAAAGCCTGCCGGCGGAGGGTCGTTCTGGTGGTCGATCGGTGCCGGCGCGAGGTTGTCGAGGCCAGGGTAATTGATTCCGCCCACCGTCGAGGCGATGTCGGGCAGGAAATCGAAGAAGGTCCAGGGTTGTGCCACTCCTGCAATCGGCTTCGGCGCGGGGATGTGGATGAGGTCGAACATATTCGAAGGGCCGCCTCCATCCGCATCGCGCCAGATGATGATCGTATCCACCTGCGGATCCGTCGAGCCGAGCGCGCCAATCTGGTTTACCGCTCCAGTGATGTTCGGGGTTGCAAGGGTAAAGACAGGCGAGGCCGTCGAAACTGCCCCTGTGCCGCCTCCCGAGTAGAAGCCGAGCGGAGTCGTCAGGCCCGGCACGTTGCCCAGGGGCGTGAGCATTTGCGGCGTGTTCAGATTGCCAAAAGTGAGAAGCGCCGTCGTGTCGTAAGGGTCTGTCGGCGTTCTGCAGGCGAACGAATAGGCGTAAACGTGGCTTTTTGTCCACGTAATGCTGCGATTCGAGAAGGCTGCAACCGTTTCCCAAGTGATGGCGTTGTCTGTCGTCGTCGCGCCCACCGTAACCGACCAGGTGGGAGTGCTGCCCCCGGAGATGCCGCTCACGATGACTGCTTGCACGAAAGCTGAACCGACTACCTCTGAGCCGCCGAATGCCTGGGTGAGAAGCGGGGGAGCGAAACCGGGCGCTGGCAGGAACCACTTCGTGTTCGCCGTCCACGCCACCGGAGGCCCGACGCATACCCATGTCGCCGTGCCGTCTGTCGTCTGTCCACCGTAGACGGTTGACCATGGATCGAAGGTCGCGACGCCGGAATGCGTCTCCGCTACGCCGTTCGGGTTCACGATTACGAGCGTGGTCGAGTTGCAGGAGACGACTTGTCCGGTTGCATTGTTGCCGGCGTTCACAAAGCCGGTAATCGTCGCAGGGAAGCCCACCGGGAAAGGCGTGGGAAACGTGCCGGTGTAGGTCGTGTTTCCGCCCGAAGCATTCGAGGCCGCAGTGAGTGTCGCCGTCGAGCCGGGCTCGAGAGCTCCGCTGGTGCCCGAAGAGATGCACACCTGCATATTCGAGTTCTGATCTTCGATCACCGAGAAAGTCGTGTTCCCATAAACCCACTGCGTATAGGGATTGTCAGGAATCCAGACTTTCGAACCCTGGCAGATCCACGCGAGCTGATTGTCGTCGGTGATTTGCCCGATTGTCTGCGAAGGGATGCCGTTCCAGGGAGTGTAGGTCGTGTTCGCAGTCGTCCCGGCCACTGAGGCGCCGAGCAAGTAAGTTGGCTGTCCGCCGCACAGTTGGCCCTGCGAGTTCACGAAGGGGATTAGCGGAAACACCACCGCGCTGAAGGCGTTCGTCGGGTCCGCGCCGCTTGCCGGCACGTTGTAGAGATTGAAATGCGTGTTCGATGCCCAAGTCTGAGGCGCACCGGGCGCGACGTTCGCCTGCCCGATGTTCTCCCACCGAGCGCCTGTGGGCTCGCTCACGCGCGCGCCGCTCAATCCCAGGGTCGCGTTGAATGCTGGCCGCGTCGTCCCAGACTTCACCGGATGCCCGTGCGAGGTGATGAAAATGCAGTTCGTCCCCGGATCGTAAATCGCATTCCCTGGCTGATAGGTTGTGTTTGGCTCCCAGAGCGTAATCTGGCCGAGCGATGTCCAGGTCACGCTGCCATCGTTCGTCGTGGCAAGGTAGGCAGTATTGAAGTTCGGCGTGCCGGGGCCGCTCGTGCCAATCTGCGTCGCATTCGGCGCTGTGGGGTTCGCGTTGACCGAGCTGAGTTGCTGCACGTTATTGTTCGGGTCAACGAGCAGGCCCATTGTCGAGAAAACTGTGTTCGCTGCCCACTGTGCGGCCGAGGAGCCTGCCGCTCCAACCGTCACCGTCGGCGCAGACGTGGGCGCTGCGATGCCCCAATTCCAGATCAGCCCGTTGGGATTCGTGGGCGTGTACTTGATGAGATCGATTCCATCGCCGTAGTAGAGCGTGTCGCCTGAAGCGACGAAGTACCCGCGGCCGGCGAAGGGAGACTTCGCGAAAATCTGAGTGGCTGCCCCTAGGTTGAGCGGCTCTTTGTAAACGAAGCTCTGCGTATCGACGTTCAGCAGGATCGTGCCGTCGTCGAGTTCCCACTGGAAGGCATTGAGGGGCGGCTGCGCGTAGTTCGCCGAAGCCTGGACCGTGCCGAATCGCCGAATCAGGGTGAGTTCGTTCGAGAGCTCGACGTTGAGGCCATTGAAAAGCGTGTCAGGCCTGCCGCCATAGAAGCGCTGCGTGACGACGTTTGAGGGGTCGTGAAAGACGCTGCGCTGCGTGTAAAGGCCAGTTAGAGAGGCCGCAACGAATATCGGGGCATAGTGCGAGGGTTTCGCCGGCTGTGCGCCTGCCTCTGCGAAACGGTCCTGCACTTAAATCGTCCTGGCCTGGGCGGCCGCCTGCGTTCTGAGATTTGCTGCGATGGTCTGAAGGTCTGAGAACATGGCCTGCGCGAAGATCATGCTCTTTTGCATCTCGGTGAGCCCTTCGGCCGTAGCGAGAAGCGCTGCCATTCCGCGACGCCGGTAGATCGCCGCTGATTGTTCATCGCCATTCGTCTGGAAGGCTTCTCCGAGGAAAAGATTGTTGTAAATGTGCATCTGGCTCTGCGGCAGATTGCACTGAGTGAACCAGTCCTGCGAGGTCGCCGAAAAGAGCACCGGAGCCTTCTGGTAGGTGGTGATGCAGCTCGTATAAATCGCGTCCATCGAAGGAAAGCGCAGGGTGACGCTCGTTCCGGGATTAATCAGGCTCACCGAAACCGCATCTGGCCGCTTCGTCTGGTCGGTGTTTTTGTTGATCGCCGTCGTGTTGTAGATTCGCGGCACGTCCCAATATTTGCCACCGCCGTCAATCAGTGAAAGTTTCTCAAGGAAACCAAAGTTTGCAATCGAGAGCTGGTAGTCCGACTGCCCTGCCACGGTCGTTAGGCTCGTATCTTCCGCGCGATTCGTCGCCCAGGTGAAAGGCGGAGAGTTGACGAACACGACCACCATGTTCCCAATCGTTGTCGCAGGCTCGTTTCCAGTCTGGGCGGTGAGTGGGATATAGCTGCCCAGGATCGACTGCGACCAGAGAATCGTTTGGTTGAGCGTGTAGGCCATCAGCTCACCGGGCCGCCGAAAGGCCAGAAGGGGCCAAGCGTGCCGGGGCTAGGTCCGAGGCCGCCGGCGCCGATAATCGTGCGCGCTGGCACGATCTTGAAAAACTCTTTCTCGCGGTCTGATTGCCGACGCATCGCGATGAGCGAATTGATCCATGCGTTATGCGCCTTGTCGTAGTTCGCGCGAATCTTCGCGTTGGGGTTGTAGCGATAGCACTCGGTGATCGCGCCGTCGAGAAAGCGCTGGTAGTACTCGTCGGTGAGCGGAAAGAGCGTCTGGCTCGTGAGGCTTGTCGCGGCAGAGAACTTCGCCGGCTGCGCCTGCCCGAGCAGGTTGATTTGCCACACGGTGCCGGTTTGGCTCGGCGTCGGCGAGACGCGGATGCCCTGGCCGTAAGGGTCTATGACGGTCCAGACCGTTGTATCACCTGTGCCGGGAGTCGCCTGCGTTCCCGCGGCTGAGTTTGCCGGTGCAACCGGCGCCGTGCTGCCCAGAGTCCCGTACCCGGTGAGCACGAGATAATTGCCATTCGCATCCTGAATCTGAAGAATGGGATTCGAAGGCATCGACGAGCCGTTGCCGAGCGGGTTCTTGATTACTTGCCCTGCCTGTGGATTGTTGCCCCAAGTCTGATTGCCCGTCTGCGCTGCTCCCCAGGTGCCGTAGTAAAGCTGATAGTTCGGCAGGAAGTTCGCGCCGCAGAGAGGCTGCTTGAAAACCGAGTTCGAAACGTAGGAAGCGGTCGAGCGAGTCTGGTCGCGTCCTACCTGCACCCAGGTCCACGGCTTCGGCATCGAGGGATTGTTTATGTCGAGGCCGACGCCCTGTTCGAGCCATCCAAGGTTCGTGAGGCTCGGATCGCCATTGACCGGCATCTTGCCCGGCTTCCCGATGAGCGCGTAATCCTGCTGCCAGGAGTTGTAGACGAAGAGCGGAAGCAGAATGCGATTCCACTTCCAGGGAAACATCCCCTCGCCGCCGCACATCTCCATGAACGTCTTGTTCGCGATGCTGATGATGGGGCGGACGGTATAACCCGCAGCATCCCAACCGGGATCGAGGTCCCCGTGAGCGACAAGATCATCGTAAAGATTCTGGAGAGTGTACGTGCTCTGCGACGATGCCATTTAGCCTCAAGCTGCCGGGATTTGCAGGTCCTTCAAAACGCGCACTTCCTCAGAATCGATGTCCTCGGGCTCGACGCGCTCGATGCGGAATGCCCTGCTCGTTAGGTCCGAAGAGTTCTCGAATGAGTAGAAATACTGATTCATTTCGCGCCAGCTTTTCTTCGTCGGGTTCGGCATCTTCACGAGCACCCCATCAGCGTTCCGAATAAATAGAAACTCCGCCGTGTCGCCAGGGTGCATCTCGATGCGGCACTTGCCGCAGTAAATCCGCACGCTCTTGTCGCTCAGATAGTCCTTGTGCAGAGCGCAGCGCTTCTTCTCGGGGATGACGCCGACGCGGTGATTGCCGAGCAGATGGTCGCAGATGGCCTGAAAGCGAAACTTTCTCGCCCAATCGTCCGCTTCAGTCTTGTGCATCTGCTGAAGGGCTACTTCCCGCGACTTCGCCCTAGATTGTTTCTCGCGAATCTTCTCTGCCTGGTCCTCGAGCGCGACGCGCGCGAGCACTGCCATTGGGTCATTGGGGTCCTGAATTTTCTGTCTACGCGGCATTTTGTCTCCTCATGTTGTTGTTGAAGTCGAACAGCATCCGGCGATAGCGGCGCGAGACTGCGCAGATTCGCGGCTTACCGAAAATTTCGTGCGCTCTCTTTTCCGTGAGTGCGCCATTGAAAATCAGGCATCGGACAGCGCTGCGCCAGCCGATGTCGCGAAAGCCCGAAGGCAATCCGGTTCTCGGGTCGAGTCGCAGGAGCGACCACTCCCACATGAGCGGCACCTGAATCGAGCACATGGGCTGAAACTCGCCGCCGTTCCTGGTAGGCATCAGCACGAAGAGAGACGCCGAGCCATCCTTGAGCGTCGAATCGTGGCTGAAGCAGGTCAGTCCGCCTTCGGTGCGGAGCTTTCGCATAAAGACGGCTGCCGGCATGATGTTCACGCGCCGTCCGGCTGGATTGGCGAGCGAGTCCTGGTCGTCCACTTTGTAGGAGCGGCATTCGGCCATCAGGTTCTCGTGCGCCTCTTTGTGCCACTCCTGTACCATCGCCTTATAGTCCTCGGGATGCGCGTACCACTTCGGAGTTCCGCCCTTCAGCAGGTCTTTAATCAGGTGCAGCGTTTCTTTGCGATCGACGCCCATCTATTTCACTGCCCCTGTGAGAGTCTGGCCGGGAAGCGACACCGTTGCGGTCGTGGGCAAAGGCACCGTCACATTTCCGGTCGAATCTGGTTTTATCGCGTTCACCGAAAGAACTACTCCGGTCGGCTGGCTTGGCGGAGCAGCGAGAAACCATCCCTGCGTCGAGTTCTGCCAGATCCAGAAACCGTCGCCCGCGAGGCAAAGCGACGGCACGGTAGGCGTTCCGCAGTTTGCCGCCTTGGTGGTTCCCGCGGTGGCGCCGAAGTAGATGATTTGTCCGCTCTGCGCGTGCAGGGCGAGAGCGACCGCGCACAGTAGGACGATCACAAAAGTTGCAAAGAGCATTCTGTTTTTCATGGCATTAACACCCTTCCTTGGAGGATGGCTTGCGCGATTAGCGAGGATTTTGTTGGAGCCCCAGGTACCACCACACCGGTTCCTGTGCCCAGGAGAGCCGCGGTCACGGGCGAGCCCGATGCTCCCGTGAAGTTCAGTTGCAAAGTATCTGCGAGCGAGCCTGTGCCGGTGGGCTGGAAAATGACCGAGATCGAGCAGCTCGTCCCATTCGCCAGCGTCCCCACGCAGGTATTCGCAGGGCTCGATGCGGTGAAGTAGTTCACTCCGCTTGCGTAGGTCGAGCCCACGTTCGTGATCGAGGCGCCCGTATTATTCGTGAAGGTCAGGCTCACTGCGACGCTCATGGTCCCGACAGCCACGTTCCCAAAGTTCACGCTCGAAGGCGAGACGAACGGAGTGAGCACGTACACGGCAGAGCCCACTGCGCTGTCCGAAGAGAATCCAGTTCCCCCGGCGACGGCGAAGAGAGTTTCACTGACGGCGACTGACACGGGACCGCTGTACAGCGTGCTTCCTGCCGCACAACCGGTTGTGCCGTTCGTGGCGGGGGCGCCGGTCGTGTTGTAGCAGATGACCGTGAAAGCGGTTGAGCTGATCGTCACCGATTGCGAGCCGGTATAGGTTCCGCCCACTGGGCTGAAGGTCGGGATTCCTGCCGGCGGTGCCGAGGAGCCAATCACCATCAGGTTTGAAACCATGCGGCTATCGGTTGAACCTGATTTCGTAGCAACGGCCTGCACGCCGCTGGTTTGAGCAACAGTGAAGGCACCCGAGTAGACGAGAGAATTGCAGGTTCCGTTTCCGTTCGTGCTCGGATAAGACGGCCCCAGATTCAGGCAAATTGTCGCTCCCGCTGGCCCTGTGCAGGTCACACTTTGCGATGTCGCGTAGGTTCCTGCGCCGGGAGTGCATACCGGTGTCGCGAGAGGCGTTGTGCCGATCACGTAGGATTGAAACTGTCCAAACGGGACAGTCGCCCCAAAGGAATCGGTCTGCGGGATGTAGCTATCTTCGAAACCGGATTTGCAGCCGATTGCACTCACAGTTTGCGTGGTCGCGATGGTGAGCGCGGATGAGTAGGTTTGTGTCGTTCCGGTCGGAGAGCATGATGCTCCGTGGGTCGGAATCGATCCGTCCGTCGTATAGAGAATCGTCGCGCCTGCCGTCAGGGGCTCGCTCAGTGTCAGCGTTTGCGACGTGGCATAGACTCCGGTGCTCGTTCGGGTTCCGCTCGGATAGAAAGTGCTGCCCTGCAGGCTGAAAACCGGCGGAGCAACGATTGGAGTTTCAAGTCCAACGGCGAGCGGATGAGGGTAGGCGCATCCGCCAGCCGTGCAGGGTGTGTAACCCGGCTTTGCCGCATCGAATACGATGTCTCTCCCCGCCACCACAACGTCACTCGGAGCCCAGACTTTTCCAGTTGCGGGATTGACTGCCGAACACGGGTTGGCGAGGCCGGAATTTATGAGCGAAAACTGAGCTGCGCCCGTGCCCCCGCCGATGTTGTTCCAGATATAAATCGGATCGGGAAGCTGATGGACGTCCGCCGGCACCTGGCTCGGATCGACGAAGGAAGGCGATTGCGTGGCCGTCGATGCCCCTGCCGCTCCTTGGTGATAGCACATATAGCCGGTGCAGCAACCGACTGAAGGAACGTTTGATTGCGTCTGTTCTACGCTCGTAACAAACGAGGTGCCCACGAAACCGCCGCCGATGATCTGCTGCACTTCGTTGTCATAGGCGACGAAAGTTCCATCGCGCAGCCAGAAGTAGCGGCCGAGGTTTTTACCTGTGCCGTTCGGGTGCGAGATGTAGGTGAAGCGGTTCGCGATTATCTCAACGAAGCGTCCGCCAATCGTGCTCGTGGGGCCGTGCGTGAGTCCCGCAGAGCCGAAATACTTGTTGTGGCGCAGGACGATTCGGCAGTTGTTGTCGCAATCGGGAAACTGCCCGATCTCATCGGCCGTGACGTTTTCGATGTAGAGGTTTATCGTCCCGTTGGTGTCGGCAGTTCCCATCGAAGTGTTCGCGTCCCAGTTGCTCGGATTTCCTGTGTTGATGCAGGAGCCGCCGGGCTTATAGACGAGGCTGCCGCTCTGGCTGCCAGGCACCGAGGGGCTTGTCGAATAGAGGCGCGAGTTGAAGAAAACGCCGCCGCAGGCATTCCACTCGACGCCATTTCCAAGCACGCCATCAGGCAGAATCCCTGAGATGTTGTAAACCAGCGGAATCTTTGAGCCGCCGCCGGTCGTGTTCACATAGCCGCAGACCGGATTCGCCGGGCAGGTGGTCGTCCCGTTTACGAAATTGATTCCGCTCAGCGAGACGTTAAAAGTGTTCCCGCTTGTGATCGTGAAGGCGTAGGAAGTGTTCGGCACATTGACCGTGATTGTCGGGCCGCCCGAGCCGTTTGCGCCGCCTGTTCCCTGTATAAAAATCTGCTTCGTCGTCGAGATTGCGACGTTCATCGTGCAAGTTCCGCTCGGGATCGCCACTGTATCGCCATCAGAGGCCAGGTTGATTGCCGCCTGGATGTCGAGCTGCCCGGTGTTGTTATTGCAGCTCGCCGCAGTGAAGGTCGAGGCGTGGACGGCACGAGCAGCAGGAAAGAGTCGAACGAACGCGCAGAAAGCGATGAAGGCGAGGAGCAGCAGGCTCGCGCCTTTTTCCCACCGAGGCTTTAGTTGTGGAAGCATATTCCAGACGACTCCTGCGAGGCTGTGCTCGCACTCAGCAGTACTTTTGGAGCGGCACCCGTTCGCGCGTTCAACAGCATCATGGAAACGCCCTGAGCGTTGTTGGCCCCATATCCCCCGAAGAAGTTAGAACCTTGCGGCGACGGATAGAGATAAGCGACCCACTCGATTTGCGATGCGCTGGCCCATCCAAGCTCCGCGAAACAAACGTCTGGTCCTACTCCGCCGTTGGTCAACGTGAGCGTTTGTCCTGTGACTGTTTGACTGCCCACGCCGCTAGTCGATGAGTTTTGCGTGTCGAGCGCAATCGTTCCCGACGAAGCGCGAATGACGTAATAAATAAAATAGGCCGTGGTGCTCGCAGACATCGTGGGCGTGAATGTCGATGTGCTTGTCCGTGTTGCGACCGTGTAGCCGCAACTGAGGTCTACGCTTCCGCCCGTCTGTTTGCAGGTGTTAGCTGCGCTCGGCACCGTCCAGGTGTTCGCTGAGCCGCCGCTGCCATTGTCGACAACCGATGAAATGGTCGCCTGCGTCGAGCCGGGTTGTACCTGGGCATGGAAGAAAATCAGGTCGCCTGCGTTGGCCGTCACGGGCAAAGTAATCGCCGGACATCCCGGCGAGCAGGTCTGTGGCGCGGTTGTGCTCGTCGTACCGGGAATCCCCTGCGAAATATACGAAAACGGCGTCGAGGGAGCGGTATAGGCTGTCGCTGGCTTCACTGCCACAGCCGTTAGCGAGAAATAATTTGTCGTGTTGAACGTGATGGCCGCACCGCTCGACGTATCGAGATTCGCCGGATCGCCGATGAAATCCAAAATGTAGGGAGAGCTCGGGCTCGCTATACCGGCTCCGCTGTCAATCTGTTCAACGATCAGGTCATTCGTGCCGGTGAGCGTGAACGACGGCCCGGTGCAGGGCGTACAACCGGCGCTAGAGTGACTTGCCGTGCTCCCGTTTCCCGAGTTGTCGATCGACATCGCACAGGGCGTTCCACTGCAATTTGGCGGCGCGTATTCCTTAAATTCCAAGAATTGGAAACTGGTGGACGTTCCTGAGAGGTTGATGGTGACAATTGTCGCGCCGCCTGCTCCACCGAGAACGTGCCAAGCATCCTCGTTGTCGTTACCCGAATTGAAAATATGGCAGGTGCTCGAAGTGCAGTTTACGAATGTGTCCACCTTGTCGCCCGAACCTGTCAGGCACGGATTTGATGACACGCAGCTAAAAGCGGAACTGATTGTCAGGTTGTTTCCCGTGGTGATGCCGGCGCGCAGAAAACTTCCAGCTGTCGTGGCAAAAATCTTGAACGAACACGCCGTGCTGGTTCCGAGCGTTCCGCACGCACCGTCCTGCACTTCCCATCCGCCCGCCCCTGTCGTGGTTCCCGAAGTGGCTTGCAGATAGGCCCATTCGCCGGTCACGGACACCGGATTCGCCGCGAGGATCTGCGACTTCGCCATGACCTGCGATTTAGACATCACCTGCTGCGCACCGCAGGGGAGCGCGAAGGAGAGGATCGCGAGGAGAAGCCGTTTCACTTAGAAGAGCCTCGTCACTGATGCGTCAAGCTGATAGGTGCCGGTTCCGGTCGTGCAGGCCGTATAGGTCGTCGCGTACTGGATAATCGAGCCGTTCGTCGAGATGACGAAGGTGCCGCTCGCTCCGGCGGTAGCCAGGCTCGTGTTGAAATGGAAAGCGGTGGTGAACCCGGCCGTTTTCTGGTCGTAGACGCCGATGCCCACGGCCGAATGCGTGGTCGCGTTCGAATCCGTCCAGGTCAGGTTGAAAACGACTTGCCCGGCGGTCACGCTCGAGCACGCAGTCCCAGTTTCGATGAAGTCAAAATGCACTTCGTATTGCCCGGCCACGTTGCAAGCGCCGGCGACGTTGTTGCAAAGCGTCGCCGTGCCCAGGGATGCCGTGTTCCCGGTCGAGTGAACTTGTCCGGTCTGCCTTCGCACCAGCAGGCCGAAGTTCGATGAGCCGTTTGTGGCGCAGGCAATCTCATGCGCCGTCGAATCCGGATAGCAGGCGGCAGTGCCCGATACGTTTGTTGGCGCGGTGCCTTCGGTTTCGCAAATGGCTCCGGCGCTTCCGGCCGTGCAAGCGGGTGCGGTGCCGACTGCGACCTGCCCGGTGAATTGTGCCCCTGCGGAGTCTGTGCAAGTGAACACATTCGCCGTGGTATGCCCGTCATCGCATAGGGAAGCCGTCAGGAGGCCGTGCGTTGAATCCGTGGCCTTGGGGATGAATCCAGCGGTGAGGGCTGCGGCCATTCCCGCCGCGATCGCATCGGCCGCGTTGATTCGCAGGTGGGTGTTTCCGTTTGTCGAATCGTAAGCGAGTACGCCGTTCGCGCCAGAAGTCGCACCGGCAATCACGGGAACCTTGAAGGAATTTGCCCCGCCAGCACTCAGGTCTACGAGCCCAGAAGCGCCCATCGTCAGGGTGTGCGAAGAAACCAGGGTGAAATCTCCAGCGCAACCGAACGCTCCGCCATTGTTGATCTGAAAACTTAGGGCCGTGATCGTGCAGGGCGTTGAGCTGGCCGCGCTGTTCAGCGAGACAGAGCCATCGGCGTTGATTGTCTCCGTCATGTTCGTGCCGGCTTTGGCCGAACGAGCGCAGCGCGCGATGTAATTCGTATTGTCGGGTGATGAAATCGTGCACCAGGTGTTCTGAGGCGGGACGAGCGTCGTTTGCCCATTGATCGTCGACGTGGTAGGCGTAACGGTGACGGCGCCTGCGCCAGTCACAAAGACCGCAAAAGTGAAGTTCGAGGAGCAGCCGGACGAGCCTGCCTGCGGCAGTGTCACGGCAACGGCGCTGCCCGATGTGTATTGAATCGTCGTCATGCGGTCGCGCAGCGCGGTGGCGGAATCGCAGAGGATTGTGTCGGTCGTTCCGGCAACGGAGCGTCCGGAGAGCCCCGGAGAGACGAGGGTATAGTCCGCGTTGTTATTGGCCTGCACCGCTTGGCCGGTGAGGCCGGGCGTCAGCAGATTGCAATTCGAGGAGCCTTCCGTCATCTGGAGCGAGTGCGCCGTGGGGTTCGCCGCCCCGCACACGCCGTTTGCAGGGCCGAGCACGCCGATTCGGGCATTCGCGAGGGTTCCGCTCGATATATTCGAGGCGTTGGTTGTATCGGTTGTGGCCGAGGATGCGAACGAAACCCCGTTGGTGCTCAGGCAGGTAATCGCGCCCGTGTTTGTCAGCGTGCAGTCGTTCGACATCGCAACGCCGGTAGGAACATTCGAGGCGTTGCCGACGAAGAAACTCCCAGAGGCCAGCGTCCCGGTCGCGAAATTCGTCGAAGGGCACCAGCTTGAGACGCCCGAACTGTTCTGGCAGAAGAGGCCGGTCCCGGTCGTGTTATGCCCGAAATCGATCCAGACCTGAGAGGAGTTCGACACCATCAGGTCGCCCTGGCCTGCACCGGCAACAGGCGCGAGAGAAGTGAAGGCTCCGCTATTGTTGATCTGCCCGTTGATCGAGAGCACGCCGCCGGGAAGGGTGAAGTAAGACTGAAGGCCGGAAATTCCCGAGTTGCAGCCGGTGACGAGCGAGAGCACGCCGTTGTTATCGAACAGGCAGCCCGTCGAAAGGGCCAGAGTAGGGAGCGGAATCGTCTCTAGCCCTACGACGGATGGGGTTCCGGTTGAGCCGCCAATGTCACCAGCCGGTGGCGTGATACCGCCGCCTCCCCCGCCCCCGGTGCCGCTGCCCGATGAGCCTTGGGACATGCTTATCGCGACGACGACCGTGCCGCTCGTGTAGGCCGATACCCTCGCACGTATCTGCGCCAAGCCGGAAACGGTGACGCGCCAGGCTCCATTCGCCGTGGTCGAATTGACTCCGCTCGTCCCGCCGATCGCTACCGCGTTGACTGCGTTGAATGTTCCGCCACTTCCGGGCTGTGCGTTGCCCTCGAATTGGACAGTCGCGCTCCATGTCCCCGTGATTTGAATTACCGAAGAAGCCGCATTATTTGCTACGTTCACGGTCAGGCAGGCGCCCGCCGTGGCGCACGTTCCGCCGTCCGATGCTGTTAGGTTTGCCGTCGCTGGCTGCGTCTGCGCACGAATGGGCAGAAGGAACGCGAGGACGGCTATTAGAAGCCACAGCTTTTTCATGTTCCCCTCCTCTGGAAAAGGCCCGGCGGATTTCGCCGCCGAGCCCGGTCCGTTCTCGCGTTTTTAGGAAGTCAACTGCGGGACAGCGTCAATCCAGCGAATACGCGCAGTGCCCTGAGTGAAGGGCGGAGGCGTAAACACCAGGTGAGCGCGGGTGGCAACCCAAGCGCCGATTGTGGCGGTCGGGTCGTAGGAGCTCGAAGGCGCGTCGGTGACGATGTTCGTCTTGATGGCCTTCCAGTCGGCTTCGCCAAATTCGGTGTCGCCGGGAACGCGCATCACGAGCATCAGGAAACCGTACTTGCCCTCGATGTAGGTTCGATAGCCGGTCGAACTCGACACGAGGTTTGCGGTCGAGTGCACGAAGGGCGTAATCCCGAACGAGACGCCGAGGCCAGGGCCGATCTCCATGCGCTTCCACTGATTCGTCACGCCAGCCACTTCCTCGTAGCGCCCGATGTCTGAATACTTCCAGAGGTCGGCGATCGAGGCGTTCACTGTGACCGCGTTCGAAATGTCGTTCAGCAGGAGCGGGTGAATCTGGCCGCCGTAATCGTCGCCCTTCACCGGCATCGCTGGCAGGTTGAAGAGTTGATTCTTCATCGTGCGCAGCGCGTTGATCGTCAGCAAATACGCAGGCGAGTTGCCGGAGATGAGCGCGTTCTGGTTTACGGTCGTGTCCGTGCTCGACTGCGCATCGAGGCCCGTGTAAGCCAGGTTGTTAATCGTGATGCCGAGTTGGTAGGCGAGAAGTTCCGCCGTGCTCTTGGCTTGGTTCGGGTCGAGCGATGCAGCAGCCGAGAACGCCGACCAGTTCGCGAATGCGTTGTACTCGGCGACCTGGGCGTTCACGAACGACTGGCCGAAATATTCCGGGGATCCAATGACGCCATCGGCCGACGCGGGAATCGTGTCGGTGATCAGGTCATAGGTAAACATCGTGCGGTTGACGCCGGTGTGCAGCGCTTGTTCGCGTTGCTCGGCGGCCCAAACAAAGGCCGCAGTGTTCGCCATCAGGGGCGGGATGAAGGCCGCGTCGTAATGGACGATCTGCGCGAGAAGGTTGTTTGCGACGTTATTCGCCGCCGGATTCGCAGACATGGTGCCTCGCTAGTCTTAGCGACTGGCGAGCGCGGCGTTCAAAATCTTGTACTTCTGGGGGTCCCGCATCCAGGCTTCGTACTTTCGAGGCTCTTTGTAAAGCATATTGAGAGCCTGCTCCCGGGTGAGGACTAGCGCCGAGCTTGCCGGTCGATCCGACACCTGCGAATTGCGTATTCCACTCGCAGGCGCCCTGCGCTCTGGGGCGGCAGGGGTGTCCCGATTGGGTGAGGCATTGTCGGGCGCGGCATTGTCTGGACTCGGTGCGGGAGCATTGTTGCGAGGCCGCTCGACCAGCTTCGGGCCGAGCACTGCGGCTGCAAATTCCAAGTTCGCTACGGAAAACTCAAAATTGTTGTTCGCCAAATAGGCGTTGACCATGTTGTTGTTCGCATCGCAGGGAAAGTAGTCTGGGTGCGAACCTATAAACTCGGCCGCGATTCTTTTCCTTGCCTGAAGGTCGAGCGTTTGTCCTTGTCGCTGGACTTCGCTCGCGATTTCCTTCAAAGGTACGGCAGACTCTACCACACGTTGCACTGCTGCCGCTGCCTTTCGTGGGTCCTGAATGTCCAAACCGATTTGCACGCTCTCCTCGGAAGTGAGCGGCTTCGATTCGATTTTCGGCGGTGCGGTTCTCGCCGGGGTCGGCTGCCGATTGCTCAGCGTGTCGAAGCGCCGGCTCGAGCGCTCGAGTGCGCGTGCGACTTCGAGGTTCGCCTGTCCGAGCTTCTTCACGAGCTCGCCGGGTGAGTCAGCAACGAGATTCGTGAAGCGCGGTTTCCCGCTGCGGTCGAGCAGGGGCTTGCCGTCCTCATCCGTCAGGCCAAAAGCGATTGTGAATTTTGTTTGGCCGTCTACCAGAATTTCTTGCATCTCCATCGTGTCGGTCGTCATTGTGCCTTCTCCAGTTCATTTTTGCCCTGCTTCGCCAAGGCTTCTTCCTGCTCCTGCAAAATCTTCCAGTTAAACTCGATCTCTCTTTTCGCCATCTCGTAGGTGAGCTTCATGGCGAAGGCAACAGCGCCGATGCCGTCGAGTTTTGTTGAGCGATCGGGATCGTCGGGCTGCACGGTATGAATCTGCTGGAGCTGCTGCTCGGCATGGCCGCCGATGATCCTCTCGATGAGAACAGTGAGGCCCGGATGTTTCGTGATCGAGCCCAGGTCCGACCGCTCGGTGGGCGTGAGTTTGATTGGATCGTGCTGTTTCATCCGACGAGCCCCGTTCCCTGCTGCTCCTGCCCGATTTGCAGAGCGTGTTCGGCCTGGAGCACTGTCACCTTCTCACCGGCGCGCGCGAGGCCGGAATCGAAAATCTGCTGCGTCTTAGCAGCCTGCGCCTTGTCGAATTGCGCTTGCTTCGCCGCGTTCTGTTGCGCTGCCACTCCAGCCTTTGAGTTCTGATCGCGACGTTTCTTCTGCGCTGCGGTCATCTCGGTAAAGAATTGCTGGCTGAATTTGAAGCCCGATAGCTCGGCGAAACTCTTGAACCAATCGGTGAAGTTGAAAGCCATATCGGCTTCGGCCGCGGCCTGGATCAGTGCCGGGTTGATGGCGATTTGTTCGATCACGGAAAGGAACTGCGCCATTTCGCGCTTCGGTCCAAGGTGTGCGCCTGCGAGAACTTCGTATTTCATCTGGGCGTTGCGGAAGGCGACGTGATCGAGCGAGAGGTCTGTCATTTCCTTTTCGGTGAGGATTTCGCGGATCGATTGCGTGGGCAGGAGTTCGTTGTTCAGGTTGTCCATGATGTAGAGCCAGGGAGTGAAAACTTGCCGAATGAATCGCTCCGTTGGCCCATCGAGCCTGCCTGCCGCCGCTTGGCCCACAAGCCCCGCTCCTGTAGCATTGCGCATACCCGTTCCGACGCCTGGAGCCGAACCTGCCGCCATCGTGACTTGCTGGTTTGCGCCAACCGATTCGAGAGCTTCCGTCTTGTTGCGCTCCTGAATCGCGAATATTTCCGGGGGAATCTTCGGCATCTCGAGAAGCCCGATGCCCTTGCGCACGTCGTCGCCCTGAATCTTCAGCACGTCCCCGGAGCCGAGCGAGATTTGCTGCGTCGGAGTGTTCCACCCTTCGATCATCGTGAACGTCGGGTGCAGCGGATACGCGGCGACTTCGAGAGCGAGGTTCTCGATGCCCTGCGAAACCATCTGGCGCGTCCCGATGATCTGGCCCATTCCTTGCCCGATGAGTGAATCGCGAAGTGGACGCCACACGCTTGAAAGGTAGGTGTGCCCGGTGCCGCCAGCGCCCTTCGAGATTTCGGCGAACGGGTTCTCTGAGTTGCGAATCAGCACGCAGTCGTTTCCGTGGCAAAGCACGGTGATGATCGCGTTGGCATCCTGCCTCTCGACGATCACGAGACTTGCCCGAAGAGGGTCGGCGCTTGTTTGGAAGTTCGCCGGCATCGCGTGAACGATCTGCGCGCGCATCCCTTCCGGCATGGTCATTACCGGGCTGTCAGGCTTCGCCGTTTTCTTGTCGCGGAAAAACCAGTCGAGCAGAATCTCTTTCGAGGGAATCGAGTATTCGTCGTTCTGCCTCAGTTTTTCGAGGTCGTCCCAATCGGCATAGGCCCACTCGACCGACCATTTTGCTTTGCGGCAGTCGGGCTCTTTGCAGGCGGGATCGAAGCCCACGCGAGCGAGGTCTTTCTTCTCGATGAATGGGCGGCGCACTTCGCGAGTCACATACTCAAACTCGATGGCGTCCGAATCCTCGGTCTGTATCACCGTCTTAAAGCCGGTGGGGGATTCGTCGACGATTGGCGATTCTTTGCGCTTGAATTTGCGGAAGCGCCGCGTCTCTTCGTGCCAGCCCCACTTCAAGAACACTGTCCCGCGCAGGCCGCAGTCGTAGACGGAAGCCTCAAGCGTCTCGACGAAATTCATGTCCTCAAGCTGGTAAGAGAAAATCGCGGTTTTCGCCCGGATCACATCGTCGGTCGTCCCAGGGCGAGGCCGAAGCAAAAACATCGGGTCCTCGTAGGTCATGCCGCCCACGATTTTCGGCACGATGGCATCGAGGGTATTGGAGAGCAGGAAATTCGGAACGCACGCCCTTGTCCCGATTCCCTGCCCCCAGGGTGACATCGACTGCGGAGACTGCACGAGAATGTCCGCATCGGTCCACCGCGCAGCCCAATTCGAAGAGTTCACGTAGGCGAACCAGGTATCCATGTCGCGCATTGCGATTTCAACCGCCGCGGCGTCTGAATACTGGTAGCCCGTCTCGGTAAAACGCAGGTCTTTCCGCGTGATTTCGTGGTTCTGCGGGATTACTTTGGCTTCGGCTACAGGGCTCATAGATGAATCCCCGAATCACCGAAGATCCACTCAGGCCCGATAGGCCGCACAGGTCCAGCCTCCGGTTCAGCGGGGGTCATCGCTGGGGGTGGCGGAGACTGGAACACCGTGCGGTACTGGGCATCGTCGTGTTGACGAGCAAACTCTTCGCGCATCTCTCGTGCTTCGCGCCTCTTGCGCTCTTCGTCTGTTTCGCGCGCGGCCAGCTCAGGGCTTGGCTCGCGAGGGATGATGCGCTGCAATTTCGAGATGGCGTCGGGGATGTCGTCCTTGCGCCGAGGGTTGAAGCCGGTGAAGCGCACAAACTGTTGCGTGGTTATTTCCATCCAATCGCCGTCGACGAACCAGAGGCGGTCGTCGTTCATCAGCGTCTCGAGTCCCTTCACCCAGTTGCGCTTTGAGCCTGAGCTGTATTCGGCTTCGCGCCAGTAGAGCGGCACGATGCTCTTGCGCGTCGCCATCGAGATGCGCTGCACTTCGGCGCCAAACAGTTCCCACCCATGAAACTTCTCGATTTCCGTATAAAGCGCGTCCCATTTCCAGTGCAGTTTCACAACTTGCTGCGCCGTGATCGAATCGCGCCACTTGCCATAAGCGACTTCGAGGATGAAAAGCGAGCGCGTTTCCGGGTCTGCCCACCCCACCGCGCCTGCTGAATAGTCCGATTGCACCTTTTCGCCGTGCGCCGTGTCCCACCGGATCACGGGCCTGCGCACGCCCTTCGCTGGCTTGGGTACCGCGGTCAAGAGAATCGTGTGCTTCTGAATATCCTCTGCGTCGAAGTGGATCAGGAGGTCTGAGCCGGCCGGTTCGTTGAGCTTCTGGCAGCGAAAGACTTTCTCGTTCTGCCGGCACTGCTTCATCAGCACGTTAAACGGCATGATCTCTGGGAAATAGAGATCGACCATCTCCGCCTGAAGCTGTTTGATCGGCAGGGCGATAAACTCGGGCTTCACCTTCCAGGCCGCTCGGCAGAGATACTTCAGGGCGTTCGAATCGGGGTATTTCTTCCACTCGTCGATGCGCGTTCCATACCAGTCATCGGGTGCGTAGCGCGTGCCGAGATGGTCCCTGAATGCCCATTTGTCAGGGCGGTTCTGCGAGAGGTTGTCGTACTTTTCCTTGAGCGAGGCGCGCGTCTCTTCCGTGTTCGAGTTCTGCTCGTTTACGACGTCATCGCCCTTCCACACGTCGCAGTGCCATCCGGCAATCGAGCCATCAATCGAGTTCACCCAGAGCGTCGGAGTACCGGGCTGAGGATGCAGGCGCGCCGGAGTGGTGAGGGGCGCTAGGCTCTCTCCGTCCTCGCCCTCGACCACATATTCGGGGAAGAGGCACTGGAAGAAAGTAGCCTTAGCGCCCTCGGGTTTAAAAAAGAAGCCCTTCACTTCCTTGAGGAATTTGCGCGAAAGGTGGCCGGAACCGGTGATGATGAAAATGCGGATGTCGGGGCAGTTCAGAATCCACTGTGCGCAATCGACTTTATTCGCCGTGGATTTAAAGGCACCGGTGGGGCAGAGCAGGAGCATCTCTTTCGTCGGATCGCCACCCCCGCGGGTGAGTGTGTCAATATGCACACGCATCTCATCGAGCGTCCATTTGTCGTGATACACGCCGTCAAAGCGCTTCTCGACGAAGCAGTCGACCATTTCGCGGTGAACGTGCTCGACGAAGCCGGAGCCCGACTCAGGCGTCCCGATGCAGTCGTGCCCAAGCCAGTAGAGGTCTTTGCGCGCCCGGTCCCTCAAATCGAGCCATTCGCGGAAGGATGGCGGTTTCTTGAGCGTGTGCGAAACCGCCATAGCCCGCCAGAGCGGATGGAGGTGCTTGAGGGGTCTGCATTCGGAGCGGTAGTAATACTCGTCGAAGGTCTGGATTCCCTGCGGAAGTTCTAAATCGCGAAAGTCGTAGGCCCACCGAATCGATCGGCGCTCGCGTGCCTCTTTGCTCTGTTTGCGAGTCTCTTTCTCTTCGGCCGTGAGTGTCAATTTGGGCTATACCGCCTGCACCACATCTCGGGCTCTATCGGGCAGAGCACGGTGCGGCACCTTGACTCTCTGTCGCAGGGGATGAAGTTCTTGCAGTTCGAACAGTGCTCGCGCTTCGTCCCCTTCTTGTAATCCACCTGCGCGTGTGTCGCCTTCTGCGTGACAGAGAGTTCGTGCAGCTCGGCCCAATTCATCGAAGGAAGCTGAACGTGCTCGATGCCTTATAGAGCAGCAGGAACACGAACAGCCCCACGCCGAACATGATGCGGCCGATTTCCGCCCATGTCGCAGAACGCGGAGACGGAGTTTTCGAGGGGCTGTTCAGAATGTAAACGATCAGGCCCAGGATGCAGACGAGCAGGCTCAGGTAGATAATCATTTCGCCTCTTCCTCCTCGGCCTTTTTCTTCGCGTCCGGATTGGTCTGTTTCTGAGCCAACTCCCGGCGCTGCTTCTCGGACAGATTTGCCGGCGTGCTGGCCGGTGCTTTTGAATCGCCCATCACTTACGCCTTATGGGCTTTGAGCGCGTTTTGGTATGCGGCGATTGCCGCGCCTTTGCCCTTCGACTTCTCGATCTTTTTGAAGTTGCCGGTGGTCTTGGTGCGCCCGAGAGCGTGAACGGCGGCCTCGCCGTGCTTCCCTTTCGGCTTGTGCCCCTTACCGGGAGGCGTCAGGCCGGGGTTACGCTTTTTGAACGCTTCGTGGTATTCGCTTGCCATGCGTTTTAGACGGCGCCGCCTCCGCCGGAAGCGCCGGCCTCCATAGCCTCTTCAGCGCCGCCTTCACCCCCGGCCATTTCTGGCGAGAGATGCTCGTGCATCGAGTCCATCATGCCGTCGTGGTCCGCCACAGCGTGCTCGACGTCATGTTCTGGCCCTTTCTCGTGGTGATGATGGACCGTGTGCGAGCCGTCCTTGTGATGATGGACCGTGGTGTGCGTGAATCCGTGGTGTCGCTTCATGTCGAATGCCTCTTTTTGTACGCCTCGTGGTACTCGCCGCCGTGTTTGGCTTCGTTGCGCTGTTCCGATATTTTTATCGCCACCGCCTGCTTCTGGGAAGTGACGGGTTGGCCGGAACTCGATTTAAGAGTCCCGGCCTTCCACTTGTGCATGACTGCCGACGACGGCATTTTAGGCCGCGGTCAGCGAGAACTGGCTCAGCACACCGACGTTCGTTGCATCCGACACGCCGAACGTCACGCCGAACACGAAAGAGTAGTTCGTGGTCGTCAGGTTGATGCCGGTCAGATCAGTCAGGGTCAGCGATCCCGAAACGCCGTTGCAGACAAACACGCCTGAGTAAACCTGCATCACGCCGGAAACGGAATCGGCTTGGATGCGGCAGTTGAATGCGAAGGGATACGAGGCGTTGGTCGTGAGCGACTGCGCCGAGGCCAAAGTCGCCATTGTCGTATTCGAACCCGACGTCAGCGACGTGCCCTGCTGGAACAGGAAGTTGAGCGTCGGCGAGGTTCCATGCACGAAAACGAATCCGGAACAGCTCACCGAAATCGCTTGCTGCTCATATTGCCCGGTGCCGGGGATGGTCACGAGTGCCGCCGGGGTTGCCGCGGCGACCACTGGAATTGCCGGCTTGGTGGATCCAGGCACGCTCGAGAGCGGGTTGCCCCCGTTGCCGAATCCGGGGCCGAGAAGAGAGGGGAAAATCTTAGTTGTCGTGCCGGTGCCGCCTACGATCGACGGCGTGTAGGGGCCGATACCGCCTGCGTTGCTGAAGGGCTCTGACATGGTCGTATCTCCTGTTTTTCGACGGGGTCCCCGCCGGCGCGAAGGTTCTCCTCACGCGGGAGCCGATCATTGTGGGCAGAGCATTGTTGGGTAGAAATGTTACCGAGTCGACGATGAAATTATTCCTGAAGTGGGGCGCTGTCAAGACTCAGAGTTTCATTTGAGCGACCTGACATCAACCGGGCCTGCGAGTCTTTTGAGGATTTCCTCGTAGTCGATGAAGGTTTTTACGACCGCTCCGCTCTTGAGCGTGATTTCCGCAAGGTGCTCCATGCCGGTTGCGTGTACCGTCGAAACCTCGTCGACGCAGATGAGCACGCGCTCGCCTTCCGTGTTTTTCACTTCGATGAACCTGCTCATTTCCCCTCCGCCAAGCGCACCCCTACGACGATCGCCACGCCGAAGATGAACATCCAGAGCATCAATACCGTTCACCCGGCAGCCGGAAGGAGTTGAAATCGATCTTCGCCCCAGGCAACGTCTCGAGCAGGTGCCTGTGCTCCTGACAGCTCCGGCAGTTGCAGTATTGCCACTTCGACTCCGCTACGTGCTTGTCGAACGGTGGAACAGGTACCCACTCTGGAGCAAAACTAACTTCGCCTTTCATCTTTCGCCTCCTGTGCCACGTTGTCCGGACAGAACTGACAAACCGTCCCATACGTCGCCCCGTGGTTGCAAGTCGTATACTTCGGCTTCTTCGACCGTTTCCTAGGTTCGATGTCGGGACCCGGCGGAATCAGAATCTCCTCGTCCTCCGGCTTTGCGTGATTCTTCTGTATTCCGTCCGCAAGCGCGATCGCAGCCTCCAGCCACTTCCCGATCGTCAAACCCGCTGCCCCAGCTGCCCCCTTCGCTATCCGCCGGGACCCCTCCGACACGCCTCGGATGTTCCACATGTCTACCATTGTTTTACATCCCCCCGTGTGATGTATTACACCTACTTGTAAAGCATGTCAAGCGCGGAAATGGGTCGGTACCACCCTGCCAGCGCGCACCCTCCTATGGGGCGACCACGCCCCGCCGGCAAGCCCTGGGAAAGCATTCTTTTTCGCCTGGGAATCTCTTGCCGATCCCGTGTCAATCGTGCTGGGCGTTGTGGCGCGAATGCCGCAGTTCTGCTAAGTGGCGATTATGTTGCACCCATCTAGCGCCTTGATTCCGTGTCGATTAGACACACACGCCGTTCGATGCGTGCCTTGCATTCCCACGCATTCCATTGCATCGTCCCGCGAGCGATGCGAGCCGCAACACTTGTATTACATCACTTTGAAATGGGCGGGTTTGGTAACATTTTGTTACATTGAGGCGATTGGAGATGCAGGCTGCGAGGCTGTGAATTGGCGATACAGAGTGACGGAAGGCTTGAAAGTCGAGGACGTTGTGACACTGACGAGGTCAATTAGACTTGGATGATCATGGGCGCACGATAAACATTGGCTGATTGTGCTGTGCGAGCTGTAACGGACTGAGCGAGACTTCCAGAACGCTTCTGCAAAGGATATAAGCGCGATTTTCGAGCTATTCACGGCTGATTCGCAGGTTAACACATTTTGTGCTTGACATGATGTAGCACAAGTATTACATTCGCATCGTTCGGTGAGCACCCCGCTCATAACGAGCCGAACACAGGGAGAATCAAAATGAAACATACGCATGTGAAAGTGGATCGCGGCTGTTCGTGCGAGGCTTACCCGTTTTGTGAGCACGCGCCCAACGCATCGAAGTACACTGCTGGTCCGTGGGACGTATATGTACTCGCTGATGACTCAGAGACTTACGGGAACATCGCTGGAATGCCGATAGTCACAGCCCATGGCCACGAGACTGAGGTTTGTGGGGCTTGCTTTAATCCAGCAGACGCTCGATTGATCTCAGCCGCCCCTGACTTGCTTCAGGCCGCAGAGCAAGCACTGGCCGAGTTCGTAGACCTTTGTGACGCCGATGAAACCCTCAATGGTGACAAGAAGATAGGCCAAACGATGCGCAAGCTACAGGCCGCAATCTCCAAAGCACGCTAGACCGAGCGATTGCGGCTTTCGCAGAGCCGCACGCGAACGGGCTAACGAGCCGTTCAAAGGGAGCATAACAAATGACTTATCAATTTACTGAGGATGAGAAGAAACGCATCATTTCGTCTCTCAAGGCGCTTGCGGTCGCACAGGCTGAGTTTTGGGACGTGCTGCGCGATTTAGAGCTTGAGCACGAAGAGGGTCTGGAGATCGAGACTGACGTTTACCTAGTGGGAGAACTGGCCGGTGATTGTTCGATGTGTCCGCGTCACTCAGACTTGCAGAATGAGGCTGTGTGGGATTCGTTCGTTGAACACTCGCACGTCGAACAGAGCGAGGTGTCCAATGGCTGAATTGTTTGAAATGGACGCACAGCCTTCGATGCCGTTTCCCGCTTCACTCACAGAGTCCTATAAGCCGCAACGTATCAATGACTTTGTGGGCTTGGCAAAACAGAAAACGATTATCAGCAACCTGATTGCAGCTCCGCGGCCATGCGGGTTGCTGTTCTTAGGTGCGCCTGGAACTGGTAAGACTTCGATGGCCTTTGCGTTTGCTGAAGCCATTGGAGCACAGGTTCACCACGTACCGTCTCAGGATTGCAACCTTGAGAATCTTGAGAGGATAGCCCGAATGTGTCACACCGTCCCCTACGATTGGCACAAGGGAAAGCCGTGCAAGTGGCACTGTATCGTGATAGATGAAGCCGATGAGATGTCCAAGGCCGCCCAGACGTTCCTGCTATCGCGTCTCGACGGCTCGAATCCCTGCCCGAGCACGATCTGGATTCTCACAGCGAACAGTGACGACCGTTTCGAGTCTAAGCTCTTGTCACGCCTGATCAAATTGCCACCATTCAACAATTACGGTGCGGGTGATCAGGTTCGCAGCTTGCTCGCACGCATCTGGAAAGAGCGAGCGAATAATGCGCCTGAGCCTGACTTTTCACGCATGAATACCGGCAACGTGCGCGAGGCTTTGCAGGCCTTGGAAGTTGAGCTGCTGTCCGTCTAGCCATGCGATACAAGGTGATTTACCTCAGCCCGGACAACCGCGAGAAACTGGAGCGCGAGTTCTGGGATTTCAATGAAGCGGTTAACTTTGTGGCAGAACACGGCCCAGAGCGCGCTACGTTATGGGAGGCCGTCGGATTCGATGACACGGAATCGGACGGTGCGTGGCGCGTGAGGATATTCGATTAAACGGTCTAGGTTCGCGCAACCCTGAATCCCTTCAGGTGTGCGGACGTTGACGGTCGTCCCGTCTCAGGCTAGGTACGCAAGCCTAGCCCCTTTACCTTATCTTCGCCCCTGAAGCCCGGAAATCGCCCCGCCTGCCCCAAGAAATGCCATTTTAACGCGTCCGTGCGCCAGATTGCGCCGAACCCTCCGGCTCTTTTTAGGTGGGAAACTTCAGGATGAACCACAGGCCCGATAAATAGCCTCTGAACCAGTGCCAATGATTCGCGGTCCAAAACATGTACGGATTCGCCTTCGGGTCTTTCCCTTCCCTTGCGGCTGAGTTGCCTTCTTTCCAGAATACGTTCACCCAACTCTCCGCCCATACTTCTTCTCGATCCTCGCGATGCAATCTTGGCAGAGCTGCACGCCGCGCGACTTCACGATGCGAGGCTTGTCTAATTTGCAACTCGAGCAGCGCTTGTAGGTCGTGGCGAACCTGATGCCTCGCAGGTAGGCTCTGCGAATCTGCTCTGCTGTCTTGCCGTCTGGTCTGCCGCTCATGTTGCAACTGCCTTTCGAATTGCCCAGGCTTCACGCATCGCCTCGCGCCTTCGCTCTAGGGCTCCGGGCCGGCGCCATGATGCCCTGATTGCTTCCGATCGCTTGCTGCGTATCTCTGCATCCTCCCATTCCTTGCGACGAAGCTCTGAGATAACCGCCAAGTCCTCTTCAGACATGATTGCCTTGCCGCGGTAGCAGTTCGCGCACATCGGAGTATCGTCCACGAGATGCTTCGCAGGGATCCGCTCGCCTAATCGCTCGAAGTGGGGCTGGCAGAAGATCACTTCTCGCGCTCCTCGGTGGTGGACGCTGCGAGGGCCGCGCGCAACTCCTCTGCACGTTCTCTGCCCACGGCAACCAGCGCACCCAACATTTCGCGGTGAGTCTTTGCCGGTTGCATTCTCTTGACTAATCTCTCTGTCAAAACGTCCCACTCATCAATGCGAATCTGCGCTTCGTCGTGCAGGGGCGTGCGTGGCGTCGCATCCTCGCCCAACTTTTCTACCGTTCTGGAGCATTCATCCTTGACGATTTCTGTGATTACCTGGTTGGCGTGGTTAGTTGGCTCGCGGGGCGCATCCTCCACCGTTGGCCTCTCCGCTTGCATTTCCTCCCAAGATTTGCAAGCCCTAGCCTCCTCAAGAGTTCTGTGCCCGAATCCACACTTATCGCATTTAATCATCGTTTTCCCCTTCCACCGCTGGGGCGGCAGCACGGGCGGAAGCTAGATGCGCTTGATGCTGCGAATATGAGACAAAGGGGGCATTCCCGCATTCGCAGTTTCCATATCTGCCTCCAAAGCTGAAAGAAGTCGCCTGCCAAGCGTGTCCTGCAATCTCTAATTTCTCAGGCCGCGTGGGCTGCGGCGGCACCGGGGCTGGCGCGTACTTGTCGAACAGAGAATAAATCACAGCGGATAGCATCTCCGTCACTGACTCACTTCCTCCGCAAAACTGCGTCACAAACTCGTCTGCGGCATTGTTTATGGCCGTATCGCGCTCAACAAGGGCCTGTAGATTATGTCTCATAACCACTCCTTAGGCTTGCAGGTATGGGAATTCTCAGCGTCGGTACTAGCATCCTTCGCATGGCAATTTGGACATTCCCAAATCGTGGGCACCGGGGCTGTGAGGGCGGCGCGCGCGTGTTGCTCCCATTCATCCCAAAACTCATTAGGTGCGCCGTGCACCTTCATGTCCACCGCCCGTTCTAGGGCTTCCGTGATTAGCTCGTCGCGTCCCGGCGCAGGTGCGGGGCGGCTCGCGGCAGCGTTTCCGGTTTGGGGCGGGTTGTTACGTGCTAGTTCCTGATGTGCGTGGCAAAACTCACAGCCGACCACTTGGTGTGTTATACATTTCAGATTTCGCCACGGCTGCGGCGCGTCGGCGTGCGGGGCCTGTTTTTCGTTCAGCATGGTTTCCATTCTCCTCGCGTCAGGTATCCGTGAACCTCTGTCGGCTGGCCTTCGTCATGGCCCTTCGTCAGAATTGACGGCGTGACTGTTATCGTTCCGTCCTCATGCTCCTGAACCGTATGGTTGCGTAGATTGCCGACCCCACAGCCCGGAAAGTAAATAAGCCAGTAGCCATCCGCCTTCCAATAGCAGACCTGCTGGTCGTCCAAATCCTCATATCCCTTTATGCGTTTCGCGCTCATGGTGTTTGTTCCCACGGTTTGGCAGCGCGGCGCAGTTCTCCCCTTAGATTCTCGTAAACTTGGCAATCGCCGCAGGAGTGGTAGCAGGGGCGTCTGTGCTTTATGTGGCGACCGCCCGTATTCTGGTTTGCCATCCTGACTTCAACAATCGCGAGCGCCCTTCTAAGGGTCATGTACGCCTCACCGTCCATTTCCGGCTGCATGATTTGGGCGTGTCGCACCATTCTCCTGATTCTGGTCAGTCTGCTTTTGCCGAAATTCCCTTCGCGTCCGCTCACCACATCCCTCCTAGTCGCCTGTTTTTGCAGCGTCCGCTTCTGGCTTCGCATCTGACTGCGAGACAGGCATGGTTACTCCTCGACCCGTGGCAGTGCCTTCAATCTCTCGCGCTCATTCTTAGAAAGAACACACGCTGAGCCTTCGTTCTTCCGCCACTCGCGTGAGTGCTCAATGATTTGCTTGGCGATTCCCTTCCAGAAGTTTTGAACGTCCTCTCCCATCAAGTCAAAGAATGAGAGAGCGCCAGCAGTTCCGTAATTCCGGGCCATTGATTCCGCCAAGTTTGAGACTTGCGGCATTCCCTCATAGAGGGCGCACGCCAGCTCTCCCACCGTCAATTTCTCTCCCGGCTTCTTCTTGCTCACCGCCATCATGTAATTCGGTATGCCGTCCATCTACATCCTCCGCGATACTCTAGGTCTGGTAACTCAAGCTACGTTCTCGGTGTCGCTTGCAAACCCAAAGATTCAGGGTTGCGCGTGCGGCTTGTCATTTGCGCGGCTCCTTGCATCCACATCCTATGTGCTCACAGTTATCAAGGCCGCCGTCGTGATGGTCGCGCATACAACTCTCGCAGAAGCTCACGGTGCCTTCCTTCGTCTTGCAAAAGCAGCACTCGTGGACGTTCGGCATTCCCCATTCATTTAACGATGGGCGGTAGTCATGGCAATTTTGCCTGCCTGCCGTAAAATCTCTCCCGCTCATTTGCGCGACCCCTCGCGATACGCATCGCAATCGCACTCCAAGCAGTCTGATTCTTCGTCGCTGGCCCATTCGTGCTGTGCTACGCCGTGTCCGCAGACGCAAATGAAAGTATGCTCCTCTTTGGGCACATATCCCTTCATGGGGTCATGCCAGTAGCGTGCGTTAGCCATCAGGACAGCGCCACCACGCTGATCTGCGCGTGCGGCCGAGGGGCGAAGTCCTTCAGCAGTGACAGCGAAACCACCTGCGAGTCGTCCTCGTAGACGATGCCCTTCAGTGCGTCACCCACGCTTCTGATCAGCTTGTCGAGGTCCGGCCGCGTCGTTTTGTGCATGAGGCCCTTCTTCGCGCTCTTGGGCTTCACGAAGTAGAAATGGCAGGCCAGCGAGACAGCCACGCCTTTGCCCATGAGCGGCACGTTGGCCTTCTCCATCGCCTCGAGCGCTGCCGCCTTCACGTCCTGGCGCCAGGGCTTTGTGCGCTTGTTGTCCGCGGTGATGATTGGCCGCTTCCAGCCCTTCGGAATGAACGCGCGCGTTGAGCCCTGCGGGATCGGCTCGCCGTAGACCACGAAGTTAATCATTTGCGTTTGCACCGTTGCTCTCCTCTTGGGATCGCGCTCTTCGATCAGTTCGTGCTCGCATTCTGCGCAGATGCTCATGCTTTCACCGGTTCTTCGAGCTTCAGCCTGTCGCCAGCACCGAAGTTTGGAGGCTTCAGGTCCTTCGCCTTGAAAAACTCGTTCAGCTTGGCGAGGTAAAGCCTTCCCTCCGGG
>Ga0210394_10001116_pt1 | contig 45368 bp, 51 predicted proteins | sample IncBWC12MmetaG_FD_160121 | JGI IMG/M metagenome (GOLD analysis project Ga0210394, IMG submission 160121) | Forest soil microbial communities from Barre Woods Harvard Forest LTER site, Petersham, Massachusetts, United States - Inc-BW-C-12-M | ecosystem: Environmental > Terrestrial > Soil >...
GGACGAGGGTTATATCGCCGACTTTGGCCTGTCCCAGGACGACGGCAAGCCGGTCCTGACGATCGACCTGAAGTACTACGACGGCCGTCCGGTCATCGACCGGATCGAGCGCGTGAGCCGGCCGGGGCTGCGCATCTATCGCGGCAAGGACGAGATTCCGCGCGTGCTCGGCGGCATGGGCACGGTGATCGTGTCCACGCCCAAGGGCGTGATGACCGACAAGGCGGCGCACGCGATCGGCCAGGGCGGGGAAGTCCTGTGCATCGTCGCCTGATGCGCACGCGCACTGATCAAGGTGAGCTGAAATGTCCAGAGTAGCCAATCGAATCATCGATCTGCCGAGCGGCGTGACGGTCAGCGTCGCCGCCGGCGCGGTAACCGTCAAAGGGGCCAAGGGGACGCTGACGATGCCGATCGGCACCGGCGTTTCGATCGAGCAGCAGGATAAGAAGCTGTCGGTGAAATACCAGGGAAATGAGCAGGCGCGCATGACCGCGGGTTCCACCCGTGCGCACCTGGCGAACATGGTCCAGGGTGTCACTAAGGGCTACGAGAGCAGGCTCGAGCTGGTCGGCGTCGGCTTTCGTGCCCAGGTGTCCGGCAAGACGCTGAACCTGACGCTCGGATTTTCGCATCCGGTGGCCTATCCGATTCCCGACGGCATCACCATCGAGGCGCCCAGCCTGACCGAGGTGCTGATCAAAGGCACCGACCGCCAGCGCGTCGGCCAGATCGCGGCCGAGATCCGCGACATCCGGCCGCCCGAGCCGTACAAGGGCAAGGGCGTGCGCTACAAGGATGAACAGATCTCCCTGAAGGAAGGCAAGAAGAAGTAGCGCCGCGAGATACACATGAACATCAGCAAGAAAGAGCGGCGTCAGCGCCGCGCCGTAAAAGCCCGCTCGCAGATCCGTGCCCTCAAGGTCGCGCGCCTGACCGTGCATCGCACGCCGCGCCACATCTATGCGCAGGTGTTCGACGGCAAGGGCGAGCGCGTGCTGGCCAGCGCCTCGACGCTGCAGAAGGACGTCGCGGCGGGGCTCAAGGGCACCGGCAACATCGAGGCCGCCAAGAGCGTCGGCCGCAGCATCGCCGAGCGTGCCAAGGCCGCCGGCATCACGCGCGTCGCTTTCGACCGCGCCGGTTTTCAATATCACGGCCGCGTCAAGGCGCTGGCCGAGGCGGCGCGCGAGGCCGGACTCGAGTTCTAAAGGCGGATCAATATGGCAAGAATGGAAAAATCGCAGAGCGCCGACGAGCTGGTGGAAAAACTCGTGGCCGTGAACCGCACCGCCAAGGTGGTCAAGGGCGGCCGCCAGTTCGGCTTTACCGCGCTGACCGTGGTCGGTGACGGCGCCGGTCGCGTCGGCTTCGGATTCGGCAAGGCGCGCGAAGTCCCGGTGGCGATCTCCAAGGCCATGGCGCAGGCGCGCAAGAACATGGTCAACGTCAGCCTGCGCAACGACACGCTGCACTACGCGATCCGCGGCGCGCACGGCGCGACGCGAGTGTTCATGCTGCCGGCCTCCGAGGGTACCGGCGTCATCGCCGGCGGCGGCATGCGCGCAGTGCTCGAGTGCGCCGGGGTGCGCAACGTGCTCGCCAAGAGCTACGGTTCGCGCAATCCGATCAACGTGGTGCGCGCCACCGTCAACGCACTCGCCAAGGTGCGCTCGCCGGAAGACATCGCCGCCAAGCGCGGCAAGAGCGTGGAAGACATCCTCGGGAGCGCCTGATGAGCGCCGCCAGAAAAAAGAAGAGCAGCGATCACACCCGCACCACCAAGCTGGTGACGGTCACGCTGATTCGCAGCGTGCACGGGCAACTGCAGAACATCGCCGCCTCGGTGCGCGGTCTGGGGCTGCGCCGGCCGCACCAGAGCGTCAGCGTGGCCGATACGCCGGAGAACCGCGGCATGATCCACGTCGCCGGGCACCTGCTGAAAGTGGAGCAGCACTGACATGCGTCTGAACAACATCAAGCCGGGTGCGGGCTCGCGCCGAGCTCGCCGGCGCGTCGGTCGCGGCGCATCAAGCGGGCAGGGCAAGACCTGCGGCCGCGGCGTCAAGGGCCAGCGGGCGCGCAAGGGCGGCTATCACAAGGTCGGTTTCGAAGGCGGCCAGATGCCGCTGCAGCGCCGGCTGCCGAAGGTCGGCTTCCGCTCGGCGATGAAGGCAACGCGCGCCGAAGTGCGACTGCACGAGCTGGCCGGCATCGACGCCGCCGTGATCGATCTGGCCGCGCTGAAAAAGGCCGGTATCGTGAACGCGTTCGCCGATCAGGCCAAGGTCGTGCTGTCGGGCGAGCTCAACAAGCCGGTGACCCTCAAGGGCATCGCGGCCACCAAGGGCGCGCGCGCGGCGATCACCGCTGCCGGCGGCAAGTTCGAGGATTAATGGCCAACTCCGCCCTAACCAACCCGGCCGCTGCGCTCGCCGAAGCCGGACGGCAAGGTGAGATCCGCAGTCGCCTGCTGTTCCTGGTCGGCGCGCTGGTGGTCTACCGCGTCGGCACGTTCATACCGGTGCCGGGTATCAATCCGGACGCGGTGGCGCGCTATTTCAATGACCAGTCGAACACCATTCTCGGCATCGTCAACAGCTTCTCGGGCGGCGCGCTGCAGCGCCTGTCGATCTTCGCGATGGGCGTGATGCCGTATATCTCGGCCTCGATCATCATCCAGATGCTGTCGATGGTGGTGCCGTCGCTGATGGAAGCGCGCAAGGAGGGCGAGTCGGGCCGGCGTCGCATCACCCAGCTCACCCGCTATGGCACGGTCGGGCTGGCGCTGTTCCAGTCGTTCGGCGCCGCGGTAGCGCTGCAGAATGGCGGCATGACGCTCGCCAAGGGGCCGCTGGAATGGCTGATCCCGGCCACCATCACGATGACCACCGGCACCATGTTCCTGATGTGGCTCGGCGAGCAGATCACCGAACGCGGCATCGGCAACGGTATCTCGATGATCATCCTGTCGGGCATCGTCGCCGGCATGCCAGGGGCCATCGGCCGCACTTTCGAGTCGGTCAGCACCGGCGAGATGAACCCGCTGTTCGCGATCCTGCTGATCGGCATCGTCGTCGGCGTGACGGCGTTCTGCGTGTTCGTCGAGCGCGCCCAGCGCCGCATCACGGTCAACTACGCCAAGCGCCAGGTCGGCCGGAAAATGTATGCCGGTCAGAGCAGCCACCTGCCGTTCAAGCTCAACATGTCGGGCGTGATCCCGCCGATCTTCGCCTCCAGCCTGCTGCTGTTTCCGGCGACCATGGCCAGTTTCTTCGGCTCCAATCCCGATTCCAAGCTGAGCGAAGTGCTGCAGAACATCTCCACCTCGCTCGGCTATGGCCAGCCGCTGCACCTGGTGCTGTACGCGGCGCTGATCGTGTTCTTCTGTTTCTTCTATACCGCGCTGGTGTTCAATTCGCGCGAAACCGCGGATAATCTGAAGAAATCCGGTGCATTCATTCCCGGCATCCGCCCCGGCCAACAGACCGGCGAGTACATCGACAAGGTGCTGACTCGGCTGACGCTCTGGGGCGCGATCTACATCATGGCCGTCTGCCTGGTACCCGAAATCCTCGTGTCCTCGCAGGGCGTGCCGTTCCAGTTCGGCGGCACTTCGCTGCTGATCGTCGTGGTGGTGGTGATGGACTTCATGGCGCAGCTGCAGGCGCACCTGATGTCGCACCACTATCCGGGTCTCATGAAGAAGGCGAATCTGCTGGGCGGGGGCCGTAGCGGCTCCGCGCCGGGATAGGCGGGTAAGGGCTCAAGCGCAGGTAGGCGATGAAAGTACGTCCATCAGTGAAGAAAATCTGCAAGAACTGCAAGATCGTGCGGCGGCGCGGCGTGGTCTACGTGATCTGCAGCACCGATGCGCGCCACAAGCAGCGCCAGGGTTGAACTCACCGACATGAACCTAAGGTTGAGGTAGCGCAAAGTCATGGCACGCATAGCCGGCATCAATATTCCGATGAACAAGCACGTGAGAATCGGGCTCACGCACATCTATGGCATCGGCCCTAACCGAGCGATCGCCATCTGCGAGGGCGCCGGCATCGCGCCGAGCACCAAGGTCAAGGACCTGACCGAGGCCGAGGTCGCCGCCATACGCTCGTACATCGCCAAGTGGCCGGTCGAGGGTGACCTGCGCCGCGAAGTGTCGATGAATATCAAGCGGCTCATGGACTTAGGCACCTGGCGGGGGCTGCGTCATCGCAAGGGCCTGCCGGTGCGCGGGCAGCGCACCCGCACCAACGCCCGCACCCGCAAGGGTCCGCGCAAACAGGCGGTCAAGCTGAATGCGCCGCCGGGCAAGACCTAGAGGGGCGCGGGCGCCTCGCGCGGAAGTTTTTGACCTTGAGAATCGACACAGGCAACCACATCTATGGCTGATCAGAAACCACAGCAGCAGAGCACGGCCGGCGGCGGGGCCAAGAAGCCCAAGAAGGCGCGCAAGAACGTGCTCGACGCGATCGCTCACGTGCATGCATCGTTCAACAACACGATCATCACGATCACCGATCGGCAGGGCAATACGCTGTCCTGGGCGACCTCGGGCGGCTGTGGGTTTCGCGGTTCGCGCAAGAGCACGCCATTCGCAGCCCAGGTCGCCGCCGAGAAGGCCGGTACCGCCGCTCAGGAGCACGGCGTGAAGAACGTCGAGGTGCGGGTCGCCGGCCCCGGTCCGGGGCGCGAGTCGGCGGTACGCGCGCTCAACGCCTGTGGCCTGAAGATCACGAGCATTGCGGACGTCACGCCGATCCCGCACAACGGCTGCCGTCCCCCCAAGAAGCGTCGCGTCTAACGGCGGCGAAGGAAGCAACGAACCATGGCGCGTTATCTCGGTCCAACCTGCAAGCTCGCGCGGCGCGAGGGCACGGATCTGTTCCTCAAGAGCGGCTCCAAGCCGCTCGAGAGCAAGTGCAAGCTGCAGGTGCCTCCCGGCGGCATCAAGGGTGAGCGGCGGCAGCGGCTGTCCGACTACGGCCTGCAGCTGCGCGAGAAGCAGAAGCTGCGCCGCATGTATGGGGTGCTCGAGCGCCAGTTCCGCAACTACTACCAGGCGGCGGCGCGCCGTACCGGCGCCACCGGCGAGACGCTGCTGAAGCTGCTGGAATGCCGGCTGGACAATGTCGTGTACCGGATGGGGTTCGCCTCCACGCGCGCCGAGGCGCGCCAGTTGGTGGCCCACAAGTCCATCAACGTCAACGGCAAGCAGGTCACGATCCCGTCGTACCAGGTCAAGGCCGGCGAGGTGATCGAGATCCGCGAGAAGGCGCGCAAGCAGCTGCGCATTCAGAGCGCGCTGACGGTCGCGACCCAGGTCGGCTTCCCCGAGTGGGTCGAGGTCAGCGACAAGGAATTTCGCGGCGTGTTCAAGGCGGTGCCGGGGCGCGATGAGGTGCTGCCGGACATCAACGAGAACCTGGTGGTGGAGTTGTATTCGAAGTAATCGGCTGCCTTGGCCCCTCGGCATGGCAGCGGATCGATGAGTTCATTTTCAGTTTGGGGTGTAGCCGTATGCAAGCATCAGTTTCGGAATTTTTGAAGCCTCGCGTGGTCAAGGTCCAGCCGGTCGCACCACGCCAGGCGCGCGTGGTGATCGAGCCGTTCGAGCGCGGATTCGGCCACACCCTGGGCAACGCACTGCGGCGCGTGCTGCTGTCCTCGATGCCCGGGGCTGCCATCACGGAAGTGGAGATCGACGGCGTGCTGCACGAGTACACCAGCATCGAGGGTGTGCAGGAAGACGTGGTCGACATCCTGCTGAACCTGAAGTCGGTTGCGCTGCGCATGCACGCGCGCAACAGCGCCGAGCTGCGGCTGCACAAGAAGGGCCCGGGTCCGGTGACCGCCGGGGACATCCAGACCGACCACGACGTCGAGGTGGTCAATCCAGAGTTCGTGATCGCCAACCTGACCAAGGCCGGCGAGCTCAACATGCAGCTCAAGATCGAGCGCGGCCGCGGCTATCGCCCGGCCGTGCAGCGCGTCGCGTTCGAGGAGCAGAGCCGACCGATCGGCCGCCTGCTGCTGGATGCCTCCTTCAGTCCGGTGCGCCGCGTGACCTATTCGGTCGAAGCCGCGCGCGTCGAACAGCGTACCGACCTGGACAAGCTGATCATTGATATCGAGACCAACGGCACCATCGAGCCGGAAGAGGCGATCCGTCGCGCCGGCGGCATCCTCAAGGACCAGCTGTCGGTGTTCGTGGATCTGCAGGGCGAGGACGAGGCGGTTGCCAAGACCACCGAGATGCAGTTCGATCCGATCCTGCTGCGGCCGGTCGATGAGCTCGAACTCACCGTGCGCAGCGCCAACTGCCTCAAGGCCGAGAACATTCACTACATCGGCGACCTGGTGCAGCGGACCGAAGTCGAGCTGCTGCGCACGCCGAACCTCGGCAAGAAGTCGCTCACCGAGATCAAGGAAGTGCTGCAAAGCCACGGCCTGATGCTCGGCATGCGGCTGGAAGGCTGGCCGCCGGCCGGCCTGCGGCACGATGAGGAGAGCAGCAGCGGGCTGATCTGAAGCCCGGCCTGTGGATTGATCCATCGATTCGATCAGAGAGAAGACATGCGTCATAAGCTTTCCGGCCGGCAACTGTCCCGCAACAGCCCGCACCGTCACGCGATGCTGCGCAATATGGCGGCCTCGCTGCTGCGACACGAGACTATTCGCACCACGCTGCCGAAGGCCAAGGAGTTGCGGCGCGTGGTCGAGCCGCTGATCACGCTGGCGAAGACCGATACCGAATCGCGGCGGCGCCTGGCGTTCGCGCGGCTGCGCGATGTGGTGGTCGTGACCAAGCTGTTCGACGATCTGGGGATCCGGTTCAAGGCCCGTGCCGGCGGCTACACCCGCATCCTGCACCTGATGCGTCGGCGCGGCGATGCGGCGCCGATGGCGCTGATGCAGCTGGTGGACGGGCCGGCCGGCATGGCGGCCAGCGCCGGCGGCGAGCAGAAGGCGGCCAAGCCCGGTACCCCGCGCAAGAAAAAGGCCAGCAAGAAGGCGGCCGAGCCGGTCGCGGCGGCCGCCCCCACTGAGGCTCCGAAGAAGAAGCGCACGCGCAAGAAGAAGGCGGCCTGAAGCCTGAGGGGTGCCGCCGACACACCGGGAGGACAGCAAATGAGTCTCGCATCAGAATTCAAAGAATTTGCGATGAAGGGCAACGTGGTCGATCTGGCGGTCGGCGTGATCGTCGGCGCCGCATTCGGCAAGATCGTCTCCTCGCTGGTCGGCAGCGTGTTCATGCCGGTGCTCGGCAAGCTGATCGGCGGCTTCAACTTCGCCGATCTGGCGATCAGCCTGGGCACCGACCCGGCCGGTAAACCGGTCGCCGTCACCTACGGCGTATTCCTGCAGAGCATCCTGGATTTCGTCATCATCGCGCTGGTTTTGTTCGTCGCGATCCGTGCCATCAATCGGCTGAAGAAACCCCCAGCGCCGGCCCCCGCGCCGCCGCCGCCGCCGTCGCGCGAAGAGCAGCTGCTCACCGAGATCCGCGACCTGCTCGCCAGGCGCTGACCATCGCGCCGGCCCAGGCTCGCCGCCGGCGCCGCCGGCGACTTCGATCGTAAGCCGCTGGCGCCAACATGAACGGCATCTGAACGGCCACCGTCACAGCGCGGCAGTTTAAAATATGTCAAAGAAACTATAGAATTCGCGATCCGGGGTACACAGGGCCCCGCAAATCAGTTTGCCCTCACACGATCGGTTCGGGTTTTTCAAACAAATTTGGGGACTCATCGATGAATACAAAGCTTGCTCTCAGCGCTCTTGCCGCAGCGGCGCTCCTGCTCACCGCCTGCTCGGACAATGCGGCTCCGCCTGCTCCTGCTGCCGCCCCCGCTGCCCCGGCAATGGCGCCGGCTGACAGCAGCAGTGGCGCGATGGCCGCTCCGTCTGGGGCCAGCAGCGGTGGCGCTATGGCCCCTGCGAGCCCGCCCAAGTAAGTCGGACGTCGATCTAGGCCGACGAGCTACGAGCTCGCGGGAAAGCCCGAGCAGACCGGTCGCCTCCGGTCGGCCGGGCTTTCCTGTTTCTTGGCTCGGGTGCACGATGTCACGGCACTTCGGCGCGTCCGGCCAGTCTGATGCAACAGCAAGCCAGGTCCTCCAGGGTAGGGCGATGAATCAGGTCAGCGTCAGGGACAGTCGTAATACACGCGAGGATCGCCGCTGGATCGAGAGCGTTTACCGCGATTATCTGAACGATCTGGCGCCCGCGGCGACCGGCATCTTCCCGGCACTGGGCGAGATCGGCCATCGCGTACCCGACCAGCTGATGCGCTGGTATGCGGATCCGAACGCCCAGGTCATGACCATACTGTACGGCGACCAGCGCGCCGGGTTTGCGATGGTCAATCAGCGGCTGCGCCAGTCGCTCGGCGTCGGCATGGCTGCGGCGGTCGGCGCGGATGCACCGCCGCAGCCCACGCCCGAGTATTCGATGGCGGAGTTCTTCATCGCGCGGCCGTGGCGCCGGCGCGGCATCGGCGCCCAGGCAGTACGGCTGCTGCTCGATCGCTTCACCGGCCAGTGGCTGATCACCGAGCACCTGCTCAATGTGGCGGCAGTGAAGTTCTGGCGCCGCGTGGTCGCGGCCTACACCGGCAGCAAATACCAGGAGCGCATCGTCAACGGCGAGGTCCACCAGCGCTTCGAGTCCGGATCGCGGCGGACGCGTTGAGGGCTTGAGCGCTCGGATCGCGCAGCAGCGCTTTCAGGTACTGCCCGGTGACCGATTCGGGCACCGCGCAGATCTGCTCCGGCGTGCCGGCGGCCACTACCCGCCCGCCGCGATCGCCGCCTTCGGGTCCCAGGTCGATCACGTAGTCGGCCGTCTTGATGACCTCGAGGTTGTGCTCGATCACCACCAGCGTGTTGCCGGCGTCGCGTAACTGGTGCAGCACCTGCAGCAGCTGGGCAATGTCGTGGAAGTGCAGGCCGGTCGTGGGCTCATCGAGAATGTAGAGGCTGCGCCCGGTGCCGCGCTTGGCCAGTTCGCGCGCCAGTTTGACCCGCTGCGCTTCCCCGCCCGATAGCGTGGTCGCGTTCTGCCCCAGGCGCACGTAGGAGAGGCCAACTTCCATCAGGGTGCGCAGCTTCAGCGCCGCCGCCGGCAGGTTCCCGAACAGCTTGAGCGCATCCTCCACCGTGGTGTCGAGCACCTGGTGGATGTTGCGGCCGCGGTACTGGATCTCGAGCGTCTCGCGGTTGTAGCGCCGTCCGCGGCAGACATCGCACGGCACATAGACGTCCGGCAGGAAATGCATCTCTACCCGAATGAGGCCGTCGCCCTGGCAGGCCTCGCAGCGTCCGCCCTTGACGTTGAAACTGAAGCGGCCGGCGTCGTAGCCGCGGGCGCGGGCTTCCGGCACCGCGGCGAACAACTCGCGGATGATGGTGAACAGGCCGGTATAGGTGGCCGGATTGGAGCGCGGCGTGCGGCCGATCGGATTCTGGTCGATCTCAATCACGCGCTCGAAGCGCTTGAGGCCGTCGATCTCATCGCAGGCACCGGCGCCGTCGGCGCTGGCATCGTTCAGCTGTGCGGCGGCGTGGCGGAACAGGGTGTCGTCCACCAGAGTTGATTTGCCGGAACCCGAAACGCCGGTAACGCAGGTCAGCAGCCCCACCGGCAGCGCGACCGTGACGTTGCGCAGGTTGTTGCCGCGTGCGCCGCGGATCGTGATCCACTGATCACGCTGCGGGCTCTTACGGCGCTGCGGCAACGGGATGACCTCGCGGCCTGACAGATAGGCGCCGGTCAGCGAGGCCGCATCGGCTTCGATCTGTGCCGGCGTGCCCTGGGCGACCACCAGCCCGCCATGCGCGCCGGCGCCGGGACCCAGGTCCACCACGTGATCGGCGGCACGGATCGCGTCGGCATCATGTTCAACCACGATCACCGTGTTACCAAGGTCGCGCAGCCGCTTCAGCGTGCGCAGCAGCCGCTCGTTATCGCGCTGGTGCAGGCCGATCGAAGGCTCATCGAGGATATACATCACGCCGGTGAGTCCTGAGCCCACCTGGCTGGCGAGGCGTATGCGCTGTGCCTCGCCGCCGGAGAGCGTACTGGCGGCGCGATCCAGGCTCAGGTAGTCCAGGCCCACATCGACCAGGAAGCGCAGCCGCTCGCCGACCTCGCGCACGATCCGCGCGGCGACCTCGGCGCGCCAGCCCGGCAGTGTCAGGGCTGCAAAGTACAGGCGCGCCTGGCCGACCGTCAGGCGCGTAATCTCGGCCAGGTTGCGGCCCTCGATCAGCACCGAGCGCGCGGCCTCGTTCAGGCGCGCGCCGCCGCAGGCGATGCAGGGTCGGGTACCGAGGTATTTTTTCAGCTCATCGCGTACCGCCTGCGAATCGGTCTCACGGAAGCGGCGCTCAAGATTGGGCACGATGCCCTCGAAAGCGTGGCGCTTGCGCGCGGTGCCGGCGCCTTCCTTGTAGCGAAACTCGATCAGATCCTCGCCGCTGCCAAACAGCAGCACCCGCTGCACGCGTTGATCGAGTTCGCTCCACGCGGTCTCGACGTCGAACTGGTAATGGCGCGCCAGCGATTGCAGCATCTGAAAGTAATGCGCATTGCGCCGGTCCCAACCGCGCACCGCGCCGCCGGCGAGCGACAGATGCGGGTGCACCACCACGCGCTCGGGGTCGAAGAATTCCTGGAAGCCCAGGCCGTCGCAGGTCGGACAGGCGCCGGCCGGGTTGTTGAACGAGAACATACGCGGCTCGAGCGGCGGCACCGAGAAGCCACACTCGGGACAGGCGTGTCGGCTGGAGAACAGCATCGGCTCGAGCGCGGGGTTTTCCGGGAACACCACGCGCACCAGCCCCTGGCTGAGCCGGATCGCGGTCTCGAACGACTCGGCCAGCCGCTGGCCAGCCTCGGGCCGTACGCGAAAGCGATCCACCACCGCCTCGACGGTGTGCTTTCGCTTTGGATCGAGGGGCGGCGCCGCGTCGATTTCGTGTACCACATCGTCGATACGCACGCGCACGAAGCCCTGGCCGGCGAGCTCGCTGAGCAGCTGGGCGTGCTCGCCGCGGCGATCGTCGATCAACGGCGCCAGCAGCAGCGCCAGTTCCCCGGCCGGCGCGGCCAGCACCTGATCGACCATCTGGCTGACGGTCTGCGCCGCCAGATCTATGCCGTGGTGCGGGCAACGCGGAATTCCGGCGCGCGCGTACAGCAGCCGCAGATAGTCGTAGATCTCGGTCACGGTGCCGACGGTCGAGCGCGGATTGTGCGAGCCGGTCTTCTGCTCAATGGCGATCGCCGGCGACAGGCCTTCGATGCTGTCGACGTCCGGCTTGTCCATGATCGACAGGAACTGGCGCGCGTACGCCGACAGCGACTCGACGTAGCGGCGCTGGCCCTCCGCGTACAGCGTGTCGAATGCCAGCGACGACTTGCCCGAGCCCGACAGTCCGGTGATCACGATCAGCCGCTCGCGCGGCAGATCGAGATCGATGTTGCGCAGGTTGTGGGTACGGGCACCGCGGACGCGGATAGTTTGCAACGAGGCTCCTGAAATGCCGAGCGGTCAAATGACCAAACAACCACTATAAACGCAGCGGCGGCCTGCGCTCAAAAACACTACAATGCGCACTCACTTCAAGGCCCGGCCGGACCTTTCAGGTCCGGACCGCTCCCAAGGCCAGCAAATCAGGGGCAGCACATGGCGCGCGGCATCAACAAAGTCATCCTTATCGGTCACCTGGGCGCCGATCCCGAGACGCGGGCGATGCCCTCGGGCATGACGGTGGCCAACATGCGGCTGGCGACCACCGAGAGCTGGAAGGACAAGCAGTCCGGTGAGCAGCAGGAACGCACCGAGTGGCACAACGTGGCGCTGTTCGGGCGCCTGGGCGAGATTGCCGCCGAATACCTGCGCAAGGGCTCTCAGGTCTATATTGAGGGCAGACTGCGCACTCGCAAGTGGCAGGACAAGGAAGGCCGGGACCGTTACACGACCGAGATCGTCGCCAACGAGATGCAGATGCTCGGTGGTCGTGGCGGCGCGGGCGGCGCATCGGCAGCGGGCAGCACCAGTGAGCCGGCGCCACGTACCGAGCACGCCGAGGCGGCGGCAGGCGGGGCCGGTGCGTCACGCGACGACTTCGATGACGACATCCCGTTCTAGGGCGGCGTCAACCAGCCCAGCGACCGGGGAATTCACCACTGAGAGGATTCAACTACTTAGCAGAATTTTCGTTATGAAAATTCTGCTAAGTAGTTGAATCCTCTCAGTGGGCAATCGCCTGTTCCCGCAGGGTCGATCACGCCCCCAGAGGGCGATTTAGTTACGATGTAATCGATTGATTTCTAATGGTTTCTAGCTTATCGAGCGTCCGCGTGACGGCGCGCGTTCCCTGAGCGGGCTAAAACCGTTACCCTTAAGCTGTCCAATCCCGCCAAGCAATGACCGGCCTCTTCTACATCAAGACCTTTGGTTGCCAGATGAATGAGTACGATTCCGCGCGCATGGCGGACGTGCTGCGCGCCAGTGTGGGTCTGGCGGCGACCGAGGATCCGGCGCAGGCCGACGTGCTGTTGATGAACACCTGCTCGGTGCGCGAGAAGGCGCAGCAGAAGGTGTACTCGCTGCTCGGCGAGTGGCGCGCTCTCAAGCTGCTGCGACCGGAGCTGATCATCGGCGTCGGCGGCTGCGTCGCCAGCCAGGAAGGCGAGGCGATCAGCGCGCGGGCGCCGTTCGTCGATCTGGTGTTCGGGCCGCAGACCATTCACCGCTTGCCGCAGATGATCGCTGAGCTCAAGGCGCGCGGCCGCACCGTAGTGGACGTGAGCTTTCCGGAAATCGAGAAATTCGATCGCCTGCCCGAGCCGCGTGCGCTGGGCGCGCGGGCGTCGGTGTCGGTGATGGAGGGCTGCAGCAAGTACTGCAGCTTCTGCGTCGTGCCTTATACGCGCGGCGATGAGGTCAGCCGCGCGTTCGAGTCGGTGCTCGCGGAGGTGCGCGCGCTCGCGCGCCAGGGTGTCGGGGAAATCCTGCTGCTGGGCCAGAACGTGAATGCGTATGCCGGCGCCATGGCGGACGGCGCGCTGGTGGACCTGGCGACGCTGATTCATCACGTCGCGGCACTTCCCGGTGTGCAGCGCATCCGATTCACCACCTCGCATCCGCTCGAGTTCAGCGACAGCCTGGTGGAGGCTTATGCGAGCGTGCCGCAGCTTGCCAATCACCTGCACCTGCCGGTGCAGAGCGGCTCGGATCGCATCCTGGCACTGATGAAGCGCGGCTATACCGGCCTCGAGTACAAGCAGCGCATCCGCCAGCTGCGCGCGGTGCGCCCGGACATCGCGATCTCCACCGACATCATCGTCGGCTTTCCTGGTGAGAGCGAACGCGACTTCGAGGCGACGCTCAAGTTGGTGGCCGACGTGCAGTTCGACCAGTCATTCTGTTTCCTCTACAGCCGGCGCCCCGGAACGCCGGCCGCCTCGCTGCCCGATGAGGTGCCGCCGCAGCTCAAACGGCAACGCCTGGCGCGGCTGCAGGCGCAGCTCGACGCGCAGGCGCTGGCGATCAGCCGCCGCATGGTTGGCAGCGTACAACGGGTGCTGGTGGAGCGCGCGGCGAAGAAGGGCCAGGGCGAGCTTGCCGGCCGCACCGAGAACAACCGCTGGGTGAATTTCCCCGGGCCGCCATCGCTGCTGCAGCGTTTCGTCGACGTCACCGTCACCGAGGCGCGCCCGCACTCGCTGCGCGGCCGTCTGCTGCGGGAGCTCGAGGCCGCGTGAGTTCCGCCAGCGCTGCATCGCGCGAATTTGCCCTCGAGCCGGCCGACAACGCGCGCCTGGCGAGCCTGTGTGGGCCACTCGATGGCAATCTGCGGCTGGTGGAGTCGCGCCTCGGGGTGCAGATTCGCCGGCGCGGCCATGAATTCCGCATCAAGGGTGCGCGCGCCGCCGCTACCGAGACCGTGCTGCGCGAGCTGTTCGCGCACACCAGGCATCGGCAGCTAACGCCCGAGCAGGTGCACCTGTGCCTGGTGGAGCATGCCAACGATCGCAACGGCAAGGCCAATGGCAAGGGTAATGGCGAGGGCAATGCCAGCACTGAGGGTAATGGCGATGCCGTGGTCGCGCCCGCAGGCGGCGGCCACGACGCTCAGCAGGAGGCCGAGGGCGGCGGCGCTGCCGGGCGGCGCAGCATGGTGCGCGCCCGCGGCGCGCATCAGCGCGAATACCTGGCGAACATCCAGCAGCACGATCTGAGTTTTGGCATCGGTCCTGCCGGCACGGGCAAGACCTATCTGGCGGTGGCCTGCGCGGTCGAGGCGCTGCTGTCCGAGCGCGTGCGCCGCATCGTGCTGGTGCGGCCGGCGGTCGAGGCCGGCGAGCGGCTCGGATTCCTGCCGGGCGACATGGCGCAGAAGGTCGATCCGTACCTGCGACCCATGTACGACGCGCTGTACGAGCTGATGGGATTTGAGCGCGTGGCGCGCTTCATCGAGCGCAATGCGATCGAGGTGGCGCCGCTGGCGTTCATGCGCGGCCGCTCGCTGAACGAATCATTCATCATCCTCGATGAAGCGCAGAACACCACCATCGAACAGATGAAGATGTTCCTGACGCGCATCGGTTTCGGCGCCCGAGCGGTGGTGACCGGCGATCTGACGCAGACCGATCTGCCGAGCGGCCGCATGTCCGGACTGCAGCACGCGCAGATGATCCTGCGCGGCGTGCACGGGGTCGCCTTCACCCTGTTCGATGCCGGGGACGTGGTGCGCCATCCGCTGGTGCAGCGGATCGTGCAGGCCTACGAGTCGCATGAGACGGCCCGTGAGCCATGAGCCGGCTGCCGGCGGTCAGCGTCGTACGCCGGGTGCGGGGCGGCTGGCTGCCAGCGGCGCGCGAGCTGCAGCGCTGGGCAGGCGCGGCGCTGGGCGCGCGCGCGGCCGGGCGCGAGATCTCGGTGCTGCTGGTGGGCCCGGCAGCGAGCCGCACCCTCAATGCTCGGTACCGCGGACGCGACCGCCCCACCAACGTGTTGTCGTTTCCGGCGCCGCCGCGCACTGCGCACAGCTCGGGTCTGCTGGGCGACCTGGTGATCTGTCCGGCGGTGCTGCGGGCGGAGGCACGCGCCCAGCACAAGAGCGCACGCGCGCACTGGACGCATCTGGTGGTGCACGGCGTGCTGCACCTTACCGGCTACGAGCATGAGCGCGAGGACCAGGCGCTGCGCATGGAGCGGCGGGAAATCCGCGTGCTGCGCAGCCTGGGCGTCGCCAATCCGTACCACACTGTCCGGCCGCGGCCGCGCCGCACGGCCTAGCGCCATGGCCGGCAGCGCGCGCAGCCATGGCTAAGGACAATCCGGACAGCGCGGGCCGCAGCGGCGTCAGCGGACGCTGGCGGGCGCGCATCACGCGAACGCTGGCCGCGGGTCTCAAGGACCGATCGCAACTGGTGGAGATGCTGGCCGAGTCGCAGCAGCGCGGCGTACTCGATGCCGACGCTTTTGCCATGCTCGAGGGGGTGCTCGCGGTCGCCGACCTGCAGGTGCGCGACATCATGATTCCCCGGGTGCAGATGGTGTGCCTGTACCGCGATGATCCGATCGCGCGCCTGCTGCCGGCGGTGGTCGAGTCCGGCCACTCGCGTTTCCCGGTGCTCGATGGCGATCGCGACGATGTGGTCGGGATCCTGCTGGCCAAGGACCTGCTGCGCCTGTTTTCCGGTGCCACCCCGGCGAAATTCGACATGCGCGAATACATGCGGCCGGTGGTATTCGTGCCGGAATCCAAGCGTCTCAACGTGCTGCTGAAGGAATTCCGCGGCAATCGCAATCACATGGCGATCGTGGTCGATGAGTACAGCGGTGTGGCCGGCCTGGTCACCATAGAGGACGTCATCGAACAGATCGTCGGCGACATCGACGATGAATTCGATGTCGAGGACGATCAGAACATTCGACGCGAAGCCGATCGCCAATTCAGCGTGCGCGGCAGCACCCGAATCGACGAATTCAATCAGTTTTTCAAAGTCGCGCTGCCGGAAGGGGAGTTCGACACCGTGGCCGGCCTGGTCATTAAGCAATTCGGGCGCATGCCGCGCCGCGGTGAGAGCGTGACGCTCGGCGAATTCGAGTTTCGCGTGCTGCGCACCGACCGGCGCCGCATCGACAGCCTGCGCGTGACCGTTCCGTCGAAATTCGAGCCCGCGGCGCAGGCCGAGTGAGCGTGCCGCGCGCACCGGCGGTGGCCGGCGGCGCCGGCGCGGCCGCCGTGGGCGATGGACTCAGCCGTGCGGCGCTGCGCCGGGCGCTGCCGCAGTACGCCGGCGCGTTCGCCGCCGGCGCGCTACTGACCTGCGCTTTCGCGCCGCTCAATCTCTGGCCACTCGCGATCGCCTGCCCGGCGCTGCTGATGTGGCTGTGGGAAGGGGCGGCACCGCGCCGCGCGGCCTGGTGCGGATTCTGCTTTGGTGCCGGTACCTTTGCATTCGGCACTCCATGGCTGTACATCAGCATTCACGATGTCGCCCAGGCGCCGATTCTGCTGGCGCTGGCTCTGGTGCTGGCATTGGTCCTGATCATGGCGGCTTATCACTGGCTGCTCGGATTTCTGTCGGCCTGGGCGTTGCCAGCGAGCGGGCCGTGGCGCTGGCTGGTGGGCCTGCCCGCGATCTGGCTGCTGATCGAATGGTGGCGCGGCTGGTTCGTGTCGGGGTTCCCATGGCTGTCGCTCGGCTACTCGCAGACCGATACCTGGCTGGCCGGCTTCGCGCCGCTCATCGGCGTCTACGGGCTGTCGGCACTGCTGCTGGTGGGCAGCGGCGCACTGGTGGCCCTGGTGCGCGGCAGCCGCGCGGTGCGCATCGTGGCGGCCGCGCTGCTGTTGCTGCCTTGGCCGCTGGGCGCGGCGCTCCGGAGCATCGACTGGACCCAGGCTTCCGGCCCACCCGTCAGCGTCGCGATCCTGCAGGGGGCGGTGCCACAGGATCTCAAATGGCAGGCGGACAATGTCGAGCCGACCCGCGAGCTGTATACGCAGCTCAACCAGCAGGCGCTCGGTGCGCGCCTGATCATCTGGCCCGAGGCCGCGCTGCCGCAGCTGGCGAACGAGGTTGCACGCTATCTCGGGCAGCAGTATTCGGACGCCCGGCGGCACGGTTCAGACCTGGTGATGGGGATCCTGCGCGTCGACGAAAATGACAAATATTACAATTCGATCCTGACGCTGGCGGACCAGGTCAGCTTCTACGACAAGCACCACCTGGTGCCGTTCGCCGAATATTTCCCGGTGCCCGGCTTCATCCGTTCCTGGCTGGAGTTCATGAACCTGCCGTACTCGGACTTCACCGCCGGCGCGGCGAGGCAGCCAACAGTGGCGGCAGGCGGCACGCGGCTGGCGCTGGGTATCTGCTACGAGGATGCCTACGGCAGCGTCAACCTGCAGGCACTGGCCAGCGCCGGATTGCTGGTCAACGTGACCAATGATGCCTGGTTCGGGCACTCGTGGGCGCGCCACCAGCATTTCCAGATCGCCCGCATGCGGGCGATCGAGGCGCAGCGGCCGCTGTTGCGGGCCGCAAATGATGGCATCTCGGCAATCGTAGGCGCGCGCGGGCAGATACTGGCGCAAGCCGTACAATTCAAGCCCACGGTGCTGCGCGGAACCGTCCAGCCGCGCGTCGGTCTACCTCCCTATGCGATGGTGGGAAACTGGCTTATCGTGGTGTCAGGCCTGCTGGGCGCGGCGGCAGCCGCAGGCGTGAAACGCCGAAAGTCATCAAGGAACCCGGACCGCGCGTCCCGGTCTATCATTCACCAGTTATAGCCATCGTTCGGAGTAGATCCTTTATGTCGAATCAGGTTGTGGGGCCGCGTCTTCTGGGCGCCGTCGCACTCGTCACCCTGTTTGCGGCGTGTTCGCCGCAGTCCTCTACCGCCGCGGCCAGCGCCGATCCGGCCAAGGTCGTGCTCACCGCTGCGGTGACCCCCAGTCCGGCGGCAACGGCTGCCGCCCAGCGCGGCCTGCCCGACTTCGCCGATCTGGTGGCGCAGGTCGGCTCCGCCGTGGTCAACGTGCAGGTGGTGCAGAAGGCGCCGGGTGCGCAGGGTCCGGACGAGAGCGAGGAAGACTCGGACGATCCGTTCAACGACTTTTTCCGCCGCTTCGGCCTGCCGCGTCCCAATATGCCGCAACCCAGGAATAACGTGCCGGTACACGGCATCGGCTCGGGCTTCATCATCAGTCCCGACGGCTACATCCTGACCAACACCCACGTGGTCAGCAACTCCTCCAAGATCACCGTGAAGCTGACCGACCGGCGCGAATTCGATGCCAAGATCGTCGGCCAGGATGAGCGTACCGACGTGGCGGTGATCAAGATCGTCGCCAAGGGCGACCTGCCGGTCGTGCGTCTGGGCGACTCCAACAAACTGCGGCCCGGCCAGTGGGTGCTCGCGATCGGCTCACCGTTCGGCTTCGAGAACTCGGTCACTGCAGGCGTGGTCAGTGCCACGGCGCGCGGCAACGTCGGCGGCGAAGGCGGCAACAACGGCTACGTGCCCTTCATACAGACCGACGTCGCCGTGAACCCGGGCAATTCCGGCGGTCCGCTGTTCAATCTCAACGGTGAGGTGGTCGGCATCAATTCGCAGATCTACAGCCGCAGTGGTGGCTATGAAGGCATTTCATTTGCGATCCCGATTGACGTCGCCAGCAACGTCGCCGATCAGCTGATCAAGAGCGGGCATGTGAGCCGCGGGCGCATCGGCGTGACCATCCAGGAGGTGACGGCTGCCACGGCCGAGAACCTCGGGCTGGATCGGCCGCGCGGCGCGGCGGTGGCCTCGGTGGAGTCCGGCGGCCCGGCCGATAAGGCCGGCATCGAACCGCTCGACATCATCATCAGCGTGAACGGCAAGCCGGTCGAGACGTCGGAGCAGTTGCCGTCGATGATCGCCGAGATCAAGCCCGGCCAGCCGGCGCAGCTCGAGGTGTGGCGCGACAAGGCGGTCAAGCACATCAACGTCACGGTCGAGGAGCTCAAAGACAAGGCCACCGAGGCGAGCCTGCGCCGCGGCGGCGGCGGCAGTGGCGAGCAAGGCGAGGCCGCGACGGTGAATCGCATCGGCCTGTCGGTGCGCGCGCTGTCGGCGGCCGAGAAAACCCAGCTCAAGGCACGCGGCAATATCGTGGTGGTCAACGCCAAGGGACCGGCCGCCGAGGCGGGACTGCGCGGCGGCGATGTGATCCTGAGCATCAATCGCATTAAGGTCGACACGATTGCCGGCTTCGAGGCGGCGGTAAAGAACGCCAGCCACGATGCGACGCTACTGATCCAGCGCGAAGGCCAGCAGTCGATCGTCACCATTACGCTGCAATGAGCTGACGTACCCGCAGCCGGTGCTACGGCAGCGGGTGTGCCGTCGTGTATTCTTGCCCGATGCAGGAGCGATACGACCCGGCTGCCGTTGAACAGGCAGCGCAGCAATATTGGGATAAGCACGACTCATACCTGGCGCGCGAGGACGCGAGCCGGCAGAAATATTATTGCCTGTCCATGTTCCCGTACCCTTCCGGACGGCTGCACATGGGGCACGTGCGCAACTACACCATCGGTGACGTGCTGGCGCGGTTCATGCGCATGCGCGGCTGCAATGTGCTGCAGCCGATGGGTTGGGATGCCTTCGGCCTGCCGGCCGAAAACGCGGCAATCGCCAACGGCGTGCCGCCGGCTGCCTGGACCCGCGACAACATCGGCTACATGCGCCGGCAGCTGCGCTCGCTCGGCTTTGCGATTGACTGGAAGCGTGAGCTCGCCACCTGCGACCCGAGCTACTACCGCTGGAACCAGTGGCTGTTCCTGCGCATGCTCGAGCGCGGTATTGCCTACAAGAGAACCGGCCTGGTCAACTGGGATCCGGTCGACAAGACCGTGCTGGCGAACGAGCAGGTGATCGATGGCCGCGGCTGGCGCACCGGTGCACTGGTCGAGAAGCGCGAGATCCCGATGTATTACCTGCGCATCACGGCCTACGCCGAGGAGCTGCTGGCCGCGCTCGATGAGCTGCCGGGCTGGCCCGAGCGTGTGCGTGTGATGCAGGCGCATTGGATCGGACGCAGTGAGGGCGTCGAGCTGGCCTTCCCCTACGACCTCGATACCCGCGATCAGCTCGGCGCCGACGGGGCGCTGAAAGTGTTTACCACGCGCGCTGACACGCTGTTCGGCGTCACCTTTATCGCGATCTCAGCCGAACATCCGCTGGCCAGTGCCGCGGCCACGCGCACTGCCGCGCTCGCGGCATTCGTCGATGAATGCCGGCGCGGCAGTACCATGGAAGCGGACGTCGCCACGGCGCCCAAGCGCGGCATGCCCACCGGCCTGCATGTGCGTCACCCGTTCAGCGGTGAGGCGATCGAGATCTGGGTCGCGAACTACGTGCTCATGGCCTATGGCGAGGGCGCGGTCATGGGCGTGCCGGCTCACGATGAGCGCGACTTCGAATTCGCCCAGCGCCATGGCATCGCGATCCGCACCGTGGTGAAGTCCGCGACCGGCGCCTACGAGCTGGTGGGCAAGCAGTGGCAGAGCGCGTACGCCGAGCAGGGCGTGCTGGTCGATTCGGATAGGTTCTCCGGGCTGGTTTCGCGGGCCGCGATCGAAGCCATCGCCGCGGCGCTCGAGCAGCAGGGCCTGGGTCGCAAGCGCGTCCAGTGGCGATTGCGCGATTGGGGCATCTCGCGCCAGCGTTACTGGGGCTGTCCGATTCCGTTGATCCATTGCGATCACTGCGGCGATGTGCCGGTGCCCGACCAACAGCTGCCCGTGGTGCTGCCCGAGAACCTGGTGCCCGATGGCAGCGGCAATCCGCTGCTGCGCGATGCCGCGTTCGTGAATTGCCCATGCCCGACGTGTGGCCGCCCGGCACGGCGCGAAACCGACACCATGGATACCTTCGTCGATTCCTCGTGGTACTTCCTGCGCTTCGCATGCGCCGACCAGGCCCGCGCGCCGGTCGACGAGCGGGTGAAGTACTGGCTGCCGGTCGATCAATATATCGGCGGCATCGAGCACGCAATCCTGCATCTGCTGTATTCGCGCTTCTGGACCCGCGTCATGCGCGATATGGGACTGGTCGGGCTGTCCGAACCGTTCGCAAGGCTGCTGACGCAGGGCATGGTGCTGAACCATATCTATTATCGCGCGCCGGCCAATGGCCGCAGGCAGTTCCTGAATCCCGCCGAGGTGGAAGCCCGGTTCGGCGCCGACGGGGTGCGCATCGGCGGCGTGCTGCTGGCGGATCAGCAGCCGGTCGAGTATGGCGGTCTCGGTACCATGTCGAAGTCCAAGAACAACGGCGTGGATCCGCAGTCGCTGGTCGAGAAATACGGCGCCGATACCGCACGCCTGTTCACGATGTTCGCCGCCCCGCCCGTGCAGTCACTGGAATGGTCGGATGACGGCGTGCAGGGACAGTTCCGTTTTCTGCGGCGACTGTGGAAGGCGGTCTACGATCACGTCGCTGCCGGCGGCGCGGTACCGGCGCTGCAGCTCTCCGAGCTATCGACCGAGGCGCGCGAGCTGCGGCGCTCGGCGCATCAGACGCTGGCCAAGGTGACCAGCGATATCGCCCGTCGCCAGACCTTCAATACCGCCATTGCCGCGGTCATGGAACTGCTCAACGCCGTGGGCCACTACACCCAGAGCGGCGACAGTGCGCGCGCGGTGCGGCAGGAGGCGCTGCAGATCGCTGTGCTGGCGCTATCACCGATCGTGCCACACATCTGTCATGCTCTGTGGCACGAACTTGGACACACCACGGCCGTTATCGATGAGCCATGGCCAGAACCCGACCGCGATGCGCTGACGCAGGCCCTGGTCGAGCTGATCGTGCAGGTCAACGGCAAGCTGCGTGGCCGCGTGCGGTTGCCCGCAGGCGCGCAGCGCCAGATCGCCGTGGACGCGGCACTCGCGGACCCCGGCGTGCGGCGCTTCATTGGCGGCAAGGAAGTGCGCAGGGCGGTGCATGTGCCGGACAAACTCGTGAACCTGGTGATATGAGCCGGGGCGGCGACAGTGCGAGCCTGACGGTGGCGAGCCTGACGGTGGCAAGCCTAGCGGTGGCGAGCCTGACGGTGGCAAGCCTGATAGGTGGTTGCGGCTTCCGGCTGGTGGGCAGCGTGCCGCTTCCGCCCTCGCTCGCGGTGGTCCAGATCGACGCTTCGGATACCCAGTCGGATTTCTACTTCGGGCTGCGCAAGTCGCTGCTGGCCTCTGGTACGCGCATTGATGAGGACAACAAGGATGACTCGGCCGCTGTCATCCATATCACCACCGACAATGCGGCCGAGCGCATCCTCACGGTGTCGACCCTGAACGTGCCAACGGAATACGAACTGACGTATATGCTGAAGTTCTCGGTGAGCTCCGAGGGCCATGAACTCATTGCGCCCGAGGAGCACCGGTTGGTGCGCGATTACAGCTATAGCGAAAGTGCGCTGCTGGCGAAGGAGCGCGAGAAGTCGATTCTCAGCGAGGCGCTCGCAAACGACCTGGTGAGCGTTGTAATGCGGCGACTGTCGAGCTTGTCCGGCAGGTCGAGCGCGGCGCACTGATCCGAAGGACTGGCGGCCATGATGCTGCTCTGCACAGTTGAGCGTCCTGCGCTGATACGGTTGCTCGCCGGCTTTGGACTGGCTCTGCGGCTGGTGGCCCCGGCCGAGCCGATCCCGGGCTCCTACTGGGGCGAGAGCGAGGCCGGCCTGCAGGGCAATGTGCTGTTCGTGCGCCTCGACACGCCGCTGCACTCGATGCTGCATGAGGCCGCGCACTACGTCTGTATGACGCCGGAACGCCGCGCCGGCCTCGACCGCGACGCCGGCGGCGATGACGCTGAGGAAGGCGCGGTGTGCTACCTGCAGATACTGATGACGGACGCGCTCGACGGGATCGCCCGGCCGCAGATGTATGAGGATATGGATCGCTGGGGCTACAGTTTTCGTCTCGGTTGCACCCGCGCCTGGTTCGAGCAGGATGCGGCGGACGCTCGCCGCTGGTTGATCGAGCGCGGACTCATCGATGACCGGCAGCATCCGACCGGCGCGCTGCGGGGCTGACGGTCATGCAGCGCTGCCGGTCATACGCCGATGCGGTCGATTTCCTCGTAGGCGCGTTTGATCCAGACCCACAGCCGTTGTTGCTCGAGCAGCCCGAGCGTGGCATCGGCACCCGCGCCATTGTGCATCGCCGCCCAGAAGCTGCGGCTGTTGGCGTCGATCTTGTGCATGGTCGCATCCGCCAGGCGCTGTAGCGGCATGCTGCTGGCGCCCATCTGTTCCGCGCGCGCACGCTGGCCGGAGGACTCGAGCAACTCGAAGCGCTCGCCGCGCAACTGGTTGAGGACCAGCACCAGTTTGATCTTGTGGCCGAACTGATCGAGACATTGTCGCAGCAATTCGACCGAATCAAAGCCGTTGTCCATCACATGCCAATAGACCAGCGACAGCTTCAGGTCCGGCGCAAGCTCCAGTAACCGCGAATCGGTCATCCAGCGCGACAGCGGCTGCTGCGCCTGCGCGGCCAGGTCGACCAGGATCGTGCGCGCCGGGTCGGCGGCGGCCAGATCGACCAGCCGATCGAGGCTCTGATAGTCGTCGATGACGGCCGGCGCGGAATAGGTGGCATAGAAGCGCAACAGCGCACCGTGCGTTCGGTCGCAATCGAATCCTAGAAACGGCTGCCCGTGATCGATGAAGTATTGCGCGAGAATGCGGGCCATGAGGGATTTGCCGACGCCGCCCTTCTCGCCACCGATGAAATGGATCGTGCTCATGCGCGAAGTTTAGCGGATAGTCGGCGAGCGCGGCGCGCCGCGGCGGTTGCCGCGTTGCTATTTCAGTCGTGCCCGTTGCGGCTACAGTTTTTTCGCTTTGGTGCAGTCGGAGTCGAGCCCGATGGAAGTAATTGGAACTAATCGAAATTCAAATTGGTTTTCAAGACTGCTGCGGTTGTTGACATTACGCCGGGTTGAGGATCTGGCCGGGATGGCCAGCGATGCGTCGGTCGCCGGCTGCGCCGCCGTGGCCCTGGCGCTGTGGGTCATCGTTGACCGGCTGCAGTGGGGAGCCGGCGTGGAATTCGACACCTTCGGCATCTCGATGCTGGCATTGATCGCGCTGCTGGTGCTCGCGCTGGCCTATGTGAGCGCGCGCCTGTCCACGCCGCCGCTGCCAATGCGTTGCACCTTGCTGATCGCCGTGGCGTTGCTGCCGCTGTTCATTATCATGAGCGCGCTTATAGACAGCTACATCGCCGAGCGCTGGCGCACGCTCGCGTCGCTGCTGCTCGATGCCGGCCTGTTGCTGTATGCAGCGCATTCGCTGCGCGCCGTATCGGGCAAGCTGCAGCTTCGGGCGCTGCTCGCTGCTACGGCGCTGCTGAGCGCATATCTCTGGCTCGGACAGCTGATAGACCTGCGCCCGACGCTGTGGGCTCCTCCTGACAACGTCGATGAACCTGATTCGTCAATGTCGCCGCAGGTTGCCGAATCACTGCTGTTCGAGCAGCGCGATCGCCTCGATGAGGCGCTGGAGGCGGTGGCAGACAGCAGCGCGGAGGGCGGCGGCGGTCAGGGCGGCGCAGATGCTGGCCCGCCGGCAGTGTTCTTTGTCGGCTTTGCGGGCGTTGCCTCGCAAAAGGTATTCGCCGAGGAGATCAAGCTGGCGGCGCACGTCGTCGGGCAGCGTTTCGACAGCGCCTCGCGCCAGCTGCTGCTGATCAATGATCATCGCGACCTCGATCGCTATCCGTTGGCGACCGTGTCGGGACTGCGCTATGCGCTGGGCGAAGTCGCAAAAAAAATGAATCCGGATCGTGACATCCTGTTCCTGTCGCTGTCGTCGCACGGATCCGATGAGCCGCTGCTATCGGTTTCCAACGGCATACTGCCGCTGCAACAGCTGAGCGGGGAGAATTTGGCCTCGGCGCTGCGCGACTCCGGAATAAAATGGCGCGTGATCGTGATCTCCGCCTGCCATGCCGGCGCATTCATTGCGCCGCTGAAGAATTCCAACACCATACTGATCACCGCGGCCGCCGCCAACAAGACCTCGTTCGGATGTTCGGACGATCGTGACCTGACCTACTTCGGCGAGGCGTTCTATCGTGATGCGCTGCCGCGGGCAAAGGATCTGCAGCAGGCCTTTACACTTACCCGATCGGCGATCGCCGCGCGGGAACTCGCCGAGCATGTGGCGGCCTCGAACCCGCAGGCCTATTTTGGCGCGCAGGTCGAGCAGCTGCTGGCGCGGCGGCCATTGCGTTCGCCGGCTCCGTAACCACGAGCGCGCTCAACGGCTGCTTCGCGAGCGCCGCAGCAGCCGATCGGTGGCGGCGACCAGTTCCTGGGTGATGGCCGGTTCGAAGGCCGAGTGACCGGCGGCGGGCACGATGCGCAGCTCGGCTTCGGGCCAGGCGCGGTGCAGATCCCAGGCGCTGCGCATCGGGCAGACGATGTCGTAGCGGCCCTGGACGATGACCGCCGGGATATGGCGGATGTGTTCGATGTCGCGCAGCAACTGGTCGTCGCTCTCCATGAAGCCGCGGTTAATGAAATAATGGGCTTCGATTCGGGCGAAGGCGGCGGCGTAGTCGGGATTTTCAAATTTGGCGACGTAGGCCGGATTGGCGCGAAGGAAACTGGTCGCTCCTTCCCATGTAGTCCAGGCGCGCGCGGCGGTGGCGCGCGCGGCGCTGTCATCGCCCGTCAGGCGGCGGTAATAGGCCTGCATCATGTCGCCGCGCTCGTCGGGCGGAATCGGTGCGAGATATTTTTCCCACAGGTCGGGAAAGATGGAGCCGGCGCCCAGTGGGTCCTGATAGAACCATTCGAGTTCCGAGCGGCGCAGCAGAAAAATGCCGCGCAACACCAGCTCGGTGACGCGCGCGGGATGGCGCTGCGCATACGCGAGCGCCAGGGTTGAGCCCCAGGAGCCTCCAAATACCATCCAGCGCTCGAGCCCCAGATGGGTGCGCAACGTCTCAAGATCGCCAACCAGGTCCCAGGTGCTGTTCTCGCGCAGCTCGGCATGCGGGCGACTGGCGCCGCAGCCACGCTGGTCGAGCAGCACGATGCGATAGCCCTTGGGATCGAAGAAGCGCCGCATCGTCGGGTCGGTAGCGCCGCCGGGGCCGCCGTGCAGGAACACGACCGGTTTGCCTTTCGGGTTGCCGCTTTCCTCGTAATACAGTTCGTGCAGCCCTGAGACCCGCAGGTACGCCTTGTGGAACGGGCGGATCGGCGGATACAGCACGCCGGCGGCCGCTAGCCTGGGCTTGGGCGCGCTTTTGACGCTGTCCCTGGCGGCGCCGCTGCGACTGGCGGCGACGCTGCGGCGGGCGGTGGCAGGGCGCTTCGCAGTTGCTCGGGTAAGCGCCGGCCGCCTGGGCCCACCGCCCCGGGCCACGTGCCGGGTGGAGCGGGTGCGATGCTTCAAGTCGAGACCATCGCGCCCAGCGGCCGGCCGCCGAGCAGGTGGATGTGCAGATGGGAGACTTCCATGCCGCTGTCGCGGTTGCAGTTGACGATCAGGCGATAGCCGCTCTCGGCGATGCCCTCGGTGCGCGCGATCTGCGCCGCGACCACCACCATGTGGCCGATCAGGGCCTCATCCGCAACGCTGACCTCGTTGGCGGTAGGGATGGGCTTGTTGGGGACGATTAATATGTGAGTGGGCGCGCGCGGGTGGATGTCGCGAAAGGCGGTGACGCGCTCGTCGCGGTATACGATGCTCGCCGGCAGCTCGCCGCTGACGATTCGCTCGAAGAGTGTCGGCATGATGGCACTGCTTGTTCGGTGTGGAGTGCCGGCCAGCTTAAGATATCGTCGTGACGGAGCACAACTGCGCTGGATGATGACCCGGCGCTGGAGCATGACACTGACATGGGGCAGCACTGCACGATGGATCGCGACCGGTGAAGCTCACGCTCGAGAGCTTGAGTGCGCGGCTGGCCGAACGACTGCTGCCGGTCTACCTGGTGTCGGGTGACGAACCGCTGCTGGTGGGCGAGGCGGCCGACATCATCCGGGCGCGGGCCCGCCAGCTTGGCTTCGCCGAGCGCGAGGTATTCTTCATCGAGCGCAGCACTGCGGTCTGGGACGACGTACGGCAGGCGGCGCAGTCCCTATCGCTGTTCGCCTCGCGACGCATCGTGGAGATCCGCATGCCCAGCGGCAAGCCCGGCGTAGCAGGGGCGGCGGGGCTGTTGAAGCTGTTGCAAGCTGCGGGCGATGAGCTGCTGGTGCTGATCATCACCGACCGACTCGAGCGCGACACGCAGGCTTGCGAATGGGTGCAGGCGGCGCAGCAGCGCGGCGCGTGGCTGCCGATCTGGCCGGTCGATCGCGCACACCTGCCGCAATGGCTGCGATCGCGATTCGCGGCGGCGGGGCTGTCGGCGGCCGACGATGCGCTGGCACTGCTGGCCGAGCGCAGCGAAGGCAATCTGCTGGCAGCGCGCCAGGAGATCGACAAACTGGCGATGCTATTGCCGCGTGGCACGAAAGTGACGCTGGCCGAGGTTGCGGCCGGCAGCGCCGACAGCGCCAGGTTCGACGTATTTCAGCTGGCCGAGGCGGTGCGCAACGCCGACCCCGCGCGCGCGCTGCGCATCCTCGGCGGCCTGCAGGCGGAAGGCACAGAAGCGCTGCTGGTGCTGTGGTCGCTGGCGAAGGAGCTGCGGGCGCAACAGAGCGGCGCGGCATCGGCTGCGCGCGCGCGGCCACGGCAGCTGCCGTTCGCGCGGCTCGCGATGCGCGCCGGGCGCGTGGACCGCATGGCCAAGGGCTTGAGCGCAGGGGATCCATGGGACGAACTGGCGCTGCTGGCGGTGGAGCTCACCGGCTTGCGCAGCCTGCCGCTGGTGCGACTGGCAGGGCGTTGACCGGCGCGGCTTGCGCAACGCAGCGTCGGCCACCAGACTTGGTGCCGACATGGCAGAACCTATCGGCCTCTTCGGAGGCACCTTCGACCCGATTCACTACGGGCATCTGCGCACCGCGTTCGAGCTACTGCAGGCGCTCAAGCTCGCCCAGGTGCGCTTCCTGCCCACCGGGGATCCGCCGCACCGGGTAGACCCATTGGCGCCGAGCGAGGTGCGACTGCAGATGGTGCGTGCGGCGGTGGCCGGGCAGGCGGGCTTTAGCGTCGATGACCGCGAGATCCTGCGCAGCGGGGTGTCATATTCAATTGATACGCTGACCGAACTGCGGCGTGAATACCCGCAGCGCTCGCTGTGCCTGCTGCTGGGCATGGACGCTTTTCTGGGGGTACCGACCTGGCACCGATGGAGCGAGATATTCGAACTGTGCCACGTGGTGGTCGCGCACCGGCCCGGCTGGAAGGCGCCAATCACCGGACCGCTGGGCGAGGTTATGGTCGACCGCGGCACCGGCAGCGTGCGCGATCTGCATAGTACGGTCGCCGGACGTATCTACGTGCGAGCGGTAACGCAGCTCGAGATCGCGTCCACCGATCTTCGGGCCTTGATTATGTCCGGCCAGGACCTGCGCTACCTGGTGCCGGACGCAGTGCGCGACCTCATTGCGCGCACCGGGTGCTATGCTGGCCGTAATCGATAGGGAGGCTGAACCAACGCGCATGACCACACTCGCTCGCCCGCGCCGCGCACCGCGACGCAAGTCAGTGCTCGAAAAACTCGTGCTCGCGGCGCTGGATGAGATGAAGGCAGTCAACGTCAAATTGCTGGATGTGCGCGAGCTGACCGATATCGCCGATGCCATGATCGTGGCATCAGGCACCTCCGACCGCCACGTGCGCGCCATCGCGCAGCGGGTGCTGGAAAAAGCCCGCGAAGCGGGGTTGCGGGCGCTGGGAGTCGAAGGCCAGCGCGAGGCTGAATGGGTGCTGGTCGATCTGCAGGATGTGCTGCTACACGTGATGCTGCCGCGGGTACGGGAGTTCTATTCCATCGAACAGCTGTGGGAGGCGCCGTCGCGCACGCCGCGCCGCGCCAGCAGCACGCCGCGCCGCGCCAGCAGCACGCCGCCGCGCCGCCGCGCATCGGCGCGCGCCGCGGTACAGTGAGGCGCCGGGCATGATGCCGTTGCCGCGGCACAGAAGCTGAACCGGCGCGGGCGGTAGCACAGGTCCATGCGACTGCGTCTGATTGCCATCGGCACCCGCATGCCGGATTGGGTGGACACGGCATTCAGCGACTATTGGCGCCGCATGCGCGGCATGTGGAAGCTGGAACTGATCGAACTGCCGACCGCCAGCCGCAGGACCAGTGGCGCCGCCGCGCTGGCGGCGATGTCGGCCGAGGCGCAACGCATCCTGACGCTGCTGGCGCCGCGCGATTTCGTGGTGGCGCTGGATGAGCACGGTACCGAGCGCACTACGCTGGAATTATCCTATTGGCTCGAGCAACGGCGCGCGTCGGGTCAGGATCTGGCGTTTATCATTGGCGGTCCGGACGGCCTATCCGAGGAGGTACTGGCGCGTGGGCATTTTCGCTGGGCGCTGTCACGACTGACGCTGCCGCATGGGCTGGCGCGGGTGGTGCTGGCAGAGCAGATCTATCGGGCCGCGACGCTGCTGGCGGGACACCCTTATCATCGCGAGTAAGGCATCGGGCAGCGGTGCGCACGAGAGTGACGGTGATCGTGCGTGACAAGGTGAGCGTGCCGGTCGTGATCCTGGCATCGGCATCGCCGCGGCGCACCGAATTGCTGCTGCAGATCGGCGTGTCGCATCGCGTGGTGCCGGCCCAGATCGATGAGCGGCGCGCCGCCGGCGAGCCGATCGAGGACTGCGTGCGCCGCCTGGCCAAGAACAAGGCGCTGGAGGTGCAGGTCGCGCTGGCAGCGGTGGCGGGCGCCACCGCGTCGGTGCAGTTCGCGGTGCTGGGCGCGGATACGGCAGTCGTCATCGATGATGATCTGCTTGGCAAGCCGCGCGATCGTGCCGATGCGCTGGCGATGCTGGCGCGGCTGTCGGGGCGCTGGCACCTGGTGCTGTCGGCAGTGGCGCTGGCAAGCGCGAACGGCATGCAATGCACCGTGTCGCGCAGCGAGGTGCGATTGCGGGCGCTGAGCGAGCGCGAATGCGCGCTCTATTGGGACAGCGGCGAGCCGTGCGACAAGGCAGGCGCCTATGCGATCCAGGGCCTGGGCGCGGCCTTTGTCCAGGAACTGCGCGGCAGCTACTCGGGCGTGGTGGGATTGCCGCTGTTCGAGACGGCGCGCCTGCTGGCCGAGGCCGGCGTGCCGCTATGGGGCTCGGCGGCCGGCGTGCGCGCCTGAGAGGTATCGATCGATGGCATCGACAGCATCCACTGAGCCGGTGAAGGTTGCCGCGCTGCAGATGAACTCGGCCGCCGATGTGGCGCTGAATCTCGAGGTGGCCGCGCGTCTGCTGGCACAGGCGCGAGCGGCCGGGGCGCACGTAGCAGTGCTGCCGGAGAATTTTTCGTTCATGGGGCTGCGCGATGCGGACAAGCGCACGATCGCCGAGCCCGACGGCGACGGCCCGGTGCAGCGCTTTCTGTCACAACAGGCGCGCGAGCTGGGGCTGTGGATCGTCGCCGGCACGACACCGATCGTGCAGGAGGCCGCCGGCAGGGTAGCGGCCGCCTGTCTGGTATATGGCGACGACGGTCGCCGCGCGGCGCGCTACGACAAGATGCACCTGTTCGACGTCGATATTCCGGGAAGAACCGAGAGCTACCGCGAGTCGAGGAATACCGCTCCCGGCTCGCGTGCAGTGCTGGTACCGACGCCGGCGGGGCTGCTGGGATTGTCGGTGTGTTATGACGTGCGCTTCCCCGAGCTGTATCGGCAGTTGTCGGCCGCGGGCGCGCAGTGGTTCACGATACCCTCCGCCTTTACCGTGCCAACCGGCCGGGCGCACTGGGAGGCGCTGCTGCGCGCCAGGGCGATCGAGAACCTCAGCTACGTGGTAGCGCCGGCGCAGTGGGGCTGCCATGCCAGCGGCCGCGAGACCTATGGCGACAGCATGATCGTGGACTACTGGGGCACGGTGCTGACGCGCCTCAGCAGTGGCGTCGGCGTGGTGATTGCCGAGCTCGATCTGGCGGCGCAGGCGCAAGCCCGGCGAAATTTTCCCGCCTTGACGCATCGGCTAATGTGAGCGTCAATAGGTCTGCCATGTCAGCTTCCACCACCGCCGTGACGTTTGACGCGCTGCGTTATGTGCGCGAGGGCATCCTTGCGCCCGCCGGCCTCGATGTCGGCCGGGTCGAGCAGGCGCTCGGCCTGGTGCTGGGCTCGGCCGTGGATTGCGCTGACCTGTATTTCCAGCTGTCGCGCGAAGAGAGCTGGGCGCTCGAGGACGGCATCGTCAAGGAAGGCAATTCCAGCATTGAGCAGGGCGTGGGCGTGCGCGCGATGGCGGGCGAGAAAACCGGGTTTGCCTATTCGGACGAGATCATGGCCCCGGCACTGGAAGAGGCGGCGCGGGCCGCTCGCGCCATCGCGGTGGCTGGCGGTGACGGCGCCGTACAGGCGTGGCGGCCGGCGGCGGGACATCAGCTCTACCTGCCGACCGATCCGCTCATCAGTCTGAAAGACGAAGAGAAGATCGCCTGGCTGGAGCGTGTGGATCGCGAGACGCGCCGCATGGATCCGCGCGTCGTGCAGGTGATGGCCAGCGTGTCCGCGGTGCACGAGCTGATCCTGGTGGCCAACAGCCAGGGTGTACTGGCCGGCGATGTGCGGCCGCTGGTGCGAATGAACGTGACGGTGCTGGTGGAACAGAACGGCCGGCGTGAACAGGGCTATGCCGGCTGCGGCGGTCGTTACACCCTCGATGAACTGGTGGCCCGGGATCGGCCGCTGGCGCTGGCGCGCGAGGCGGTGCGCCAGGCGCTGGTCAATCTCGATGCGGTACCGGCGCCGGCCGGAACCATGACCGTGGTACTGGGGCCGGGCTGGCCGGGCGTCTTGCTGCACGAGGCGATCGGTCACGGCCTGGAGGGCGATTTCAATCGCAAAGGCACCTCGGCGTTCAGCAACCGCATCGGCGAGCGCGTCGCAGCCCCGGGTTGCACCGTGGTCGACGATGGCACACTGGCAGCGCGTCGCGGCTCGCTGAACATCGACGACGAGGGTACGCCGACGCAGTGCACGACCCTGATCGAGGACGGCATATTGCGCGGTTACATGCAGGATTCGCTCAACGCCCGGCTCATGGGCGGCCGGTCGACCGGCAATGGCCGGCGCGAATCCTTCGCCCACGTCACCATGCCGCGCATGACCAACACCTACATGCGGCCCGGCCCGTACGATCCTGGTGAGATCCTGGCCTCGGTGAAGCGCGGCATCTATGCGGTGAACTTCGGCGGCGGCCAGGTCGATATCACGTCGGGTAAATTCGTGTTCTCGGCCAGTGAGGCCTATCTGATCGAAAACGGCCGCGTCGGTTCGGCCATCAAGGGCGCCACGCTGGTCGGCAATGGCCCGGACGTACTCACGCGCGTGGGCATGGTCGGCAACGACCTGAAACTCGATGACGGCATCGGCGTCTGCGGCAAGGAAGGCCAGAGCGTGCCGGTCGGCGTCGGTCAGCCGACGTTGCGCATCGATGCACTCACGGTAGGCGGGACGGCCTGACAGCGCCGGCGTCTTTCGGAGAGTGCGTTTGCAATTTTCCAAACCGGTCTACGAAAGCCTGCCCTGGGCTTATGCACTGGCCGGCGTACTGCTGATCGCGATCAGCTACCAGCTGCATTCGGGCGTCCTGTCGGTACTGCTGCTGTTGGCGGGCGTATTGGGACTGGTTGGCGGGGCAGCCATTTGGCTGCGCCGACGCGACTTTCGGGCTACCCACGCCGAGTATTGGTCGCAGGACCGCCACGCTGGCGACGATGTCGATGATGAGTCCTCGCTGTGAAGGGCGGCCACGGCGCCGGTCGCTGCGCTTTAAGGCCCTGGGGGGAAGGAGCCGGAGTAGCGCTGAGGAGCGCTCAGGAGCCCTGACGAGCCCTGGCGAGCCCTGGCGAGCCCTGAGCGGTCTTCAGTTGCCGCCGCCGACCGGATGGTCACCCGATGCCGGGGACGCGCTATGGGCCTCCCCCTGCGCGCGGTGCTGGGCCCGCTCATCGATGTAGAGCAGTTCGTGCTGCCCGATCATCACGACATCACCATCATTCAGGTTGTGGAAGCGCACGCGCTTGGAGCGCATAAAGATGCCGTTGGTGCTGTTGAGGTCCTCAATCACGCAGTTGTGGGCAGTGGTGACGATCTGGCAGTGATGGCGGCTCACGAAGCGGCTCTCGATCTGCAGATCGTTGGCGGACGTACGGCCGATGATCAGGCGGCCCGGATAGAGCGCGCGCTCGCCGACAGTGCGGCCGCCGGCTGCGAGCAGGATGCGCGCCAGTGGCGCGTCGGCCCCATTGTCGGGTCGTGCGCGCGACTCGCCGCTGTGGCCGGGAGCCGCATCGCCGCGCAGGCGCAGCAGGCGCGTGCCGGTACGCGAGGAGTATTCCTGCCACTGCAGTTCGTCGATCGCGGCCGTGACATCGTCGCGCGTGACGGTATCGTGGTTCTTGTTGGCCGCGGCGAGCATCGCGGTATCGCACAGCGTGTTGGTAAGGCGCGGCACGCCGCCGGTGTAGCGAAAAATCAGCTCAAAGGTGTCGCCGGCAAAGATTTCACGGCCCTGGGAACCGGCGACCTCGAGCCGATGCAGGATGTAGGCGCGCATTTCGATGCTGGTGAGTGCCGGTAGATGAAAGCGCAGCCGCACGCGTTGTGCGAGCTGCTCGAGTTCAGGGGCATCGAGCTTGTCGTTGAGCTCGGGTTGCCCGGCGAGAATGATGCGCAGCACCTTTTCCTTCGGCGTCTCGATACCCGACAGCAGCCGCACCTCTTCCAGCACGGTCTGGGTCAGGTTCTGCGCCTCGTCGATTATCAATACCAGCTTGCGGCCGGCGTTGTACTGCTCTACCAGATAGTCATTGAGGGTTGCGAGCAGCTCAGCCTTCTTCATCTTGAATGGCTTGTAGCCAAACTGCACCAGCACCGACTGCAGAAACTCGAGCGAGGACACCTGGGTCTGGTTGATCTGCGCGACGACTACGTCGTTCTGCAGTTCCTGCAGAAAAGTCTCGATCAGCGTGGTCTTGCCGCAGCCGATTTCGCCGGTGATCACGACGAAGCCGTCGGCGAACCACACGGTCGACTCCATGTACGCCTTGGCGCGTGCATGTGCCTTGCTCAAATAGAGGAACTGCGGGTCCGGACTGAGCCGGAACGGAAGTTCCCTGAGTTTGAACAGCTCGAGATTCATTGCTGCGAAATGATACTACGGCCTGAGCGCCAGTTGCGGATACAGCCGTGGCAGCAGCTGTTTGGCGCGCGCCGTGCGTCGCGAAGCAGTCGATTCATTGATAGTGCAATGGCCGAGTTTTCGACCGTGACGTGGTTCCTTGCGATAGTCGTGCCAATGCAGGCCAGGCTCGGCGAGAAAGCTGTGCGCTGCAGGCATGGTGCCGATCAGATTGATCATCGCCGAATGCCCGCGCGGCGCGGTGGCGCCGAGCGGCAACCCGGCGATTGCGCGTACGTGATTCTCGAACTGGCTGGTGACGGCGCCTTCGATGGTCCAGTGTCCCGAGTTGTGGACTCTGGGGGCTATTTCATTCGCCAGCAGGCGTCCACGGTGCACGAAGAATTCGATGGTCAGCACACCGACGTAGTTGAAGTGCTCGAGGAGCTTGTGCAAGGCTCGCTGCGCAGCCCGCGCCAGCGCCGGGGCGATCCACGGGGCGAGCGTCAGGCGCAGGATGCCGTCCACATGGTAATTGCGGTTCAGCGGATAGACGCCGATTTCACCCGCGCGCGTTCGTACCCCAATGATCGACACCTCGTACTCAAACGGCACGAACTCCTCGTACAGCAGCGGCGCGCTGCCGAGCGCGTCCCAAGCCGGTTCAATGTCGGCGCGGCTGCGCAGCACGTACTGACCCTTGCCGTCGTAGCCGAAGCGCCGGGTCTTGAGGACGCCCGGCAGGCCGACACGATCCACAGCGCGCGACAGCGACGCGCGGCTGTCGACCGAGGCAAAGCGCGTGGTGGGGATCGACAGGCGCTCAAAGCATCGCTTCTCGGCGAGCCGGTCCTGTGCAACCGCCAGCGCGCTGAGCGGCGGCGCGATGCGGGTACCGTGCGCGGCGCGGCGCAGCGCCCCGACGCTGATATTTTCCCAATCGAAACTGATGACGTCACTGCGCCGCGCGAGCTCGGCAAGCAGCGTCTCGTCATGGAATTCGCCGGCCAGCAGCGGTGCGATACGCCCCGCCGGCGTATCGGCGCTGCGGTCGAAAAACAGGAAGTCGAGGCCGAGCGGGTAGCCTGCGAGCGCGAGCATCTGGCCGAGTTGGCCGGCGCCCACGATACCTATTGTCATGGACCTGGGGTCCTTGGGTTATGGAGTGCGCGGGTCGGGTTTGGACAGTACCGCTGCGGTCTGCGTCTCGCGCTGATTCTGCAATGCCCGGGCGATCTGCGGGTAGCGCGGCGCAAGTATCGCGGCGGCGAACAGCGCGGCGTTCGTGGCGCCGGCACTACCGATGGCGAAGGTCGCGACCGGCACGCCGGCGGGCATCTGCACCATCGACAGCAGCGAATCGAGGCCGTTGAGGGCGCGCGATTGAACCGGAACGCCCAATACCGGCAGCGTGGTCTTGGCGGCTGCCATGCCGGGCAGGTGCGCCGCGCCGCCTGCTCCTGCGATCAGCACCTCCAGGCCGCGCGCGGCCGCGCCGGCTGCGTATTCGAACAGCAGATCAGGCGTGCGGTGCGCCGAGACTACGCGCGTCTCATGCGAGATCGCGAGATGGGTGAGCATTTCGGCCGCAGCGCTCATCGTCTCCCAGTCGGAGGACGATCCCATGATGATGCCGACGAGGGCTTTCATCGAGGCATTTTAGCATCACCGCTGCGGCAGAACTCCGCCAGTGCACGCTCGATCGGTTCCGCCTCGACCTCACGCATCAGGCGGCCGATGTATTGGCGCTGGCGGGCGAGGGCCGGACCAGTGCGCAGGCGGTGGACCTCGAGGATCGCTTCGAACAGCGGTTCGGGCAAGTGCAGATGCTGCCGCAGCTCGCGCAACTTCGCGGGACGCATCCTGGTCAGCCCGACGCCAAGCTTCTGCAGCGCTTCGGCCCGGCGCTTGCGCGCCGAGCGGCTGGGGCGTTCACAGGCCTCGTCGCCTGCGTCAGCGCCCGCGGCCGAGTCAGCCCCGCCGCCGCTGTCGCGGCTGGCGGCGGTCGATTTTCGCTTGCTCAGAATGGCTCCTTAAGGCCGCTGGTGGGCCGCGGGGCGCTGTTACAATCGGAACTGAAATCATGGCACAGGGCGGGGCCTGGCAATAAGGAACATAGGGATGGCGCAGCAGGTGGTCGCCGTAAGGCCGGTCGATGCCTCGAGGATCGGTGAACTCAAGCAAGTGGTCGCGAGCGCACTGGCCGAGGCCGAGAGCACCGGCGCGAGTCAGGCCGAGGCCGACGTGAGCCTGCAGCGTGGCTTGACGGTGACCGTGCGACTGGGCGAGGTCGATACCATCGAATACCACCGCGATCGCGGCCTGTCGGTCACGGTCTACTTCGGTAAGGCGAAGGGCTCGGCGAGCACCGCCGATCTGCGGCCTTCGGCGGTGCACGAAACGGTGGTCAAGGCCTCGGCGATTGCGCAGCACACCGCTGCGGATCCGTGCGCCGGACTGGCCGACGCAGAAGCGCTGGCGCGCGAGATTCCCGATCTGGATCTTTATCACCACTGGGACATCCAGCCCGAGCAGGCGGTACAGCTGGCGCGCGAATGTGAGGCTGCCGGCCTGGCCTGTGATGCGAGACTGAAGAATTCCGAGGGCGCGACCGTAACGACGCACAGTGGCGTGCGTGTGCACGGCAACAGTCTTGGCTTTCTGGCAGGCTTTCCGAGCACCAGCCATTCGCTCAGCTGCGCGCTGGTGGCGCAGGAGCGCCAGGACATGCAGCGCGATTATTGGTACAGCGTCGCCCGCAATCCGGGCGCGCTCGAATCGGCCAGTTCGATCGGCAAGCGGGCGGCGCAGCGCGCACTGCGGCGCCTGGGGGCGTGCCAGCTGTCGACGCGGCGCGCGCCGGTGCTGTACGCACCGGAGCTGGCACGCGGCATGTTCGCTCATTTCGTCGGCGCCATCAGCGGCACCAGTCAGTATCGGCGCTCCTCGTTCCTGCTCAATGCCGCCGGGCAGGCTGTGTTTCCGTCCTTCCTTAATATCGTCGAGCGTCCGCACCTGCTGCAGGGACTGGCGAGCAGCCCGTTCGATGCCGAGGGCGTAGCGACGCACGAACGCCAGCTGGTGAGTGACGGCGTGTTGCAGGGCTACGTGCTGGGCAGCTACTCGGCGCGCAAACTCGGGCTGAAGACCACCGGTAACGCCGGCGGCATCCACAACCTGCTGGTGAGCTCGGGCGAGACCGGCAGCTTCGATGAGCTGCTGCGCCGCATGGGTAGCGGCCTGTACGTCACCGAGCTGATGGGCCAAGGTGTCAATGCGGTCACCGGCGATTACTCGCGCGGCGCCAGCGGCTTCTGGGTCGAGAACGGCGTGCTCGCGTATCCGGTGCACGAGGTGACGATTGCCGGCAACCTGCGCGTGATGCTGCGCAGTATCGTCGCCGTCGGCAGCGATGTCGACGTGCAAGGCGCCATCCGCACCGGATCGCTGCTGATCGAGGCAATGACAATCGCCGGCGAGTGATCCCGGCAACATTTGCTAACCCCAAGCGCGCTCCGCGACCGATAGGCAAGCAATCGGCTCAGGCCATCAGCTCTCGCGCCGCTGTTCGGCCAGCGGCTGCCGATCGAGCAACTCGCTGAGCATCATGCCCGCGCAGCGCTGTTGCCATGCGCGCTCGAGCTCGGCGCAGAACCGCACTATCACCGGCGGTGTTGCCGTGGCAGTGCGGATCAGGCCGCTGCTTTGCGCGCGCGCCACCATCATTATGGCGACCACGGGGATGTGCGCGATATCGCGCCCGGGCAGCAGCGAATCATCGGCCGCGACGGCGAGAAAGCCCGACGCTTCAAGCGTCGCGCACATGCGGGCGACGGCGATGCCGGAAAAACCCAGCCGCGTCGCCACGACCGGGATCGTCAGGCGTTCGCCGCCGGCGCGATAGCGTTCCGCGACCAGGTACATGATGCCGAGCGCGAGCCGCTCGGTGTCGGCGCAGGACAGGCGCGGCTCATGCAGCCCGACACGCAGGTAGTTTGGATTCTGCGCATAGAATGAGATCTGGGCGCCGATCAGCAGGATGATCCAGTTGAAATAGGTCCACACCAGCGTGGCGATGATGATCGCGAAACCGGCGTAGACGACCGTCAGGCGCGACGAATACAGCACGAATAACGTGAAGAAACGCCCGATCGCGGCCCACAGGATACCGCCGGAGATGCCGCCGGCGAGCGCCGGTCCGAACCGCACGTTGGTGTTCGGCACCACCATGTAGATCAGCGTGAGCAGTCCCGAGGCGATCAGATAGGGGGCGAGAGTCAAAGTCATTGCAACCACGCGCACCATCATCGGCAGCTCGGACAGCGCTCGTACCGGCTCGCTCTCGGCCGCGAGACGCGATAGCCCCACCACCGTGGCCAGCAGTATCGGACCGATAATCAGCAAGGCGACGTACTCGGCCACGCGGCGTCCAAAATTGCGCGGCACGTCCACGTGCCAGACGAAGTTGAACGCGTCCTCGACCTTCTTCATGGTGCTGAGCAGCGTCCAGATCAGCAGCGCAAGACCCACCGAACCGACCAGGCCGCCGCGGACCTTATTGGCAAATTCCATGACGCGGGCCGTGAGCTCGTCGGCGGCGCTGCCCATCGGGGAGAAGAAATCATGCACCAGCGGCTCGAGTACGCCCTGGGCATGGAAGCCCGCGAGGATGCCGAAGCTGAAGGCGAGCAGCGGCACGATGGCAAGTACGCTCGCGTACACCAGGCCGATGGCGTGCAGATTGAGCCTGCCGCCTGCAAGGTCGCGCAGCAGCGCGTACGGATAGCGCGCCATGCGGCGCAGCAGCGCGCCGCTACCCGGCTGTTCGGCCTCGGGACCAAACAGCAGCCGGTCCGGCAGGCCATGTATCCGGGTCCACAGATTCCCGGGAGCGGGGCGTGTATCCGGCGTGGCGCTCATGCGGCTACGGACCGGTGAGCCGGCGCAGTGCTTCGCGATATTTCCCGGCGGTGCGCTCGATGATCTGGCGCGGCAGATGCGGGCCCGGTGCCCGCTTGTTCCAGTCGAGGGTTTCCAGGTAGTCGCGCACGAATTGCTTGTCGAAAGACGGCGGGCTGCTACCAAGCGTCCAGGTGTCGGCCGGCCAGAACCGTGAGGAATCGGGTGTCAGGACCTCGTCGATCAGCGTCAGCCGGCCGAGCCGGTCGACCCCGAATTCGAATTTGGTATCGGCGATGATGATGCCGCGCACGCGCGCGTGTTCGGCCGCAAATTTGTAAAGCGCGAGCGCGGTGTCGCGCACCGCAGCCGCGAGCTCAGCACCGAGCAGCTGTTCGGTGGCGTCGAACGAGATATTCTCATCGTGCTCGCCACGGGCCGCCTTGGTCGCCGGCGTAAAGATCGGTGTCGGCAACGCCTGCGCCTGCTGCAGTCCCGGCGGCAGCGCGATGCCGCAGATGGCGCCGCGGGCGCGATAGTCATTCCAGCCGGAGCCGATCAGGTAGCCGCGCACCACCGCTTCGATCGGCAGCGCACGCAGGCGCCTGACGATCACCGCGCGACCGTCGAGCAGCGCAAGCTCAGCGGGGTCGGTGACCGCGAAGCTCAGCGGCAGGCCGGACAGGTGATTGGGTACGATGTGAGCGGTGCGTGCGAACCAGAACAGCGAGATTTCGTTCAGCACGCGGCCTTTTCCCGGGATCGGATCGGGCAGCACGACATCGAAGGCCGACAGGCGATCGGTCGCGACGATCAGCATTCGATCGTCGTCGAGCGCGTACAGGTCGCGGACTTTGCCGCGATGTAGCCGCATCAGTCCCGCTAGCTCGGTCTCATAGACCGCGGTTTCGGCAACCGTGCCGGGGGTCGTGGCCAAGGCTTGTTACCATACGGGCGCGTCAAGAGGGCGCGCATCTTGCCGCCCACGCGGCGGCGGGGTCAAGCATACGCCGCCGCTGGCGGCAGCATTCGGGGAACCAATGAGCACACTGGGCGGGCGGCGCAATTCATGAACTGGGCAGGCAAGATCATCGGCGGCACGCTCGGGATGCTGGCGCTCGGCCCGGTCGGCGCCGCGCTCGGGGCGTTCATAGGCCACCAGTTCGATACCGGACAGATCAGCCCGGCGATGTTCACCGGCGGCCCGGACCCGAGGCTGGTCAACGAGCTGTTCTTTCCGACCGCGTTTCGGGTCATGGGCCATATCGCCAAGGCCGATGGCCGCGTCACCGAGCAGGAGATCGCCTCGGCGCGCGCCGTCATGTACGCGATGCACCTGCAGCCGGAGCAGATCCAGGCCGCGATCGCCTACTTCACCGAGGGCAAGCAGCCGGGCTTCGACCTCGATGCGGCGCTGGCCCGGCTGCGTTCATCGATCGTGCGCCATCCGGATCTGGCGCAGTTTTTCGTGGAGATCCAGCTGCAGGCATCGCTCGCCGGCAATGGCCTTTCGGAAGTGCCGCGTTCGCGGCTGCAGCGCGTGGCGCTGCTGCTGGGCCTGTCGGCTACCGACTTCGCGCGGCTCGAGAGCCTGCTGCGTTTTCGCCAGGGCGCATCGATGGGGGGAGCCGGCGCTGGTGACGCGGGCGGCACCGGCGGGGCGGGCATGGGTGCCGCGAGCGCCAGCAATGAGCGCATCGCGCAGGCCTATAGCCTGCTCGAGGCCTCGGCGCAGATGTCGGATGAGGATGTCGTGAGGGCGTACCGGCGACAGATGAGCCGCCATCATCCGGACAAGCTCAAGGCCAATGGCCTGCCGCCATCGATGCTCGAGCGCGCCAAGGAGCGCACGCAGCAGATCCAGGCGGCCTACGAGCTGATCCGCGAGCGCCGGGGAATGCGCTAGCCCCTGCCGGCGGGCTGTTAAACTAGCCGCATGTCCAATACCCACTGGATCGCGCCTTCCATTCTGTCAGCCGATTTTGCGCGCCTGGGCGCGGAGGTCGACGCGGTGATCGAAGCCGGCGCCGATCTGATCCACTTCGATGTGATGGACAATCACTACGTGCCGAATCTGACGGTCGGGCCGGTGGTGTGCGAGGCGCTGCATCGCCGGGGCCTTAGCGTTCCGATCGACGTGCATCTGATGGTGCGGCCGGTGGATCGGATCGTGCCGGATTTCGCAGCCGCCGGGGCGAGCTATATCAGTTTTCATCCCGAGGCCACCGAGCACGTGGATCGGACCATTCACCTGATCCGAGAGCATGGTTGCAAGCCCGGACTGGTATTCAATCCGGCCACGCCGCTCGACTGGCTCGACTACACGCTCGATAAGCTGGACCTGGTGCTGCTGATGTCGGTGAACCCGGGCTTTGGCGGGCAGCAGTTCATCGCCGGCGCGCTGCCGAAGATCGCCGCGGTGCGGCGGCGGGTCGCGGCCAGCGGGCGGCCGGTGCGCATTGAAGTGGACGGTGGCATCAAGGTGGATAACATCGCCGCCGCCGCACAGGCCGGCGCCGACATCTTTGTCGCCGGATCGGCCATATTCGGCAGCAGCAACTACGCGGCGACCATCGCGGCGATGCGCACGGCACTCGGCTAGGCGGGCAGCGCGCGCGCGTCAGGCCTCGTCATCGTCCTCGTCATCGTCGGCATCGAACGTCGGCTTGGCGGGGGCGACCGGTCGGTCCTTGGACGGCTTGGCGGGCACGATCACAGGCCGGGTCTTCATCTTCGGGCGGGCGTTGAACACCACGATGGTCTTGCCAGTGGCGCGCAACAGGCCCTGGTCCTCGAGCACTTTCAGCACCCGACCGGCCATCTCGCGTGAGCAGCCGACCAGGCGCGACAGTTCCTGGCGCGACACTTTGATCTGCATGCCCTCCGGGTGTGTCATCGCATCCGGCTCATCGCACAGGCTGGTGATCGCATGGGCGACACGGCCGGTGACATCGACGAATGCCAGATCGCCGAGTTTGCGATTGGTGCGATCCAGGCGGGTCGCGAGCTGCGTGGCAAGCTCGAAGATCAGGCCCGGGCTCTCGGTCGCGACCTGGCGAAAGCGCGGGTAGGTCATTTCGGCGAGCTCGCAGGCATTGCGTGTGCGTACCCAGGCGCTGCGGGTCGGCTGTTCATAGAACAGTCCCATTTCCCCGAAGAACTGGCCCTTGTTGAGGTACGCCAGCACCATCTCATTGCCTTCCTCGTCCTCGATCATCACTTCGACCGAGCCGCTGATGATGTAGTAGAGAACATCAGGCAGGTCCCCGGCATGGATCAGCACGGTCTTGGACGGCACCGTGCGGATGCGGCAATAGCTCAGGAATCGATTGATAGCGGGAATGTCGCTCAGCGGTCTGACATTCTCTTCCATATTTTTATGGCCTTGGTTCAATGATAATTCGATGGCTGCAGCCGGCTTTTTATTACCAATCTGTGCCGGCCGCAAGAGACGCTGCCGCTGCCCTGTGACGGGCGCCCTCAAAACCAGTAAGCACTGCCGGTCATGACGCGCGCGGTAAGTCGCATCAGCGCCGGGATCGGACCGGGCAGCTCGCTCGCCCCGAGGCTGCGTGCAGCCTGCGCGTGCGCGGCCTCATCGGATCGCATCAGCTCGACGATCGCCCGGCTGCGTTGATCGTCGGCGGGCAGGCGATCCAGGTGGCTCGCCAGGTGCCCCTCGACCTGGCGTTCAGTTTCGGTCACGAAGCCCAGACTCAGCCGATCGCCAAACAGCGCTGCGGCCGCGCCGATGACAAAGGACCCCAGGTACCAGATTGGGTTCAGGCGGCTCGGCCGCGAGTCGAGCTCCAGCAGACGGCTCTCGCACCAGGCCAGATGGTCGGTTTCCTCGCTGGCAGCGCGCCGCAGGAATTCGCGGGTGCTGCCGGGCCGGGCCATGGCGGCCTGGCCGCGATACAGGCCCTGGGCGGCAATCTCGCCGGCGTGGTTGACGCGCATCAGGGCTGCCGCGTGGCGCTTTTCGGCCTCAGTAAGCGGGGAGTCGGCCGGTAGAGAAGGGCTGCGGGCGGACTGTGCCGGCGCAAACAGGGTGCGCAACGCCTCGTCCGCCGTTTTTAGCACCGAATCGAGCACATCGCTGGCCAGCATCGGCGCATTATATGTCAGATGGGTGGCGAAGCCCCCGTTCGGGCCCCGGTGGGGATACCGCAGCGGCGCCGCAGCCCCAGGATATGGCAGTTTTGCAAAGCTTGGGGTCCTTGAGTAGACTTCCGCGCCTTTTCAAATTCCATTCCCGGGACGGCCCGCACCGCGGGTACGCAAGTGACATGATGAAGACTGAATTCGCCAAGCCGGCGAGTGTACGCGGCGATTGGTATGTGATTGATGCCAGTGGGAAAACGCTCGGCCGCCTGGCCTCGCGCATCGCGCTGCGGCTCAAGGGTAAGCACAAGGCTGACTACAGCCCGCACGTGAACATGGGCGATCACATTGTGGTGCTGCATGCCGAGAAGATCGCGGTGACCGGCAACAAGCTGGACGACAAGCTGTATCACCACCACACCGGCTACCTGGGCAATCTCAAGACCATCGCCCTCGGCAAGCTGCTGAAGGAGCACCCGGAGCGCGCACTCGAATTCGCGATCAAGGGCATGCTGCCGAAGACCACGCTCGGCCGCAGCATGTTCCGCAAGCTGCACGTATTTGCCGGCGACAAGCATCCGCATACGGCACAGCAGCCGAAACCGCTGGAAATCTGACAGGAATACACGACATGGCAGCGACCCCGAATTATGGTACCGGCCGGCGCAAGAGCGCCGCGGCGCGCGTTTATATGCAGCCCGGTACCGGCCGCATCACGATCAATGAGCGCCCGATCGACGAGTTCTTCGGCCGCGAGACCGGCCGCATGATCGTGCGCCAGCCGCTCGAGGTGGTGCAGCTCACGTCCAAGTTCGACATCAAGGTGCACGTCACCGGCGGCGGCATCACCGGCCAGGCGGGGGCAATCCGGCACGGGATTGCCCGCGCGTTGATTCGTTACGATGAGGCGCTGCGCAAGCCACTGCGTCAGGCCGGCTTCGTTACGCGCGATGCGCGGGAAGTGGAACGCAAGAAGGTCGGTCGCCGCAAAGCTCGTCGCGGCACGCAGTACTCGAAGCGTTGATCCTGCTGGGGGATCGTCTAGTGGTAGGACCGCGGACTCTGACTCCGCTAACCTAGGTTCGAATCCTAGTCCCCCAGCCACCACTCGCTGCCGCTTTGTATAACTTGCAATGGCGCCGGCGAGTCCGGCGCTTCAGATAAATTCCACTCCGCCGGAGGCGCCGATCACCAACAGATCGGCCGGGCGCGCGGCAAACAGTCCGACCGTCACGACCCCGGTGATCTGATTGATGGCCGCCTCGAGCGCCATCGGATCGGCGATCGCCAGATCATGTAGGTCAAGAATGTGATTGCCGTTGTCGGTGGTGGTGCCTTCACGCCACACCGGCCGGCCGCCCAAGCTGGCCAGGCGCCGGGCGACGTAGCAGCGTGCCATCGGGATCACCTCTACCGGTAATGGAAAGCGCCCGAGGGTCTCGACCAGCTTGCTGTCGTCGACGATGCAGACGAAACGATCGGCCGCGGCGGCGATGATCTTCTCGCGCGTCAATGCGGCGCCGCCGCCCTTGATCAGCACACGAGCGCGGGTGGCTTCGTCCGCACCATCGATATAAAGCGGCAGATCGGGCACCTCGTTGAGATCCAGGATCGGCGTGCCGAGGGCGCGCAAGCGCGCGCTGGAGCCTTCGGAACTCGATACCGCGCCGCGCAGCCGCGATGCCCAGCCGTCCGTTCCAAGCAGATCGATGAAGGCGTTGACGGTGGAACCGGTGCCGATGCCGAGGATCATGTCGTCGCGCAACATCGCGAGCGAGGCGCGCGCAGCGTGAAGTTTCTTGATCTGCCCCGCGTCGGCGACTGCTGCGGCTGGCTTTGTCATAGGCTTATCCGACGATCTTGGGCCGGATGCGACAGTGCCCGCTTACGCGGGCACTGTTTGAAGCTTGAGGTACGGCGAGCCAGGAACAATTCCGAGCCCGCCGTATATGAAGGCCTTACTTCTTTTTCGAAGCTTTCTTTTTGGCCTTCTTCTTTGCTTTCGCCATGACTATATCTCCATGTCAGGTTAGTCCGGGGCCCGAGTATATACACGCGTTGCAA
>Ga0210394_10001117_pt1 | contig 45360 bp, 43 predicted proteins | sample IncBWC12MmetaG_FD_160121 | JGI IMG/M metagenome (GOLD analysis project Ga0210394, IMG submission 160121) | Forest soil microbial communities from Barre Woods Harvard Forest LTER site, Petersham, Massachusetts, United States - Inc-BW-C-12-M | ecosystem: Environmental > Terrestrial > Soil >...
TGAAATTCATTCCTTATGGCGACACCGCGACCGTTGCCGGCGCGGTGCAAAGTGCGTCCATATCGCTGGTTCTGCCCGCCGCCGGCTCGTTTGCCACACCGACGCCCGAGGTCTATGTGACGCTGCCGTCGCGTTTCGTGGCCGATCTCGGAGTCAAATACTCGGTCAGCGGCACGGCATTCACTTATATTGGCTCCGGTACGCCATGGGCCGCCGGCACTTACGCTATCTCGCCGAGCGGCACTTATGTCTTTGCCGCCGCTGACGAGAACGCCGGCGTCAGCATTAGTTATCAGTATAGCAGCGCCTCGAGCTTCGTACCGAACGTCACGCCGATCTACAATCTCACCGATGACGACTTCAAGGCGGAGAACAACGAGGATCCGCTGCAGGTTACCCGCTCCGATCCGTATGAAGCCTATAACGTCTGGCGTCTCGAAATCGCGGAACGGGTCAATGCCTACAATCTGACGACGGTTGAATCGCGCGACCAGAACGCGATCGAGCTTTACGGCCTGCGCATCACCTCGACCGTCACGGCGCATGAGATTTGCGATCCCAACGTCGCTTTGATCTCCGGCCAACTCATGGTGCAGCGCGCGGTCTATATCCGCAACACCTATAAGTTCCGGCTATCCTGGGAATATTGCCTGCTTGACCCGATGGATTTGGTGACGGTCAGCGATTTTATCCTCGGTCTGTCGAATGCGCCGATCCGAGTCACCGAAATCGAGGAAGACGAAAACGGATTCCTTCAAATCACGGCTGAGGAGTTTCCACTCGGCACCGCGACAGCAACGCTTTACGCGACCCAAGCGGTCTCGAACAATCCGATCAATCGCAATCTCGCTGCCGATCCAGTCAACCCGCCGATCATTTTTGAGCCGCCATCTGCCCTTGTCGGTCCCACTGCACAGGTGTGGATTGCGGCCTCCGGCGGTTCGGGCGGCGTCGCCGATCCGAATTGGGGCGGCGCCTTCGTCTGGCTGTCGCTCGACGGCTCATCTTATTTCCAAATCGGGACGATCGTTTCGCCAGCGCGGCAGGGCGTGGTCACGGCGGCATTGCCGGCATTCAGCGGCACCAATCCCGATTCAGCCGACACCTTGGCTGTCAATATGGCCGAAAGCGGTGGAGCGCTATCGAGCGGCACCGCGCTCGATGCCCAGCTCACCAATACGCTGTCGATCGTCGATGGCGAACTTCTGTCCTACGAGACGGCGACGCTGACTTCGGCGAACAATTATTCGCTCACCACGATGTATCGCGGCCTCTATGGCACGGCGGCTGCCGCGCATTCGATTGGCGCGGCGTTCACGCGCCTCGACAGCGCGGTCTTCGAATATGACCTGCCGGCGCAATATATCGGGCAGACCCTCTATATCAAGCTGCAAAGCTTCAATGTGTTCGGCGGCGGCGTCCAGGAGCTGTCGAGCTGCACGGCTTATACCTATACGCCGACCGGCGTCGCGATCGACCATCCGGTCGCTCGCGCGCTCCTCGTCTCAACGTCCATGGATTATGGCTTGGTGACCGGAGGCAGCGCCACGTCTGACGACTTCGGTGCCTCGCCCGGTCTGTTCGTCGAACTCGACGTCGATCTCGGCGCCGCATGAGGATGATTGCAGATGACCACAGCGGTTCAGGTTCAATACCGGCGCGGCACGGCAAGCCAGGTCGCGGCCTTCACCGGCGCGCAAGGCGAGCTTGTCGTCGATACCACGAACAATCGCGTCATCGTCCAGGACGGCGTCACGGCGGGAGGCTTTGCCGCGGCCAAGCTCTCTGAGGTTGTCACCAACACACGGACCGCCGTGTCGGATGCGAATTACACCGCGCTCGTTACCGATCGCAACGTCGCCTATACCGCGGTCACGGCGGCGCGCACCGTGACGCTTCCCGCTGCCGCGAGCTACCCGACCGGAACGCGCCTCTCGGTCTTCGACGAGTCAGGATCGTGCTCTGCCGCGAACTCGATCACGGCGGCCACTGCAGGTTCGGATACGATCGACGGAGCGACAAGCGCTATCATTCCGGTGGCGTACGGTTATCTGGCGCTGGAAAGCAACGGCTCGAACAAATGGACCGTTATCGACACCGCTGCATTTAACGGGACCGCGCCGATCTTCGCGCCCCACGGCTCGAATATTCAGTGCGTGGTGGTCGAAGACCTCATCACGTGCTCCGGGGCATCGTCCGTTTCGACCAAGCAAATACCTAATCGTGCAATCGTCCTGGCAGTCTCCGTTTATGTGGTGACGGCAATTACTGGCGCGACATCTTACAATGTCGATGCCACGACGAGCGCAAGCGGCGGCTCCGGCACAAGCGCGGGCCAATTCGGCGCCACTCTCGGCGTCGCCGCCGGATCGAGCAACAGCGGCGTGATCGGCCCGACCGCCTGGTACGCGACCTCCACCATCAAACTCACGGCGCAGGGGTCGAATTTCACCGGCGGCACCGTGCGCGTGGCGATCCAGTACATGCTTTGCGGCGCGCCGACGGGGTGATGACGACCTTCTGAACGCGCCGAGCTAACCGATCCACAAACAACGGGTGACCTGATGCGAGCAATTCTCGCCACGGCGATCTATTGCGTTGCGGCTCTCAGCACCGCCGACGCGCATACCGGGCAGCGTCACCGAAGCGGATCGGCCGCCGAATTGCTCGGCCCCGGCTTGGTGCACATGTTGCAGAGCATGGCCAGGCCGCAGGCTTGGTGCGGCTGGTATATGCGGCAGGTCGAGCAGGTCGCCGATCCCTCCTACAATCGCGCTGCCAATTGGGCACATTACGGGCAGCCGGCGTTTGGCCCCGCGCCAGGCGTCATCGTGGTCTGGCCACACCATGTCGGCGTGATTCGCGGCGGCCCTGACAGCGCCGGCGAGTGGCTCGTCGAATCCGGCAATGACGGCGATGCCGTGCGCACGCGCTTTCGATCGCTGCGCGGCGCAATTGCGCTCCGAACAGCCGGGGGCCGGCAGTGATCGACCTCGCCAAGCTGAAAGCGGCAAATGCCGCGCGCTGGACCGCGATGCACACCGATCCGGCGCTCGGCGCCACGCTCGACCGGGTCGCTGGCTGCCTGATCGATCCTGCCGCGAAGGCGCGGTACGAGACGGTATCCGCGCAAACGGATGTGCCGTGGTTCATCATCGCGGTCATCCATGAACGTGAGGCGTCGCAAAGCTGGGCGGCCAATCTGGCGCAGGGCGACCCGTGGAACGCGGTCTCGGTGCACGTGCCGAAGGGGCAGGGGCCGTTCAAAAGCTGGGAAGACGCCGCGGTCAATGCGCTCTTGCGCTGCGCGCCTTACGCGGCGCATTGGGCCGACTGGTCGATCGGCGGCGCGCTGACGCTGCTCGAAGAATATAACGGTCTCGGCTACGCCATGCGCGGCGTGCCGTCGCCCTACCTCTGGGCCGGCAACAATCAATACAAATCCGGCAAATATATCGCTGACGGCCATTACGACCTGAACGCGATCGATCATCAGCTCGGCTGCGCGGCGCTCTTGGCGCGCATGGCGCTCGCCGATCAATCCGTCAAATTCGAGGGCGCCGCATGAAGGCCTATTGCGAGTGCATCTATGGGCTCGGCGGTTCAATGCTCGATCCGGCCGGCGGCATGGCGACGCTGATGGCAAAGATTGCGGCGCTCGGTGTCATCGTGCCGGCGCAGCCGTGGGACCAAGCGAACATCCAGGCCGTCGCCGATGCGATCAAATCGCACGAGCCTGACGCGCTGCAATTCATCGTCGGCGACAGCTGCGGAGCAAATAAAGCGCCGTGGGTTGCGGCAGCGGTCTCCCCGCGCCAGATCGTCTACATCGCCTGCATTCAGGCCAGCGTCTATTGCCAGACCGGGTGCCCGGATATCCCGGCGAATGTCGGCCAAGCCTTGGTGATCTATTCGGATTACGTGCATACCGGCGGCCTCGGCTGTTACATCCCGATCCTCGCCGCCGGCAACAAGGCCACCAAATACCGGCAATCGTTCGTCCCCGCCGCGCATCCCGACGATTGGGATGTCGCGAACGTGCAGAACCCGATCCTCGCCGACATTCGGCGGATCCTCGACGATGCGGCAGGCCAGGCATGAACACGCTTTGGATTGTTTGGTGGCTTCTGGCCATCGGGCTCTTCGCCGTATTCGAGCGCTATGCCTTCGATCATCCCGACCGCTGCAACACGCTGTCCCGTTTCATGTGGTCGCTCGGCCAGAAATGGCCGCTGTCGATCGCGCTGTTGGGAATGCTGTTCGGCGGTCTGCTCGTTCATTTCTATTGGAATTGGTGTCCGGCGCTGATGCCGGCAGGACAAGGAGGTTAACATGAACTCCGACGAAACGATGAACATGGTGCGTCAGTTTCTTACGCTGGCGTCGGCATTTGCTGCCGGTCTCGGTTGGATCACCAAGGATCAGGCGGCCAGCATCGTCACTGATCTCGGCGTCATTGTCCCGGCCGCCATCGGTCTCGGCAGCGTAGCTTGGTCGATCTACGCGCATTGGAACATGAAGAAGGTGCCGGAGAGCGCTACTGCGGTGGCTCTGCCCGCCGGTCCGCAGCCGGTCGGCGCTTCAGTCACGCCTGGCCTCGTCAAGGTCGTCGGCGCGCTCCTCGTCGGTTTCCTCGTCGGCCTCGCGCTCTATGCGCAGCCCGCCGGTGCGCAGACCACAAATCAGGTGCAGACGGTGCTGGCGCAGATACAGAGCGTCTTGGATCAGTTTATCAATGCTGGAGAGCAATTCGTCAGCGCGGACCTGAACCTTGCCATCGCCGACGCCAAGGCGCAGACGCCTCCGAACACGGCTGCGGTAACATGCTGGCAAACGATCGAGACGCTCAACTTTCAGCCAATCCCGCAAGGGGCCGGATTGGCATACTTTAAGCAGCGCTACCTCGATGCCGCAGCGCAATATGTGGCCCTGAATCAGAATTGCAGCGCCATCGCGCCATTGTTCGTGAAGGCTTACGACGCCTTCATTCAGCAGGCGTCAGGGCTCAGCCTGTAGCCGTGCCCGACGCTACAACCATCACTAGCATTTTGACGGCAAGCCCGATCGCGGCGACCGCGGAAAGTATCGCCACCCGCGCCACCGCGCCGACCGTCGTTATCAATGGCGTGACGGCCCCGGTCACCGGTCACTTCGTCACTATACAGGGCCGGCGACTGCCGTGAGCTATAGGCTTGGCAAAAAGCTGCGACGAGGCGATCGCCTACGTGTTGGAAGAGTGCCTGGTCGCGCAAAAAAGTCCGGAAGGTTTCGACTACGCCGCGCTCCTTCGCGATTTCGCGGCGCTCGGACCAATGAGGATGTTGAGAGGAAGCAATGGCCGGCAAGCTCGATGAAATCAGTCGCGCGATCGGTGCGCTGGAGACGAGCGTCCGGGATCTTAAACGGCGCCTGGAGGAGAGCCGCGAGTTGCAGGCGCGCCAGCATGCCGACAACTCGGCTGCTCTGCGCGAATTGGCGGAAAAGCTCGATCAGCACGCCGTCGCGGTGGCGACGATCCGCCCAACGGTCGCGTCGCTCGAACTGTCGCGCTCGAAACTCGCGACGTGGGCTTCAATCGGGTTAGCCGCCTTCATGATCCTCGGCTGGATCGTGGAAGCGGGCGTGAAGTGGTGCCTGTCGTGGGCGCTGTCGCATTTTCATTAGAAAATATGCGCAGACGAATACAGAAGCCACGCGTCGTGGTGCGCCGCGTGTTCGCCAAGCGGCACAATCTCGAAGACGAGAGCGATCCGCTGTTCGATGAACGCGAACTGGAATTTTGCGGATGTGGGGATGAGAAAGTGAAGCCGCCGGAAGAGTAATCCGGCGCCACGCGTCATACATTATATGTAGATATGTAGCACCGCCCCGCTGGCTTCGGCCGGCGGGGCGCTTTTTTCATTTGGGCTTGGTGCTCAGGCGACCTTGAGCGAATGGCTGGGGAACTAGGATTCGAACCTAGATTGACGGAGTCAGAGTCCGCAGTTCTACCGTTGAACTATTCCCCAATTCGCATGCGCTGCCAGTGATATGGGCGAAAGAAGTCAAGCGCTTCCTCCGGCCGCAAACGCCACTCGCAAACGAAGCGACGGCGTCTTCATCTAGGGCAATTTCGTCGCATTTCCAAGACTCGGAATGGCGCGCCAACAGGGCGCGAATGAGGAGACCAGCGAGGCTGCCGCGGGACTGCAATCGGCGGCGGACGCCGGCTTCGCCGGATTTTGCTCTGCTCGCTACGTAACACTACAGATCATGATTTATACTTGGTGTTATACAGTATAACTCCATAAGTATATGTACTTATTTAGTATAGATTCACCATTCTACATTGCAATTGTTTACTGACTTCGTCGATTCACTTATGCATTTCCGCTCGGGGGACTATTCGATGACCGTAGATGCTTTCGCCGATCGGTTGGCCCTGGTGCGCCAGCGCTTCGTGTCGACGCTTAACGCCAAGATCGACGCCGCCTACGCGTCGATTCCCAAGCTCGGCGGTCCCACGCCGACCGCCGCGTCGGCGGTCGGCGAAACCTACCGCTGCATGCACTGCCTCGTCGGCGTCGGTTCGACGGTCGGCTTTCCGGCGACCGGCCGCGCCGCTCATGACGTCGAAGACACGCTGCGGCCGGCGCAGAACGACCGGCGCGGCCTCTCCGAAGATGAGATTTCGGCCCTCAAAGGACGGCTTCTCGATCTGCGCGCAGCCGCAGAGCGCGAAATCCAATGCTTCAATCGGAGTTTGAAAGTGACGCAGGACTGAAGGGACTGGGGCATGCGTAACTGGGTGGTGTGCTGTTTTGGCGTTGCGTTTGTTTTGTCGACTCAGGCGCAATCTGAAGTACGGTTCCCGCTGCCGCTGCCGCTGCCGCGGCCGGCCCACGCGCCGCATTTTGTTTCCGCCGAACCTCCGGCAAATCCGGCAACGCCGGCGATGCCCGCGCCCGCGCCCGGGCCCATGCCGCAGCCGAGCGGTCCGCTTGCCGAAGTCACGCTTGCCGATATCGGTTTTGTCAACGGCGTGCGTTTAGCCAATCTAGGCGGCCATCGCGAACTGTTCGTGCCGCTGCCGCAGCGTGACGACGTGACGGTCAGCGACCTGGTGCTGGTGCTTGACGACATCAGCGCCTATGAGGCGCGGCGCAATCTCGAAGTGCAGGTCAACGACCGTACCGTGGCCGCCATCATGCTCGATGGCAAAAGCCGCGGCCGCATCGTCCGCATTCCGCTCGGCAAAACCATGCCGAAGGACGGCTATCTGAAGCTTTCGTTCCTTTATTCCGGCGCGGCGACGCTCGATCGCTGCATCGACGTACGCGATGTCGGCGACAGCCTGACTATCCGGCCCGAGACTGCGGTTGAGGTCGATGTCGGTCCCGATGCGCTCGATGTCACTACGACGGCGGCTTTGATGCCGCGTGACGTCGCCATCGTTCTTCCCGGTCGGCGGATCGCGGCAAGCGAAATCGCGACCGCGATCACCGTCGCGAGCGCGCTGATCTCGAGCGGCCGGCGCGTATCGTTCTATCACGGCTATGACGCATTGTCGGAACTCGCTAAGACAGACGAGGCGGGCCGCTGGACACACGGCATTATTCTGGTGGGTCCGCTCGCCGACACTGTCGGCGTCGTCGATTCGCCGGTCACTCGGGTGGCGGGCGATCCTGGCTCGGTTGGCACGATTGCGGCGGTTCGGATCGGCGGCTCGCCGGCGTTACTGGTTTCCGACCGCAGCGTCGATCGCGCCGGCCGTTTGTTCGCGAGTCCTTTGCTCGCAGCCGGCCGTGGCATCGAACAGGCGTCGGTCGGCGACGCTTCGGCACTGTCGCTGCCGACCGAGCGTGTCAGTTTCGATGAACTGCGCGTATCGCCGGAGCAGGCCGAAGTGTTCGGCCGAGCCGATCTGCCTGCCGTCATCGATATGCGCCGCCTGCCGCCGGAAACGCGCCCGGCGCGGCTTTCGCTCGATGTCATGGTGGCGCCCGACGGCGCCGGCGAGAAGGCCGTGGTCAGCGCTTTCGTCAATGAGCGTCTGCTCGGCAGCACCGTCGCCGCAACCGGCGGAGTAACTCATCTCGATTTGCCGTTACCCGAGGGCCTGGTCGGGACCATCGCCAATGTCCGTGTCCTAATTCAGCGCGACAGCGCACAGGGCGATTGCCGCTTCGAGCCGCAAGGCTATCCGGCGCAAATCCTCGGCTCGTCGGCTCTTCTGCTCACACGCGCAGACGGCCCACCGCACGATTTCTCCGATCTCATCTCGCATTTCTCGCAGCAGCTCGAGATTCTGCTGCCGGCATCCGCCGCCGATCGGCCCGATCGCGAGCTCGGCATGATCGCGGAAGTGGCGGCGCAATTGTCGCTGGGTAACGCGCCGCTCACGGTGAATTTCGTCGCCCCCGGCAGCGCGCCGGCGCCGGACGCGCCCTTTATTGCGGTGAGCGACGCGCCGCCTGCAGGCACGACGCCGCGGGTGCACTTCGACCAAGGGCGTGTCGCCGTGACTGATCGCACCGGACGCACATTGCTCGATCTCGGCGGCTTCAGTGGTGGCGCGGTGGCGCAGATCGTAACGGCGGGCGACTATCCCGGCCTGTGGATCAAGCCGCTGTCGCAAGACCAATCCACGCCGGCGCCCGCCGACCTTCGTCTCGATCACGGCGATGTCGCTTTCGTCGATGGCGATGGCGTCGCGCTGGCGATGTCGACCGAGCGCGATACCGTCGTCAATATTTCCTATCCGGATCAAGTGTCGTGGCTGACCGTGGCCGAGCGTTTCCGCTCCTGGATTATCGCAGGCCTCTGGTTGTTCGCGACCGCTGCTCTGCTGTTGACGCTGCAGCGCATGCTCCGTCGCCGGCGCGCCGGCAGGTCCGACTAGGCCATGCCCGAGTAAATCATGCCATTGTCGCCGTCAGATCGCGCGCTCGGCGATCTTTTGGTCGGCCGGCGCATCATCACCCTGCCGCAGCTCGACGAGGCAGTCGATCTGGCGGAAAGGTGGAACGTGCGGCTCGGCGATGCGCTGCTCTCGCGCAACTGGATCGAACCGCGGCTTTACTACGAGACTTACGCGCAGCACTTCGACCTGCCGTTCGTGGATTTGATCCGCGAGCCGCCGGATCGCGAACTGTTGCGGGCGTCGGAGGCCGACCTCTATGCGACCCGCCTGACCATGCCGTGGCGGCGTCGCGACGGCCACCTCTTCATCGCCACTGCCGAGCCGGGACCGGAAACGGTCTTATTCGCGCGCGGCCGCTGGGGTGCCGACATCGAATTCGTCGTGGTCTCGAAGTTCGACATCGTGTTTGCGGTGCAGACAGCGTTCGACGCCGCCTTGTCGCGTCGCGCCGTGCTGGAACTGGCCGAGCTCGACCCGCAAATGTCCGCGCGCACGGTCTTCACGCCGCCGCAGATGTTGGCCTCCTATGGATTGCTGAGTGCGGTTCTCGCGGGATTTGCGTTCGCGCCGCTCGATACACTCATTTTGCTCAATGTCGCAATCAGTATTTTTTATCTCGGCAATTTCATCTTCAAGGGCATTCTGGTCTCGATCGGGGGCGGGCGCTCCGCCGATATTGACGAGACCATCACGGTCGAAGCGCGCGCGCTGCGCACCGAGGATCTGCCGATTTTCACTGTTCTGGTGCCGATGTTCCGTGAGGCCGCGATGCTGCCGCACCTCGCGCAGGCGCTGCGGAATCTCGACTATCCTCTTGGCAAGCTGGACATCAAGATCGTGCTCGAGGCCGACGATGCCGAAACCATCGAAGCGGCGCGCACGCTCGGCCTCGAAGGCGTATTCGAAATCATCATGGTGCCGCGCTCCGAACCGCAAACCAAGCCGAAGGCCTGCAACTTTGCACTGCGCTTCGCTCGCGGAGAATATCTAGTCATCTACGACGCCGAGGATCGGCCCGAGCCCGACCAGCTCCGCAAGGTGGTGGCGACCTTCCGCCGCTCGCCGCCGAATACCGCCTGCCTGCAATGCCGCCTTAATTACTATAACGCGAGCGAAAACTGGCTCACGCGCATGTTCACGCTCGACTATGCGCTTTGGTTTGATCAGGTGCTGCCCGGCCTCGAGCGGCTCGGCATGCCGATCCCGCTCGGCGGCACGTCAAATCATTTTCGCATCGACGTTTTGCGCGAGCTGCACGCCTGGGACCCATTTAACGTTACCGAGGACGCCGATCTCGGCATCCGCATCGGGCAGAAGGGCTATCGCGTCGGCGTGGTCGATTCGACCACGTTCGAGGAGGCGAGCTGCATCACCCAACAATGGATCCGCCAGCGGTCGCGCTGGTTCAAGGGTTACATGCAGACCCTCCTGGTCCACACTAGGCGACCGCTGCATTTCCTGCGCACCGCCGGACCGCTCGGCTTTCTCGGCTTCGTCTTCTTCATCGGCGGCACGGTGCTTGCCGGTCTGCTCAATCCGATTTTTTGGTTGTTCTATGTCATCTGGATTGCCGTGGCGGCCACAAGCTTCAATCCGATCTTTCCCGAGCCCTTGCTGTTCCTGTGCCTGTTCAATCTTCTCGCCGGCAATGGCGTCTTTACCTACCTGATCATGCTGGCGCCGATCCGGCGCGGCTGGCTCGAACTCATCCCGTTCAGCTTTACGCTGTTCGGTTACTGGGCACTGATCTCAGTCGCGGCCTATAGAGGTCTCTGGCAGCTCGTGCGCGATCCCTTCTTCTGGGAAAAGACCCAGCATGGCGTATCGCGACACGCGGCGGTGCAACACTCCGGGACCGGAGGTGCGCCATGAAGCGCGCTCTCGCCGCCGCGCCGATCGCCTCCCTGGTTTTCGTGGTCATCATGGCGCTTGCGGCGGTCGCAGTGCGCAATGGCGTCATCACCGACGACGCATTGCGACTGTGGGCGGGCGCCAGCATGGCCGCGGACGGCGACGTACCGATCGGGCGGATCGTTGCGGCCTATCCGACTCTGCCGTTCCTGAGCAGCACGCTCCTCGCCTGGCTCGCGCCCGCCGACACGCCGGCGTCGGCCCTGGTGGCGGCGGGACTGCTCGCACTCATCGCCGCCTTTTGCTTCCGGGCTTTTCGCAAAGCCGGATTGCCGGCGACCGCCGCCGCCGTCGTCACCCTTTTGATCGCGTTCCATCCGGCGTTGCTTCGCGCGGTCGTGGCCGGGCCGGCCGACATGTTCCTTGCCGCATTCCTCTTGATGCTGTGTCTGGCGCTCTACGACCTGCGTGCGCGCAGCGGCACGTCGGAGGTAATGGCAGTCGGAATTGCGCTCATGGCGCTCGCGTTTTCGCATCCGATGGGCGCAGCGTTCGCCTTTTCGGCCATGCCGTTCCTGGCCTTCGCAGTTAGTCCCATACTGGTTGCCAGCTCGGCGTTGAACGTGATTATCCCGCTGATCTTTCCAATGTTCTTCGCAATCGCCGCCTTCAGTTACGTGTCTTGGGTGTTTCCGGGCAACGGCTGGACGTTCTTTGCGGCCCCCGCCCAGAGCCTGTCGATCTGGACCGCGGGCGTCGCGCGCGTGTTCGGAGACCGGCTCTCCGGCTTTCTGACGCTCGACGCGAGTCTTGCGATGGGCGCGGCGCTTGCCATCGGTGCGCCGCTTGCGGTGGTGATGCTCGCGCGCGTGTATCGGCGGCGATCGCTCGTCGTTCCGGGTGCGGTGTTTGTCGCCGCGGCGATCGTCGCAACCGCGATCAGCACAATGAGCGGCTTTTTCGGCGATCCGACCGCGATCGTCGTCGCGGCTCCGGTTCTCGCGGCGACCGTCGTGATCCGCATACCGGTCGCGCGCGAGCGTCCAGCTCTCGTCATCGGATTGCTCGTGCTCGGATGGCTCGGTGGTTTGATGGGCCTCGTTCTGGTCGACCCGATCACCGTGAACCGTCTGCGCGCCGCCATCGAGCACAGCGGCAACGAACGCATGGACGCTCTTGCCGCGGGGGGTGCCGCTGCTGGACGCGACGGCGTGCTGGCCGATGTCGACAATGCTCCGGCCTTTGTACTCGGGCGCGGCCGCGCCCACGGAATTCTTGGCCCGCAGAGCGAGCCGTTCGCTCTCGCGATGCTGTTCGACCGCATCGACACGCCTTTCGTCGCAGTCCCGGATCCGCAGAGCTATGCCGGCGCCGGAGATCGCCTCGACAAAGCCTTCCCGAATTTATTTCGCGAGGGCGCGCCGGGTTATAGCGTCATATACCAAAATAATACTTGGCGATTGTTTGCTCGCACAAGCGCGCCGCCGGCTCTCAAGAATTAATGTTCGCTCGGTACGATGGAGATAGACAAAACAATATGAGTATAAATACGGAGGCGCCGATGCGGATACTTGTGATCGATGATTCGGAGGACTCGCGCGATCTCACCGAAGGCGCATTGTTGTCCGCGGGCTACACCGACATCGTCACCGCGAGTTCTGGCTGGGAGGCGCTGAAGATATTGGACGTCGGCCGCAATACCGACGACAAGCCGACCATCGATGTTACATTGCTCGACATCGTGATGCCGGAAATGGATGGTGTCGAAGTTTGCGCGCGCATTCGTAACGACCCGCGCTATGCCGACATGCCCATCATTATGGTCACGGCGCTCGACGACATGAATTCGCTCTCCAACGCCTTCGTGGCGGGCGCAACTGATTACGTCACCAAGCCGACCAACCGCATCGAATTGATCGCCCGCGTGCGCTCCGCGCTGCGGCTCAAACAGGAACTCGACCGCCGCCAGGCGAGGGAGCGCGAATTGCTGGCTTTTGTCTCCAATTGGGGCGACAGGCGCGAAAGCTCGTTGATCGACGAAAGCACGGGTCTGCTCAGTAATGAAGCGGCGGAGGCTTATCTCACCGCGGTTTGCGATTGTGAGACCGGCGAGGTGATTTCGGTCCTGGCACTCATGCTCGACCGTTTCGATGCCTTCCGCGCGGCCAAAGGCGACACCGCCGCGCGTAACATGCTGGCGGAGGTCGCGCGCGCGGTGCGCCGGCTCGCCGGCACCATTGGAATCGTGGCGGCGGCGTATCGAAACGGCACCATTATTCTTATCGCGCCCGGGGCCGGAGCGAGGTCGGCGCGCGAGCTCGCCGAGACATTGCGCGCGACGGTATTGAAGCTGCGCCTGCCGACCTCCGAATCAGCGGTTTCCGACTATGTCACCGCGAGCGTGGCGGCGGTCACCGGAGCGGTGAAGCAAGCCATCGATCGCGTCCAGCTGCTGACGCAGGCGATTTCGAGGGTGCAAGACGCCACTGGCGCTGGCGGAGACCGTGTTGTGGCGCTGACGATCTAAAGAATTATCTGACGACGCGATATTTCGGAAGTGATCGTGGGGAAGCGGGAAGACCAGAAGCACGTTGTGATCCCATCACAAACGCGGCGGGACTGGTGTCTGGGTGGGGTAGAGCGTGCTGAAACGCTGCATTGTTGTCGTGCTGTTCGTCATGGCTGCGCCGGCTGCGGCCTTCGCCGGCGCATGGACCTTGCCGCAAGGCACCGGGCAGTGGCTCGCGAGCCTCACTGCCGCCACGTCAACGAATTATTTCGACAGTAATGGTCTCGCTTCTACGCCGCGCTACGACAAGTTCGAAGCGCAGCTCCTCATTGAATACGGCCTTACCGACCGGCTGACCGCCATCGTCGATCCCGGACTGCAGCAAATCGACATCGCCCCGCCGACCGATGCCCAACGCACGGGCCTCGGTTATACCGAATTCGGAGCGCGCTACGGCTTTTTTGAAGACCAAAGTTGGGTACTGTCCGGCCAGGCGACGCTGCGTCTGCCCGGTACTACCGACACGTCGAATCCGGCCGCAATCGGTTATACCGATGTCGAGGCCGATTTCCGCGCCTTGCTCGGGCATAATTTCAAGCTCGGGGACATGCCGGCCTTCTTCGATCTCGAAGTGGCTCAGCGCGAACGCACTGCCGGCTTGCCGAGTGAGTTTCGCGCCGATGCAACGTTAGGGGTGAAGGTGCTGCCGCAATGGTTGCTGCTGGCGCAAAGCTTCAACGTCATCTCCGAAGGCGCCGGCAATACGCTCTATGACGGCGGCAGTTACGAATATTACAAGCTGCAACTGAGCGCGGTTTATTCGCTGACCCCGACTTGGGAGCTGCAGGGCGGTGGTTACACCACCTATGCCGGTCGCAACGCGCTGCAGGAGAACGGCTTGATCTTCGGAGTCTGGCACCAATTCTGAGGAATAGACTCAGCCGCGGTCGCAGCTCCGCGTCCATGCGCATTGCAGAACGCGTTCGGCGGGTTTGCCCTGAACGGTGAAATCGGTATCGGTCAATCCACCGGCATCGGGATCGGTAAACCAGCGCCAGATCAGAATGCCTTCGACCGTTGGGCGATCGAGAATTGTCAGCCAATCGGCGAGTACGTCGGCCTGAAGCGCCGGATCGGCGATGGCGGCGCGTTCCTCCGCGCTCTCCCAAGGCTTTGCCGTGGCGCCTTTGGCGGAACGCAAGCCGAGCTCGGCGATCACCACGGGCTTTCTATAGATCACGTTGAGCCTATCGAGACGGTCGGTTGTCGCGCGCATCGCGGCACGGCGAAAATCGCGATCGTTGTCGCCGCCCAGCGGCGGATAGAGCGACACGCCGATCGCGTCGAGCCGGTCCCAAAACTGCACGATCTCCGCCTCGTCGACATTATGTGCGACGTAAAGCAGGCGGCCGGAAAAAGCGGCGCGTGTCTTGACGATCAGGTCGTTCCATTGGGGCACTAATATAGTTTGCGAAAGCTCGGTGCCGATGGCGAGCGCATCGGCTTTCTCCTCGTCGGCGACTTGTGCGATACGCGTTAGCTCGCGCTGATAGTTAGCGAACCATTGCTGCCAGTCCGCCTCGGAATGCATGACGACAGCGCCAGCCCAGCTCTGCGGCACCCACACATGCGGCTTCACCAGGACAGCGAGGCTCAGCGCGTGAGCTTGCCGGATCGCGGCGCGTAGTTCGTCATCGTCCATGTCCTCGCCACGGACGAGATCGGGACTGTCGGGGTTCGACTGCCACAGGAAGGGGATAACCGCGACCGCCGAAGCGCCGAGCTGTTTGGCCTTGGCAAGCGCCAGGTCGGCCGATGGGCTGCCAAACGGATCCGCCGGCGTCGCAACGACATTAAAGCCGTCAAATCGCCGTTCTGGCATCGGCTCGGAACGGGCGTCCATCCAGGCGATTGTGCCGACGACGATGGTGAGCGCGACGATCGGGCTCGCCCATGACGCCGGTCGCCTCATCTCGTTCGTCGCCCACCGCAGCACTGAGGCGATCGGGTGCACGTTCAGATCCGCTTCAACGCCTGCAGGTGGTTTTGCACCTGCGAGGCGAGAGTCATGGGGTCGAACGGTTTTGAAATCACGCCCTGCGCACCCAGCGAAATGAACCGGTCGACCTCGCGGGCTTGTGCGCGAGCCGTCATGAACACGACGGGAATTTCGGCGGTTTTCGGATTTTTGCGCAGTTGCGTGAGCGTGGTCGGACCGTCCATCCCCGGCATCATCACGTCGAGCAGGATCAGGTACGGCGACCATTCAGCCGCAGTCGCGATCGCTTCGGCACCCGTCGAGCAGGCTCGCACCCGAAAGTCGGGATTAAACGCGAGCGACATGTCGACGATCTCGCGGATATCGGACTCGTCGTCGACGTGAAGTATGCGTGTTTCACTCATCCAAGCGTTCCGGCTGCTTGATCCGCATCGCCGAGAGCGTACTCAGCGCGCCAATCCTGTCGCTACTGCCGGAATGATCGGTTAAAATGAAAACGTATCGAACAAGAATTCGCTACGAACAAATAGCTACGTAGATATCCCTACGTCGCCCTAGCGTCGCGATTTGTCCGGCCGGCGGCTCCTTTTCTGGTCGTTGCGCATCCGCGCGCGCGCCAGCGCCGGCGTTGCTTCGGCCCCGGCGGAACTACGACTCGGCTCGCCAACCGACTTCGTCGCCGCAGCGTTAGTGCGATTTGGGCTGTGCGACATCGGACCCCACCAGTTCGACAGCGTATCGTCGCCCCATACCTTCGGCCGTTGCGGCCGATCCTGATGCCAGGGTCGCGGCTCGAAGAAGCCGAGCTCCTCGTCGTGCATTTGATCCATTTCGCAAAAAAACTCGATTACAACACCATCGGGATTCTCGTGATAAATCGCGATGTTATGCCCGATGATGTGGCGCAGCGGGCCCCAGGTGAGCTTGATATTGCTTTTGGCGAGAAGATCGCCGGCGCGCTTGATGTCGGACCAGTCGCGCACCTCGAAGGCGAGGTGATGGATCGCGGTTTTGGCATCGCGCAGGAAATTCACGGTGTGATGATCGCGGCTGCAGCGCAGGAAGGCGAAAAAATCACCGCGCCAATCGGACACCCGAAATCCCAAAGTATCGCAATAGAATTTTACGATGCCTTGCACGTCCGGGCACTGATAGGCGATGTGGCCGAACTTTAATGGCATCACTCCGGCAAACGTATCGTCATCCGGCGCGAAGCTGCAATCGGAAAATATTTCGAGCGTGGTGCCTTTGGGATCCGCAAAAGCCACCGCCTCGCGAATGCCGGGTGTGATGTCGCTGCGCCGCTCGCTCTTGATGCCGGCTTTTTTCAGCCGCGCAACGATTTCGCCGGGATCGCAGTCAGGTGCGACCTGAAACGAAAGCCGCGGCGCCGCCACGGCGCCGTCGCGCTCGAGCACGATCGCCTCAAGGCCTGCTTTGGTGGCGAGGATCGCGCGATTTTTTTCACGCGCGACAAGGCTTAAGCCTACGATGCGGGTGAAATAATCGACCATCCGCTCGAGATCGGGCGTGGTGAGCGTCGAATGACCGGCGCGCTTGATCTGCAACATGACGTGTCTCCAAAGATTTTGCCGCCTAGGCCTGAGCGCGCACGCGCCGATCGCTCTCGACTGCGCCCAATTCGTGCGCCCGCACGGCGATTTTGAGCTCACCGAGGATGGGGCTCGAGCGGCAGACGATGACGTCGCCCGGCTTTACCGGGCTCACCCCCTCCGGCGTTCCAGTGTAAACCAGATCGCCCGGATAGAGCGTATAGAATTCCGAAGCGAATTCGATCAGGCGCCGGCAGTTATAGATCAACTGGCTGGTATTGCTCTTCTGCCGGACTTTGCCATTGACCTCGATACTGATCGGGATTGAATCCGGGTCAGGGACTTCGTCCGCCGTCGCCATCCACGGGCCGAGCACCGCGTAACCGTCGACCGATTTACGAAAGCTCCGGTCTTCGCGGCCGCGCACCGTCATGTCGAGGCCGAGGCAATAGCCCGCGACATAGTCAAGCGCCTTGGCCTGCGGAATGTCGCTGCCGGCTTTGCCGATCACCATTACCAGCTCGACCTCGTGATCGTTGCGGCGGTCCGGAAAGCGGATCGGGATGCCTTCGGACGGACCGACGAGAGCGGAATTTGCCTTCAAGAACATTCCCGCTTCGAGAATTTTCGAGGATTGCGCGCTCACGATCTGTGAGCCGGGCTGCTGCGAGGCATTTCGCATCTCCTCGATATGCGCCTGGTAATTGGTCGGCGCGCAGGAAAGTTTTGTCGGCCGTGCCACCGGAGCGAGCAACTTCACGTGTGCGATTGGCTTGCCTGGCGCCTTATCCGCCAAGCGCTCGATCCGCTCGCGCCACTGGGGCAGCGCCGCGACGACCGCGTCGCCCTTCATCGCATATGGCGAAGATTTTCGGATTTCCGTCTGCGCTTCGGTGACGTCGTGAACCACATCCCCGCGCACGACTCCCAATCGGTCGTCGTCGTAGCGGCAAAGCTTCATGGTCTTCTCCTTGGCCGTCCCCGGCAATTGCAGCGTTTGTGCGCTTGTGCGAACAGTAGCAAGCAAACCGAGGACGGGCAAAGGAGGAGTGCGGCTTTGCGCGCCTGCGCTGAGCTCAGCGTGTTTCGCGGCGCGAAAATCCGAACGTCACCGTCGAAACGCAAAGAATGCTGACGGCGGCGGACAATAGGAAAACCGCGCGCGGCTGACCATGGTCCATCAGCATGCCGTATATGATCGGGGCGATGCTGGCGCCGATATTGAAGCCGGTACTGACAAATCCGAAGACCAGGCCATAGGCCGTCGGCGGAGTGACCGCGCGCACCAGCATATCGCGCGACGGATAGGTCGCGCCGACACAGAATCCGCTGATTCCCATAAGTAGGATGAGCAGCGCTGGCGAAAAATTGAGAAGTCCGACGAGTGCGGTGACGATTCCGCCCATCGTCAGACCCGACGCGGCGACCGCGGCGTGATGACTGGTGCGTGCGGCGAGGAAGCCGCCGGCCAGCACGCCGACGGCGTTCATGGCAAGGAGCGCCGTCAAGGCCACGTTGGCGATGTCAGTTGACGTGGCGTGCAACGCGCCGAGCGCGACCACGAGATAGGTATTGAGTCCGCCGCCCATGATCGACGTCAAGATGAAATATCCGAGATTGAGCAAGATCGCCGGCGTGATCAAAAGACGCCAGCCGGTATCGATGATATTATTCTTGCGCGCTTTCGCGGCTGCTTTCGCCGCATGCGTCGGGTCCATCGCGGGCTCGGGCTGCGCAATCAGCGCCAAGAGAACGAGAAAGCCGAAGATCGCCGCACCGATATAGGCGCCGCGCCAGCCGAACATACTCTGCATGTAAAGCAACGTCACCGGCGCGATAGCCGAGCCGACCATGCCGGCGAAGGTATGGAACGAGAAAACGTGGCTGAGCCGTTCCGACGGCGCGTGATGTGAAAGCAGCGAATAGTCCGAAGGATGATAGACCGTGTTGCCGAGCCCGGCGACGCCGTACATCGCGATAAAAACCCAATATGAATCCACGATGCCCGCGATCGCAAAGGCGGTACTGCTCAGGGCAAGGCCCACGATCAGCACGACGCGCGCGCCGACGCGATCGACAAGAAATCCGACCGGCGTTTGTAACAGACCCGAGACCACGTTGAAAACCGTCAGCGCCAGCGCCAGTTTGGTATAGCTCACGTCGAAGTCGGCGCGCACGAAAGCTAGCAGCGGCGCCAGCATGAGCATGTAATAATGACTCATCATGTGCGCGCCGCAGACGGCGGCAATCAGCCGCGACTCGGCCGGGCGCATGCGCGAGCGGACAGAAATCGTTTGCGTCATTGCGGCCGGGTCGGCTTCGCGGCCTGCAGTGCCTGCCAGATGCGGTACGGCGTCAACGGCATGTCAACGTGACGGATGCCATGGTCGGCAAGCGCATCGATCACTGCGTTCATCATGGACGTCAGCCCGCCTGCGCAGCCCGCTTCGCCACAGCCTTTGACGCCAAGCGGATTGGTCTTGGTCGGCACCGGGTGATCGCCCAGCACGAACGACGGCACATCCGCCGCGCGCGGCATTGCGTAGTCCATGAATGAGCCGGTCAGCAATTGACCGTTCTCGTCATAGACCGCTTTTTCCATCAGCGCCTGGCCGATGCCCTGCACCACGCCGCCATGCAGCTGGCCGGCCACAATCATCGGATTAACGACGGTACCGAAATCGTTGACGCAGCAATATTTCACCACTTCGACGGCGCCGGTGTCCGGATCAACCTCGACCTCGGAGATGTGGCAGCCGTTGGGGAAGGTCCACGCGCCCGGTCCCTCGCTCACATGCACGACATCGAGAGATTGCGGAGCCTCGGCCGGAATATTGAGGCCGCTATGCAGTTTTTGCGCGAGCTCCATGATCGAGATCGAACGGTCGGTTCCGACAATGACGAATTTTCCGCGCTCGAAAGCGATATCGGACGCGGCGGCTTCGAGCACATAGCCGGCGAGCTGCTTGCCCTTTTCAATGACCTTCGCCGCGCCTTCGACGATCGCTGTACCGCTGTGCATGATCGACTTCGACCCGCCCGAACCGCCACCCACGACGATGCGGTCGCTGTCGCCTTGCACCAGCGTGATCTTGTCGAACGGAATGGCGAGTTGTTGACTTAAAACCTGGGCGAACGGCGAGGCATGGCCCATGCCGAAGTCGAGCGTGCCGGTGGTCAGCGTCACCGTGCCATCGACGTTGAATATGATGCCGGCGGACTCCTTGGCCGGCCCCGCAGTGACCTCAAGGTAATTGCCGATCCCGAAACCGCGCAGCCTACCGCGCTTGCGGCTCTCGCGTTTGCGGCGCGCGAAACCTTTGCTGTCGGCAAGTTCAAGCGCCTGCTTGGTCAGCGCGGCGAAGTCACCGCAGTCATACGTCGCGGCGGACGCCGTCTTATGCGGAAAATCGCGCGGGCTGATTTGATTGCGCCGGCGCAGCGCAAGACGGTCGATGCCCATCTCGGCCGCGGCGGCGTCGATCAACCGCTCCATATAATAATTGCCCTCGGGCCGTCCGGCGCCGCGGTAGGCGGTCACTTGTACGGTGTTGGTGAACACGCATTTGGTCGAAACTTCCATCAGCGGCGTGCGGTACATGCCCTGCATGTTCTTCACCGCATTGGCCGTCCCCATGAACGGCCCGAATGGGGAGAGGAATGCGCCGACGTCGGAAAAGCTCGTCAGCCGGACGGCCAGAAAATTTCCATCGGCATCAAGAGCCAGTTCGCCAACAACATCGGCGGCGCGACCGTGACCGTCGGAGACGAAGCTTCCCGAGCGATCGTCGGTCCATTTCACCGGCCGGCGGAGCGCGCGCGCGGCGTGCAGGAGACAGATGTATTCGGGAAACACCATCGCCTTCATGCCGAACGAGCCGCCGACCTGGCCGGTCAGGATGCGCACGTTCTTGACGTCGACTCCGATGGCGTCGGCGATATTGGCACGCATGCCGAACACGCCCTGCGATCCAGCGTGCAGCGTAAAGCGATCGTCCTCGTATACGCCGACCGCCGCACGCGGCTCCATGCAATTGACCACGAGCCGGCTGTTGGCGAGCTTCAATCGCGTGACATGCGCCGCTTTGGCAAAGGCAGCATCGACCGCCGCGGTGTCGCCGTGGTGAAAGTCGAGCGCAACGTTGCCCGGCACGTCATCATAAATCTGCGGCGCACCGTCGCGGACGCCGGCTTCGGCCGAGGTCACGATCGGCAGCGGCTCGATGTCGACCGTGACGGCTTCGGCGGCGTCCCTTGCTTGCGCTACGGTTTCAGCGACGACGCACGCCACCGGATCGCCGACATAGCGCACTTTGCCGACCGCAAGCGCCTCGCGGCGCGGTTTGCGCAACGGCGTACCGTCGCGATTGGGCAGCGCGACAATGCATTTGAGGTTGCCGTAGCCTTTCATTTCGGCGCTGCTGTAGACGGCGAGCACGCCGGGCATTTTACGCGCCGCCTCCATGCCGATCGAGCGGATCGTGCCGTGGGCGACGGAGCTGCGAACCATGACCATATAGGCCTGGCCGGGTAGGCTGACGTCGTCGGTATAACGTCCCATGCCGCGTAACAGCATCGGATCCTCGACGCGCGGCACCGACTGCCCGATGGCAAATTTCATGGTTGCCAATTCCTCGGCCGTTAATCCATCCGGCCGGCTGTTGGCGGGCTGCTGCAAATTCATGACGATTGAACCCTGTAACGCGTTGTCGCGGTGATAATGGACTTGCCAGACCGCGGCAACTGGGCACGGAACATGGCTCATAGGCGGGCAAAGCACAGTATTGCCCTTAAGGCCGCCCCTGTTAAAGTTTCCCCGATTTAGGCTTGAACAATAGACCGCAGCGGTCGAGCCACAAGGGCTCCGGCGCGGCAGGAAGGCATTGGATGACCGACGAGGCCTCGCCGCAGGGCGACCTCGACGCCAATGAGGCCTCGCGCAATGGCCCTGCGCGTGGTGCTCGCTGGGGTCGCCGAACGCCCTATGGTATTCGCCGCGATGTCCGTCGCGAGGACGGGCGAGCGCCGGTCCAACATCATCCCGGCTCGACCTATGCCGCGCTCGATCTCGGCACCAACAATTGCCGGCTCCTGGTCGCGCGGCCCACCGCCGATGGCTTCCGCGTCGTCGACGCATTCTCCCGCATCATCCGGCTCGGCGAAGGCGTCGCCGCGTCCCGCCGCATCAGCGAAGCGGCGATTACGCGCGCGGTCGAGGCGCTTCAGGTCTGTCGCGACAAGATGCGCGCGCGCGGCGTGATGCGCGCACGGCTGATTGCCACGGCGGCTTGCCGCGCGGCCGAGAACGGCGAGGAATTCCGCAGTCGCGTCGCCAAGGAGGCCGACCTCGAACTGGAAATTATCGATTCCGCCACCGAAGCGAGGCTCGCCGCGACCGGCTGCACCGAGCTATTCGATCCGACGGCAGCCGGTGTCATCCTGTTCGATATCGGCGGTGGATCCTCGGAACTGGTGCGGCTCAAGCAGCGGCCGGGAGACGGCCGGCGCGGGCCGCCTACGCCCGACATCGTCGGCTGGGCATCGCTGCCGGTCGGCGTCGTCACGCTCGCCGAGCGTTACGGCGGCAAGGTCGTATCGCGCGATATCTACGACGCGATGGTGGAAGAGGTCGCCGCTTTCGTCGACAGGTTCGCAGCGGATCACCGCGATCTCGGTGGCTTCCACACACTCGGCACGTCGGGCACGGTGACCACGATCGCCGGCGTGTATTTGCGGCTGCGCCGTTACGATCGCCGGCGGGTCGACGGCTGCTGGCTGTCCGACGACGAAGTCTCGCGGGTGGTTGCCGAGCTGATGGGGATGAGTTTCGACGAACGCGCGGCCAATCCCTGCATCGGCGCCGAACGCGCCGATCTCGTGCTCGCCGGCTGCGCCATCCTCGATGCCATCCGCCGCGCCTTTCCCTGCCCGAGACTTCGTGTCGCCGATCGCGGCCTGCGCGAAGGCATGCTGGTCGAAATGATGCGCGAGGACGGCGTATGGGGAGAAGCGTAAGCGACCATGGCGCGGCTCAAGGACGAGAAACGCCGCACGCTGTCGTCGCGCACCTGGCTCGAACGCCAGCTTAGCGACCCCTATGTGGCGCGCGCCAAGCGCGAGGGTTTCCGCTCCCGCGCCGCTTATAAGCTCGCCGAAATCGACGACAAATATAAAATGCTCAAGCCCGGTGCCCGCGTCGTCGATCTCGGCGCTGCACCCGGCGGCTGGAGCGAGATCGCCGCACGGCGCGTCGGCGCAAAGGGACGCGTGGTCGCCCTCGACTTCCTCGACATGAAGCCGATCCCGGGCGTTGAATTCCTCAAGCTCGATTTTCTCGACGCGGCGGCTCCCGCGCGAGTTAAGGAGATGCTCGCCGGTAAAGCGCAAGGAAAAGTCGATGTCGTGCTTTCCGACATGGCGGCGAACGCAACCGGCCACCGCAAGACCGATCATCTGCGCATCATGGCGCTCGCCGAAGCCGCAGCTTTTTTCGCACGCGACGTGCTCGCCGCCGGCGGCACATTTCTCTGCAAGGTGCTGCAAGGCGGCACTGAGGTCGCGCTGCTTGCCGAACTCAAGCGCGATTTCGAAAGCGTCAAGCACGTCAAGCCGCCGGCGAGCCGCACCGGTTCCGCGGAGCTTTATCTGTTGGCGCGCGGGTTTCGCGGCTGAAACGGGCTCGCTTAGCGCGCCTTACTGGGGACTTCCACCTCGGCCCCGCTCCGCCCGGAAAGCTCAGCGCCGGCGTCCGGCGCGAGCCGGTGGAAGATGAATATCGCACTGGCGGAAAGCAGACTGACGAATAGGAATGCCGGCGGAAAGTCGTTTACGCCCATCGTGGTCGAACCTTTCAAGCGCAGTGTGATCTCGACGACCAGCGCGCCGACGGCGACGCCGGTCGATAGCGACAATTGCTGTGCGGCGGCGACCATCGCGGTGGCGCGGCTCATTTTCGCCGGCTCAATCTCCGCGTAAGCGATGGTGTTGATGCTGGTGAATTGCAGCGACCGGAAGAAACCGCCGGACAAGAGAATGGCGATCATGGCTGCATACGGCATGCCGTGCACGAAAGTGGCGCAGGCGGCGAGAAAGACGCTCGAGATCAGCGCGTTGTACTGTAGCACGTTGCGATAGCCGAAGCGGTTGAGCACGCTGGCGACGGCGGCCTTCATGAACATCGAGCCGAGCGCGGTCGTAAACGTGATCAGTCCCGATTGGAACGGCGTCAGATCGAAGCCGACTTGCAGCAACAGCGGTAGCAAAAACGGCAGCGCGCCGATACCGAGCCGGAACAGAAAGCCGCCGTAGATGCTAGCGCGGAAGGTCGGCAGTTTGAGCAGAGAAAGATCGAGGATCGGCGCCGGCGTGCGATTGGCGTGAATAACATAGGCCACGGACGAGACCGCGCCGCCGCAGAGCAATGCCACGACCATGCTCGTCGGCAGGAAATCGAGCCCCAAGGTCGAAAGGCCGAAGGCAAGACCGGCAATGGCGAGACCGGACAAAACGAATCCGACATAGTCGAACGGGTCAGGCCGGTCGACGTGCACATTGGCGATATAGCGCGTCGCTAACGCGATGCCGACAAGGCCGATCGGCACGTTGATCAGAAAAATCCAATGCCACGAGGCATAGGTGGTGATGAATCCGCCGAGCGGCGGGCCGCAGATCGGGCCAATCAGCGCCGGCATGGTGACGAGCGACATGGCATTGAGGAGCTGTCTTTTATCGATACTGCGCACCATGATGAGGCGTCCGACCGGCGTCATCATCGCGCCGCCCATGCCCTGCAGGATGCGGGCGAACACGAACTCTTCGAGCGAGTGCGAGGCGGCGCAGCCGATCGAGCCGATGACGAACACGCCGATGGCGGTGCGGAATACGTTACGCGCGCCCAAGCGGTCGGCCGTCCAGCCGCTCGCCGGGATGAATATGGCAAGCGACAGCAAGTAGGATGTCACCGCGAGCTTCAAGGCCAATGGATTGGTACCCAACGCCCGCGCAATCGCCGGCAGCGAAGTCGCGATCACCGTCGAGTCCATGTTTTCCATGAACAAGGCGGTCGCGACGATCAATGGGACGATGCGATCGTAGGGAGGTGATTCCATGCGCGGCTATCGGTTGGTGGCGCGCCGGGCTTGCGGCGCGCACGTCGGTATCATGCCAACCGTTTAGCCGCTTCTTGGACCATGCTCACATCGGAATATGTCTTCACGTCGATATCGTCTTTGAGGAACCCGACCTGCTTCTGAAGCTGCAGGTTGCTTTGCAGCGCGCTCAAGTTCGGCATCCCATTCGGGTCGCGATATTGATCCTTGCCGGTGAAGGCCCATTCCATGCGCGCCGGCGGCGCCTTGTTGAGACGCGCGACAATATCGACTGCTTCTTCGTGATTTTTCGGATCGCTGTACCAGCGAATCGCGCGCACCGTGTCCTCGAGGAAATCGACCAGCGCCGCCCGGTTTTGCTGGATGAAAGGCGTGCGCGCCGTCCACATCGTGAGCTGGGTGATGCCGAATGCATCCTTCTGCGTGAACAGGCTGTGCGCCATCGCATTCAGATCGGGATCGAGCGAGAACGGCGGCACGGCGCTGATGAGATCGGCCTTTTTCTCGGCCAGCATCGCGCGCATCGCGGGGAAGGGCGCCTCGACGATGGTGTAGTCGCGGTTGGCTTCGAGCCCGCTCCGGCGCAGCACCGCGCGCATGGCGATGTCGACGGCGCTGCCGATGACGTTGGTGGCGAGCACCTTGCCTTTGAGGTCGGCGACGGTTTTGACCGGACCGTCGTTGAGCACCATGAACTGATTGGTGCCGTAGCCCGCCACGCCGTCCTCGATCTCGTCGCGCACGACGCGCAGATCGTCCATATGCGCGTTCTGGATGGCGAGACCGAATGACGAGAAGGCCAGCGGCCCGATATCGAGTTCGCCGGCGGCGAGTGCGGTGATGACCGGAGGGGTGCCTTCGAAGCGCGTCGCCTCGGCGACGTAGGATTGACCGAAGTGCTGGAGGATGTCCTTTTTCTCCAGCACCAGCGGTGCGAGCGAGGCCGGCACCACCACCCAGCCGAGGCGGATTTTTACCGGCGCGGCCTGTGCGACCCTTGAGGCGCTCGCCGCTGCGAGGGCTGCGCTTGCGGCAATACCGCCGAGGCTGAATTGACGACGATCTATGGACTTTTTCACAGCGATTCCTCCGGCTTTCCGCCCCTATTAGCGCTTGGGGCCTATCAATTGCGGTCAAGGCGTGCTATCGACCGCCGCCAACCCAAAAGCGGGCCATCGAGTCGGGCGAGGGACGTCAGTTCCACTCGTCCGCGAGGCGTCCACCCCGATGCGCTGGCCTGTCATATCGGGCCATGCGGAGTTGGCAATGGCAGCGACTTCAAGAGACCTACCGCGCGAAGCATACACCTTCGATGACGTGCTGTTGAAGCCTGGACTGTCCGACGTTCTGCCGTCGGACGTCGATATTCGCTCGCGCATCACACCCAATATCCTGCTCAATATCCCGATCGTCGCTTCGGCGATGGACACCGTGACCGAAGCGAGTATGGCGATTGCCATGGCGCAGGCCGGCGGCATCGGCGTTCTGCACCGCAATCTCGAACCGGACGCTCAGGCCGCGCAAGTGCGCCAGGTGAAGAAATTCGAATCGGGCATGGTGGTAAATCCCGTGACCATCCATCCCGGCGCGACGCTGGCCGACGCGTTGACGCTGATGCAGGAGCATCACATTTCCGGCATCCCGGTGGTCGAGGGCGGCGGCGGTAACGGCCAAGGCAAAGCACCCGGCAAGCTCGTCGGCATTCTTACCAACCGGGACGTGCGCTTTGCCACCGACAAGCGGCAAAGAGTCTCCGAGCTGATGACCAAGGATCGGCTCGTCACCGTGCGCGAAAGCGTTGACCAGGACGAGGCGAAACGGCTCCTGCACCAGCATCGCATCGAGAAGCTTCTGGTCGTCGACAGCGATTACCGCTGCGTCGGCCTCGTCACCGTGAAGGATATCGAGAAGGCGGTGGCCAATCCCAACGCTTGCAAGGACGAGCAGGGCCGGCTCCGCGTCGCCGCCGCCACCTCGGTGGGCGAAGCCGGTTATGCGCGCAGCGAAAGCTTGATCGATGCCGGTGTCGATCTCGTTGTGGTCGACACCGCGCACGGCCATTCGCGGCGCGTGCTCGATACCGTGACCCGTATCAAGCGCATGTCGAATGCGGTGCAGGTGGTCGCTGGCAACATCGCTACCGCCGAGGGCGCGAAAGCTTTGATCGATGCCGGCGCCGACTCGATCAAGGTCGGCATCGGGCCGGGCTCGATCTGCACCACGCGGATCGTTGCCGGCGTCGGCGTGCCGCAACTCACGGCGATCATGGACGCGGTCGAAGTGGCGAAGCGGGCAAACACGCCGGTGATCGCCGACGGCGGCATCAAATATTCCGGCGACCTCGCCAAGGCCCTCGCTGCCGGCGCCGACTGCGCCATGGTCGGCTCATTGCTCGCCGGCACCGACGAAACGCCGGGCGAAGTGTTTCTCTATCAGGGCCGCTCCTACAAGACTTATCGTGGCATGGGCTCGGTCGGCGCCATGGCGCGCGGCTCCGCCGACCGTTACTTCCAGCAGGAGATCAAAGACACGCTCAAGCTGGTGCCCGAGGGCATCGAAGGCCAGGTGCCCTATAAGGGCCCGGTGGCCAATGTTGTGCACCAGCTCGTCGGCGGTTTGCGCGCGGCAATGGGCTATGTCGGCGCAAAAGATCTCGCCGAGTTTCACGACAAGGCCGAGTTCGTGCGCATCTCCGGCGCCGGATTGCGCGAAAGCCACGTGCACGACGTCACCATCACGCGTGAGAGCCCGAATTATCCAAGCCGGGAATAGATGATAGGTGCGGCTGACCCGTTCGCGAAAATACGTACCGCGACCAATACCCATCGCGGTCGGCACGGCTGCGGCGCCTATCCTTATGACAACGGTCCGCTGCTGGCGGCCCTGGCGGGCGCGGCCAATGCGCGCCGTATCTTGGAATTGGGCACGGCGCTCGGCTACACGGCTTTGTCATTTGCCTCTGGCGCGCCGGACGCCACGGTCGATACCGTGGAGCGCGATCCGGTGCATGTGCAGATCGCGCGGGACAATATCGCCGCCGCGGGCATGGACCATCGCATCACCGTGCATGAGGGCGATTTCGCCGCTGTTTTGCCGACGCTCGATCCCGGCTATGACGTCGCCTTCTTCGATGGGGGAACGCCAATGCCGGCGCTGCATAAAACGTTGCGCGCGCTCCTGCGCACCGGCGGCACGCTGATTACCGCCAACCTCAACCATGGCGGCACGGCCGACACCGTCCGCAAAGCGTTGTTCGACGGAAAATCATGGCGCAGCGCGCTGGTTGACGAAGCCGGCGAGACGGCGATCAGCGTCAAGCTTTAATGCACAGAAAATTTTTCGCCGGAGTAAAGCGATGACCACGCAAGCGATCCTTCTACCGCTCTTTGTCGAGGTGATCCTCACCTTCTTGCTGCTGTTCTGGCTCGCGCCGCTGCGGGCGCGCGATTTCAACGCCGGTATCGCGCGGCCGGACAACATTGCATTGCGCGAACCGAACTGGTCGCCGCGTGCGCTGCAAGTCGGATATTCGTACAGCAATCAGTTCGAGCTTCCCGTCCTGTTTTACGTTCTGACGATTCTTGCCTACGTCACGCATCTCGCAGGCCTGTTGTTCGTGGTGCTGGCCTGGATATTCGTGATCTTCCGCATTCTCCAGGCCTACGTGCATGTGACAAACAATAACGTTCGCGTGCGCGGTGCATTTTTCGGCGTTGCGGCTATTGCGCTCGCGATCAATTGGGCGATCTACATCATCGACGTGCTGACGTTGCCGCGGCCAATGTAGGGAGAAGCCATGCCGCTCGATTTTTGCCATCCCACCGCTCCGCACAAGAAGCTTCGACTGCCGGAGTGGTACGTCTCCAGCCTGATGATGGATCGCGCTCTCGATGCGATCTGCCGGCGCGTGAAGAAATTCGACCGCAAGCACGATATTCCTTATCTTGCGGGCTACAGCCTCGACGGCAAGATCATCTATATCGATCGTCACATGCCGCGGAGCTTAAAATTCCGCGGCCGCACGATCGACACTGATCGGTTCCTCGTCCTGCACGAGGAAGTCGAGAAGACGCTGATCGATCAGCTCGGGCTGCATTATCTTCATGCGCATCAGATCGCGACGCGCGCCGAGGAGGCAGCCGTGCGTGCCGCCGGAATCGAATGGCGCGCCTATGACCGGTTCATGCAGAAGCATGTCAAAAGCATCGGCGATGAACGTCTCAAGAAGGTGCCGAAGGATCTCGATCTCAGACCCTATCGCGACGAGCACGACGACGATTTGCTGCGGCGCATGCTGGCGAGCGTCAAAGTCGGCAAAGCGCCTAAAGGCATTCATGTGCACGATCTCGCGGAGGCGATACAGGAATTGCGTCGGCACGTGCGGCGGCATGAGACGCCCGGTGGTCAGCGCGCTGCCGCCATCAAGCGCAAGATGAGATAATTGTTGTTCGTTCCGGCTGCGCAAGTTTTGTCATGATCCCCTCGGCCCGCCTTTCCGCCGCGATCGAAGTGTTCGCCGACATCGAGACGCGGCGTCGCCCGGCCGCCGATGCGCTCAAGGATTGGGGCCTGTCGCATCGTTTCGCCGGCTCGTCTGATCGCGCCGCCATTGCCGGCCTCGTCTATGACGCGCTGCGCCGGAAATCCTCGTCCACATGGCTTATGGGCGAAGCGAACCCACGCGCGGTGCTGATCGGCGCGCTGCATCGCGAGCGTGGGCTCGATGTCGCGGCGATCGAGGCGCTGTGCAACGGGGCGCGCTATGCGCCCGCGCCGTTGACGGATACGGAGACGGCCGCGCTCGCGCGGGGTACTCTCGTCGGTGCGCCCGCCCACATTGAGGGCGACTATCCGGATTGGCTCGATCCCTACTTGGCGCGCGCCTTCGGCGAGGAGCGGGCCGCCGAAGGCGCAGCGCTCGCAAGCCGGGCGCCGCTCGATTTGCGCGTCAACACGCTTGCCGCCGAGCGCGACGAAGTACTGTCCAAACTCGCGCATCTTCATGTCGAGCCGACGCGATGGTCGCCCGTCGGGCTTCGCATAGGGCTCGCGGCCGACGCCAAGAGTCCGGCGATCCATGCCGAGCCGCTTTTTCTTAAGGGTCAAATCGAAGTTCAGGATGAGGGATCGCAGCTCGCCGCATTGTTGGCCGGTGCTAGACCCGGCGAACAGGTTATCGATCTTTGCGCCGGCGCCGGCGGCAAGACACTGGCGCTGGCCGCCGCGATGGAGAACCGCGGCCAAATCTATGCAACCGACACCGATAAGCGCCGGCTCGCGGCGATCCATGAGCGCCTCGCCCGCTCCGCCGCACGCAATGTCCAGGTCCGCACGCCGAAGAGCGTAGGCGACGCGATTGCCGATCTTGCCGGACGCGCCGATCTCGTGCTGATCGATGCGCCGTGCACCGGCACCGGCACTTGGCGCCGCAATCCCGATGCCAAGTGGCGCATTCGCCCGGGTGCGCTCAACGAGCGTAACAAGCAGCAGGAAGCCGCGCTGGAGCGCGCCGCCGCTCTGGTCAAGCCGGGCGGCCGCATCGCCTACGTCACCTGTTCGGTGCTGGCGGAGGAGAACGGCGATCAAGTCCGTGCATTTACCGGCCGCCATGGCGATTTTTTCGTGGAAAAGCCTGCGAACGTCATCAACGTGCTGGGGGAGCGCGCCTTTCTTTTTGCCCGCGCGGTGCTTATCTCGGACGAAGGTTTGCTGATGACGCCGCGGCGGACCGATACCGACGGGTTTTTCGTCAGCATGCTCCGGCGTTCCGCATGAATCCGGTCGCAAAATCTCGACAGGACGCAGCGGCCGCCATAAAACCCGCCATGACACATCAAGATTCGGAATCCCACGACAAGATTCTCATCGTCGATTTCGGCTCGCAGGTGACCCAGCTCATCGCCCGGCGCGTGCGCGAGGAGAAAGTCTATTGCGAGATCGTGCCGTTCCAAAAGGCTGAAAGTGCGTTTCGCGAGATGAAGCCGAAAGGCGTCATCCTCTCCGGCGGTCCGGCGTCCGTGCTCGACAAAGACGCGCCCCTCGCGCCCACGGCGATTTATCAGGCCGGCGTGCCGGTGCTCGGCATCTGCTACGGCGAACAGGCGATGGCGGCCCAGCTCGGCGGCAAGGTCGAGGGCGGTCATCATCGCGAATTCGGCCGCGCCGAGATCGAGGTGACGACGTCGTCCGCGCTCACTGATGGAGTCTGGCAGGTCGGGCAGCGCTATCCGGTCTGGATGAGCCACGGCGACCGCGTCACTAAGCTGCCCACGGGTTTTATCGCGACCGGCACTTCGGCCAACGCGCCGATCGCCATGATCGCCGACGACAAACGGAAATTCTACGCGACGCAATTCCACCTCGAAGTCATGCACACGCCGCACGGCGCCGCCATCCTGCGTAATTTCGTGCGCAAGATCGCCGGCTGCGCCGGCGACTGGACCATGCGCGCGTTCAAGCTGGAAGCGATCGAGAAGATCCGCCGCCAGGTCGGCAAGGGCAGGGTGATCTGCGGGCTGTCCGGCGGCGTCGATTCCGCCGTGGCCGCCATGCTCATTCACGAGGCGATCGGCGAGCAGCTGACCTGCGTTTTCGTCGATCACGGACTCCTTCGGCTCGCCGAAGCGGAAAAGGTCGTGGCGCTGTTCCGCGGCCACTATAACATCCCGCTGGTTCATGTCGACGCCGCCGACACTTTCCTTAAAGCGCTCGCCGGCGTCGACGATCCGGAAGCGAAGCGCAAGACCATCGGCAAATTGTTCATCGACGTCTTCGAGGCTGAGGCCAAGAAGATCGGTGGCGCTGAGTTCTTGGCGCAAGGCACGCTTTATCCCGACGTGATCGAGAGCGTGTCGTTCACCGGCGGGCCCTCGGTGACGATCAAGTCGCATCACAATGTCGGCGGCTTGCCCGAGCGGATGAATATGAAGCTCGTCGAGCCGTTGCGGGAACTGTTCAAGGACGAGGTGCGCGCGCTCGGCCGCGAGCTTGACCTGCCCGATGCCTTTGTCGGCCGCCATCCATTCCCCGGTCCCGGTCTCGCCATCCGTTGTCCCGGCGCCATCACCCGCGAGAAGCTCGAGATTTTGCGGCTCGCCGACGACGTCTTCATCGAGGAAATTCGCCGCGCCGGCCTGTACGACGACATCTGGCAAGCCTTCGCGGTACTGTTGCCGGTGCGCACCGTCGGCGTCATGGGCGACTTCCGCACTTACGATTATGTGGTGGGCTTGCGCGCGGTGACGTCGACCGACGGCATGACGGCGGATTTCTATCCGTTCGACATGGCCTTCATCGGCGCGGTGGCGACCCGCATCATCAACGAGGTCAAAGGCGTCAACCGCGTGGTTTATGACGTGACGAGCAAGCCGCCCGGGACGATCGAGTGGGAGTGACTGCGTTGCCCATCACCATCTACGGCATCAAGAATTGCGACACGATGAAGAAAGCGCGCGCCTGGCTCGACAAGCACGGCGTCGATTATGCGTTTCACGATTACAAGACGGCCGGCATCGAGCGTGAGCGGCTGAAGCGATGGGAAAATAAGGTCGGCTGGGAGACATTGCTCAATCGCGCCGGCACGACCTTCCGCAAGCTGCCGGATAAGGACAAGGCCGGCGTCAATGCCAAGAAGGCGATCGCGCTGATGTTGGCCCAACCGTCGATGATCGAGCGGCCGGTTCTCGAGCTCGGCGGCGGCAAGCTCGTGGTCGGGTTCCAGCCGGACATTTACGGCGAGGCGGTTTCCACGAGCGGATAAACGCCGGGCGCTCGCGTCTAATTGATCTTGATATTGGCCGCCTCGATCACCGGCGTCCAGCGCGCGATGTCGGCGTCGATCCGCGCCCGGAACTCGGCAGGCGTGCCGGGTATCGGCTCCATCAATTGCGTCGCGAGCTTTTCGCGAACTGCGCGCAAGGTGAGGACATCGCCCACCAGCGTTCCGATGCGTTCGATCGTCGCCTGCGGCAGCCCAGCCGGCCCAATCAGGCCACTCCACGCGTCGGCTTCGACATCGATGCCAGATTCCTTCAACGTCGGTACGCCCGGCAGCAGCGCCGAGCGGTCAGCGGTGGAGACGGCGAGCAGCTTTATGGCGCCGCCGCCGAGCTGCGGCACGATCGATATCGCCGGCAAACAGACCATCTGCACGTCGTTGCGCATCAGCGCCTGGATCGCTTGCGGCGAGGACGAGTAGGGCACATGCACGAGCTTGGTTCCGCTCTTGAGCGCGATCGCTTCCATGGCGAGCTGCGACAGCGATCCGGTGCCGATCGACCCGTAAGAGTACTTGCCGGGATTGCGCCTGATCAGGTCGATGAGCTCCCCCGCATTGTAGACGCCGAGGCTGGAATTGACCGCGAGCGCGCTTGGTTGCGTCACCAGCAGGGTGATGAGCGCGAGATCCTTCTTCGGATCGTAGGGCAGGTTGCTGAACAGCAGCGTGTTGATGGCAAGCGGGCCACCAATGCTGACGCCGATTGTCGCGCCGTCGGGGGCGGCCTTTGCCACGACGTCGGTGCCGGTATTGCCACTGGCGCCGGGTCTATTTTCGACAATAAAAGTCTGTTTGAGCTTGTCTTGCAGGTTCTCGGTAATCAGGCGCGCCACGAGATCGGGTGTTGCCCCCGCAGCGAACGGCACGATGATCCGCACCGGCTTGGTTGGCCAATCCTGCGCGGCGGCCGAAAGCGTGCTGAAGAGCACGGCCAACAGCACCACGACGCCTCGTTTCATGCCATTCTCCTGCGCTTTCCCGCCAGCCTTCGCACGACGTATCATGGCGCAAGATCACAGGCAAAGTGGAGATCCAACCGTGCGCGCCACGACGAAATTGAGGGCATTGTTGAGTTCGGGCCGCATCGCAGTCGCGCCAGGCGCTTTTGACGGCCTCTCGGCGCGGCTTGTCGAACAGGCCGGCTTTCCGGCGATTTACGCCAGCGGTGGCGCCATCGCGCGCTCGGCCGGAGTGCCGGATCTCGGGCTATTGCCGATGAGCACGATCGTCGACCGGCTCGCTTCGATGGTGGACGCCGTTGCGGCGCCGCTCATTGCCGACGCCGATACCGGTTACGGCAACGCGCTCAATGCCCAAGCCGCGGCGCGCGCTTTCGAACGTGCCGGCGTCGCCGCTTTTCATCTCGAGGATCAGACCTTCCCGAAGAAGTGCGGTCATTACGACGACAAGAGCCTCGTGCCGGTGGCTGAGATGGTGCAGAAGCTCAAAGCCGTGCGCGATGCTTTGCATGATCCCGACTTCATTCTCATCGCGCGGACGGACGCCATCGCCGTCGAAGGATTCTCCGCCGCCATCGATCGCGCGTCCGCCTATCTTGAGGCCGGCGCCGACATGAGCTTCGTGGAAGCGCCAACCTCGGAAGACGAAATTGCCGAAGTTGCAAAACGCCTGCCGGGTTGGAAGCTCATCAACATGTTCGAGGGCGGCAAGACGCCACTCCTCCCGGTGCCGCGGCTCGAAGCACTGGGCTATCAGGTCGTCATCATCCCGAGCGATACCCAGCGCGCCGCCATCAAGGCCATGCAGCGCGTGCTCGCCGCAATCGCGCGTGACGGCAGCGCTGCGTCAATGCGTAGCGATATGGCCTCGTTCAAGGAGCGCGAAGCCCTCGTCGATACCGCGGCCTATCTCGACCGCGGCAAGCAATACGGTTCATGAGCGTTCAGGAACTTCAAATCCACCGTACTAACCGTCATTGACAATAAGAGCGCGCTCGCCATGATCGCGGCCCTGACGTGACAGGCGAGGAGCCTATCATGGGACTTGCGGAAGAAATCCTCGGTCTTGTTGTCTTTCTCGGCGCGCATGTCTTCGTGACGATGCGCGACCGGCGCGCGGCGCTGGTCGCCCAGATCGGCGAATGGCCTTATCGCGGCCTGTTCTCCGTGGTGTCGATCGTCGGCGTCCTCCTCATCGCCTACGGCTTTGCCAACTACCGCGCCGCCGGCATGATTTTAGTGTGGAATCCGCCAGCCTGGACGCGCCACATCGTGGTGATCCTGATGTGGCCCGCCAGCATCATGGTCGCCGCCGCCTACATTCCCGGCAATATCAAACGCGTGCTCAAGCACCCGATGCTGGTCGGGGTCAAAACCTGGGCGTTCGCGCATCTGTGCGCCAATGGTGATCTCGGCGGCATGATCCTGTTCGGCGCGGTGCTGGCTTGGGCGGTGTATGACCGCATCACGTTGAAACGCCGCGCCGATCCGGGCGCACCGCCAATTCCGGTGGGTGGCGCCAAAAACGATATCATCGCCATCGTCGTCGGCACCATCATCTATCTGGCGCTCGGATTCGTATTCCACCCGATCGTCATCGGCGTACCGGCGTTCGGAACGCCGGCGCTTGGACATTGACGATGTCGGTGCAAGACGAAATTCGGCGGCTGACCGCGCCCGACATCCGCGCTCGCAAGGGCGGCGAGCCGATCGTGTGCCTGACCTCCTATCACGCGCACACGGCGCGGCTCGTCGACGTTTATTGCGACGTCATTCTTGTCGGCGACTCGCTCGGCATGGTGATGCACGGTCTTGAAACCACGGTCCCGGTCACGCTCGACATGATGATCCTGCAGGGGCATGCCGTGATGCGCGGCTCCAAGCGGGCATTGGTGGTCGTCGACATGCCATTCGGCTCCTACGAAGCATCGAAGGAGCAAGCTTTCGTTTCCGCGGCGCGGGTGATGAAGGAAACCGGCTGCGGCGCGATCAAGATCGAAGGTGGGCGGCGGATGGAAGAGACCATCGCCTTTCTGGTCGAGCGCGGCGTGCCCGTCATGGGCCATGTCGGCCTGACGCCGCAGGCGATCAACACGATCGGCTCGTTTCGCGCGCAGGGCCGCGATGAGAGCGACTGGGCGCCGATCGAAGCCGATGCACGCGCGGTGGCGGAGGCTGGTGCGTTTGCCGTCGTGCTCGAAGCGATTGCCGAGCCGCTCGGGCGCCGCATTACGGCGCAGGTTATAATCCCGACGATCGGCATCGGCGCCAGCGTCGCCTGCGACGGCCAAATTCTGGTGCTGGAGGATATGCTCGGATTGTCGCCGCGGGTGCCGAAATTCGTCAAACGCTTCGGCGATCTGGGCCCCTCGATCGAGCAGGCGATCAAAAGCTATGCCCAGGAAGTCCGGACGCGCACCTTTCCCGGGCCGGACCACGTCTACCCCATGCGCAAGCCCCGCGTGGAGTCCGCCGTGACCAAGCTCCGTGAGCGTGGTAAAGGCCCGTCGCGGGCTTGAAGGGTCTAAATCATGCGGAATGGTCACCGGCGTGGCGGCGCGTTTTGCCTTGCTCGCGCCACATCATTAAACTAATTGCGACAAGGCGTTACGGCCGCCGACCGGGCGCCAAGTGAACGGATTTTTGATTTCGTCCAGGTTCCGCTCGAAAAGTGGGCTTTTTTCCGAGCCGGAACCGGCGCGAGTTTTCCGGGCCCACATTTTCCGGGCAAATGCAATGAGTGCTGGGGCTGAGGCTGGGGACGGGTTGCGTGACCGACATATTCAATGAAGTCGACGAGGAAGTCCGCCGCGAACAGCTCAAGAAGCTGTGGGAGCGCTACGGTAATCACCTCATCGCGCTCTGCATTGTGATTGTCGCGGGTGTCGGCGCCTGGCGCGGCTACGAATGGTGGCAAGGCAAGCAGGCGGCGCAATCCGGCGCCGCGTTCGAACAGGCCGTCGAGCTCGCGGAAGGCGGCAAGCATCAGGAGGCCGAAGCGGCCTTCGCCAAGCTCGCCACCGACGGTACGGCCGGTTATCGCGTCCTCGCGCGGCTACGCGAAGCCGCCCAACTTGCTCCGACCGACCGCAAGGCCGCCGTTCAGGCATATGACGAAATCGCGGCCGACCAAAATGCCGGACAGGTGATCCGGGACTTGGCGACGGTGCGCGCCGGCTATTTGCTGGTCGATACGGCGCCTTACTCCGAGCTTCTTGCCCGACTTGAGCCGCTGACGGCTGCAGATCGCACGTTTCGCCACACCGCGCGCGAGATTTTGGCGCTCTCCGCCTGGAAGTCCAGCGACATGACGGCGGCGCGGAAGTGGACCGACATGATCATGAGCGATCCGCAGACGCCGGCGGGAACGCGCAGCCGCGCCGAAGTTCTGAGCGAGCTCATCGCGGCGAGCAACAAGGGCTGAGCGGATGCCGATGCGGTACAACTCTCCGCTGCTTCGCGCCCCCTTGGCGTTCGCGCTTTTGCTCGTGCTCGCGGCCTGCACCCCCGGCGGTCAGTTTGATCCGACGCAGATTTTCAATTCGGACATGTTCGACAGTAAGACGAAGCTGACGGGTCAGCGCGAACCCCTATTTCCCAATGGCGTTCCGGGCACGACCACCGGCGTGCCGGCGGATCTGGTGAAGGGCTATCAGCCACCGCCCGATCAGTCGGCTGTCGACGCCGATGCGGTCGGCGCGCCGCCTCCGGCTGCAGCAGCAAAGCCCGAGGCGAAGCCGAAACCGAAGCCAAAACCGTCAGTCGCAGTCGCACGGCGCCCGAAGCAAAATGCGGTGGGGGTCGAAACACCGCCGCCGTCGACGCCGACGCGGATCGATATCGGTGCGTCGGGCGCCCCTGCGCAACAGCCTGCACAAACGGCTTGGCCGGCGCCGCCGCCAACCGCGCCGTCGCAGCAGGCGGGACAATATGCCTGGCCGGCTCCGCCGCAAACCGCGCCGGCTTCGCCGCAAACCGCGCCGGCTTCGCCGCAAACCGCGCCGGCTTCGCAAGCGGGTCAGTCATCGCAGTCGATCTGGCCAAATCCTCCGGCGACCGGCACATCTTCTCAATAGTCCCGGGGCTCGATGCGTACGCGGCCGTGGGTACGGCCGCGCCGGCCTGAAAACGCGTCACTTGATTTCCACTGCGCGTCCGCCGCGCCGGTCTGGATAGGATGATATGCAGCTATTCTTGTCGAAGCCCTGACCATGTCCTTCACCGTCGTCATTGTCGGCCGGCCGAATGTCGGCAAATCGACGCTGTTCAATCGGCTTGTCGGCCGCCGTCTTGCGCTGGTCGACGATCAACCGGGCGTTACGCGCGACCGGCGAGAAGGTGACGCGAAGCTCGGCGATCTTGCTTTCAAAGTGATCGACACTGCCGGCCTCGAAGCCGCCGAGCGGGAAAGCCTGTCGGAGCGAATGCAGGCGCAGACCGCAGCGGCGATCGGGCTGGCGGACGCGGTTCTCTTCCTCGTCGATGCGCGGGCTGGCGCAACGGCGGAGGATCGCGCCTTCGCCAATCTCGTGCGCAAGTCAGGCAAGCCCGCGATCCTGGTCGCCAATAAAAGCGAAGGGCGCGCCGGCGAGGCGGGCGCGCTCGAAGCTTATGCGCTCGGTCTCGGCGAACCCATCGCGATCAGTGCCGAGCACGGCGAAGGATTGGCTGATCTGTACGATGCGCTGCGGACTGCATTGCCTGAGGCGACGGCGGAGCGCGAAGAGGTTGCCGCCGTGACTCCCGAGCAGCAACCCATCCGCATTGCCATCGTCGGGCGGCCGAATACCGGCAAATCGACGCTGATTAATCGCTTGCTCGGCGAGGATCGGCTGTTGACCGGACCCGAAACCGGCATCACGCGCGATGCGATTGCCGTCGATCTCACCTGGCAGGACCATCGCTTGCGCATTCACGACACTGCCGGCCTGCGGCGTCGCTCCCGGATCGAGGAGAAGCTGGAAAAGCTTTCGGTGGCCGATGCACTCAATGCCATCCGCTTCGCCGAGGTCGTCATCGTGCTCATCGACGCACAGACGCCGTTCGAGGAACAAGACGTCCGCATTGCCGACCTGGTTGAGCGGGAAGGGCGCGCGGTCGTCATCGCCGTCAACAAATGGGACTTGATCGAGGCGGAAACGGGCGCGCTATCGCGATTGCGCGGCGCGGTCGATCGCATGCTGCCGCAAATCAAGGGTGTCCCGGTCGTCGTTCTGTCAGCAAAGAGCGGACAGGGTCTCGATAAATTGATGGAAGCGGTGATGACGGCGCACGCGGTGTGGAACCGCCGAGCGCCGACGGCGGCGCTCAACCGTTTCCTGGCGGCGGCGATCGCAACGAATCCACCCCCCGCGCTGCGCGGCCGTCGGCTGCGGCTCGATTACATCACGCAGCCGAAATCGCGGCCGCCGACTTTTGTGCTGTTCTCATCGCGCCCCAGCGAGCTTCCCGAGACTTACCGTCGCTATCTGATCAATGGCTTGCGCGAACAATTTGCGCTGCCGGGCACGCCGATCCGGCTCACGATGCGGGCGAAGGCCAATCCTTATGCTGGCAAGAAACGCCGACGCTGAAATCGAGAACGTCACGCCGGCGGCATGAATTGCAGAAGCTTGCCGGCGCGGAAATCGTAGAGCTTGCCGGTTTCGGAGAAACTCGGCAGGCACAGATCGATGATTTTTTCCGCGACTTGTTCCGGCGTCGGCAGCGTCATCGGGTCTTCGCCCGGCATGACCGATGCCCGCATCCGGGTGCGCGTCGGGCCGGGATTGAACAGATTGACACGCACCGGCGTGGCGGTCGTTTCATCGGCATAGGTCCGCGCCAGCGCGTTCAGCGCCGCTTTCGACACCGAATAGGGACCGGCATAGGCGCGGGCATTCGTGGCGGCGCCTGAAGTGATGAACACGGCGCGGCCGGCCGTCGAGCGCTTGAGCAACGGATCCATGGCGCGAATCAGGTGCCAATTTGCGGTGACATTGACCGCCATGACCTCATCCCAATTCTGCGGCTCGACATGATCGAGCGGTGAGCGTTGACCCACGACCGCGGCGTTGCCGATAAGCACATCGAGCCGCTGGTACCGCTCGTTCAGCGAGGTGGCGAGCCGGTAAATGCCGGCGTAATCGCGCATATCGAGCGGCACCAGCGTCGCCGAACCGCCGGCGGCGCGGACCGCGTCGTCGAGCTCTTCAAGCGCCCCTTGGGTCCGCCCCACTGCGACGACGTGCGCGCCGGCGCGCACGACGTGAAGCGCCGTCGCTTGTCCAATGCCGCGCGAGGCGCCGGTGACGAGCGCAATACGGTCAGCGAGTGGTTGCGGCATTCCTCAGCTCGCCTCGGCGAGCAGCGAGAGCTGGCGGGGCGTGGCTTCGTGTGCGGTGCGGTCGGTCAGCGGGGTCGGATATTCGCCGGTGAAGCAATGATCGGTGAATTGCGGCCGCGCGGGATCGCGGCCTTTCTCGCCCATGGCGCGATAAATGCCGTCGACCGATAGGAACGCCAGCGAATCCGCGCCGATAAATTTCCGCATGCCTTCGAGATCGTGCGTGGCTGCGAGCAACTTGTCCTGCTCCGGCGTGTCGATACCATAGTAATCCGGGTGCGTGATCGGCGGCGAAGCGATGCGGAAATGCACTTCGCGGGCGCCGGCATCGCGCATCATTTGCACGATTTTCACCGAAGTCGTGCCGCGCACGATCGAATCGTCGATCAGGACGATGCGCTTGCCGGCCACCACGGCGCGGTTGGCGCTGTGTTTGAGCCGCACGCCAAGCTGCCGGATGTGCTGGGTCGGCTCGATGAAGGTACGTCCGACATAGTGATTGCGGATGATACCGAGCTCGTAGGGAATTCGCGATTCTTGGGCATAGCCGATAGCGGCCGGCACGCCGGAATCGGGAACCGGGACGACGACGTCGGCGGAGGCGGGCGCTTCGCGGGCGAGCTCCGCGCCGCAAGTCTTGCGCACGTTATAGACGCTGCGGCCGCCGATCATGGAGTCGGGTCGCGAGAAATAAACATATTCGAAAATGCAGGGCCGCGGCGGCATCGCCGGAAACGGCTTGTGCGAATGCGCGCCTTCCTCGTCGAAGATGAGAACCTCGCCGTTTTCCACGTCGCGCACGTATTGCGCGCCGATGATGTCGAGAGCGCAAGTTTCGGAGGCGAGGATGGGACAGCCGTCGAGCTTGCCGAACACCAGCGGCCGGATACCCAGCGGGTCGCGCGCGCCGACGAGCTTCTTATTGGTGAGGCCGACGAAGGCGTAGGAGCCTTCGAGCATGCGCAGTCCTTCGACGAATCGGTCGACGAAACGATTGCGGTGCGAGCGCGCCACCAGATGAAGGATCACCTCGGTGTCGGTCGTCGATTGCATCATGGCGCCTTCGCGCACCAGTTGGCGGCGCAGCGTCAGGCCGTTGGTGAGATTGCCGTTATGCCCAACGGCGAATCCGCCGGCATTCAGCTCGGCAAACAGCGGTTGCACATTTCGCAAAATGGTTTCGCCGGTCGTCGAATAGCGCACATGGCCGACCGCGGCGTTGCCGGGCAGCCGATCAATCACCTCGCGCCGGGAAAAGGCGTCGCCGACCAGTCCGAGGCGACGTTCGGAGTGGAAGCGCTTGCCGTCGAACGAGACGATACCGGCGGCCTCTTGACCGCGGTGCTGGAGCGCATGCAGGCCCAGCGCGGTAATGGCGGCGGCGTCGGGATGACCGAAGATTCCGAATACTCCGCATTCTTCGCGGAGCCGGTCCGCGTCAAGATCGAGGAGATCGGGTTCGGTCATGAGTTCCGGTCCTCCAGCCTGTCGAGCTCGCTGTGCTGCTGATCGGGAGCCGCATCCGGGTTGTCGGTATCCTCCGGGTGCGGCTTCTTCAGCTTGTTTAAAATGGTGCTTTCAGGGTCTTCCGGCAACATCGAGATCAGCCATTGTCCCGTCCCCGCCAGGACGACTCGCGATTTTGCGCCTTTGACCCATTCCGGCTGACTGCGGTCGGGAACGAGCCACGTAAAGAACTGGAAGGCGACAACGACGATGATCAATCCGCGGCCGAGCCCGAACAGAAAGCCGAGGGTGCGATCGAGCGCGCCGACGCGGCTATCGAGCACCATGTCGGAGATTCTTATGGTTAAAACCGAGACGACCAAGAGCGTGATCAGAAACACGCCGCCGACCACCGCCGCGGCGGCGACAATGTCGTTGTTGAAGTACTCTTTGGCGTAGGGCAGCAGCTTCCCGTATGAGTAGAGCGTCGCCGCGGCGGCCAGAATCCACGCGGTGATGGAGAGCACCTCCCGCATAAAGCCGCGCACCATGGCGAGCAGCCCGGAGATCAGCATCACGGCTATCAGAACGATATCCAGCAGCGTAATCGGCATAGGTAACCAGTCCGCTCGCCAGCGAATGCCCGCGCCCCGCCTACTTCCGCCGGCTGTATAGCCGGGCTCCAGCACGCCGTCACCCGTCATCTCGGGCGCTCAACAGGATAAGGTCGGTAGCAGCCATGATTCCCAGCCGGAACCGTCATAATCCAATTGTTAACTGCAGCTTCGAAAGCCCAGATGCCCGCGAGGCGGGTACCGATCGGACTTAAGCGTCCTGGCGGCCGACGCGGCGCAGCGGCGGCGTGCCGTCACGGGCGATATCGGCGACAAGATTGGCAAGCATGCCGATGGCGGACAGCGAGAAGCCTTCGGGAGCTTCGTTGCGTGCCGCTTCCGGGACGATTGCCTTTGTGAAACCAAGTTTCTGCGCCTCCTTCAGCCGAGCCGCCGTTTGCGCCACCGGTCGCACGGCGCCGGAAAGCGACACTTCGCCGAAATAAACGGCATCGACGGGGAGCGGTGCGCGCGCAAGCGAAGAAACCAAGGCCGCAGCCGCGGCGACGTCGGCCGCCGGTTCCTGGATGCGCAGGCCCCCGGCGACGTTGAGATAGACATCATGCCCGGACAGACGGACGCCGCAATGCGCCTCGAGCACCGCCAGCACCATCGACAGCCGATTCGGGTCCCAGCCGACCACGGCCCGGCGCGGAGTGCCGAGCGCCGTCGGTGCAACCAGCGCCTGAATCTCGACCAAGAGCGGCCGTGTTCCCTCGATTCCGGCGAAGACGGCCGTGCCGGGGCTGCCGAGATCGCGTTCGGACAGGAATAGCTCGGACGGGTTTGCGACCTCGCGCAAGCCCGCTCCGGTCATCTCGAATACGCCGATTTCGTCGGTGGGCCCGAACCGGTTCTTGATGGCGCGCAAAATGCGGAATTGCTGCGAGCCTTCGCCTTGAAAGGACAGGACGGCATCGACCATGTGCTCGACGACGCGCGGACCGGCAATCTGGCCGTCCTTGGTGACATGGCCGACCAGGATCACGGCCGCGCCGGTGCGCTTGGCGAATCGGATCAGCTCCGCGGCCGAGCCGCGGACCTGGGTCACGGTGCCGGGCGCCGCTTCGACGGTTTGCGTCCACATCGTCTGAATCGAATCGATGACAAGCAGCCGCGGGATTGAGCCTTGCGACAGTGTCGCCACGATGTCCTCGATCGAGGTCTCGGCCGCCACCTCGACCATCGCGTCGGCGAGTCCGAGGCGCTCGGCGCGCAGCCGGACCTGCGCTACCGCTTCTTCGCCGGAAATATAGACGGCGCGGTGACGACTGCGCGCGAATACGGCGGCAACTTCGAGCAATAGGGTCGATTTGCCGATTCCGGGATCGCCGCCAAGCAGCAGCACCGAGCCGCGCACGAGGCCGCCGCCGGTCACGCGATCGAATTCGGCGATGCCGGAGGCAAGCCGCGGTGCATCGTGCGCTTCACCCTTGAGCGTTTCGACCGCGAAAAGCCTTCCCTTACGCGAGGAACGCCGTGGTCCTTCGGCGCCTTCCTCGACCAGCGTATTCCACTCGCCGCAGGCTTCGCACTTGCCGGCCCAACGCGCGAAGGCCGCGCCGCAACTCTGGCATACGAAGTTTTGAGCGTGTGCGGCCATTTCATTCACCCCGATAGACAAGATGGGACCGCGGGCCGAGACGGGTGAGAATCTCATATCCGATTGTGTCGGCGGCGGCGGCGACATCGTCGACGGTGATCTCTGCGCCGATCAGCGTGGCGGGGTCGCCGCGATGCACTGCGCCGTCGGGAAGATCGGTCACGTCGATACAGATCAGGTCCATCGAAATGCGCCCGACGATCGGGCAGCGCTTGGCGGCGACGATCGCTGAGCCGCCGTGCCGCTCATCGGTGCCGCTGCCGGCGCGCACGAGCCCATCGGCATAGCCGAGCGCCACGATGGCAATGCGCGAGGCGCGTTTCGCCGTCCATGTCGCGTCATAGCCGACCGTGTCGTCGCGAGCGACGCTGCGTAACTGCAAGATGCGACCGGTCAATTCGACGACGCTCTGCATCGGGTTGGCGCGGCCCGGAGTGGGATTGATCCCGTAAAGGGCGGCGCCCGGCCGCGCCAAATCGAAATGCGCCGAATCGCTGAGGAAAATGCCGGAGGAGTTGACCAGCGAAGCGGGGATGCCAGGGTAAAGCAAATGGAGTTCGCGAAACAGCTGGATCTGCTTGGCATTGAGCGGATGGTCGGCAATTTCGGCGCAGGCGAGATGGCTCAGCAACAGCGCAATGCCGTGATTCTCGGTCTGCGCGCGCGGCGCAAGCGCTGCGGCTTCGTCCGGTGAAATGCCGAGCCGATGCATGCCGGTGTCGACCTGCAGCGCGGCGCCGCCTTGCCAGGCACGGGCGCCGACGAACGCGTCCCACTCCGCAAGCTCGGTCGTTGAGTTGATCACCGGCCGCGCATCGATGTCGATAAATCCCTCGCCCCAGTCGGGCGTAAAGCCGTCGAGAACGTAGATCGTCGCGTCACGCGCGCACGCACGCACGGATCGCGCTTCGGCAAGATCGGCGACAAAGAACGTCTTGCAGCCGGTCCGCAGCAGCGTCGAAGTCACCTGTTGCAGGCCGAGGCCATAGGCATTGGCCTTGACCACGGCCGCGCATTCGACGGTCAGGAGCCGGTGCGCCAACGCGCGCCAATTGGCCTCGATGGCGCCGAGATCGATGGTCAGCGTGCCGCCGGTCTCGATCGCTGCCGGGGTGGGGACCGGTGGGGAAAGTTGTCTTGCGCGCGCCATCAGCGCGTTATGGCTGGCATAGCGGCCGCGGTAAAGCGGGGTGCAGGTGCCGCCTAAAAGTCCGGCCGATGCGCCGAATCGAGATTGCCAAAGCGCGTCACGGCGGCATCGAATTGCAATTCGACAGTGCCGGTCGGGCCATGGCGCTGTTTGCCGATGATTACCTCGGCCTTGCCGTCGACGCGATTGCCTTCAGCCAGCCATTCCTCAAATTTTTCGCGGCTGGATTCCAGAGGCTTGCGCATCTGGTGATAGTATTCCTCGCGGAACACGAACAACACGACGTCGGCATCCTGCTCGATGGAGCCCGACTCGCGCAGGTCGGAAAGTTGCGGCCGCTTGTCGTCGCGGTTTTCGACCTGTCGCGACAATTGCGACAGAGCGAGTATCGGGATGTTGAGTTCCTTGGCGAGCGCCTTGAGCCGGGTTGTAATCTCGGTGACCTCCTGCACGCGGTTTTCGTTTGATCGGCGGCCGGAGCCCTGCAGAAGCTGGACGTAGTCGATCACCAGAAGATCGAGGCCGCGCTGTCGCTTCAATCGCCGCGCTCGCGCCGCCAATTGG
>Ga0210394_10001118_pt1 | contig 45354 bp, 34 predicted proteins | sample IncBWC12MmetaG_FD_160121 | JGI IMG/M metagenome (GOLD analysis project Ga0210394, IMG submission 160121) | Forest soil microbial communities from Barre Woods Harvard Forest LTER site, Petersham, Massachusetts, United States - Inc-BW-C-12-M | ecosystem: Environmental > Terrestrial > Soil >...
TGGTCGCAGCCTGGAAAAGGACCATATTCACGAACGATTTCGGCGTTTGATCGGTTCATGCCCCCATCCTAGTCGCCCGGCAGCGGAGCGGGGAGTAACAAAATCGTCGCGAATCCCGGTACGGGCGGGGTGATCCAGCGACGAGCGCGCGCGCGACCAAACGACTGCACCTTGCCTTCTGACGCAAGGGAGTCGAGTGCGCGCTGCACCGTGCGTTGGCTGGCGCCCAGCGCAAGCGCCAGGGCCGAACTCGACCACGACTCACCGTCCGCGAGGAACGCGAGCACGTCGCCATGGACCTCTTCGATGGGCCGGGCCAGCACGACGACTTCATGTCCACGGCGCGGAATGAGTGCAAAGCCCCGTTTCGTCGCGTTGATCCCCGCTAGCGGCCGAATCATCCTGCGGAGACGAGCAATTTCGACGCGCAAGCGTACGCGATGAGATTCGTCTACAAACCTTGCTCCGAATGCGCGAGCCAAAAGCAAGTCCCTTGGCACGTCTCCGGGCCACGCTTCGCTTAGCACACGTAGGAGCGCAAACAAGACGGGGCGGGTTGCCAAGGAAACGATGGTGTTTGCGTAACGCACGGCGTGGCGGCATGCATCCGCTACGAGTGCGTTCGACGCCAGCAACGCTTCGACGTCTTCGAGCAAAACAAGTCGCTCCTTGCCACGCGAAATAAGGCGCGCGGCCGGAGTATTCAGAATTCGAGATGCGCTTTCTACCTCCGCGGTCAGTGCAGGGATACGTGCTTCGCGTGCGGCATGCTCGGCCCTTGCCAGCGCACCACGTGCCTCTTTGGTCCGGAGGCGCCGCATGGCGATCCCAGCAAGCACGAGTTCGTGGGCGGTCCTCGACGCCGGCGGGAAGAGACTTGGATCGAGGTCAGCGAGCTTAAGCTCCGCCTCGTCGAGGCGCCCGATCAGGAGCAGTCGGCGAATTTCAAGATAGCGCGCATGCGCGGCATTCAGACGGTCACCGTGCTGTTCGAGCGTCACCCGCGCCGCGTCGAGCGTCTTAGCAGGGAAGCTGAGGTCGCGCGAGGCCAGCGCGATCTCGGCCTCGGCCACGATACACCTTCCGCGGGCCACGGCTTCTTGCGGACCGAAGGCCCGCGCAGCGCTGCGCAGCAGTTCCTTCGCTCGCGCGTATTCGCCGAGTTGCGCCATCGCGATGCCTCGAAGCGCCAGCGCTGGCGGATCGTCTCGCAAGGCGACTCGCTTCAATGCTCCGAGAGGATCACCCGCTGCGAGCGCACGTGCTGCAGCAGTGATTAACGAGTCCATCGGAATCCCGCCACACTTGTCACTCCCACTCTTTCGACACCCCGCGGTAAATATAACGCATGGTCACCGGGTCAAGTCGAGAGCGGCAACGAGGACCAAAGATATGCGACGGGCATTTAAAACTAAAACTAAGGGAGTTCAAAAATGAGAAAGGTTCAGACTATTTCAGTAGTGCTGGCTCTACTGTTGACGCTCACGGTGAGCGCGCAAAACAACGAGACTGCCAAGGGCACAAATAAACTCGCGCCTTTGCCACGAGATTTGGAGATTCAGCTGGCGCTCAGCGCCCTCCCACCGCACCTACGGGATAATGCGACCGTATATGTCTTGAATCCGGACAAAGGGTTTGAAGTCGCCCGCCAGGGTACGAACGGATTCCATGCCCTTGTTGCTCGAACCGGTGACGACACGTTCAGGGGGAAGTGGCCGCTGAAGGCATATCGAGATGACATCCTCTACCCGATTTCCTTTGATGAAGCCGGTGCCAAGGCGCAGATGCTGGTTTTCTTTGATGCTGCAGAAATGCAGGCTAAGGGGACTCCACCCGAAGAACTCAAGCGGATCATCCAAGACCGTTACAGCACACACTACTACAAGGCACCCGAGCGAGCCGGTGTGTCATATATGTTGTCTCCGATTCTTAGGACTTACGTGAATCCAGATGAAACGGAGAACGTAGCGACTGCCAACATCCCTCACGTAATGTATTACGCCCCGAATGTATCTAACAAAGAAGTCGGTGCGGCAACCCCAACGTCCGAGCAACTGCATTACTTCAGCGAGCATGGGCGCTGGCCGGATACCCCGTATCCGTTTCTCATACTGCATGGCCCGCATGGATACATGGTCCAATTTCGCGGCGTAACGGAAAGGGACGCTATTACCAAGGAGTATGAAGGAATGCTTGCACGGCTTTGCAAGATCAAAGGCGAGTGGTGTTTGCCACTGTAAATGGTGTTCACTACATACGTGCCGCTCAGGCAAGGATTTGGTCGCGCCGGTCATGCACCGGCAGCGACGGAAAGGACAGAGGGAACTAGTCATGAAAAATCAAAACTTCACAACCACCATTTCGGTGGATCAGTCTCCCGAAGAAGTTTTCAAAGCGATCACCAATGTCCGTGGGTGGTGGTCAGGAGAGATCGAGGGTGACACCGGCAGGCTTGGCGCCGAGTTCACCTACCGGTATAGAGATGTGCACCGGTCCAAACAAAAGGTCATAGAATTTGTTCCTGGCAAGAAAGTCGTCTGGCATGTGTTAGACAGCGAGCTGAGCTTTGCGAAAGACAAGAGTGAGTGGAACGATACCGATATTGTCTTTGATATCTCTGAAAAAGACGGCAAAACGGAAGTCCGTTTCACGCACGAAGGCCTGGTGCCTAAGTTTGAATGCTACGGTAGCTGTTCAAACGCCTGGGGAACGCTGATAAACGGGAATTTGCGCAAGCTGATCACGACCGGCAAGAGTCAGCCGGACGCGTTCGCATAGGCGCTCGGATCGCCGGCTCCTGCGACAGAGTCAACCATGTTGCTACAACATGAACTGGCGCTGCTGAGGAACGCCCTGATAGTTCTTCGTTCCCGCCTGATCAGCAGGCCTCCGACGATCGGAATCAAACAGAGCCTGGGCGAATGCTTTCCTCTGACATATGATGGGGCAACACGACCGCTCTGAAGCGCTGTTCTACTACTTCCGTCTGGAAGATCAGGTTCCCGAGAAACCATCTGCTGAGGCTGATCGACCAGCACATCAGTTTTGACTCCGTGCGTGAGCGATTAAGAAACAGCTACAGCGAGACGGGTCGCCCCTCGATCGATCCCGAACTCCTGCTGCGCATTCTGTGGATCGGCTATTGGTACGGCATCAGCAGCGAACGCAAGCTGGTGAAGGAACTGCGCATGCATGTGGCGTGGCGCTGGTTCACCGGCCTGGGCTGCGATCAAGAGGTCCCGCATCACTCCACGTTCTCGAAAAACCGGCCTGGACGGTTTCAGGATCGAAGCTGTTCGAGCAGTTGTTCGAACAGATCGTGAAACCGTGTGTGGAAGTGGGACTGGTGCAGGGGAAACGCCTGTCGGTGGATGGCAGCTTCATAGAGGCGAACTCTGCCAAAGCAAGCCGTATTCCACGGGAGCAGTTAGCGGAAGCGGCACGGGTTCATCACACACACGGTGCGGCAGTATCTTGTGGACCTGGAACTCGATGGCAGCGATAGTGGCAGCCAAGATTACATTCCGATCCGGACTTTTTCAACACCCACAGGCCATTACACTCAGAGGCCGTCCCAGCGATTTGCGCGGGTCACAATCCGCGAGAAAAAAGTTCAGCTCTTTAACGGAAAATTCACAGGATCGTCACATAGCCTTAATAGGTCGTCTGTAAAGATTGGTGCTCGTAAAATTCGCCCCAGTCGTATTTCCACCCCGATGCCGCACAGCCGGTCCCAGTTGCGTGATGAAAAAAATCCAAGGAGGAGGACGGTACATGTCCCGAAAAACGGCTCAAAATAACTCGCGAAATAAATCTCGAAATAAATCTCGGATCAACCGTTTGCGTCCGCTCGCCGGCCTGCTGGCGGCGGGGCTGAGCCTTCCGGGGCTGGCCGCTGCTCAGTCCAAGGAGTTCCCGACCTACTTCACCGGCCCGCAGCCGAACGGCTCGTGGGTCGTCAGCAGTGGCCAGGTCCTCACCCCAGCCGGTATCCAAGTCAACCTCGGCAACCAGGTCCGAGCGAAGGCCATCGCGCTGAACCCCAATGTCCGCACTCACACCGCGGCCGTCCTCACCCTGGGCGCGGCGGAGGCCGTCGAGGTGTTCGACACCAACACCGGCGTCGTCCTGCAGGACTACATCACGTTCGGAACGGATTCGCACGGCAGCTATAGCGGCATAGCGTATTCGGCGGACGGCAAGCACCTGGTGTTCAGCCAGGACAGTAGCAACGTCACCATCGCCAAGGTCACTGACGAGGGCTTGCTGGAAGACGACGCGCAAGTCAGCGTGCCGCCGAACAATTCATTCATCACCTGCTTTCCGAACAGCCCTCCGGGCGCTTATGCCGTACCCTGCGGCACATTCTATAGTCCGAGCACTTCTTATCCCGGCGGCCTCGCGCTCTCAAACGATGGCAAGAGCGCCTATGCCTTGCTGAACCAGAACGATACCGTCGCCCAGATCGACCTGACCACGGATACGCAGGGTACGCAGATCCGCGTCGGCAACGCGCCGCACAGCATCTTGATCGACGGCAAGGGCACGACCGCCTACGTCAGCAACGAGGGTGGCCGGGCTGCTACGGAAGCGGACTTCCAGATCTGGTCCGCAGGCACTGAAATCGTCGCCGACCCGGTGGTTGGCGCCGCGATCACCGGTACCGTTTCTGTGGTTGATTTACCCTCGATGACGGTCACCGCTAACATCTCGACCGGTGGTCTGCACCCGACCGGAATGGCGTTCTACGGACGATACCTGTTGGTCGCCAATACCTATAGCGACACCATCTCGGTGATCGACACCACCACCAACGAGGTGGCGTGGACGATCGACCTTGGGCTGCCGATCGGAGTGCCCGGCGAAGGCCAACCGGCCTATGGCGCCGCGCCGAACTCGATCGCAGTCGACGCCAACAGAGGCGTTGCCTACGTCGCGCTGTACAACGCCAACGCGATCGGAGTGGTCAACCTTACCAAGGGCGAGAAGAATCCCGTCATGGGCATGATCCCGGTAGAATATGCGCCGTCCTCGGTCGTGCTGGACAACGTCAATAACGCACTCATTGTTGCCAACGACAAGGGCATCGGCACGCGTTATTCGTTCGAGTGCGATTACGGCGTCTGCGACTACAACACCCACCAAGACAACGGCACAGTCAATATTGTCCCCGTGCCGGATAGCGAGAAGTTGAAGGCGATGTCGAAAAAGGTTTTCGAGAACAACCACTGGGATCTGACGGAAAATATCAACTCTGCCTCCGGTGGCAACCCAAATACCAAGCCGGTCGCAATCCCGGCCAAGATCGGCGATCCGTCGCTGATCAAGCACGTATTTCTGATCGTCCGTGAAAACCGCACCTATGATCAGATCCTGGGCGACGTGGCCGCCGGCAATGGCGACCCCAAGTTGGCAGTGTTCGGCTACGACGGCAAAACGCACCTGGACACGCCGAACGCGCACAAGCTCGTGAAGCGCTTCCCTCTCTTCGACAATTTCTACGACCCGAGCCGCCAGTCGGCTGACGGTCACCAGTGGATCACCGAGGGTATGGCGCCCTACGCCGACGACATCCAGTCACCCGATTGGGATCGCAGTTATCCAGGCGGGAACGCCGGCGATGCACTCGCCTATCAGAACAAAGGCTTCCTATTCTCGGAAGCAGCGGCCGCCGGTCTGCCGGTAAAGCTCTACGGCGAATATGTCGAGAACGATACGTTCGCAACGAAGGGCGGGAAGGAGCCGACTTGGACACAGTTTTACAACGACGCAAAGCGCTTCGAGCATGGGAAAGAGAAGACGCTGCACTATCAGAACGTGGTCCAGGCAGAATCCTCTATTCCGGCCGTGTATGACCACCTCATCAAGAACTTCCCCCAGTTCGATCTGAACATCCCCGACCAGTTCCGCGTCGATCTGTGGGTGCAGGATTTCAATAATGATGTCAAGGCCGGCACCGTACCCGCGTTGAGCATCCTGTGGGTAATGTGCGACCACACCGGCGGCCCGCCGACGGTGGACGCCGAACAGGCCGATAACGACTTGGCCGTTGGGCGCATTATCGACTACATCAGCCATAGCAATGTGTGGTCCACGTCGGCGATCTTCATGGAGGAAGACGACGCGCAGAACGGCGTCGACCACATCGACGGTCATCGCAGCCCAGGCTATATCGTTAGCCCATACACCGTGCAGCACGGGCCCACCCAACACTACTATTACACGCAAGTCAACATGACTCGGACGATCGAGCAAATCCTCGGTCTGACGCCCATGAACCAGTTCGACCTCGTGGCTTCGCCGATGAGGACGGCTTTCGTCAACAAGCCGCCCGTGGACAACTTCAAGCCGTGGACGCATGTGCCAAACCAGGTCCCGCTGAACCAGGGCGTTGGAGCGAACGAAGCCAACACCAAGGGCAGCGCTACGGTCAAGGCCCTCAGGGCGGCCTGGCTCCAAAAGAAGGAGGAGATATTCGCCGGCAAACTGACCAAGCCCGACGCCGAAGACCCGGACACCGTCAACCATCTGGACTGGTACGAGGCCACCGGGTTTAAGCGGCCCTATCCCGGCGAGAGCACGGTTCGCCCCCCGAGCGACTTCAACAACCCGGCACCCGCCGGGGACGGCGACGGGGACGGGGACGAGTAAAACACGTTCCGACTGCAACGGCCCTCTCCCCGATGACCGGGGAGAGGGTTTCTCACAGACACCAACTCCTTCAACCCACGGGATGAAGATCAGTCCCCGTTGATACCCGTGCATTGGTCGGGCTGGCTCCCCAACGCTGGCCCGAGTCTTTATGAGGCTTATGGGATTCCAGTATCCTCAGTTAAGCTAGCAAATAACGCGGAACGGAAACGCCTAGGTTATGCAGGCTCGGAGTTCGGCAGTGGAAATCGTTGGAGGAACCACGTTGAGGCAATCCGTCATTCGATTCAGCGGGAGAATGACAGTGGCCAATCGTCTGGCTGTGTGCGGCGTTTTGGGGGTATTGGCGAGCTGCGTAATGCTGGCCGCTCAGAATGTGGTTTTGACGGGCGCACTCAGCGGGCGAGTCACAGACCAGAGCGGGGCCGTGGTGCCGGGAGTGTCGGTTGTTGTGCGTAACCTCGCGACCGGGGTGCAAGAATCTGCCGAGACCAACCGTGCCGGGCTTTACTGGTTTCCGGAAGTCATGCCAGGTTCCTATTCGGTTTACGCCAATCCCAAGGCATTTCGCGAAGTCGAGGCCCTGGTGCGGGTGCAGGTAGGAAACACCACTTCGCAGGACATCAAGCTTCAGGTGGGAGCCAGCGCAGACACAATCAAGGTAATCGGAACGACGCCGCTGCTGCGGCCGACGGAATCTTCCGCCACCACGGTGCTCGAGCGCTCGTTAATTGAGGAATTGCCGCTCAACGGACGTCGTTACACCGGCTTCGCGGCGCTGACGCCGAATACCAGCTACGACGGTGATACCGGTCTCGTCAGTGTCGCCGGACAGCAGGGAGGCGAAGACTCCGGATACGCTAATGGAAATGGCTCCAATGCTTTCACCGTGGACGGAACTAACGCCACCAGCAACTTCTTCGCCGACATCATAGGCCGTTACCGGATTCCCTACCTCTATGGCGAGGACGCAATCGAGGAGTTCCAAGTCTCGGTCAGCCCATACTCGGCCATCTATGGAGGTGGAGCGGGCTTCGTCAACGCCGTGACCCGGTCCGGAAGCAACGCGTTCCACGGCAGCACGTTCTATTACAACCGGAACTCCGCGACAGGAGCCAACGACGCAATCGATAAGGCAAACGGCCTCCCGAAACCGGAAGATGCTTTGCAGCAATTCGGCGCGGGATTGGGCGGGCCAATCCGGCCCAACCATTTATGGTTCTTTGTGGATTATGAACAGCAATTGCGGAACAATCCGATTCCGGTCATCAACCCCGCGTTGGCAACAACGCCGGCGACGTTAGCTACTTTCTTGAGTGCTAATTTTGGTATTCCGGCCGGAACGGTGCTGCCTTCGCCCAACGGCCCCTTGCCCATGCCTGGCAACGACACTGCGCCCGATCCCACCAATCCGGTATACCTCCAGCAAGTGTCCAACACTCTGAACGCGCTAAACTCGAATCTCGGCACCAAAGCCAGACAGCGCAACGATTTGGTGTTCACGCCCCGTCTGGACTATCAGCCAAGTTCCAGAGATGGCCTGTTTCTCAGTCTTAATGTGAACCGGTTCAACTCGCCCGGCGGCGTCATCACCGACCCTACCGTAGGTAACTATGGGACGCAGACTCTGGCCAACGCCTACGTGCATGCCTTCCAAGCCAGCCTGGGATGGACGCACACGTTCTCCTCCAACCTGCTGAACGAATTCCACGCCGGCACCTCGCAAGACAACCAGATCTCGACTCCAACCGGTTCGGCTCCAAATACCCCCACCTTGATTCTGGATAGTCCCGCCGCCTTCATTCTGGGCAACGCTCCTTTCTCGGTGGGAAGGGTTTTTGAAAGACAGTACTCCGTGGCGGACCGGATCGATTACGTGATCGGCAGGCACACCTTGCAATTTGGTTTCGATATGAGCCGCTCTTGGGACGCGGATAACAATGATGGCGGCGCTGATCCAAACGCCGCCGTCCAGTTCGGGTCGTTCCTCGGCAGTTATGAATTTTCGAATCTGGAGGCTTTCGCGCTGGGGGAATACAACCTCTTCAGCCAAGCCTCGGGGACTCGGACCTTTTCTTTTTCCGTGCCCTACTATGGATTCTATGTCCAGGACTCGTTCCGAGCTTTGCCGAACTTGACGCTGGAAATGGGGTTGCGCGAAGACTTCCAGGTTTACCCGCAGCCTGCGAAGAATCCGGCCTTCCCGCTCACCGGGCAGTATCCAAATCAGTTTCGCCGGGTGGCGCCGCGCTTCGGGTTTGCTTGGCAACCTGAGTCGAAGACGGTAGTGCGTGGCGGATTCGGACAGTTCTATACCAACATGAACGGCCTGAATTATCGCAACGCGGTAGTGTCGAACGGACTGCCGTCACAGCAATCTTCGGCAAGTGTCGCTTATGGGGCGGGTTTGCCTAACCAGCAGTTGCCGACGTTTCCGAATATCCTCCCCGCTAACTCCCCCCTGTTCGCGGCTTCTCCCGACATTTCCCTGGTTTCTCCACAGTTCAGGGCACCCTATGTTTTGCAAGCGAGCTTGCAGATTGAGCGCGAGATTTTCGAGGACACCACTCTGACCATTGGCACCATGTGGAATCACGGAGTGCATCTGCTTTCCGGCAGCGCCTACGACTTAAACCTCAATCCGTTGCGAGGCACGACGACGTATGTGGTCTGTCCCCCGAACGCAACCACCGCACCCTGCAGTGGGCCGACCGTCAGTTTGCCAAACATGGACAACGGGCTGCTCAGCGAAGGCCGCATTAGCTCCCACTTCAACGAGATCAACGAACTGATCAGCCCCGGGCAAAACCATTACAATTCTTTCTTCCTGCAGTTGCAGCGTCTCATGTCACATGGGCTCTCTCTGCAATTTTCTTACACCTTCGCCAAGAGCATCATGTTGGATGGGATGGATTTCAACAATCAGTTCGACTTCAGCAATACTCATGCTGCTTCGCTGCTCGACCAGCGACATCGAGTTAGCTTTGGTGGCGTCTACCGCCCCCGGCTGGAAAGACTGACGGGTTCCGATACGGGGCGCGCCCTGCTCGCGGGCTGGAAGCTGAGCAGTGTTATGGAGTTCTCTTCCGGCCGTCCCTACGCCGGTCTGCTGAGTCCCGCGTGCACCAGTTCGACGCTGTCGTTCGCGAATTGTGACGGCGCCAATGGAAACCTGAACGACAGCGCCTTTAACGAAGGCACCGCGAACACCGCGGCGGGAATCAATGGCGGGGGCCCTACGCCGGGAGTCGGCCTGAATTCTTTCTACGGCCCGTGGCTGGAGAGGGTCGACGTCGGACTGGCCCGCAGTTTCTCGATCAAGGAAGGTAAGGAACTGCAATTTCAGGTGCAAGCGTTCAATTTGTTCAACCACGCCAACTATTACGTGCAGAACGGCAACGGGATCAATCAGTTGCAATACAACCCCATCGGCACCAACTGTGGTGATGGCGCGACGCTGAATCAGACGTGCTACCTGATGCCCAACTCGGGGCCGGGCAATTTCGGATCCCTCCAGGAAATTAGCCCAAGCGGTTTTCCACGCGTGTTGCAGTTCGCCGCACGATTCACGTTCTAGGGGCGCGTGAATCACATTGACTGCTAGAATAAAAATTAATCCGTTATTCATCTGGCGGTCACTTGAGCGTAACCATTTGCGCCATACACTACGCCGACAAGAAATCGATGAGATCATGGATTCTTCAAAGCCTGGGATTGCGCTCTTCTTGCGCAATTTAGGCCTTTGATCATACTTCCTCATATTAGTGCAGGGCTTCTGGTGATTCTGTGCGCGACGTAGGCGCCGGGAAGTTGGAGGGGGCACGTGTATGAAGCAGCTCATTTTCGTGGTGGAAAATGAAATTGGCGTTTGTGAACTGGCGCAGGAGAGTCTCGAGGAGGCCGGCTACACGATACGTACTTTTTCGACAGCGAATGTGATTCAACAAGCGGAAGACCGGCTTCCTTCCTTGGTGCTGCTCGCGTTGACGATGCCAGATGGCAATGGGCTCGACCTCTGTCGTAGCATTCGTGACAGTCTCGTATTGGCAACAACACCTGTGATCTTCCTGATCCCACAAACTGCGGAGCACCATCGTGCCCTAGCATTGGAATGCGGAGCCGATGACTGCATTATTAAGCCATTCAGTCCGCGTGAGTTAGTGGTGAGAGTACAAGCCGTGCTTCGCCGCTTTAATTCCGTGATTGGGAGGTCTCCCATGGGGACGGCAGACCTGGTCATCGACAGCTCAGCGATGACGGTTTCAGTCCGTGGTTGTGAAGTGCCCATTACAACTTTGGAATTTCGGCTGATCGAATATCTCGCTCGTCATCGCGGACAAGTATTCACCCGCGATTTGCTGCTCGATGCGGTCTGGGGTGATATGGAATTCGTGACGCCGCGCAGTGTAGACGCTTGTATTCGGCGGGTGCGAGGCAAAATCGAGCCTGACCGAACGACTCCGACATACCTGAAAACTATTCGTGGCGTGGGCTATCGTTTGGACGCTGCCGCAACCTGGCGAATTACAAAGAACGATCGATGTAGTTGTCTTGCGTGTACCAGTTCCGCAGGCTCACCTAGAATAGCTCATCCAAGGGACTATCGCCAAAAGGCTTCATCCCAAACGTGAAATTGCAAACCAGTCACTTTGCTGTTTCATTTTTCTTATTTACTGTCCTCTCGTACCAATCTCGATCTGTCTAGTAAGTCTGTCAGCAGCAATGATTCGCACTTGCTCTTTAACCCAATCGAAGAACTCGCCTCCAGAAGCTGCGTTTTCCAGCGCTCGACTATTTCTATAGCGAACGATGTGAGCCGAGGCCGACAATGACTTCTCAATACGTTTCTTTGCGGAGCTTGGTGTAACTTTCTCGTATAAGGCGTCCTGGAGCCTCACCGTCTGAGATCGCAATCCCGGCAACTGTTTTACGGGGTCGAGCGGTTCCACCTTCTTCAAGAAGTCAGATCTCAGGTAATTAGCACGTTCTTCTTTCGGAATAAGCGTGGATTTAGTCAACCACGCCGGCCAATCGCCCCAGGGATCGAGCAAGTCTAGAACTTTGAGTCGAGGCTCGACGGTGGCGGCGAGTATAGCGATGGTAGCGCCAGATCCCTCGCCGAACATCCCTACGCGATTCATGTCCAGGTCGCTACGAGTTGCCAGGTAATCGAGAATCATTTGCACATCATGAACTGAGGTCACTAACGACTCCTGCAGTTCACTGATGAACCATTCACGCATCGGCCGATCGTGGTAACGGTGCCCGGTCAAGGCAGAGACAAATCCGACCGCCGCGAACCCGTTCTTAGTTAGAAGCGTACAGAAGTCCCGGTCTTGAAAGATATTTGTGTCTGATGGGTAGCTATAAAGATAAAGGATAACTGGAGGATTTGTGACACCTTTTGGCAGGATCACATAAAGGTCAATCGGATCACCCGTTCGCCATTGGACTTGCAGAAGCTCACGACTGAAGTCAGGGTAGCTGTCCTTTTCCCCCAATAGAGGTGTACTTGCATGCAACTTACTATTCGCTAACGAAAGCAAACTCCAGTCTTCCTTTGTCGCGTCAAGCGCCGAGCCCTTATTCTCAGAAGCGTGATCCGCAGTTTTGCTAGACACGTTTTCGGAGGAGATCTTTTGGGACCAGCTAACGGAAGCGAGTACGCTCAGCAACAGTAGACAAATACGTAGGAAACGTGCTCTTGAAGCTTGAAGTCCCGGCATTTCCATCGCTGATCCTGCCTTAACTGCTGCCTAGCAACTGAATTTAGGTTTGTGATGGCAAGAAGAGGACAGGTAAGCTAATTAGAGCTTACCTGCCTGCCTCAAGTTTGCCCTAGTTACAGCTTGCAGCCACCAGTGTTCTCGTGATGATTGAGTAGTCCCGGAGGCGGGCCCAGCTTCTTGATGCAACCACCTACATCGCTACCATTCTCCGGTTGTCCCCCAAGTCCGTTGCTGGCAGTCCCTACCGTATAAGCATTCTTGGAGTGTGAACGGTAGAGTTTTAGTCCTGGATCTCCTGCCGCCGCCCTGAACGGAACGAAATCAGGAACATACTTGTTGATGTCATTCTGCTCCGCGATAACCAGCGCGTCGAGGTTGTTTCTGTTGACGCCCGAGCGGTCGCTCACCGCGCGTAAAACTGACCAAGAGCGGTAGGTTCCATCGCGCAGATGCTTGAATGTGGCTCCAGGCTTGGCCGGGCAAGGTAAGGCGCAAACTGGCAACTGTCCGGCCACATAGCCGGGCTGGCCAATGAGAGGATCGACGCCGTTCAGCGTCAAGTAACCGTAACTGGCGCTGCCGGCGATCTTCGAGACGTTCCCGTAGCTGAAGAAAGTGTAGCCGATGGCGTCTGTCCCGTTGAAAAAGCTACTACCGTTGCCGTTGAACACTGCGCCAACGATTTCTCCGGTGCCGATGCCGCGGTAACGAACGCCGGGGCCAGTTACGCACGTCATGTTCAGTGGGTTGGCGGCCGTGCCTGGAGTGGGTTCTCCGACATTTGTTTCTTGAGAGTTGACAAAGGCAGTCGAGCCAGCCGGGCTGGTCATGTTCGTGAACTCATACGTGTTCATCGTCCCAGACAGAGGCTCGCGCAGCACCGGGTTGACGGCAACCGAAGCGGAACCACCGAAAACGGTCATATTGCAGGTGGTGCCAGTGAATAGCGATTGCAATTGAGTTTGCGTGACATCGGTGACGCCCGAACCCAATCCGCTGGGGTCTGTCCTGTTATCGATGATAGTTATCGGTGACGCTCCGGCCTCGAAGACGGTAAACGGTGGGATGGCATTGCCGGTGACTGGGTCGGTGCCGTAAATGTTAAAGACGATCGGGGTAGCCGTGGATGAGCTAAACGGGCTTTCGACGGGAATGCCAGTCGGCGTGCCAGTGTAACCCAGACCGCTCAGGTTGGTGGTCAGGGCGGACTGAACGCGTACTGCACCAAACTTCGCGTCTTCCGGCCGGATATCGGTAATGCCCGCCGTGATGCTCGCATTGTTAAGCGCGTTATAGATGGCGGTCGGCAATGAAGGAGCATCGCACGTATTCTCCTGTGCGCCGTTAGGACCGCAAGTCCCCGTGTCACCGTATTTGAACAGAGCGTAACTGATAAGGTTCTGTGCGCTGCCCGAATTCTCGGCGTTGCTATCGATCTGAAGCTGGTTTCTCGGATTCGCGAAGAAGGCACGAACGCCTACGATTGAGTCGACGCTGAGATAAGCCCAAACCTCGGTCTGAGCGTTATTCCAAACCACCCACAGGCTACCGCCGTCCGCGTGATTTACGCCGGGGCGAACGTCGAAAATCTGGCCACAGTTTGAGCTGTCGGGACATTTTCCTTTGATTGTGTAGTGATGCGAATTTACCCCACCGAGTGTGGGAGCATTCGCTGCCGCAACGCCAGTCGCTTGCCACTGAGCTGAAGATCCCGCAGCGGCGACCTTTACAGTGACGGCGTTGGCAGGCACGACTGCGAGTGCCGCGACGGCCAACAGAGTGACAAAAAGCAGATTAATTCGGTTCCGCATACTTGATTCTCCTTGTAGATGCAGGTTGAAGTTTCTTGTCTTCCCATAGCAGACGAGGCAAACCCCGCGCTAGGACGCCGTATCGGCGCTGTTGTTCTGGTCGACGAAGTATCCACAAGTCGTGTTGCCTCTTGGTGACAGCATTGTCAATTTTGTGTGAATTGAGGGGCGCCATCCAACACAAGATCCCCGAACGATCTGCCTTTTTAAGTAACACAAATTTAATACTGCGGTCGCTGTGTCGTAACAATCCTGATGTAGAAATACGACTCTCTCTTAAATGACTCACTTTAGTTGCGCCAGAAGCTTTGCGTGGTTACACGGAAGCACCCTGTTGCGCGGCGGGTCTGCATCGGATGGATATAGCAACTAAGTCGTTCCAATAACTCGGTGAGACACGGTGACATTTCGAATACGCTTACTTTGTATCGTGGAGTTAATACTCAGTCTTACCGGCATCGTCTTCGCTCAATCGGGCAATGATTCGGCGGGATCGAATACAGCGTCGATTGCTGGTAATGTCACAGATCAAACAGGTGCAGTCGTAATAGGAGCCGTAGTAAAGATCACACGCGGCACTGACCTGATCCAAACTGTGTTAAGCAATGATCAAGGCCGCTATGCAGTGAAAGAATTGCCTGCCGGCACTTATGATCTATCAGCTTCAGCCGATGGGTTCAAAGTCTTTGAAGCCCCAAGCATCACTCTGAATGCTGGAGACAACATTACTCTAGACGCGATTCTGGAACCAGCTGGAGCAGTAACGAGCACAACCGTAGAAGGTCAAAAGACCGCGCAGGTAGAAACGGAATCGTCCGAGGTGTCAGGAACAATCACTCAGAAAGAGGTCGTAAGTCTCGGCTTGAACGGGCGCAATTTCACTCAACTTATAGCCTTGGCGCCCGGAGTCAGTAACCAGACAGGACAAGACGAAGCAAAGGTCGGCGTTTCGGGCAGCGTGAAGTACAGCGTAAACGGTGGGCGCGTGGAGTACAACACCTTCGACGCTGATGGGTCAGATCTCCTGAACGTTGGAATCAATGGAGCGAATAGTACGCTGATTGTCTACCCCAGCCTGGATGCAATCCAAGAAGTAAAAGTACTGACTTCGAACTATGGCGCGATGTACGGTCGCACTGCGTCCGGCACGGTTCTCGTAACCACCAAGTCAGGTACTGCGCAATTCCACGGGAGCGGTTACGAGTTTTTACGCAACGAATTCTTCAACGCCCGCAACTATTTCGACCAGACCAAGCATGCGCCGCTGTACCGCAAGAACGATTTCGGGGGCACCATCGGAGGCCCGCTTTTTATTCCCAATGTCTTCAACGCTAATAAAGACAAAACGTACTTCTTCTTTTCCGAAGAGTTCCGCTACGAGCGCGCACCCGAGTCCCAGGATATTTTCAATCAGGCCGTGCCTACGCTAGAAGAGCGTGCAGGTAACTTCAGTGACGTGTGTCCGCCCGGAGGAGGCCTGTTCACGCGTTCGAAATATCCGGACTGTCCCGGGAGCACCAGTCAGACTATCGGTAAGTTCCAAGCCCTGCCGAACAACCAAGTGCCGGCACTGGACCGGAATGCTCTAGCCATTTTGTCCACGGGAGTCATTCCGCTGCCTAATGCTACTTCAGGGTGCAATTCAAGCCTTGTAGGTAAAACCGACCCCGTTACCGGGAACCCGATTATGCCCTGCTATGACGTGACTATTTCCCCCCCCACCAATTGGCGAGAGGAATTATTCCGGCTCGATCACAATTTCAATCCGAAGCTGAAAGGAACCTTTCGTTACATTCACGATTCGTGGAATACGACCGTGGCGACTCCACAGTGGGGTTACGTTCAGAATAGCTTTCCCACAATTGAGAATCACTTCGTCGGACCCGGAGTCAGTATGGTGGCCCGGTTAACCGATACTATTTCTCCGTCGCTCTTGAACGAGGTCGTGTTCAGCTATACCGATTCGCACATTACTTTGACTGACGCAAACGGACCGGGCGCCCAATGGCAGCGGCCAGCGGCGCTAGATAGCCCATGTGTGGGGACTAAATGTCCCATCGGTAATTTGTTCAACAACGGCTTTGGCGGGAAGATGCCTGGCGTTGTGATCGGTGGCACCAATGCAGAGTACGGCGGCAATGGCTTCGCGGTGGATGCGGGCTACATGCCATGGAATCACACTAATCCAACATATAGCGGCGGAGATAACATAAGCAAAGTAATTGGGAAGCACCTCTTACAGTTCGGTGGTCAGTTCGCCATTTACCAGAGAAACCAGACGAATTCCGCTATCGGCGCAGCTACCGGAGACCTTCAGGGAATAGTGACATTTTCCAATCAGAGTGCTGTCAGCAATGGCAACGCGTTTGCCGATTTTTTGTCTGGCAATATTCGTAGCTTCCAGCAGGATAGCGCTCAACTTAAGTATTACCAGCGCTACCAACTGGCGGAGCCATATTTTCAGGATGATTGGAAGGCTACACCGCGATTAACCGTGAACGTTGGTCTGCGGGTAAGTCTGTTTGGGACTTATTACGAAAAAAATAACAACGCTTATAACTGGGATCCTAACGCGTTTAGCCGTTCTCTTGCCAGCCAGGTTGTAGTTGATGCCAACAAAGGGGATTTGGTGGACGCGAATTCAGGCGTTCCAATTCCAATCAATCTCGGCAATCTGGATCCGCGTATTACTAACGGCTTGGTGCGATGCGGTATCAGCGGTGTGCCGGCAAGCTGCATGCGCGGCCATTTATTCAATCCTGCGCCTCGAATTGGTCTGGCCTGGGATCCAAGAGGGGATGGGAAAACCTCCATCCGCGCCGGCTACGGAATCTTCTTCGAGCACGGCACTGGCGATGAAGCTAACACCGGTTCGCTCGAAGCCAGTTCTCCTCTCGTATTGGATATGACGCAGAATTTCCCCTCCAGTTGGAGCTGTATCGGAGGTGGATCTACAACTGCTTCGCAACTTAACTGTGGTTACTTCGGAGCTTTCCCTCTTAGTGTAACCGCCATTCCCAAGAAGGCTGTATGGCCCTACGTGCAGCAATGGAGCCTGAGTGTGCAACGAGAGTTGCCTAAGAATATGGTGGCGACATTTGCCTATGTCGGTAGTAAGGGAACTCATTTAACTACCGAGCTTGAGGTTAATCAGTTAGCCCCTTTGCCCAATTCTCTAAATCCGTTTGGGCCGAATGAACCCTTGATTGGAACGCTTAGTCCAGGTCTGGGCGACTGCGGCGGCTTCAACGGAGGCAGCTTTTTCTTGCTGAACAATACAACCGTCACTGCGGCGCAACCAGCATTTGTAAATCTGGAGGCTTCCTGCTACGGTCTGGTTCAACCTAACGTCCCAGGCACACAACCTCCGCCCGATCCTAACGCGTTGCGTCAGTATGCTCCCGGTCTAGGCAGGATTTTGTCACTGCAAAACGTCGCGGATTCGGCCTATAACGCCTTCCAGACCACGCTTCGCCGAGTAGCAGGGCCTCTCACTCTGGGAATTTCCTACACCTATAGCCATTCACTGGACGATTCTTCCGATCGCTCTGACGCTACGTTTGTTAATTCTTTCGATCTGCGTGCGAACCGGGCAAGTTCCAACTTCGACCAGCGTCATTTGCTGAACATCAGCTACGTGTACGCACTCGATCGGTTTGCCGACAAATTACGGTATTGGTTCTCTGACGAGGGTTACGACAGCATGGAACCAGGAGCTGCGCCACAGGTGGCGATGCCCATTAGCCCATCCCGCACCAGCCACGCGCTATTGGATGGTTGGGAGTTGTCTGGCATCACCGTCTACCAGTCGGGAACACCATTCAGCGTGATTAACGGAGGCAGCAATACGCAGATATCGACATTAGATAACGCCGGTGTCGCCAACGGTGCCGGCGCCGGATCGTATGCCGATGTAATCGGCAATCCGCACCACACACCGCCTCGAGCAGGTGACAATCCAGAAAGCATCGGACCCTTATTGCTGAACCCCACCGCGTTTGTTGCTCCTCGAGGGCTAACCTTTGGCAATTCAGGCCGCAATTTTCTGAACAACCCTGGTCGCCTGAATTTCGACATTGCATTGCTTAAGGATTTCAAGATAACTGAATCTTCCAGACTTGAGTTTCGTACTGAGGTGTTCAACCTTTTTAATCATACTCAGTTCCGGATTTACGATCCGAATCTGGGAAACACGGCAAACAACACCATCAGTTGTTACGGTCCCGGAGCGTATACCGCCTTTTCGCGTAATGGACAGGAGGTGGTTTCTTCAGGTCCGAACCTCGGTGGGCCAGATTTTTCTGCGGCCGGCGGCACAGCGACCGTTACCACTTTTAATAACGGATCGCCGACGAATTCCACCGTCAGCACTGATTGCCTTACGGGAAGTTCGTTCCTACATCCGGTAAATGCGCACCGGCCGCGGACTATGCAGTTCGGTGTGAAGTACACATTCTAGGTGCGATGGCCACAAATGTACGAGGGCACGCGAACCGCGGACGGGGCATGAAGAGGCGACAAACCATGAAAATACCGTGGCTCATGCACGCAAGCGGCGCCCTCTTGATGGTCGCGATATCGTTAAGCACGGGATGCGGCGGAAAGAGCAACCTTAACCTCACGCCGTCCGGTCTTCCGCCTGTGTCTCAGGCAGGCGAGTTGAATTCTTATGTTGGAACTCAAGGAACAGATCCGAGCACGGGAGATTCTGGAGCGGTTTGGCAACTCACAATCAATCACACTACGAATAGCTTCAGCGCCTCCGATTACGCGGCGCAACTCGTCCCCGCCAACGGATTGTTTGCCTTCGATGGAGGATTTCTCAATTTCAGCCAAACTAATCCTTCGCCAGCGTTCCAAGCCGATGGCTTCGCAATCGAGATTCCCGGGCGCGTCGCATTTTTCCGGCCGGGCTTCAATTCGTTTAATTCTACGCAGAACACGACAACATCCGCGTCTTCTCCGGTTGCGGCAGTGCCGGGTAATTGTTTGGGGCTTTTCGACGTGACATTCCAATTTGTCTCTTTGCCGACTGCAAAATGGAACGGCGCGAGTGACGTGGCGTACGGCAGTGTCCAGGTGAATAGCGTGCAAATGGGCGATAACGGAAGTACATGGAACTTTTCCAATCTGACTCAGTTCACGCTCGGAAATATCCAGACTCAATCCCAAGCGACCCTTGCCGATGGTGTTTGTGCCCAATCCGCCGTGGGCGAAGTAGTTAGTATTCCGCCGTCCTCCACGGGCAGCGGGAATACGATCACTGTCGCGGTTGGACCATCAGGCATCCTGATCATTAACAATGGACCGGAAACTTCAGGGACGGTCGGTTTAATTCAGCCATCAAGCGCACTAAATATGAGTAGCCTTTTGAGTGCGAATTACCTCGGATTCATCTCTGAGCCAGCAATTCCTATCCCATTGTCGGGGTTGCCCACCGCAAACCAAATAGCGTCTTTCGATTGTTCAAACTCTGGGTGCAAAGCATCGGGCAGCCTCGTGGGCGGTGCGTTCCCGAATGATGATCCCACGCAACCCGCGAATACCAACATCACAATCAATCTGGGGACTCAGAACGCAACGAACAATGGGTTGTTCGACGGGGCGACTCTTACGATTCCGGACCCAACCAGCGCATGCACGGCGCCCGGCGTTCCCGGCACGGATGCACAGGGAAACCCGACGTGCGCCTTGCCCGCAGCCGCCATTTCCGGAAATCCGGAAAACAAGTTCGCCATTTTCTTAATCGCGCAAGATTTGGTCAACCAATCGCCGATGGCGATTTATCTGTTTCAGGAATAGCCGATGCAGTTTATGTAAAGAGCGAAAAAGAAATGCTTATGTTGAAGCGCATATTTGGGCCAATGATCGTAATCCTGTTCGCAGCCGTAGTCCCTGCGATGGCGCAGTTCGCAGAGGCGCCCCAGTATGCAACCAACAGTCCCGCCGGCAAAGGTCCCTCGTCAGTCGCGGTCGGAGACTTTGAAGGAGACAGCAGCGGACGTGATGACGTGGCTGTTGTAGATCAGACCGGCACTGTCAGCATTTTTCTTAACAAGAGAGATGGGAGCGGAACGTTTTCTGTACCCCCCGCCACGTATAAAGTCACAACCGGCGCGACGGCATATTTAATAGCAGCAGGAAAATTCAATTCATCGACTCAAAGTACGCCGGACTTGATCGTGGCCGACAACCTTGGCAATGTGACGCTTCTGTTAAGCAATGGCAACGGAACATTTCAGACGCCCACTTTGCAGTTCTCTACACCGGCAAATTTTTCCGCAATCGTGACCGCTGACCTGAACGGAGATGGTATAGGAGACGCGGTGGTGGCCGATTCGCAAACCGCCACCGTCTGGGTGCTTACCGGTAAAGGGGGCGGTACGTTTGGCAACGCCAACTTCCAGACCGGATTAAATCAAGTGTCGCAGCCGGTCTTTCTGGCCCTGGGCAACGTCATCCATAGCAAACCGACGTGCCCTGATTTGGTTGCGGCCGCTCAAGACGGCACGGTTGCGATATTGAGTAACAGCAATGACCAACATTGCTCGGGAGGCTCTACTACCTTCAAAGTCGCGCTCGTACTACCGCCTGATCCTAATCCCAACGGTGTAGGAATTCCGGCGGGTGTCACTTCCGTGTATGCAGCAAACTACGGAGGCTGGCAGAATACGGGCGCACCAACAGGGGTGGTCGACATTGTGGTCGCGAGCACCGGCCTTTCGCAATTAAATTTCAATTCCTTCCCAAGCGCTTTTCTTCTTTGGAATAGCACCTTCGGCGGCCAAGTCAGCTTCCTATTCAGCGGCACTTTTTTGGGTCAGCCGACCACGCAGGGGGGGCTTACGCCTGTGTCAATGGCGGGCGCGGACATCGACGGTGACGGACTCCTGGACTTGATAATTGCCAATCAAAGCGACAATTCAGTCAGCGTGTTTTTTGGAGACGGAATCGGCGATCTTTTGAGCAGTCCTGTTACCGCGGGACCTCCATTGGTACCGCTGGAATTCGGTTCTGGCCTGGGTCCCGCCTCCATAGCAACAGGAACTTTTACTGCTGGCACCAGTCAGATTGGCTCGGACTTAGCAACTGCCAATCAATCGAGTAACTCGGTGAGTGCATTTGTGAACAACGGCACTAACAGTACTTCTTGGCTTGAGTTCCGAGGCGCTCGCAGCGATTACATAACTCCAGCATTTCCGGTCTCGGTTGCAACGGGCGTCGTTCAGATGAATGCGAATTGCCAGCCCCTGCCTTTCCCCGATGCCATCGTCGCCAACCAGTCGAACGTGTCTCCGGCCGAAGCAACTTTGTTTGGTCCGTTCGGAGACTTTAGCAACGACGCTACGGGAGACGGCAGCTTCTTCGGGTACAGCGATGACGGGTCCGGCTACGGCATCGCTACTCCGTACTCGCTGGTGTCAGCTGATTTCAACGGCGACGGTTTTGGCGATGTCGCATTGGTAGATTCGAACGGGTTGGTGAGTGTGTTCCTGGACGACGTAACTACGCAGCCACCATGCTCAGCTAATGGCTTCGACCTCGCTCCCCAAGCGCAACTCTTGGTAGGAGCGGGGGCCAGCAGCTACTTACTAGCATTAGGCAAGTTCACTAATTCGACCCAGACGCTATCAGACATAGTCGTTGCAGATGGTTCTGGCAAAGTGACGGTGTTATCAAATGCTGGAGGCGGCAACTTTAAGGCTCAAGCTGCGGTGCCGATTTCTGCCAGCTTCTCCTCGGTGACTGCTGGAGACCTCAACGGGGACGGCATATCAGACGTTGTTGCAGGAGATTCCAATACCGGATCGGTATGGGTCGTACCGGGTACGGGCAATGGCGGTCTTGCGACACCAGTGAATGTAGCCACGGGCCTAAGCAAAGGCCCGGTGTTTGTCGCTCTCGCAAAGTTTCACAGCCCGAATCAAACATTGCCAGACCTGGTCGTAGCGGCGCAAAACGGCGTAATCGAGGTTCTGACGAATACCAGCTCAGGGTCCACGATCAGCTTTGCGACACCGGTTGTGATCTCTGCAGGAGTTATTCCGGCGGGCCTGACATCCATTCTTGCGCAGGATTTTAATCAGGACGGTCTTGCTGATCTGGTTGTGGGCAGCACGCAGGTCTGGCTTTTCTTTAATACAACCGTCAGCGGTGGTCAACCTACTTTTGCGGGACCGACCGCATATGTAGCCGGCAACGTTCCCGTAGCAATGGCAGTCGCGGATTTCAACGGAGATGGATCCCCCGACCTGGCAGTCGCCAACTCCATTCCCAACCCGAGTACCAATAGCAACTGTACTACCAATCAGAACCCCCTCAACTGCGGTTCGAACACAATGAGCGTGCTGTTGAACACCGGTTTTTTTGCCAAGGTGGCCCTCACCGCTTCGCCCAACCCGGTGCAATTCGGAAACCCTGTCACTCTCACGGCCACGGTGTCAGGCAGCAAAAGCACTCCGACAGGTCAAGTCACTTTCTACGACGGCATCACCCAGCCTCCAATCAATCTCGGCAGCTCGACCTTGAGCAATGGAGTAGCTACTTTAGTGGTCACGACGTTAACAGTTGGAAGCCACAACATAACCTCGGTCTACGGTGGCGACAGTAACTATCCGCTCGCGGTTTCGAATACCGTCCTCGAAGGTGTCACGCTCACGGCGCCGATTTTAACCACAGTGAACCTCACGTCCTCGCCCAACCCGTCCCAGCTCGGTAGTACGGTTACATTTACCGCCACGGTAACGCCGCAGTCAGGAAGCGGGACACCAACCGGAACAGTGACGTTTTATAGCGGAGGAACAGCTCTAGGTTCGCCTGCCATGTTGAATGGCGGAGTGGCGATGCTCTCAACCGCATCGTTAACATTGGGTTCGAATACCATTACCGCCGTTTACAGCGGTGACAACACTTTTGCCGGTAGCGTCTCCGGGCCGCTGGTTCAGATCGTTACTCTCCTGCCGCCACTTCTAACCAGCGTGGCGCTTCAGTCCTCGCTCAACCCTTCAGAGGTAAGTGAGATCGTTACCTTCACCGCTACCGTAAGCGCCAAGTCCAGTCAGGGAACTCCGACCGGAACCGTGCAGTTCATGGATAGCACCACGACACTGGGTAACTCAACCTTAAACAGCAAAGCAGTAGCAGGCTTCTCGACGACGGCATTGGCTCTGGGCAATCACAACATTACCGCTGTTTATAGTGGCGATGCTCAGTTTGTCGCCAGCACTTCGCCAGTCTTGATCCAAAAAGTTACCACGCTGCTTGCCGACTTCGGTTTGGCGGCAAGTCCCGGAAGCACGACCTTGCCTGCTGGTAGTTCAGCCAGCTTCACTATCAAAGGAACAGCACAAAATGGATTTGCTGGCACGATTGCTCTGTCCTGCGGATCGTCAGCGATGCCAACGGGCGTGTCGTGCGCGTTCTTTCCCAACTCGCTCACCATCGGGCTTGACGGATCGCCTGCAACCTCGACGCTAACGATTGCCACTGCCGCGCCCGTGAGTGCATCGGTGCGCCCTGTCAAAGAAAAATCACTGACGACTTGGCTATACGCCATGGGCTTAACGCTCGCGCCTGCGCTTTTCGCAACCATCCTCTTATTTGTACCTAAGCGCAGATATCTGTTGAGCTTCTGTCTTTCCGTTCTGTTGATTGGAGAACTGATGTCACAGGTAGCCTGTGGCGGCGGTAGCAGCAGTACCCAAGCGGCGAATACCGCAGCTGGCACGCCGCCCGGATCGTACTCCGTCACGGTAGTCGGCACTACGGGAGCAACGCAGCACACTACGTCCGTAACTCTGATCGTGCAATGAAGTTGGAGAAGCAGCTTTCACAAGCGTCAACAATGTAACTGTCGAGCAAGGTTGATGGAAAAACAAAATAATCCGGAACGACGTGGCATTACCACCCAGCCTGTGCCTATGAGGCTCTCCTTGTACTCTGCATTTTTCCTGCTGGCGATGGCGTTGCTTAGTGCGAGTTGCGGAGGCTCAAGCCCCGCTGCGCCTGCGCCGCCCCAAGGTTTGCCGGCGCTGACTTCTCCAGGCCCGAGCAACTCGTATCTCGGAACGCAAAGTCCAGGAGACATATGGCAGGCCTCCGTCGATCACACTTCAAACAGCTTCAGCGCTGCAGACTTGACTAATTCGAGCGCGGGTCCCGCCTTAGGATCCATTGTCGACCAGATAGGGTTTCTCGGACTTGCTCAAACCAATGTCTCTCCACCTTTTCAACCTTTCGGATTCGCGCTTGAGATTCCGGGCCGCGTCATGCTACTTCGTCCAGGCATGAACACTGCATCTTTGGCGGCTCTGGTGCCCGGCAGTTGTTTGAATATTAATGGCAGTGTGACGTTTCAATTCGTAACCTTGCCGGATGCGACCTGGAACGGTGCTACTGACGGGGCTTATGGCAGTGTCCAGGTAAGCGTCAACGGGACTACGTGGAATTTGTCCAGCGTCACCCAGTTTACACTTGGAAATTCCAGCGAACCTAGCTCAGTGGGCACGACCGGTACATGCGCCACAAATACCGCTGGCGGACTGGTCACGATTCCTCCGAATCCGCCAAGCAATGTTTCAGCGACCATCGGCGTGGGCCCTTCGGGATTTTTTGCTGCGGACCATTTCTCGTCGACAGCTTCAGGATCTGTATCTTCAGCCGCAGGCGTCATCCAACCGTCGAACTCGGTGAACGTCGCCAGCGTGGTAAGCGGCAGCTACCTAGGGTTCATCTATGAGCCGAACGTGACAGCCAGTTCAGCCACCTGTATTGCAGACTGTCTTGCACCAACCCAAATGGCAGCTTTTACTGGTTCCCTAGCCGCCTGCCAAACGCCTCCGTCGCCTTCCGGTATGTGCGGAGGGGCATTTTTCAACGACATCCTCGGTAATGTAAAGCAGGCCAGTACAGATACAACCCTTGAATTTGGCACCGAAGATCCAAACCAGTTTGGACTGTTCAAGTCAACGCGGATAACGATTCCAAATCCTGCCGGCTCAACGGGAACGTGCACAACTCCTGCTGTCACTGGAACTGACTCACAGGGCAATCCCACATGCACCGTGCCTGCGATTGCAGTAGTCGGCAATCCGGAGAACAAGTTTGCGATTTTTGTAATCGCTCAAGACACGGTCAATAACTCTCCGATCTCGATCTCTCTCTTTCAGCAGTGAGCCCTCCAAACGGAGTGCCTCCTGCCTATTGCTGAACGTCCGCGTTCCACTGCCTTGCCGTTCGGGTGTTTTTTTCTTCGCGAGCCCGCGCAAATAAACTGAATGCTCAATAACCACTACTTCGGGGGTGCCAGCGCCATTACAGATCCGATCGGTGACGCAAAAACCTGAAGTTGTAAATGAATGCGGAGGAGGAACAAGATGCCGCGGATCAGAGGATCTCCGTCTCCCAGCTCGCCGCGCCAGCTCGATCAGTTCCCAGAGATCCGATGGCGGTTCAGTGCCGGGCGCCAATTCGCGTAATGAGGCGAAATACTGTTCCACGTCATCACTACACTGAAGTGAGGAAGAGATCTCATATTATGCGACCTCTGGAACTCACTGCTCGTAGCAGCCCTAGCCTGACTTGCGAACCTACATGCGTAAGAATGCCGAAGCCGGGCAATCTGGCGCCCGTCTCTATTGGGAGAATTGGGGCAAACTCGGGTAATGGCGGCATGCATGAATGAATTGTCATTTGGCAGCAATTCGCGGGTTAGCGCACTGGCGTATGGTTAAGGAAGGTCGCCTGTGCTTGCAGGTGCCTTCTTTGCCGGAGGGTCTTTAATTAAGAATGAGAATTTGCGGAGTCGCAAGCGCATTTCCAAAGAACTATTACAGCCAAGACATCATTCGCGAAGCTCTGAAGAGCCGCTGGTCTGACAAACTGGAACGACCACAGATTCTGGATCGCCTCCACTCGAACGTCGGCGTTCAAGGAAGGCACCTCGCACTTCCCATCGCAGCCTACGAAGGCCTCTCGACCTGGGGAAAAGCCAACGATGCCTGGATCCACGCCGCTGAGGAACTCGGCGAGCAAGCTCTCTGCCGTGCCCTCACCCACGCTGGACTCGGAACACCCGACCTGGGAGCGATTTTTTTTGTTTCAGTGACCGGCGTCGCCAGCCCTTCCATCGAAGGACGGCTGATCAACCGCATGGGACTTTCTCCTAATATCAAACGCATTCCTATCTTCGGACTGGGATGCGTGGCGGGAGCAGCAGGCATTGCACGTGCGGCGGATTATGTGCGCGCCTTTCCTGACCAGGCCGCAGCCCTGGTCTCGGTTGAGCTGTGCTCTCTCACGTGGCGAGCAGACGATCTCTCAATTGCGAATCTGATTTCCACCGGGCTTTTCGGCGATGGCGCCGCTGCCGTAATCCTGGGAGGACGCGGAAAAGTTGACCACGGTCCCCGCGTTATTGACACGCGATCGGTGTTCTATCCAGACACCGAGGATGTTATGGGCTGGGAAATTTCCGAGAAGGGCTTTCGCATCGTTCTCTCGCGCAGCGTACCCGATATGGTCCATCAGCATCTGGCTGGCGATATTGATCAATTCCTTAGCGACCATAACTTGGAACGCAAAGACATCGGCGCTTGGGTGATGCACACGGGTGGTCCCAAAGTTCTTGAAGCGTGTGAGCAGGCGCTTGAATTGCCGCCGAATGCGCTCGACGCTTCCTGGGAAAGTTTGGCAAAGGTTGGCAACCTTTCTTCCGCTTCTGTGCTTCTAGTATTACAAGACTTCATGAATCAGCGCCGCCCCGAAACTGGCACCCTCAGCATTCTTGCCGCCATGGGCCCCGGATTCTGTTCCGAACTTGTTCTTCTCGAGTGGTAAAGAGCAACATGACAAGAATTGCAGTTGAAACGGACGTTTTTGTCGTTGGCGGAGGTCCCGCCGGTCTGGCTGTCGCCATTGCGGCACGCAATCGCGGATTTTCTGTCACGGTTGCTGACATTGCTCAACCGCCGATCGACAAAGCTTGCGGTGAAGGGATCATGCCCGACGGGTTGGCAGCGCTAAGGAAGTTGGGTGTAGACATTCCCCTAGATGCGGCAGCGCCGTTTCAAGGCATTCGTTTCTTGGACGATGAATCTGCGGTGCAAGCCAGGTTCGCACAAGGTCCCGGACTCGGCATTCGCCGCACGAAACTGCACGAGATTCTCATCGACAAGGCTGCCGAAGCTGGCGTCGACATGCATTGGGGAGCTCACGTCACCGGCTTAACGCCAGATGGTGTCACGATAAACGGGACCACTGTTCGTTGCCGCTGGGTGGTCGGCGCCGACGGCCAGAATTCCCGAGTCCGCTGCTGGTCGGGACTGGAATCCGTTCGCTCTGCGCCATCTGCGCGCTTCGGCTTTCGCCGTCATTATCGCGTTGTGCCATGGTCGGAGTTCGTGGAAGTCTACTGGACCAAGCACGGACAACTATATGTCACGCCGGTCGGTCCCGAGGAAGTCTGCGTCGCCTTCATCAGCAGGGATTCGAAATTAAGATTGGAAGACGCATTCGCCGTATTTCCTCGGATATACGCTCGGCTGAAGGGCGCTGATCTCGTCACTCGCGAGCAAGGGGCAGTCTCCGTGACGCGCGCTTTGCGATCGGTTTACCGCGGATCGAGCGTTTTGGTCGGAGAAGCGTCGGGCTCAGTCGATGCTATTACCGGAGATGGTCTTTCGATGGCTTTCCAGCAAGCCCACGCCTTAGCTGAGGCTTTTGTGAACGATGACCTCGCTCAATACCAGCACGCACATCGCCGGATCGAACGTCTTCCGCGCATGATGGCGAATCTGATGTTGCTCATGGACCGCAGGCAGTGGCTTCGCGCTCGCAGTTTGCGCGCTTTGGAAGCGAGTCCAAATTTGTTTACGCGTATGCTCGCCGTTCACACCGGTGAACTGCCTCTACTTGGTATCGGCATGGAGGAAACCCTGTCGTTTGGGTGGCGCCTGCTTCGAGCATGAAATTGTTGTCGTGGTTTTGCACAAAGGGTACAAACCGACTCTCTGTCATTCCGAGCGAAGTCGAGGAACCTGGTGTTTGCCGGTGCGAGAGAAAACCAGGTTTCTCGACTCCGCCGGATCATCCGCGTTCGCGGACGATCTTGCTCCGCTCGAAATGACAGGTTAAAAAGTGGATGTCATTATATTTTGCAATTCTGGATAGGCAATAAGTGATGAGCGTTAGACTTCGAACCTTTTTATTTATTTCACTGGTAGTTCTCTGCGTCGCGAGTTGTTCTCCTGCCCTGCGGGCGCAGGAAATGACGCTCGAACTGGATCCGGCGAACACAAAGGTCGAATTTACGCTTTCCGACGTGCTTCACACTGTGCATGGAACCTTTGCACTGAAGAGCGGGCTGATTCACTTCAATCCTTCCAGCGGATCGGCCTCGGGCTTGGTCGTAGTTGACGTCAAGAGCGGGCAGAGCGGCAACAGCACACGCGACCGGAAGATGCACAACGATATCCTGCAGAGCGAGCAATATTCAGATGCCACGTTCACGCCAGCGAAGATGTCGGGGCCGTTCTCGCCGCAGGGCAGTTCGGAGATTCAAGTCGACGGGACCTTTCGCATTCACGGCAGCGATCATCCCATTACGCTGGTCATACGGTTGCAAATAAGCGGGAGCACCGCTAACTTTAAAACTCAGCTTGTGCTCCCCTATGTGAAATGGGGCATGAAGAATCCGAGCACGTTTGTTTTGCGTGTAAGCGACAAAGTGACCCTGGACGTTGCGGCCAGTGGGCGTCTGGTGCAGGACGCCCAATCTGCGAACCGCAGTCTTCGCTGAACCCGGCTACTGGATCCGTGCGAGTTCTTTCTGGTAGAGGGTGTTCTGCGGGAATTCCTGCGCCAGACCTGCCAAGAGATTTCTCGCCCCGTCTTTGTCTTTGTCCCTTAGGGCAGCTACGGCCAGCAACATGCGCGCGAATGGCGCCAGGTAGCGTCCTTTCGTGGCCGTGATGCGCAGGTTGTTGAGACCGGCGTCCTTGTCGGTTTCGGCGCCGCCGAGTCGCAGAAACCATCGAACCGGCGCAGGATTCACGCCCAGAAGGTAGTTCTCAACGCCAATCGCTAAGTACGCGTCGTAATACGTTCGGTCCTGCGAAACCAGCTTCTCCGCGCGGCTGCGGCCAGCTTTCATAAAACTCAGCCCGGCAAAGTTCCGTTTTTCAATCAGAGCAATGTAGTCTCCGCGAAGGCCGTCAGCCAGGATGTTGGCAAACTGGGCATTCTCGTCCTGAGGCGAACGCGAGAGAATGTGGTCAGCAAGATTCCGCGTCTTCGCAATCTCGGCCTCAAATGCGCTCTTCGCAGCCGCATCAGGGACGGATTTCTCGCGATTAAGAAATCTTGAGTTGTCGGTGAATAGTTCGGTTTCGAGTATGTGCAAACGTTCGAACTCCGAAAAGAGAAAGGCTGCAGCGTTTGAAACCGGTCCCAAAGGATCTTCGGGATGCGCCTGTTTCCAACTGTCGAACGTTATGTGCGCCCCGGTAAAATCGAGGTTGTACATCTGCCGGTAACCAACATCGAGCGGCGATGGATTCACTTCCGCCAGCGACGCACTGCCCGCAAGAAACAGCAAGCAAACCGACATCGCCGCCGTCGTGCGAAGTCGCTTAGGCATGTTTCAGGAAGTACCCTACTCCGCGAATGGTATGAATCAAGGGCTTTGCGGCTGCATGATCCACTTTGCTTCGCAGTCGGTAAATGTGAACATCCACCACTGTCGTCGCCGCATCGATTCTCATTCGCCACACATGGTCAAGGATCATGGCCCGGGTTACGACGCGTCCCACATTCCGGCACAGATACTCCAGCAAGGAGAACTCTTGGGGAGTTAATTGCAGTAACCGGTCGCCGCGCTTTGCCTCGCGCCGGACCAGGTCCAGTTGTAAATCGGCTGCCTGCAGACATGTAGATTCGGTTTGAAGAGCGGAGCGCCGCAGCAGATTTCTCAGGCGCGCCAACAGTTCGGGAAGGGCGAATGGCTTGGTCAGATAATCATCGCCGCCGTGTTCCAGCCCGCGCACGCGCTCATCAACGGAGCGTCGCGCCGACAGAATGAGGACCGGCGCGGAACTGCCCTGTGCCCGGCAGCGCGCAATCAGATCCAGACCATCCATGTCCGGAAGACCAAGATCAATGATTAACGCGTCATGGACCCCCTCGAGCGCCAGGCTCTCGGCGGCCTTTGCGTTAACCGCTGCATCCACCTGGTATCCAGCCTCGACCAATGCGCGTTCAAGAAATTGTTGGATGTGAAGGTCATCCTCCACCAATAGCAACCGCATAACTTCGGACCTCCAAAAAACTGTACTCTCCGAAGTAGGATGCAGGGAATCCGTCAAATGTTGAGTGCGCGTCGGGCCAGGGCGAGGGCGTCAGACCAAAACGTTGAAGATGAATGGATTAGCTCGACTACCCGTCCCATCGCGCCGACAAATTGCTCGATCTGACTTTCTTCGACAATCAGGGGTGGAGCGGCTTTCAGGACCATGAAGTTGTTGCCGCAAATCTGGGTCAGTATTCTCTCGCCTCTAAACAGGCGCATGACCACCATCTGGCCGAACAATCCGGAGTGTATTCGCTGAAATGCCTCGAACGGGACACGGAGGGTGAGTTTCGAAGGTGCCTGGAACTCGATGCCCGATAGCAGTCCGATTCCACGAATATCCTTTACCATCTCGTACCCAGAAAGAGTCTCGCGCAACCGGCGACGAAGTTCGTTTCCCATTAGGGTTGCACGCCTGCCCAAACATTCTGTTTCCAAAACTTCAAGCGTCGCCAAGCCTGCCCGCATGGCAAGCCCGTTCTCGCTGTAAGTCGAGGTGTGGACGATGGCCCTCTTCAGCGAGCTGTAAACCGATTTGTACACCTCGTCGGGCATCAGCACAGCACCAATAGGAATGAGGCCACCACTCAAAGCTTTGGCTAGCACTACAATATCGGGATCAAGGTCGTAATGATGCGCAGCAAGGAACGTTCCCGTGCGGAACATCCCAGTCTGCACTTCATCGAGCACGAACAGAGTTCCGTATTTTTTGCAGAGTTGCTGCGCGGTTTGCAGATATTCGCGCTGCGGAATCCGGATTCCACCCTCCGCCTGTACCGGTTCCACGATGAACGCCGCGAATTGCCGGGTGCTGAGTTTCGCTTCCAGCGACTGAGCATTCTCGAACGGGATCTGTTCCGCTCCGGGCAACATCGGTCCGAAGCCTTCGCGCCAGAACGGATTTCCCATGAGGGAGAGAGCTCCGCAGGTCAATCCGTGGAATGCACCCTCTGTGTATAGCAAACCGGTTCGTCCCGTATGGGCGCGCGCAAACTTGATGGCGCTCTCCACGCCTTCACTTCCGGAACTAGCAAAGAAAACCTTGGATAGGCGCCCTCCCGCCAATTTGCAGAGCCGGGCCGCTAATTCCCCCGCAGAGTCGGGAACGTGGCTCTGCAGCATTGCGGGCCCGGAACGATCCAGCTCTTCTTTCAAAGCCGCGACAACAGAAGGATGGTTGTGCCCGACGTTGTGTACACAATATCCCGAAAGGAAATCCAGAACGCAATTTCCGTCTTCCGGGAAAAGATCGGTACCGGAGCACCGTGTGTACCGAACATTCATCCCCAACACATCGAGCAGCTTCACCCATTGTGGATTTACGTGGTCACTGTACAGGGCACTGGCGGACGCTACTTCAATTGGCATTGGTTGACCTTTGCAACTTAACTCCACCAGACTATTGGCAGAACATTACCACTGCGTCTCCGATGAATGACAATTCGTTCATTCCCGGATGTTCTGATTCCGGCACATTCGATATCATCGGTTAAGAAAGCTAAGACGCACACAGGAGAATCACTTGTTTTGCCAATCACTTACGTTAGGCTCAGGTCGAGTCAGCCCAGTTGGCTGTGGTCGCTCTAGTATGCTGGGCGGCCCCCGAACAAGCAAGCGTCAGTAAAGTAAACAACAGATCATTCAGCGATGTACCTGGGCCAAAATGAGCATCAACATAAAGCAACTCTCTATCTGGAGGTACCGTGCACCCGGAAAGCATGACCACAGGAACGTCAGGGTAAAGAGTCTTCATTTTCACCGCCAAGTCTGGGCCTGGCATGACCGCCATTCGGTACTCAATTAGTGCAGCATGAAAGCGCAGCCTGCCGAACTTTTGAATTGCCTCCACCGGATCGGCAGTCGTGAACACCTCAAATCCACAGTCTCTGAGGACGCTTCCTGGCAGCCTCCTGGATTTCAGATTGTCCTCTACATAGAGAATCGTTGGTCCGCTTGCCACCATATTGTGCAACCTCCTACTTGTAAACGAACGAACTGAATGGCTGCCCTTGCGCGTGACATCGCTAAACTTTGTGTAAGTTTTGTAAACCTCTGTGAAGTCTCGTGCGAAGTCCTGCCGGCTGCAAGAAGCTTTTCAAACTTTTACATGATCCTTACAGTCTCTTTTCGTTCCACTTCGTTCGACACGCATCTATTTCAAATGGGGCGAGACATAAACTGGGAACAGGAAATATGGAGGTTGCATTGTGCGGAAACTATTTCTTACAGGTATCTTTTTGATGGCGCTACTTCCTGCGGCCGCTTTCGCCAGAGGTGGAGTGGTGGTTGTTGGACCGGTTGGGCCGTATGGTTGGTATGGTCCTTATTACGGCCCGTATGGGTATGGACCTTACCCTGTAGCGAATGCCGGGGAGATAAAGCTTGATACTGATGTCAAGGACGCTGAGGTACTTATCAACGGCAGCTATGCTGGAACGGTTCGGAAATTGAAGACCATGACGATGCGTCCAGGAAACTATGATATTTCGGTTCGTGCACCAGGACGCGAAACCTTTGAGCAAAAGGTATACGTCGTGGCGGGCAAGACTCTAAAGTTGCGCCCCGACTTGCGCGTGCAGAGCGTCCCCGCATCGACTACGCATTAGCTCTCTCGCGAGACACCGTGGCTCGCCGGGCGGGTGTGACGTTCGCTTCCTGCGAATTGTAATCGCTCGCCCGTGTGAGTCGCAATTTGCTGGTCCATCTTTTGTGTCTGATTTCGGCCCGACCTTTCATTGACGTTCTAAGAAACATTCAACGTGTGCGCGCTGATTACACGACTCGCCTCCGTCACTCTTTTCGGTGCCAATAAGGATCAACAAATCTTCACTGAATTAAAAACAACTCTTTACGCATAAATCTCCTCCGGTCGCGTCTCATCAGCAGGAACGAAAATTCAATCTGGACACAGGACTTCTTTGCCTTTGTGGGCAGAAGAGAGAGGAGTGTATGAAAAAGCATCTGCTGTTTGTTTTCGCAAGTCTTCTCCTGATGGCTGGCAGCGTTCACGCTCAATCTGTCGCCTTGAGGGCGGATATACCTTTCGACTTTGTCGTAGGCGACACCGTAATGCACACCGGAACATACACAATTCAGCCAATGCATGCGGGCGAATCGCCCGTTCAGCTTCAGAGCTTAGACGGTAAGGATAGCATGTGGCTCGCGGCCTGCACCTGCGCCTCAGGTCAAGCACAACATGAGAACCAACTCGTCTTTCAGGTCTCCGATGGCCAATATTTTCTCTGGCAGATTTGGACGCAGGGTTATGACGAAGGCCGAGAGCTAACTATTAAACACCCCGAAACTCAAGAGGCAAAACTTACGCCGCTCCATACAGTCGTGATTCTGGCCAGTAGCGGCAAACCATGATTGGTTTAATTAGGTCACCGTGGAGGAGAACATGAATAACGATACGCCCAAGATTTTATACGTCGACGATGACATTGGTCAGCGGATTCTTGTAGCTGTGCTCATGGCAGATCGAGGGTTCTCCGTCCGGACCGCGAAATCTGCTCTCAATGCCATGGAGCTTGTTTCGACACGAACCTTCGACGTTGTGATTATTGATTACAACCTGCCGGATATGACGGGTGTGCAATTGGCGCGGGAAATCAGAAGCCTTGAGCTATCAGCCGGAATCATTCTGGTCTCCAGGCAACCTCACCTGCCAGCAGAGGAACTGGCTTACGTCGACGTTCACATGGCCAAAGGCTCGGCCATAGACCAGCTCATGGATGCAATTTCGAACCTTGCGCCACTTCATTCGTTCAGCAACTGACAGTTGGACTCATACGTAGGTTACGCGTAACCGTCAGCGAGATTGCGAGTCTGGTTAGCCTTGTTGCCATTGGCAAAGTCTGCGGAAGGCTTTATGGCGAGGGCTGCGAGAAAAATATTGGGTCAGAATCCAGGCAGGAGGACGCCACAGATGTCGAGCCGAGCTATCAAACTTAGATTCGGGATGATGTTAATGATCGGAATGGCCAGTTTCGCCGTAGCTCAGGACAATCGGCCACAGCAGCCCTCAGCGCGTGAGCAGTTGCAGCACGTGCATGGTCCGCGATCCATCGACCGGGAACTCGCTCACCTTACAAAAGATCTGGAGTTGACTCCGAAACAGCAGCAGCAAGTCCGGCCTCTGCTTCAGGAGCACCATGACAAGATTCAGGCGTTGCTCGACCAGAATCCGAAGGCTTCGCGGCAGCAGCTTGCGCCTCAGATTCACGCGATCAGCGACGAAACACACCATCGGATTCATGCCCTGCTGACTGATCACCAGAAGGAGCTGGAAAAAGCGATGGTGCAACACGAGCATCATGGTGAAGAAAACCGGCAGCCTGATCCGCCTGCGGGACCGTAGCTGAGCTACCATCTTCGGGCTGTTGATCTGTCTGATCGGCGTTTAGTTATTCATGACGAGGTACGAATCTTGGAAGCAACGATCGAATTGTTAAGTGGGCTATTCTTGATCGCTGTGGTTTTGGTGATCCCGTTAAGTATTTTTGGCTCTGTTGTCGTAGCCTTATGCGCCGTTATCCGCGGGGAACTGTCACGTGGAAAAACAGCGGAGTCCTTCGGCGACTCCCGTACTCCATCATCCGAACAATGTTCCCAAGGAACCGCTTAAAGATGCTTGGACACTCAAGTAGACCTTGGATTGCACGCGCCTACGACGGGCTGATGACAGTTTACTTTCGACAACAATCGCACATATTGCAGGTCATCATCCGACCGTTGGCCCATCCTAACGTCGAGCGTCGGATGTGGTGCCCCGGAGGTCTCCGGTTTTCCCTCACCACGCTGCTTCCGGTTTCGAGCGGCGAACCGAATTCGATCAGTCTTGTCTTGTCCGCGTGTAATGCCAGACCGAACTTGGCCAATCGATCCCGAAACTCCCGAAGGAATTGCTCGGCGTCCGTTCGATGTTGAAAGCCGAGCACAAGATCATCGGCGTAGCGGTGGGCCGCAGTTTCCAGGCCGCTGCGGTCCGGCAATCGGCGAACGGTACGAAGTAACGGCGAACGTCCTGACGTCGGAGTTGTGGGCCTATAGCCTATGGCAAAATTCTCCTGGTTAGCTGATCATGGTCGGGTGACAATTTGCGCTGGCGATTCTGATGGCCACGCTACAGCTTCGACGTTAGGTTCGCGCCATGTCCCAGTCTCCAAACCCATCCGCGCCGCAGCAGGTGGCGACTCTGCTTGCCTTGGCCACTAAGTTCCTCAAGGCAGGGCGACCGGGCGATGCGATCGCGCCGTTGCGCGATGCAGCGCTGCTGCAACCGTCAAGTCCCACCATCCAGCACGATCTCGGCCTCGCACTTCTCGAGGTCGGCCGCGTACCGGATGCCATCGCGGCATTGCAGCGGGCCATCGCCAGCAACCCGCGCTACGCGGATGCATATTTCCGCATGGGAATCGCCTTGGAGAAGCTGGGCAATATCGGCGGGGCAATCGCTGCGTACGACGGCGCCACGAAGCTACTCCCATCCTTGACCGAGGCGTGGTTCCGCGCAGGCGCGCTGCTCTACACACTGGGACAACGCGACGGGGCCATCGGTTGTTTCCGGCGCGCGGCCGCGACCGGAGGTCCGACCGGCTTCGGCCGCCTTGGTAAGGCGCGGGCGCTGCTGATCGAGGATCGCAATCAGGAAGCCGAACAAACATTGCGAGACACGCTGGTGGCTGATCCGACCAACGCCATGGCGTATGAGTTGCTCGGCAATCTGCTCTCTGACTTCGGCCGTTTCGACGAGGCCCGTGCATGCTTCGAACGCGCGATCGCGATCGCGCCGCTGCTGGCGGGATGCTACTACGATCTGGTGCGCTGCCGCCCCGTCACGAGCGCTGACAAGGGTCTACTGCAAGAGATGCAATCCGCCCTGGCGACGCCTGGACTGGAAGCGGGGCAACGCCTGCGGCTCCACCTCGCGATTGGCAAAGCGGAGGAGGACCTCGGCGACTACGCCCTGGCCATGCAGCATTTCGACGCGGGAGATGCCGTGCGCCGCGGCTCTCGGTCGTTCGACTCGGCCGCGTTCTCCATCGAGATCGACAGGCTGATTACCCGCTGCACACCCGAATTCATCGCGCGGGCGTCCGAACTCGGCAGCCGCGATGCGACGCCGGTGCTGATCCTCGGTATGCCGCGATCCGGCACAACTCTCGTCGAGCAGATCGTCTCCATGCATCCCGAGGTTGGCGCCGGCGGCGAGTTGCATTTCTGGAACCAGCGCGGGGCGGAGTGGCACCGCTCCGGCGCGGGCGGGGACGAGGCACAGTTCCTCGCAAAAGCGGCGGCAGATTATCTCTGCGTACTGCGCGCGATCGCGCCGACGGCGGCGCGAGTGACCGACAAGATGCCGTTCAACTTCCTCTGGGCCGGCCTGATCCACGTGGCATTCCCGCGCGTCGCCATTATCCATTGCCGCCGCGCTGCTGTCGACACGGCGCTGTCGATCCATCAAACTCACTTCCATCCGAGCCTGGCGTTTCCGACCGGAGGCGCCGAACTGGTCGCGTATTTCCGCGACTACCAGCGGCTCATCGACCATTGGCGGAGCGTGCTGCCGGCGGATCGCTTCCTCGAGGTCGATTACGAGGAACTAACCCGCGCGCCCGAACCAGTCATCCGGCGCATCATCGCGGCCTGCGGCCTGGCGTGGCACGACGCCTGCCTGCGCCCCGAATCCAATCCGCGAGCGGTGAATACCCCCAGCAAGTGGCAGGCCCGCCAGCCGATCTATCGCACCTCAGTCGCGCGCTGGCGACGCTACGAACCCTGGCTGGGTCCCCTGCACGCGCTCGTCGATGTTAAATAGAATCTATGACGAGCCGGAATTGGACGCGTGTATCGCGCGATCGTGAGCGACAAACTTGGGGATAGACGGGACGAACCCTGGTTTCTTCACGCCACCGAGCCGAGAGAAAAACTGGTGAACGTCCCGTTGTCCCTATATTTCTCCAGTTAAATATCACGGGTATCACTCTGCTGAATCGAATCAGCTAGAATCCTCTCATGTCATTACAAGGCACGTCTCTGATGGCTGATGAACAGTTCCTGCAACACGTAACCGATGATCTGCTGGATCTCAGAGGGCAGTTCCTCGATCTCGTGGAAGACCACGAGATCTACTGGAAGGTGCAGGGTTTGATCCAAAGCAATGCCCGGCTGATGACTGCCCGTAGCTGCTTCTTCGATATGGTGAACGATAGCTTCTCGTATTGGGCCGCAATCCGTGTACGCAGGATCGTTGATGCAGATAACAGAACCATCTCTGTGCTGAGATTTCTGAGCGATCTCGCTTCTCATCCGAGTGTGCTCAATGGAACAATCACGGAGGATGAGGTCCAGAAAGAAATTTGGGAGCTTCACGAGGAGACGAAGAAGATCAAGTCATACGTGGATAAGTGTGTTGCTCACCATGATCGAAAACCGACCGCAGACATCCCGCTCAACAAAGAGCTGACTAATGCAATCGAGATGCTCTCAAGAATGTTCCACAAGTATTAGGAGGTTTGCTGTTTCAGTCCGCCATTGCCGGTGACGATCAGGTCAGGATTCTGGTTTTCCTGCACAATCTGCAGGCCCTTGCTTTGCAGTGCCGAATTGATATCCTGCTCCGCCACCTGCGCCAGTATCGAATTCTGGAGCTTGTTAGCGTTGTTGGAACCCCAGGCATAGGTGTGATACTGCGCGAAACTCTGGCTGTGGTTATAGTTCACCGAGACCTGCTGTCCCGCAGCGATTGTCGAAATCATGGACATTGCTAGTGCACAAAATGCGACTCTGGTTTTCATAAAGGGATTCCTCTTCTCCCTGGAAATTGTCATAGTGCGCTGCCGGACTTACGTCCACCCCCGTTTCAAACCACACCGTACACTGCCGCAGGATGAGAATGCGCTTAGTCTTTTAGACCCAATCCTTTGCTCGCTCGCACAGTGATTCGGTCCGACTCTTCCTCTCGAAAAAAAACCAACTTGCAAATCATAGGCATGGCGCGTGACACAAAGAGGGGCACAGCCGAGCTCACGGCCGATGTTGCGCAAGGAACATGTACCGAGCCGATCCTAATCTGATCACTAACCCGCTTTTTTCAGGACGGCAGGCTTACCCAACACCATCTCGTCGAATGACGGAAGTGGCTTGATTAGCGGCGCGAGTAGCTTGGCAGATTCCTCCGTCGTGAGCACATCTGCGGGATCAAGCTTAAAAAGTTCGGCCTTTGACGGTTCCGGCTCCCAAACGTCTTCGCCAATGAGCCTACCCCGGTCATCGTAGGGCCAGACCATCTGCATCCCAATCGTCTTGTAAATGTATATATCGTTGTCATCCGCCTTGTGCCCTTTCTCTCTGAGTGCCTTCTCCACTATTTTGTGAGAAACGGCGCTGGGAAGGTGGGACAACAGCTTCGCTTGTTTGAGACCCTTTCCCGATACTTGCTGGTAAGAGGTGACTACGGAGGCGATGAAATGATCCGCCACCGCGACTTCTTCCTTCTCAATGAAGAAGATGCTCTGGTTGGTTTCCGCCCACATGCGATACAAGCTCTTGACCTGGTCCTGTCCTCTCAACACGATTTCGTTACCCGCTTGGTTGAAGTGGTAGACCGGGTCCATGCTCATCATGTCGGGAGCAAAGATTTCCTCGTAACGCCCTGCATTCTCCAAATAGCGGTGGCGGCTGTAGGATTGCAGAAGGAACCGATGCCTCGGGTTATCGGTGACCTCAAGCAGTTTGTCGATGGCTACGTTTAGTTTCGTGATGTCAAACTTGGGCATTTTTATGTTCTCCTTTTTTAATTTTTTCTGTGCTGCATCGACGAGCGTTTAACGAAAACTTCACACGTGCTGATACTTCGCGTTCTGAATGGCAATGCTCAATTGCTTGCTGACCCCGTCGATCATCAGACTTGAGACGTGATTGGTGCCGTCCGGCAGCCGGCTGAACTGCACCGTCAGTTTCATCGCATCCTTCGGATCGTCCATGTAGGAAGCAATCTGAATCCGAAGTAGTTCCTTCTGCGTTTTGTCGAAAACCAAAGTCATGGAATCCTGAGGCTTCAGGTAATTGTGAATGACGAGTTGAACTTCATTGGGCGCACCCCCGGCCGGACCCAAGGCGACGTTCCCTTGCGCATAGGCCTGCTGCAGCCGCTCTTTGTCGGGTGGCACATATTGCTGCGCCAATGCCTTCATCTGGTCTGCGTAGTCTTTGTACTCTTCCGTCTTCTTCTCGACTACGTGCCGTTTCAGACGCCCCCCTTGTGGGGCGGCGGCAGGCGGGTCAAGCGAAGTCTTCTGCGGCTTCAAGTCCGGTCCGAGACGCACCTGAAAGTGCTCCTGCTTTTTCTCTTCACCTTTCAAGCTGATCGTGACCGTTTCGGTCCAGGTGTAGGACGCCATCGCCCGCTTGTTTTTCGCCATTGACTCCTTGATGTCCGCCACCTGCTGCTGCACTTCCGGATTCTGTGCGTTGGCGGGTCGAACGAACGCCATCAGAGCAAGCAGGGTCGGTAGAGTGGTACTCAAGATACGCCGCGATGTGCTTTTCATAAGTGACCTCTCGAGGCTTCTGAAATCCGGGAAGCCCTTTTCCCCAGGTTGAGCAAATTTGCCGGAGTGCTGTCGGCGGCATCTCCGGGACGCTACGTCCAAAGCGACGAGCCGCCTCTTACATAGACTTCAGTTACCCTGCCGCCTTTACGGCTGGCGGTTTCCACGTACCATCGATAATGGAAGGTGGGTTCTCCTTCGGCCAGTAGAGCCGCAGCATCGGAATAAACTTAGCTTTGGGAGCGGGGAGCCAGTTAGCTTCTTTGGCTTTGCCGGGAGAATCGGCCTGGAGATACAGGTCCACGGAACCGTCAGCGTTGGTGACCAACTTGTTTCGCGAACTCACCGTATAGCGATTGATCGGGTTCGGCACGAAGAAATACCCAGCGTCGTACATGGTGAGCGACCAGAAGCCGTCGGCAGGAGGCATTTGCCCTTTGTCGATGTGAACCACGTACTTCTTTGACGCGCCGTTAAAGTCCTTGCCGTCTGCGTCTTTTTCTCCAGTTGGATACACCGCGTCCTGTGGACGGTTCGCGCCGAGACCGATGGCGGTGATCAAAGCTCGCTCTAAGTAATCGGTGCCGTAGATGCCCGTTTTGGTGGTGAACATCCATCCGTTGACGGGTTTGCCTGCTTGTTTGAAGTACTCCATGATCTTCACTTGAGCCAGTTTGGGTACTGCCTTAATGGCCTCTTTGTCGAACGCGCCCAGCTTGCTGGGATCAAAATCCTGCCCCGGAACCAGTCCGATTCTCGCCACCTTGGCAACCATTGGCGCATCGTCGGCTGACGGTGGATTGGTTTTCATCAGCTTCGCCAGATAATTGAAGTAAGCAGCGGTATCCATGGCGTCAACCTGGGTCCGCACCGCCGTCTTCATGTCGAAGTTGTCATCCACTTCGCCGGGGAGAGGCGTGTACGGCTTGCCGTAAGAACTAAGCGGGACAAGAGAAAACTTGTCCTGCAAAGCGTGCACCGCTTGATAGTCCTCGGGCGTGCCCGTGCAATAGATTCGACCGAGAATCCAGACGAGACCAGTTGGAGATTTGTATTCGGTGACGTCGACAGGAAGTGTGCCTGACCATCCCGGACCAGTGATGGCATATTTCTGGGCCTTGCCCCCCGTGGTGCGTTTTCCAGGAACCTGAAACACGTCTGTCCAACCATCCAGCATGGGCATCAGGTAGTAGCGCTCTCCCATGTCAGGAATACCGAAGATCCACGGCTCCTTCGAAACATCCAGCCACGTGGTCGTGTATAGAGTATCGGCGTTCGGAGCGGTGACAGCATGGTCATCCACGGCAGGATACGTTCGTAATAGATTTAGTTGACCCACGGGAGCACGCGATGCCCCCGGACCGGCGACGTTGGTCAGTTGTTTGCGTGTCATGTCCATCGTGACCAGAGGGTAGCCGTAGATGTAGGCTTCGGTTGCTATGCTGACCGCTTCCTCGACTCCGGGTTGGCCGCTGGCGGCAACCGATTTTCCTCCTGAGCATGCGATCAACGCACACGCGATGGCGATTGCCAAAATAACGACGGCCGACCTGTGCAATACTCTGAGTCTCATAAATTTCTCCAACTGCTGAAATCAACGATCCTTGTTTTTTCTGTGCGTCAAGACAACGCAGTCTTAAATCGTTTCCACTCTCAGTGCGGACGGATGGAGTAAGTCATTCCCCACCAGACGCATTGGCGCGGTTATGCGAATTTATGAAAACAATCGGGCTACGACACCATTACGGGTACCGGGTAGGCATAATCGTCGCGGCAGGCTCTCGGTGGAATGCTGTGGACCAAGCAGTACTTCTTTTTCGATGTCCACAAATGGCTCGAAGAACACGGTATCGATCCGTTAAAGCCCGGCGGAAGGTCTATACGAAATCGCGACTGGTTCCACATGGTGAATCGACATGTGATCTCGATGCCCGACAAGTGGGAGTATCCGTGGTATGCGGCATGGGATTTGGCGTTTCATGCTATCGCGCTAGCAGCGGTCGACATCGACTTTGCCAAAGTACAGCTTGACCTGATGTTGCAGGAGTTCTACCTGCATCCGACTGGTCAAATTCCCGCATACGAGTGGAACTTCAGCGACGTTAATCCGCCAGTACACGCCTGGGCAACGATTTTCTTGTACCGCGCTGAACAGCTTCTACATGGCAAAGGCGACATCGAGTTCCTCAAGCGCTCATTTCCCAAGCTGATGCTGAACTTCAGTTGGTGGGTGAACCGCAAGGACCGGTTCGGCAACAACCTCTTCGAAGGGGGCTTCCTCGGGCTGGACAACATCGGCGTCTTCGACCGCAGCTCGCCATTGCCGACGGGTGGCAGCCTCCAGCAAGCTGACGGCACTGCGTGGGTCTGCATGTTCGCCCAGAACATGTTGGAGATGGCCGTGGAGCTGACGGCCCATAACCCTTCTTACGAAGACATGGCCGTGAAGTTTGCGGAGCACTTCATGTGGATCGCCGTAGCCATGAACCAAATGGGGCCCGAGGGAATGTGGGACGAGGAGGACGGTTTCTACTACGATATGCTGCGTTTGCCGGACGGTAGTACCAAACGGCTAAAGGTGCGCTCCATGGTGGGCCTGCTGCCCTTGTGCGCTACCACCATAATCGAGCAGTGGCAGCGCGAACGGGTGCCACGAGTGTCGAGCGTCCTGCAAGAAAGGATGCGGAGTATGCCTGAGCTGCGTAACGGCATACATACAAGCGAGCCAGGTCATCGGGGGTTTGCAGGTCGCGATATCGCCGCACTCGTCAATGAGGACCGGTTGCGCCGTATCCTGGCTCGCGTGCTCGACGAGAAGGAATTCCTGAGCCCTTACGGCGTCAGGGCCCTCTCCCGCTACCATGAAGACCATCCTTATATCGTCCACGTGGATGGCCAAGAATACAAAGTGAAGTATCTTCCAGCGGAGTCAGACAACGGCATGTTCGGCGGGAATTCCAACTGGCGTGGGCCGGTATGGATGCCGATGAACGTTCTACTGATTCGTGCCTTGCTGCAGTTCTATTTGTACTATGGCGACAACTTCAAGATAGAGTGCCCCACCGGCTCGGGCAATTTGATGAACCTGTTCGAGGTAGCGCGGGAGATTTCCGACCGCCTGACCGGCATGTTCCTACGGGATAAGTCAGGGCGGCGTCCGGTGTTCGGAGGTACAGAGAAATTCCAGACCGACCCCCAATGGAAGGACTACGTTTTGTTCTACGAGTACTTCCACGGTGATAACGGCGCTGGCCTGGGGGCGAGCCACCAGACTGGGTGGACTGGTCTCGTGGCGATGCTGATTGAGGTTTTCGGTCGTGTGGATCCTCAACAGCTTCTGAACGAGGGCAAACCAGGCTCCCACAAGAGCGAACCCAAGGCGGAACCCGAGCACGCTGTGTATGCATGAACCGTAGCCACTTAACAAGCCGACACTGAGGTTACACGCATGAGGGCAATCACGATCGAGCCGAAGAAGGCTGGCAGCGCCAAATGGGAAGAGGTCCAGGAGCCAGATGTTCGCCAAGGCTCGGTACTCGTAGAGGCCGTCGCTGTTGGAGTTTGCGGCACCGATGTCGAGATCATGGAGGGGAAATACGGGTGGGCGCCTCCCGGCAAGACACGCCTCGTACTTGGCCACGAATCGCTCGGCCACGTCCTGGAATCTGACGGCGCCGCCAGTCTCAAGAAGGGTGATTTGGTCGTCGGTATCGTTCGCCGCCCCGACCCCGTTCCCTGCCCAAACTGCGCCGTGGGTGAATGGGACATGTGCCGCAACGGCCAGTACACTGAGCGCGGAATCAAACAGATTGACGGATTCATGTCAGAGCGCTGGCGGATCGAGCCTGAGTACACGATGAAGGTTGACAGTTCCCTCGGGCTCCTGGGCGTGCTGCTTGAACCTACGACTGTCGTCACCAAGGCATGGGAGCAAATCGCCGCCGTTGGCCAGCGCGCGCTCTGGGAACCACGCACTGTGCTCGTTACAGGTGCGGGCCCGATCGGTCTGCTAGCCGCCATGCTCGGCAAACAACGCGGACTGGACGTCCATGTACTCGATCGCGCTGAGTCGGGAGCCAAGCCGGATCTCGTGCGCGCCCTCAGCGCGACCTATCACACGGGCACCGTTGCCAGCGTCGGGTTCGAGCCAGACGTCATTGTCGAATGTACCGGTGTTGGGCAGGTCATCACCGACTCAATCCGGTGCATCGGGGCGGGCGGCGTTGTGTGTCTAACCGGAGTCGGCAGCGGTGGTGGCACATCAGGGCTTGCCGCCGCCGATCTTGGGGCTGCCGCTGTGCTCAAGAACAACGTGATCGTCGGCAGCGTCAACGCCAACAAGCGGCATTGGTACAAGGCCGGCGAAGCCTTGGCCCGCGCAGATCGTTCGTGGCTGGCAAAGCTGTTGACTCGCCGCGAACCTCCTGCCGAGTTTATGCGCGCGCTGCAACGTAAGCCCGATGACATCAAAGTGGTCATCCAGTTCGCCGAGGCGTAGGAAACAGCCTCTGGATTGGTTCGGTTGTGATTGCGCCATTTGGCTGCGCAAGCGCTCAAATGAATATGGGCATCTGCCGGTACGGAATGGTGGCATGAAAAATATGCGATTACATCGTATATTTTGCATTTCGTGCGCAACGTGGTGGGAAAATCAAGGGTAGCCGCTGGGGCGATCGTCTGCCCCGCAATGAACGGCTTTCCGCTGGGGAATGGATTTCGGGCGCTACCCGTGAGTGTTAGCGGGAGATGTGGAAGCGTGGCCAACGGAAGATCATGCCTGGCAGGGTCGAGAGAGTTGCGATACCAGCGGACGGAGCAGTCTTCTAGTCAATCGTTCGGAGCATTGGTAAGGCGATACATGCACGAAGCAATGCCAGAACGCTATTCAACCAAGAAGTCCTATGTATCCATTTTGAAGAGACACATTTTGCCACAATGGGGCGAGGCTCCCGTGGCTGAAGTGAAAAAGCCCCTCAAAGTGGAACAGTGGTTGAAGGAGCTGAAGCATTCTCCCAAAACGAAGTCCAACATAAAGCGTCTCCTGCATCGCATTTTTGAGTACGCGATGAAATGGGAAATCTTGGAGACTCAGAGAAACCCGATGCAGTTAGTCGAAATCAAGGGCGTGACGAAACGTGTTCGCAAGAAAGTTGTGCTTACGGTCGAGCAATATCAGGCTCTTCTCGCAGAGCTTCCGTACCACATTCAAGTGATGGTCATGATTGCAATGTGCCTGGGCTTGCGCATCAGTGAGATCAGGGCAT